>ERZ1370068.491-contig-10446_pt1 | contig 51375 bp, 62 predicted proteins | sample MGYA00561227_ERZ1370068 | MGnify/ENA primary metagenome ERZ1370068 (study PRJEB38410, sample SAMEA6850437) | metagenome | study: Metagenomic assessment of the ecological functions of the soil: analysis of the soil microbiota associated with the... | reverse complement strand
GTTACGTATTGCTTTCCCAGCGCGGCAGCATCGACGCCGGAATCGCGCGCGCCGCTCAGGAACATCATCGGCATGTAGAGCATCTGCACCAGCACGTTGCTCTCCGCCATCGGAGTTCGACACGGCGGCGATGATCAGGCCGATGCCGCGGAAGGCGAGCGCGCCGATGGCGAGGAACAGCACGAGCGAGATCGGCCGGTCGGGAATCGGCATGCCGTAGAGCGCCGCGCGCGAGGCCGACCGTCGAGCAGGATCGCCGGGATGAACAGCAGCAGCCCGGTCGTCAGCGACGCGCCGAGGATCGGCAGCGGCGAGATCGGCGCCACCTTGAAGCGCCGCAGGATGTTCTGCTCGCGCTCCTGCACGGCGCGGATGCCGGCGCCGAAGAAGCCGTTGCCGAGGATGCCGATCACCAGCACGTTGGTGACGATGACCGCGATCGCCGAGCCGCCGCGCTCGGCGTGCAGCATCGCCGACAGCAGGAAGAAGAAGATCAGCGGGAACGCGTAGTTGAAGAACAGCACCTGCTTGTCGCGGAACGCCAGCCGCAGCTCGTTCTGGGTGAGGCGCGAGGTAGGCTTTCATTCGCGCAGGCTCTTTCCGGTGAGCTCGATGAACACGTCCTCGAGCGACGGGCGCCGCAGCTGGACGTCGGCGAGCTCGACGCCGAGCTGATCGATCCAGCGCACCAGGTCCACCAGCGTGCGCGCCGGCTTGCGCGTGCTGACGATCGATCGTCATGCGGTCGGCGCTGATCTGCGCGGGATCGGCGTCCGCCCACAGCGGCGGCTCGGCGGCGCCGCAGCGGCCGCTCGCACCGCACCTCGACGCGCGCCTGTCCGAGCGTCCGCGATCGAATCTCTCCGGCGTGCCCATCGCGACGATCCGGCCCTTCGTCGACGATGGCGACGCGGTCGCAGAGCTTCTCGGCTTCCTCGATGTAGTGCGTCGTCAGCAGGATGGTGCGCTGCTCGCGGCGCAGCTCCTGCATCAGCGACGTGGATCTCGAGCCGCGCCTGCGGATCGAGGCCGGCCGACGGCTCGTCGAGGAACAGCATCTGCGGATCGTTGATCGAGCGCGCAGCGCGAGCGCGAGGCGCTGCTTCTGGCCGCCCGACAGCTTGCCGTAGCGCCGCGTCGCGCTTCTCCCACGAGCATCAGCCGCTTGAGCAGCGCGTCGCCGTCCACCGTCTGCGAATACAGGCTCGCGAAGAGCCGCAGCGCCTCGCGGACGGTGATCCGGTCCGGAAGGTTCGTCGCCTGGAGGCAGACGCCGATGCGGTCCTTCAGCCGCTTGCGTGTCGCGGCCGGGATCGAAACCGAGGACCGCGACGTCGCCGCCGTCGCGCGGCCGCAGGCCTTCCAGGATTTCCACCGTGCTCGTTTTGCCGGCGCCGTTCGGGCCGAGCAGGCCGAACACCTCGCCGGGAAAGATCTCGAAGTCGACGCCTTTGACCGCCTGGAAGCTGCCGTAGCTCTTGGTCAGGCCGCGGACGTGGACGGATGGTGTGGACATGTCGCAGGCGTGCTGTCGAGGTCGTAGCGCGAGGCCTTAGCAGGCCTGCCTGATCAACAGACGTGTCCGCTTTGGGATTGTTCCTGCGCGACAGCCGTTAGGATCGACGCCGTGAACAGAGGTGCTGATCGTGACCGGCGGCGGGCGCGGCATCGGCGCGCGCGACGGCGCGGCTCGCCGCCGAACGCGGCTACGCCGTCTGCGTGAACTACCTGCGCAGCGAAGCGCGGCCGCGGCGGCGGTCGTCGCGGACGATCGCGCGCGGCGGCGGCCGCGCGATCGCGGTGCAGGCCGACGTCGCGATCGAGGCCGACGTCGTGCGGCTGTTCGAAACCGTCGATCGCGATGCTCGGCCGCTCGCCGCGCTGGTCAACAACGCCGGCGATCCTCGAGCCGCAGACGCGCGTCGAGCGAGATCGACGCGGCGCGCATCGCTCGCGTGTTCGCCACCAACGTGACGCGGCGCGTTCGTCTGCGCGCGTGAAGCGGTGCGGCGGATGTCGACCAGGCACGGCGGCGGCGGCGGCGCGATCGTCAACGTCTCGTCGCGGGCGGCGCAGCTCGGCGCGCCCGGCGAGTACGTCGACTACGCGGCGTCGAAGGCCGCGCTCGACGCGCTGACGATCGGGCTGGCGCGCGAGGTTGCCGCCGAGGGGATCCGCGTCAACGGCGTCCGGCCCGGGATCATCGACACCGAGATCCACGCCGAGCGGCGGCGAGCCGGGCCGCGTCGATCGGCTCGGACCGACGCTGCCGATGCAGCGCGGCGGCGACGCGATCGAAGTCGCGCGCGCGATCCTGTGGCTGCTGTCGGACGAGGCGTCGTATTCGACCGGCACGTTCATCGACGTCGCCGGCGGGCGGTGAAAACGACGTAACGCAGAAGACTCGCTGAGCCCGCAGAACAATTCCGATCGCCAGCGTTCTGCGGTCTCACTGCGTTGATCGTCGTGATCGCTACTCGTCGCGGTGCACGGTGGCCGGCGAGAAACGCCGGCAGACAGACGGCGACGTACCCGGCGCCGTCGGGTCCAGGCGTGCTGTAGCGGACCCATTCGCCCGGCGACGGTGACGACCGCCTGACCCGGCCTGCACCTCGAGGACGCCGCCCTCGTGCTCGACGCGGACCATGCCTTTCAGCACGACGGTGATCTCCTCGAACTCGGGGCGCTGCCCGGGTTCGAGCCAGCCTGACGGCGACGTCATGCGTGCGACGCTGACACCGGCGTGGCCGGAGTTCACGCGTCCGGCGAACTCTTCAATCTTTTTCGGTTTGGTTCCCGCGGCAGCGACGACCGCGGCGGCGCGGCGATGAGGCGCGGCATAATGCCACGCAGTATAGACTTAGTTCGTGAACAAGAAAGTCTGCGACACCATCCTCGACGCCGTCGGCGACACGCCGATGGTCCGCATCAACCGCATCACCAGAGGCGTGGTCGAAGGGCACCGTGCTACGCCAAGGTCGAGACCTTCAATCCCGGGCAACTCGATCAAGGACCGGATGGCGATCCAGATGATCGAGGACGCCGAGCGCGCGGGCATGCTCAAGCCGGGCGGCACGATCATCGAGGGCACGTCCGGCAACACCGGCATGGGCCTCGCGATCGCCGCGGTCGTCAAGGGCTACAAGTGCATCTTCACGACCACCGACAAGCAGTCGAAGGAGAAGGTCGACGCGCTGAAGGCGTTCGGCGCCGAAGTGATCGTCTGCCCGACCAACGTCGAGCCCGAGGATCCGCGGTCGTATTACTCGGTGTCGTCGCGGCTCGAGCGCGAAGTGCCCGAACTCGTGGAAGGCGAACCAGTACGACAACCTGTCGAACTCGCAGGCGCACTACGAGCAGACCGGGCCCGAGATCTGGGAGCAGACCGACGGCCGCATCACGCACCTGGTCGTCGGCGTCGGCACCGGCGGCACGATCTCCGGCGCCGGCCGCTACCTCGAAGGAGCAGAACCCGAAGATCAAGGTCTGGGGCATCGACACCTACGGGTCGGTGTTCAAGAAATACAAGGAGACCGGCATCTTCGACAAGCACGAGATCTATCCGTACATCACCGAAGGCATCGGCGAGGACTTCCTGCCGAAGAACGTCGACTTCGACGTCATCGACCACTTCGAGAAGGTGACCGACAAGGACGCGGCGATCGATGACGCGGCGCATCGCGCGCGAGGAAGGGCATCTTCGCCGGCAACTCCGCCGGATCGGCGATGGCCGGCCTGCTGCAGCTGCGCGATCACTTCACCGACGACGACGTGATCGTGGTGATCTTCCACGACCACGGCACGCGCTATCTCGGGCAAGATGTTCAACGACGAGTGGATGCGCGAGAAGGGGTTCATCGAGAAGCACCGGCATGACGGCGCGCGATCTGGTCGCGATCGAGGCTGTCGGGCGAGCTGCTGCTCGCTCGAGTCGGAACGAGCCGGTCGAGCACGCCGTGCGCGCTGATGAGCGAGCACGACTTCTCGCAGATCTCGATCACGCGCGACAACCGGCTGGTCGGATCGCTGAACGAGGCGCACCTCTACGACGAGCTGGTGCGCAACGCCGACGTCAAGTCGCAGCCGGTCGAGATCGATCATGCAGCCGGCGTTTCCGTTCGTCGACGTCTCGACGCCGGTCGATCTGCTGTCAGACGATGATCACGCCGCAGAACCCGGCGGTGCTGGTGCGCGACTTCAAGACCGACAAGACGTTCATCATCACGCGGTCGGATCTGATACGAGTGCTGTGACGGCTTGGTAATCTGGTAAGGCATCGATGATCGACGAGAATTGGCTGTCTCGAGGGCGCGGCTGGCTGAAGCTGCTCGATTTGCGATGAAGTGCGCTACGTGCGCAGTTCGAGCTGCGATTCGCGGTCACGTCGGTTCGATCGCGCGGTGCAGGGGATTCCGCGCGGCTGCGTGGCGCAGTGCCGACGGCGAAGCACTCGCTGTGGCAGCTGGTGGAGCACCTGCGGATCGCGCAGGCCGACATCCTCGAGTTCTGCCGGACCGCCAAGTACAAAGAAAAGAAATGGCCGGACGACTACTGGCCGGCATCGCCGGCGCCGCGCAGCGCGGCGGCGTGGACCAAGGCGATCGCCGGCACTACCGCCGCGACCGCAAGGCGTTGCAGCGCCTCGCCGCGAACACGAGGATCGATCTGCTCGCGACGATCCCGCACGGCACCGGCCAGACGCTACCTGCGCGAGATCCTGCTGGCCGCCGATCACAACGGCGTATCACATCGGGCAGATCGTCGCCGTGCGCCGGCAGCTCGGCATCTGGACGTAGCTGCCGGCGCGTGAAGCCTGCACGCTCGCGGCGCATGAACGTCGCGCAGCGGTCTTCGCACTCAGCGGCTCGCGGCCCGGCTTCGCGGCGCCTGCCGACGTCGTGCGATGGTTCGGCGCCGTGCAGGCGCAGGATTATCCAGGCGCGCTGTGGGCGGTCGGCCTGCGCACGATCGGCGCGACCGAGGCCGGCGTCGAACAAGCGATCGCGGAGCCGCGCCGATCGTCCGCACCTGGCCGCTGCGCGGCACGCTGCATTTCGTCGCGCCCGAAGACGTCCGCTGGATGCTGACGCATCTTCGCGCCGCGGACGATCGCCGCGCGCGGCGCCGCGGTTCATGCAGCTCGAGCTCGACGCACGCGCGTGCTCGCGCAGGCGCGCGCGATCGATCGTCAAGGCGCTGGAAGGCGGTCGCCAGCTGTCGCGGCCGCAGCCTGTACGCGCGGCTCGAGCGCGCCGGCATCGCGCACCGGCAAGGCCGCGGCTTGCACATCCTGTGGCAGATGCGCGCACGACGGCCTGATCTGCTTCGGCGCGCGCGACGGCAAGCAGCACACGTTCGCGCTGTTGGACGAGTGGGTGCCGCGCGCGAGAACGCTCGATCGCGACGAGGCGCTGGCGGAGCTCGCGCGCCGCTACTTCACGAGCCACGGTCCGGCGACGCTGCAGGACTTCACGCTGGTGGTCGGGGCTGTCGGCCGCGCGACGCGCCGCCGCGCGCAGTCGAGGCGCGTCGACGCGAGCGCGCGCATCTCGCAGCGCCGTGCTACTGCGCATCGCCGAACCGCAGCGGCTCCGGCCTGGCGCGCGATCACGCCGATGCCTCTGCTGCCGCCGTACGACGAATACACGGTCGCCGTATCGTGATCGCAGCGAGCGGCGCTCGATCCGAAGTCACGCCGCCGCCGCACGCAACGGCATCTTCGGCCCGACGATCCTGCTGGACGGCCGCGTCGCCGGCACCTGGACGCGGCGGCTCGACGAACGATCGCGGTCGACGGTCGCGCTGAAGCCGTTCGCGCGCGCTCACGGGCAGCGCGCGCGCTCGTCGTCGACGGCCGCCGCGGCTGGCCGCTACGGCCGCTTCCTCGGCCTGCCTGCCCACATCCACTCTAGGCGTATGCCCCAGATGAAGTAGCGCGGAGAGCCGGCAGACCGTCGACGTGGGTTCTCCAGCCGCCTCGAGACGGGCGGCCCTACTTCGCCACGGGCCGACTACATTGACGACCGGCCCCTACCGCGACCCCACGTACTGAAGGATCCGCTGAAAGGCGCCTGCTTGCGCCGCTTGCCAGGCGGACGTGTCGTCTCGTATTTTAACTAAACGATTAAATGAAACGAGTTAAAGAAGAACAGGCAAGAAGAAGGACGGCGACACCGAGCAGCGGATCCTCGACGCCGCCCACGCCGTGTTCGTCCGCCGCGGCACCGCCGGCAGCCTGGATGCAGGAGATCGCCGCCGAGGCCGGCGTCAACCAGGCGCTGCTGCACTACTACTTCCGCAACAAGGAGCAGCTCGCGCGCAGGCGGCGTTCGAGCGCGCGGCGAGCGGCTTCATGCCGGCGGTCGTCGCAGGTGATCGCGTCCGACGGCGAGCTCGAGGAGAAGGTGCGGCGCGTCATCGACCTCGAGCTCGATCACCTGTCGCGCGCGCCGTATCTGCCCGGCTACATCATCGGCGAGGTGCACGCACCATCCGGAGCGCGCCGCGCAGCTGATCGCCGCGGTCACCGGGCTCGACGCCGCAGCGATCTCGGCCCGCGCGTGCTCGGCACGCTGCGCCGCCAGATCGACGCGCGCGGGTCAAGGCCGGCGCCATGCGGCCGATCGCGCCCGAGTCGTTCGTCGTCAACCTGATGGCGCTCTGCATCTTTCCGTTCGCGGTCCGGCCGATGGTCCAGGCGATGCTCGGCCTGGACGATCGGCGCGTTCGAGCAGTTCATCACGCGCCGGCGCGAGGAGCTGCCGGCGCTTCTTTCTGGGAGCGTTGCGGCCATGACGCGTCACTCCTCAGCTCGGCTGCGCTGGCCGCGTCTGCTTGATCGGCGCGCGCGGCGGCCGGCTTTGCGCAGACCGGCGCGTCCGGCCGACGCGCGAGCCGCTGCAGCTCGGCGCGCTGCAGCGCGAGGCGCCGCGCCGCCGACGCGCGGACGCGCGAGATCGACGCTGCTGGCGAAGCAGACCGATCTGCGCGTGCAGAACATCGACGCTGGAGCGGCGGCCGTCGGTCAGCGCGCTCGGCGCAGACGCAATACCAGTCCGACGCGCCGACGTCGCCGTTCAGCGTGCCCGAACGGGCAGCCGCGCGTTCGCGTCGCCGCAAGTTCACCTACGACGCCTGTCGCTCGCGTCGATCAGCGCATCTACGATCCGCGCGATGCCAGCCGCGCCGCGCGATCTGGCGCGCGCCGATCTCGCCGAGTCGCAGGCGCGCGTCGCGCACGGCGCTGTTCGCGCTGCGGCAGAGGTCGAACGACGCGTTCTTCGCCGCCGCGCTGCTGCAGGAGCAGCTCGGCGCGCTCGACCGCGACGCTCGACGATCTCGAGGCGCGCCTGCGCGAAACGAACACCCGCGTGCGCGAAGGCGCGGCGCTGCCGGCGAGTGCCGCGCGCCATCGAGGCGACGCTGCTGCAGCAGCGCCAGCAGCGCCGGCGCGACTGCGCGTCGAAGCCGCGCGCGCGGCGCTCGCGCGGCTCGTCGGCGCTGACCGGCCGCGCGCATCGATCGACGGACGCCGCGGTCGCGCTGCCCGAGCTGACCGACCGCGGTGGCGCAGGCGCGCGACAGGCGCTGACAGCCGCGCGCGCGCGGCCGGAATACGAGCAGTTCGATCGCGCGCGCGACCGCGCCGCCGGCAGCAGGCCGTGACCGACGCTGCCGATCGGCCTGCAGCTGTCGGCGTTCGGCCGCGGCGGATACGGCAGGCCCGGGCTGAACTTCATCAGCGATCAGCCGCGAAGGCTACGCGCTGGGCGGCGTGCAGCTGCAGTGGAAGGCGTGGAACTGGGGCACGTCGGACCGCGAGCGCGAGGCGCTCGCGCTCCAGCAGACGATCGTGCCGGCTGAAGAGGCGGCGTTCACGAGCGGCTCTGCGCCGCGCGATCGAGACGGATCTCGCCGCGATCGATCACCTCGAGGCCTCGCTCCCCACCGACGACCGCATCGTCGCGCTGCGCGAGAGCATCGACCGCACGGCGCAGGTCGCGGCTGCGACGAGGGCGTGATCACGGCGTCCGAATATCTCGATCGGCGGACACGGAATGGCTCACCGCGCAGTTCGAGCAGCAGCTCGTCATCGCGTCGAGCTGGCGCAGGCGCGCGCGAACGTGCTGACGACGCTCGGGCTGGAGGTGCAGTGATGCGACGGATGGAGCAGTGCGCGGCCGCCGCGGCGACTGCTCGCCGCTGCGTCGGCGCGGCTGCGCGAAGACGCGCGCGAGCCCGACGCGCACGGCAACGTCGAAGCCACCGAGGTCGTCGTCGGCGCCGAAGCGACCGGCCGGCTGGTGACGCTACACCGTCGCCGAAGGCTCGAGCCGTCGCGGCCGGCGCGGTCGTCGGCACGATCGACGCGGCGCAGCTCGGCTTCGAACGCGATCAGCTCGACCGCGCAGCAGAGCGGCGACGCCTCGCGCGTCAGACGAGGTGCGGCAGCAGATGTCCGTGCTCGAGGCGCAGCGCGGCGTCGCGGTCGCCCAGCGCGATGCCGCGCAGGGCGCAGCGCGACGCGCTGGCGACGCAGCTCGAGATCGCCAGACGCGCGCACGAGCGGACCACGGCGTCTGTTCGACCAGCAGGCCGCGACCGGCGCAGCAGCTCGATCAGGCCGAGCGCGACGAGCGCGTGCTCGGCAACCAGATCGCGCGCGCAGGACGAGCAGATCAAGGCGCAGGAGCGGCAGATCGCCGCGCAGGCCGACCAGGTGCGACGGCGCGCGCGCGCAGGAGCAGACCGTCGCCGCGCAGGTGGCCGGCGCCGACGCGCAGGTGAGCCAGGCGTGGCGAGCGCATCCGCAAGACCGAGGTGCGCAACCCGATCGACGGCACCGTGCTGACGACCTACGTCGAAGGCCGGCGAGGTCGTGCAGGCAGGGCAGCCGCTGTATCGCGTCGCCAACCTCGACGTCGATGGAGGTGCGCGCCTACGTCACCGAGCCGCAGCTCGCCGCGATCCGCCTCGGTCAGGAGGCGCGGGTGTCGATCGACTCCGGCGGCGGTCCGCGGCAGACCGTGTCGGGCATCGATCTCGTGGATCTCGTCGCGCGCGGAGTTCACGCCGACGCCGATCCAGACCGCGCGAAGAGCGCGCCGACATGGTCTACGCCGATCAAGATCCGCGTCGCCAACGACAACGGCGTCGCTGAAGATCGGCATGCCCGTCGACGTGCAGTTCGTCGCGAGTCAGGCGGCCGATGACAGCCATCGCCGGCCGGACGCCGTCGTCGCCGATCGACCTCGAGAAGCGGTTCGGCTGCGACCGTCGCGCTGGCACGGCCTGTCGTTCTCCGTCGCAGCCGGCGGAGCTCTTCGGCTTCGTCGGCCCGGACGGCGGCGGCAAGACCACGCTGTTCCGCATTCTGGCGACGCTGCTGGTGCCCGACAGCGGGCGCGCGCGCGTGCTCGGCCGCGACGTCGTGAAGGACCTCTGGGATCTGCGGCGTCGCATCGGCTACATGCCGGGTCGCTTCTCGCTCTATCCCGATCTCAGCGTCTACGAGAACCTGCGCTTCTTCGCGTCCGTCTTCGGCACGACCGTCGAGCGCGAAGCGAGCGCACATCGCGCCGATCTACAGTCAGCTCGAGCCGTTCAACGATCGGCGCGCCGCCGCGCTGTCGGGCGGCATGAAGCAGAAGCTCGCGCTCTGCTGCGCGCTCGTGCACCGGCCCGAGATCCTGTTCCTCGACGAGCCGACCACCGGCGTCGACGCCGTGTCGCGGCGCGAGTTCTGGGATCTGCTCGCGCGAGCTGAAGGCGTCGGGCATGACGATTCGTGGTCTCGACGCCGTACATGGACGAGGCCGATCGCTGCGACCGCGTCGCGCTGATGCAGGGCGGCCGGCTGCTCGCCGTCGACACGCCGCAGGCGATCGCGCGAGTCGTTCGACCGCCCGCTGCTCGCGGTCCGCGCGCGCCGGCGCTATCCGGCGCTGCTCGCGCTGCGCGAGTCGGCCACACGCACGCGGTCTATCCGTTCGGCGACACGCTCCACTACGTGGACGCGCGGCACGGCGAGCCGCGCCGCGGCGATCGCGGACGAGCTGCGCGCGTTCCTCGCGGCGCGCGGGTTCGCCGACGCGCACGCGTCGAGCCGACAGCGCCGACCGTCGAAGACAGCTTCATCGCGCGAATGGGCGCGCCGGAAGGCACGCGCGCGGCATGAGCGCGCGAGCTCGCGATCGACGTCGCGCGATCTCACGCGCCGCTTCGGCGGCTTCACGGCCGTCGACAGCATCACCTTCGACGTGCGCGCCGGCGAGGTGTTCGGATTCCTCGGCGCCAACGGCGCCGGCAAGACGACGGCGATCCGCATGCTGACCGGGCTGCTCGCGCCGAGCGCCGGCGCGCGCGACCGTCGCCGGACACGACGTCGCCGCGCGAAGCCGAGCGCGTCAAGCGCGACATCGGCTACATGAGCCAGCGGTTCTCGCTCTACGAGGACCTGACGGTCCGCGAGAACATCACGCTGTACGGCGGCATCTACGATCTGCAGCGATCGCGACATCCGCGACCGCACCGGCCGCATGCTGCGCGCGCCTCGGCCTCGAGCACGCCGCCGATCAGTTCGTCCGCGCGATCCCGCTCGGCTGGCGGCAGAAGCTGGCGTTCTCGGTCGCGCTGCTGCATCGAGCCGCGCGTCGTGTTTCTCGACGAGCCGACGAGCGGCGTCGATCCGATCACCCGCCGCCAGTTCTGGGAGCTGATCTACGAGCGGCCGCCGCCGCGGCACGACCGTGCTCGTGACGACGCACTACATGGACGAAGCGGAGTACTGCGACCGCATCTCGATCATGGTCGCCGGCCGGATCGGCGCGATGGGCACGCCGGCCGAGCTGAAGCAGGAGTTCGGCGCCGCGTCGATCGACGATCTGTTCGTCGCGGCTGCGCGAGCGCCGGGCCGGCAGCTGCGATGAACGGCGCTCGCCGGCCTCCTGCGCAAGGAGGTCTACCACATCCTCCGCGATCGCCGGACGCTCGTCGTGATCATCGCGCTGCCGATCCTGCAGGTGATCATCTTCGGCTACGCGATCCGCACCGACGTCGATCACGTGCGCCTGGCGATCGTCGATCCGGCGCCGGACGCCGGTGACGCTGGCGATCCGCGCGCCGGTTCGGCGCGGCGCGGCGTGTTCGAGATCGTCGCGCGTCGTGCCGCGGATCGAGATGCTCGAGGACGCTGTTTCGCCGCGGCGCCGCGCAGGGCGCGGTCGCTGTTCGAGGCCGGCTTCGCCGAGCGGCTCGCGCGCGGCCTGCCCGCCGGACTGCTGCATCATCGCCGACGCCACCGGAGCCGAACACCGGGAGCATCGTCGCGGCCTATGCCACGGCCGTGGTGCAGGGTTATCGAGCAGGAGCGCGCGTGCCGCCGATCGGGCGTCGTCCGCATCGTGCCGAGCGTGCGCATGCGCTTCAACCCGACGCGCGAGAGCTCGAACCTGTTCGTGCCGGGCCTGATGGCGTTCGTCCTCACGATCATCTCGTCGCTGATGACGGCGATCTCGCTGACGCGCGAGAAGGAAACGGGCACGATGGAAGCGCTGCTCGTCTCGCCGCTGCGGCCGTGGCAGATCATCGTCGGCAAGGTCGCGCCCTACCTCGTCGTCGGCTTCGCCAGCGTCGTCGGCGTGATTCTCGAAGCGCGTCTGGTGTTCCACGTGCCGCTGCGCGGCAGTCTCGTGCCTGCTGCTCGCTCGAAGGGCTGCTGTTCATCCTCGGTGTCGCTGTCGCTCGGCATCCTGATCTCGGCGCGGACCTCGTCGCAGCGCGTCGCGATGATGGGCGCGCTGGTCGGCACGATGCTGCCGACCATGCTGCTGTCAGGCTTCATCTTTCCGATCGAGAGCATGCCGTGGCCGCTGCAGGCGATCTCGATCGTCGTGCCGGCGCGCTGGTTCGTGTCTGGTCGCGCGCAGCATCATGCTGAAAGGCGTCGGGCTGGCCTATCTGTGGCGGCCGACGCTCGTGCTGCTCGGCGATGGCGCTCGTCCTGCTGACGGCCGAGCACGCGCGCGTTTCACGAACGGCTGGATCAGATAGGATGCGACGCATCCTGTTCCTGGCGCGGGCCGAGGTGCTGCACGTCGTGCGCGATCGCGCGACGCTCGCGCAGGTGCTGGTCGCTGCCGGTCCTTCAGCTGCTCGTTCTCGTCGAATGCCGCGACGTTCCAGGTCACGCAACACGCCGACGTACGTCGTCGACTTCGATCGGTCGAGCCTGTCGCGCGGCTGGTCGACGCGGTTCCGCGCGTCCGGACACTTCCGGGTGGACGAGCAGTCGGAGTCGCCGGAGCTGGCCGACGAGGCGCTTGCTGCGCGGCGACGCGACGATGGTGCTGACGATTCCGCACGACTTCGAGACGTCGATCGTGCGCGACGGGCGCCGCGCCGATCCAGCTCGCGGTCAACGCGGAGAAAGGATCGGCCGCCGGGATCGTGCAGGCATACGCGTCGAGCATCGCCGCCGACGTACGCCGCCGGAGCTGGGCCGACGTCGCGCGGCGCGAGCGCGGCGGTCCGGAGGCGCCGCCCGCCGCGGGGCGCCGCGGATCGATCGTGCGGGTGAGGCAGCTGGTACAACCCGGCGCTCAACTACCAGCACTACATGGTGCCGGGCATCCTCGTGGCGCTGGTGACGCTCATCGGCACGCTGCTGACGCGCGCAGAACATCGCGCGCGAGAAGGAGCTGGGGACGCTCGAGCAGCTCAACGTGACCCCGATCACGCGCGGGCAGTTCATCGCGGCGAAGCTGCTGCCGTTCTGGGTGCTGGGCATGCTCGATCTCGGCGATCGGACTGCTCGTCGGCGGCGCTGGTGTTCGGCGTGCCGATGCGGGCAGCCTGCTGCTGCTGTTCGGATCGGCGGCGCGTCTACCTGGTCGGCGGCGCTGGCGATCGGCCTGTGGATCTCGAGCGCTGGTCGAGACGCAGCAGCAGGCGATGTTCGTCACGTTCTTCGTGATGAACGTCTACCTGCTGATGAGCGGCCTGTTCACGCCGATCGACAGCATGGCGCCGTGGGTGCAGCGTCGTCTCGCAGCTGAACCCGGTGCGGCACTTCGTGACGATCTCGCGCGCGATCCTGATGAAGGGCGCCGGGCTCGGCTGACATCGCGCAGCCGCTGCTCATCGCTGACGATCTTCGGCGCGGTCACGCTGGCGCTGGCGATCCGGCAGTATTCAAAGCGCGTGTCTTGACCACGAAGCACGGCACGAAGACCACGAAGAAGAACGCTGCACTACATCTGGTTGGTCGTGACGCGCTCGTGGCTGCAGGCCTTCATGGCCTGCCTAACGCCCAGCTTCTGCAACGCGGCGTCGGGGCAGCCTGTCCATTCGCTGACGAACACGTTTCCCTGATACTGCAGGTCGGCGACGCCCATCTTCGTCGACCAGAAGCCTGACGCCGTCAGATCGCGGAAGCTGCTGAAGAAGGCGATCGCCTGGCTCAGGCCGCGATCGGGGTTCGATGTATACGCAATCTCGTCGAGCAGGAGGCGACGCTCGCGATCGGCGCAGCTGACGAAACGCTTCCCGAACCGATCGATCGCCAACCGATCGATCAGCGCGAGGCCGCCGCGCATCGCGACCTGCCGGCGCGGCTGGTCGATCATCATGAAATCCATGAACGCCGGCACGCCGGCGTCGGTGGCGCTGCCCGACCGCTCGTCCCGCGGAATGATCAGATCGACCAGCACAGCCGACCGTCGCGTACTCGTGCGCCGTGAAGAACTGCGGCTTGAACGGCCTGCCGGCTTCGCCGCCGAGCGCGGCTCCGGCGTGGTCGTGCGCCTGCCGCGCCTCGACGTCGGTCCAGACGAGCGCCGCGCCGCCGGCGCGCCGGCGAGCAGCGCCGAGGGCGGCTCGGCGAGACCGCGTCGTCAATTCGCGCCTCAATCTGCAATCTGCTCTGCAATCCGAAATCTCATAGCGTCCCTGGTTTCGCTGCTGGGCGATGAACTCCGACGTCCGCATCGCGAGCGCGAGGATCGTCCACGTGCAGTTCTTGTGCGCGTTCGAGACGAACGGGCCGGCGTCGGCGACGAACAGATTCTTCGACGTCGTGCGCCTGGCAGTTCGCGTTCAGCACCGACGTGCCCGGATCGCTGCCCATCCGCGTCGTGCCGACTTCGTGGATGATCCGGCCGACCGGCTCGAGGTCGCATAGCGCTTCGCGCGTCGGCATCGGCGACAGCGGCGTGCCGCCCATCTCGTGGATGATCTCGCGGAAGGTTTCCTGCATGTGCTTCGCCTGGTTGATCTCGTGCTCGGAGAACTTCGCGTGGAACCGCAGCACCGGGATGCCGTACGTGTCGACGACGTTCGGATCGATCTCGCAGTAGGTGTCGCTCGTTCGGAATCATCTCGCCGCGGCCGGCGAAGTTCACGGTCGCGCCGTAGAAGCGCCGGTAGTCGTCCTTCAGCGACTTGCCGTAGCCGCCGACGCCGTTGAAGCGCTGGATGCCGCCCATGAAGCCGAAGCCGGGCGCGGACCGCTTGCCGCCGCCAAGCTCGATGTGATACCCGCGCGGGAAGTCGAGCTTCTTGTTGTCCAGCCACCACGGCATGTAGAGATGCGCGCCGCCGGCGCCGTCCTCGTTGTGCGGCACGCCGTGCTCCATCTTCGGGATGTGGCCGCGACGACCGAGAGCCCGGTCGAATCGGTGAGATAGCGCCCGACGACGCCGCTCGAGTTCGCGAGGCCGTCGGGGAAGCGGCCCGACTTCGAGTTGAGCAGCAGGCGCGCCGACTCGCAGGCGCTCGCCGCGAGGCACGACGATGCGCGCGCGAACGGCGTAGTCGCGGCGATCGGCGCGATTCACGTATGAGACGCCGGTGCGCGAGCCCGCTCTCGTCGGTCAGCACCTCGCGCGCCATCGCGTTGGTGATGATGCGCGAGCTTGCCGGTCGCCAGCGCCGGCGGCAGCAGCACCGACGGCGACGAGAAGTTCGCGTGCGTCGCGCAGCCGCGGCCGCACTGCCCGCAGTAGTGGCAGGCGGGCCGGCCGTTCAGCGGCTGCGTGAGAATCGACAGCCGGTTCGGGATGCACGTGATGTGCAGCTTGTCGGCCGCCTGCTTGATCAGCAGCTCGTAGCAGCGCGGCTTCGGCGGCGGCTGAAAGACGCCGTCGGGCTCGTTCGGAATGCTCTCCATCGAGCCGAAGATGCCTGACGAGGCGATCGAGCTTGTCGTAGTACGGCTTGATGTCGTCGTAGGTGATCGGCCAGTCGTCGCCGATGCCGTCGAGGCTGCGGCGCTTGAAGTCGTCCGGCCCCATGCGCAGCGAGATGCGTCCCCAGTGGTTCGTGCGTCCGCCGAGCATGCGCCCGCGGAACCAGTCGAACGTGCGAGCCGGCCGCCTGCGTATCGGCTCGCCCTCGATGTCCCAGCCGCCGATGCAGCCGTCGAATTCGCCGAACGGCTTGGTCGGCGTGGCGGCGCCGCGCCGCGGCGAATCGTACGGCCACGCCGACATCTTCGAGTCCTTCGCGGAGTCCCACATCCCGCCGGCCTCGAGCATGCACGACGTCGGCGCCGGCTTCGCAGAGCACCTTCGCGGCCATGCCGCCGCCGGCGCCCGGAGCCGACGATGCAGACGTCGTAGGTCTTTGACCGACGGATGACCTGCAAAGGCACCTCGCTGAGGCCGAATCTTAGATCGATTTTGGGTAAGGTTCTGCGCATGCAGGGCAAGGGCATCATGAGCTGGAACCGCGGAGCACGCAAAGCACGCAGAGCTCATTCTTTTTCAGCGATCTCTGCGTTCTCGGCGGTTTCATCTCTGCGTGGCGCAGACGCCGTCGCGTCCCGGTCGAGTGGCGCTCCTATGCCGGCGATCTGCAGCGAATCACCACTACTCGCCGCTCGCGCAGGTGACCGCCGACGAACTTCAACGCGCTCGAGGTCGCGTGGCGCTTCAAGACCGACAGCCTCGGCCCGCGGCCCGGAATACAAGCTCGAAGGCACGCCGCTGATGGTGAACGGCGTGCTCTACACCACCGCCGGCACGCGGCGCTCCGTCGTCGCGCTCGACGCGGCGACCGGCGAGCTGCGGTGGGCGCATTCCGAGCGCGAAGGCGCGCGCGCGGCGGCGTCGCCGCGTCAGCTGTCGGGACGCGGCGTCGCCTACTGGACCGACGGACGAAGCGACGAACGCATCCTCTACGTCACCACCGGCTACCGCCTCGTCGCGCTCGACGCGAAGACCGGCGCGCGCATTCCCGTCGTTCGGCAAGGACGGCATCGTCGATCTGAAGGACGACGTGGTGTTCGGCAAGGGCCAGCAGATCGATCGCGAGGCCGGGGAGATCGGGCTGCACGCGACGCCGGCCGTGACGCAAGGACGGCGTCGTGATGGTCGGCTCGGCGATGCTCGAAGGCGGCACGCCGAAGACGCACAACAACACCAAAGGGCTCGTGCGCGGCTTCGACGTGCGCACCGGCAGGCGCCTGTGGACGTTCAACACGATTCCGCGGCCCGGCGAGTTCGGCAACGACACGTGGCTCGAACGAGTCGTGGGCGGTGAACGGCAACGTCGGCGTCTGGAACCAGATCGCGCGTCGACGAAGATCTCGGCCTCGCGTATCTGCCGGTCGAGACGCCGAGCTCGGATTTCTACGGCGGCCTGCGGCCCGGCAACAACCTGTTCGCCGAGAGCCTCGTCGCGATCGACTACAAGACCGGCAAGCGGAAGTGGCACTTCCAGCTCGTGCACCATCCGATCTGGAACATGGACATCGCGACGGCGCCGATGCTCGTCGGATCTCACCGTCAACGGCCAGCCGGTGAAGGCGGTCGCGGTGATGGGCAAGCAGGCGTTGCTCTACCTGTTCAACCGCGTGACCGGCGAGCCGATCTTTCCGATCGAAGAGCGGCCGGTCCCGCAATCCGACGTGCCGGGGAGAAGACGTCGCCGACGCAGCCGTTCCCGACCAGACCGCCGGCCGTACGACTACCAGGGCGTCACGACGAGCAGAACCTGATCGACTTCACGCCGGAGCTGCACGCCGAGGCGCTGAAGATCGCGTCGCGCTACAAGACTCGGACCGATCTTCACGCCGCCGCCCGTCAGCAAGAAGGAAGGTCCGATCGGCAGCTTCCGATCGTCGGGCGGCACGAACTGGCCGGGCGGCTCGCTACGATCCCGAGACGCACATCGCGCTACGTGCCGTCGTTCACGGCGATGCCGGTCCTCGGTCTGCTGCCGCCGCCGAACAAGGAGTTCTCGGATCTGCCGTACGTGTCCGGCCAACGCGCTCACCGGCGTGCGCTACATCTCCGGTCCCGGTGAGAACGTCGGCGCCGACGCGGCCTCGCTCGCGTCGAAGGCCGCCGGGACGCTGGTCTTCGTCCACCGGCGACGCGGCGACCAACGGCGACGCGCTGCCGCAGGGGCTGCCGCTGCTGAAGCCGCCGTACGGACGGCTGACCGCGATCGATCTCGATCGCGGCGAGATCCTCTGGCAGGTGCGCGCACGGCGAGACGCCCGACAGCGTCCGCAATCATCCGGCGCTGAAGGGACTGACGATCCCGCGGACGGGACAATCGGGCGCCGTCGGCGCGCTTGTGACGAAGACGCTGGTCATCATGGGCGACCCGCTGGCGACGACCGGGGCCAGCCGGCCGCGCGGCGCGATGCTGCGCGCATACGACAAGATCGAGCGGCAAAGAAGTCGGCGCCGTCTACATGCCGGCGCAGCAGTCCGGCACGCCGATGACCGTACGACGTCAACGGCCGGCAGTTCATCGTCGTGCCGATCAGCGGCGGCAACTATTCGGGCAGAGTATCTGGCGTTCGCGTTGCCGCGGATGATCACAGCGACCGTACTCGATAGTGCAGCCCTTCAGGGCTGCCTGGTGTCTGGCAGGCCTGAAGCGCCTAGCACTACGCAGACGTGCGACGAAACAGGGAGACGCACATGCGAAGAATCGTGATCGGTCTGGTCGGCGTGATCTGTTGCAGCGGCGGCACTGACGGCGCAAAGGCGATCCGCAGCCGACGTGCAAGATGTGTCCGGGCACCTACATCGCGAAGTCCGAGGTCGATGCCTACATCGCCAAGGCGGTCGCCGAGAAGCTCATCGATCAGCAGGCGCGCGACATCGACATCGGCAAGGCACACATCGGCATCGGCGTCGTGCATCGCGGCAAGCTCGATGCGCCGGCGCCGGAATCGGTTGCCGAGCACGATCAGGTCAGCGAGGTCTATCACATCATCGACGGGTCGGCGACGCTGGTGACCAGCCCCGACATCATCGGCATGAAGCGCCGGCCGGCGACGCTCGAAACCGTGCGGCTGTTCAACGGCCCGGGCAACAACGGCACGGACGTGCGCAACGGCGTGCGCACGAGCTGAAAGCCGGCGACGTGATCGTCATTCCCGCCGGCACCGGCCACTGGTTCACGAAGATTCCCGACCACATCAACTACCTGATGGTCCGGATCGATCCCGACAAGGTGACGCCGCTCAAAGATGAAGCGGCGTCCAAGGCCTACCTGTCCGGGCCGCGGCAGCCGTGATGCGGGCGCCCAGCCACGTTGGTCGTCGTCGCGTTGTCGGTGGCGCTTCCTGGCGCGCAGGCCTGCGCCGAAATGGAAGAGCACGGCGCCGATCAACGATCGGCCCAACCCTACCGCCGGGATGCCAACTGGGCGCAGCTGCCGGCCGGACTGAAATGGGCCGCGGTGATCGGAGCCGAGCCCGGTCCCGACGGCAACGTACGTGGTTCATCGCTGCTTCGAGAACAGCTGCGCGGGACGTCCAGAACCGCCCATCCTGAAATTCGATCCGTCCGGCAAGCTGCTCAAGAGCTGGGGCTCCGGCGCCTACATTTTTCCGCATGGGTCTGCACGTCGACGATCAGGGCAGCGTCTGGGTCACCGACGCGCAGGGCAGCGGGGGCATCGGGCACCAGGTGTTCAGGCTGACGACCGCGACGGCAAACTGCTGCTGACCCTCGGCGTCGCCGGCCAGCAGGGCGCCGGCGGATCGGACAGCGAGAAGCTGTCTCCAGCCGACCGACGTCGTCACCGGCGCCAACGGCGATATCTTCGTGGCGGAAGGGCACGTCATCGGCGGGCCGATCAACCGCATCAGCAAGTGGACGAAGGACGGGCGGTTCGTCAAGGCGTTCGGCAAGAGCGGACACGGCCCCGGCGAGTTCGACGTGCCGCATGCGCTCGCCGTGGACTCCCGCGGCCGGCTCTTTGTCGCCGATCGCAACAACAACCGGATTCAGATTTTCAGTCAGGACGGCGTGTTCCTCGACGAGTGGACGCAGTTCGGACGGCCGAGCGGCATCGCGATCACGAAGAACGACACGATCTACGTCGCAGACTCGGAGTCCTGGGGCCGGACGAGCCCGGGTGGAAGAAGGGCATCCGCGTCGGCAGCGCGAAGGATGGATCGGTGAGCTACTTCATCGAGGACGTCGAGTCGACGACCACCGATCACAGCGGGGCGGAAGGCGTCGGCGTGGATCGCGACGGCAACGTGTACGGCTCGGTCGTGCGCCGCATGATGCTCGAGAAGCACGTGCTCACCAAATAGGAGCTCCATGAACAGACACCTTTGCATCGGCGCCATCTTCATGACCTGCGCAGCCGCGCTCGGCCTTGGCTCGCGCGCTCTCGATCGACGGGCGACCTCAGCGCCGCGGCGGCGGCGGTGCAGGCGCCGCGCATTCGAAGTCAGATCCACTGTGGCCCAAGCCTCTCCCGAACAAGTGGATTCTCGGTCAGACGATCGGCGTCTCGGTCGACGCGCAGGATCACGTCTGGATCATCCATCGCGCCGGCTCGCTCGAGCCGGGCGAGGTGCACGCGACGACGAATCCGCCGACGGCGCAGTGCTGCGCGCCGGCGCCGCCGATTCTCGAGTTCGACGCCGCCGGCAATCTCGATCGGCCACTGGGGCGGTCCGGGTCAGGGCTACGACTGGCCCGACTCGAATCACGGCATCACGGTCGACTACCGCGGCAACGTGTGGATCGGCGGCAACGGCCGCGGCACGCCGCCGGCGGCAGGACGCGGTGCGGCGCGGACGCGGGCAGCCCGCGGCGGGACAGAACCGCCAGCAGGACGAGAGCCAGACCGGCGGCACGCAGTCGTTCAACGACAACATGGTGCTGAAGTTCACGCAGGACGGAAAGTTCCTGATGCAGATCGGGAAGCCGCGACCGAGCAAGGGCAGCAACGACATCGCGAACCTGCGGCTGCCGGCGAAGACGTTCATCGACAAGGAGACCAACGAGCTGTACGTCGCCGACGGCTACGGCAATCACCGCGTCATCGTGTTCGACGCCGAGACCGGCAAGTACAAGCGCGCACTGGGGCGCGCTACGGCAACAAGCCGGACGATGTGGATCTCGGACGGCTACGATCCGAAGGCGCCGCCGGCGCAGCAGTTCCGCAACCCGGTTCACTGCGCCGATCTGTCGGTCGATCGCCTGCTGTACGTCTGCGACCGCGTGAACGATCGGCATGCAGGTGTTCAAGCCGGACGGCACGTTCGTCGAAGGAAGCGTTCTTCAACAAGGAGACGCTGGGTTCCGGTTCGGCGTGGGACATCGCGTTCTCGAAGGATCCGCAGCAGAGCATACTGTACCTGGCCGACGGCGAGGACGACAAGGTGCTCGTCGATTCTCCGCGACACGCTCGAGGCTCCTCACGAGTTTCGGCGAGGGCGGGCGGCAGCCAGGCGAGTTCTACGGCGTGCACAGCCTCGCGACCGATCTCGAAGGGGAACCTCTACACGACCGAGACATACCGCGGTCAGCGCGTGCAGAAGTTCACCTACAAGGGCTCGCGCCGGTGACGAAGAAGGATCAGGGCGTCGTCCTGGCCCGCGCGGCCGAAGCCATAGCGAGCAGGGGCGGGAACTCAGGGCAACGATCCGAGCGTGTCCGTTTGGCGAGGCCGCCGTTACCGCGGATGCGGCGTGGCGTACGTCACCGATACCTCGAAGCTCGATTCGTGGTGGGACGCGCGCGCTCGTGTCGGCACAACCGCCGGGTCCGATGACGGTCGGCCAGCACCATCGAGGCCCGCGCCAATGGCCTTCGCGTCACACTCGACGTCATGGAGGTTGACGCGCCGACTCGCACCGTGCGGTTGGTGGTCCGTCTCCCGCTCGGGATGACGAACGACATGACCATCGCGATTTCCTCGGTGGCTCAGAATCGCTGCGTCATCGGTTTCGGCTGAAACTTCACGTTCCCGCCCGGGTGGCGGGGAGGCTTTTCGAAGCGGTGATGGCCGGGGCCTGCGATCGCGGAGCCGCCGACGCGCACGCATCGTCTCCTGCGCGCTGCACGCCGGGAAGCTCCGCTTGTCTGAGGTATACCCGCGACTTACTTGCGCCGGGCGTGCGGTGGCGGTGTGCGCGAGCGGATCGTCAGCGTGTGCGGCAGCGTGACCGACTCCGGCGCCTCGGCGTCGCTGGCCAGGATCGCCAGCAGCAGCGCGCACCGTGCCCTCGCCGATCGCGCGCATCGGCTGCGCGACGGTGGTCAGCGGCGGATCGATGCAGCGCGCGAACCGGATGTCGTCGAAGCCGACGACCGACAGCGTCGAGCGGCACGCGCAGCCGCGGCGCCTGCGCGGTTTCGACCACGCCCATCGCCATCTCGTCGTTGAAGCAGAAGATCGCCGTCGGCGCGTTCGCGGCGTCCGAGCAGGCGCTCGGCCGCGGCCGCGCCCGACTCGATCGAGAAGTCGCCGTTCATGACGATGAAGTCGCGCTCGGCCTTCTGCTGCTTGCGCGCGCGCGGTCGCGCCGCGCAGGCGATCGCGGCTGAGCGGGCTGACCAGCGGCCCGGTGACGATCGCCGATGCGGCGATGGCCGAGCCGGTAGAGATGGTCCATCGCCTCGGCGGCAGCCTTGGCGTTGTCGATGTGCACGCTCGGAATGCCGAGTCGCGGGCGTGAACTCGCAGCCGTTGACGACCGGCGCGCAGCGCGGCGCCATCGCGCGGACCAGCGCCGCCGCTTCCTTCGGCAGCCGATGGCCGAGGAAGATCAGGCCGTCGGCTTCCTTCCGCTTCAGCATCAGCGCGTAGCCGTCTTCGCGCGCCTCGTCGTGCTGCGTGTCGCCGACGAGCACGGCGTAGCCCTCGCGCTGCGCGGCGTCTTCGATGCCCTGGAGGATCAGCGAGAAAAACGGATTGGAGATGTCGGGCACCGTGACGAGCAGCTTGCCGGTGCGAAGCGTGCGGAGGTTCTTGGCCGCGGAGTTCGGCGCGTAGTCGAGGCACTCGACCGCCTGCATGCACCTTGCGGCGCGTGTCGGGCGCGACCACGTTCGGCTGGCTCAGCACGCGCGAGACCGTGGCGGTGGACACGCCGGCGCGTTTGGCGACCTCGTAAATATTGGACATCGGCCGGCGCCCATCATACCGGGCACGGACATTGACGCGACATTTCCGCTTGTCTGCGTCACACCGCTTTCTGTTACGGTCTGCAACCGATTACATAAGCGCATGCAATCGGTTACGCGACTGGATCCCGTCACGGGAAGGAGAGCGACATGTTCTCTGCTCGAAGCGCTGTCGCCGCCGTCGCCGTCTTCTCTCGCTGCTCCACCGCGGCGCCGCGCCCAGGTCACCACCGCCGACATCGTCGGCCGCGTGACCGACTCGAGCGGCGCGCGTGCTGCCCGGCGTCACCGTCACCGTCGAGAACGTCGGCACGCACGACGTCCGCGTCGCGCCGACCGGCGCGCTCGGGCGACTACACGTTCAACCTGCTGCCGATCGGCACGCTACACGGTGAAGATCGAGCTGCAGGGCTTTCGACGCAGACCACTCGCGCGTGACGCTGTCGGCCGGCGACCGCGCTCGCGATCGACGCGAAGCTGCAGGTCGGCGCGGTCGCCGAAAACAGTCACCGTCACCGCGCGAGTCGCCGCTGGTGCAGACCGATATCGTCGACGCTCAGCTCGCTGGTGACCGAGAAAGCGGTGCAGGACCTGCCGGTGAACGGCCGCAACTTCGTCCGGCTCGTGCAGCTGGTGCCGGGCGCGACCGAAGGCGTTGCCGAACTCGCTGGCCAGCGGCACGCGTCCCGACGATCGCCGCCAGACGTCGGCGATCTCGATCAACGGCGCGCTCGACAACCAGAACAACCAGCTCATCGACGGCATCGACAACAACGAGCGGGCACATCGGCACGATCGGTGGTCAAGCCGTCGATCGACGCGATCGCCGAGGTGAAGGTGCAGACCAACATATTACTCGGCCGAAGTCGGCCGCACGGCCGGCGGCGTCGTCAACATCATCACCAAGTCGGGCTCGAACGACTTCCACGGATCGCGCGTTCGAGTTCAACCGCAACGATCGAGTTCGACTCGCGCAACTACTTCGCGCAGACCGGACCGAAGCCGAAGCTCGATCAGAATCAGTTCGGCGGCAGCATCGGCGGACCGCGTGAAGAAGAGCAAGACGTTCTTCTTCGCCGACTACGAGCGGCTTCCAGCTGACGCAGGGCGTCGACCGTCGGTCTCGACCGTGCCGACGGCGAAGATGCGCGCCGGCGATTTCTCCGAGCTGTCCGCGACGATCTACGATCCGACGACGCGCCGCGCGCGTGCCGTTTCCCGGCAACCTCATTCCGGCGAGCCGGCTCGATCCGATCGCGCTGAACTACATGGCGCTCTATCCGGCGCCGACGAGCGGCGGCCTGGCGAACAACTTCACCGGCACGTTCGATCGCACGCAGTACGAGCGGCACGGCCGACTTTCGCGTCGACCATCGGTTCAACGACAGCAACACGCTGTTCGCGCGCTACTCGTACAACAACGTCGACACGTTCACGCCGCGGGCGCTGCCGCGGTGAACGGCGTCCAGCCGGGCGGCAACAACGGACAGTTCCCCGGGCCGAACACGACCAAGGCGCGACGGCTTGCAGGCCAACTACTTGAAGATCTACGGGCCGTCGCTGGTCTCCGAGATTCGAGTCGGCTATCATCGACGGCGACATCGAATCGCTGCCGCTGAACTACGGGCAGAACCTGTCCACGCAGTTCGGGTTCCAGAACGCCAACATCGACGACGATCACGTCGGCGCTGACGCCGATGAATCCCGACCGGCTACGCCAGCCTCGGCGACGCGACGTTCATCCCGCTCATCACGACCAACAAGACGCTGGCAGATCAGCGGATCGCTGACCAAGACGCACGGCGCGCACAGCATCAAGATGGGCGCCGGCCTGCGTCGGCGCGGCGGTTCCGGCAGTTCCAGAGCGCGTCGGCCGGTCGGCACGGTGGCGTTCACGACACGCGCTCACCGACAACGGCGCCGGCACCGGCGGCAACAGCATCGCGTCGTTCCTGCTCGGCTTCCCGCGACCGTCGCGCGGATCGCACACGCTCGTTCGATCCGCACTACCGGACGAAGGAGCCGAGCCTGTTCGTGCAGGACGACTGGCGCGCCACGCCGTGGCTGACGCGTGAACGCCGGCGTGCGCTACGACATCTTCACGCCGTTCACCGAGGATACGAACCACCTCGTCCAACATCGACATGTCCACGCTGAAGATCCTCAGTGCCGGACAGAACGGCGTGTCGCGAGACGCGCCGGCGTCAACACCGACTACTCGAACGTCGCGCCGCGCCTCGGCTTCGCGGCGACGCTGCCGCACGTCGATGGTGCTGCGCGGCGGCTGGGGCTGTCGTACTTCCCCGGCAACTACATGTCGCAGTCGCTGATGAAGAACCCGCCGTTTGTCGGCACCTACGGTCCGGTCACGAGCACCGGCGCGTCGGGCCTCGTGCCGAACCTGCGGCTGTCCGACGGGCTGCCGCTGCCGACCCCGACCGACGCGGTGAATCCGTCGCGGCACGATCATCGGCGTGGCGCAGGACTTCAAGAACACGCGCATCCAGCAGTTCAACCTGATCGCCGAGAAGGAGTTCGGCGGCAACGTGTTCTCGGCCGGATACGTCGGCTCGCGCGGCGCGCACGTGGCGTTCGTCGTGCCGAACCTCGACCTCGCGCCGGCCGCGGCCGGCGCCATCCAGCAGCGGCGCACCTACTACGCGCAGCTGCCCGGCGTGACGACGATCGGCATGTTCGACAGCGACTTCGACTCGACCTACAACGCGATGCAGCTGGTGTTCCAGCGGCGGCACCGCAACGGCCTGACGCATCGGCGCGAACTACGTGCTCGCGCACACGCAGTGGACGCAGCCATCGCCGAACGACATCAACGTGATCGAGCGCTTCGACGCCGACTTCGACATCCGTCACCAGTTCGTGTTCACCGGCCAACTACGAGCTGCCGTTCGCGACAGTCGACTCACTGGCGTGGCGAAGCAATTGCTCGGCGGCTGGCAGGTCAACGGCGTCGGCTACCTGGCAGACCGGGCTCGCCGTTCAACGTCACGAACGCCGACCGCGCGTGCCAACACCAGTGCCGGCAACGATCGCCCGAACCTGGTCGGCGATCCGAGCGCTCGAACCCGACGCGTCGAGCAGTGGTTCAACACGGCGGCGTTCGCCGCCCAGACGATCAACACCATCGGCAACGCGCGCGCGCAACGTGCTCCACGGACCGCCGCAGCGGCGCCTCGACCTGTCGCTGTTCAAGGACTTCGGGCTGACGGGCGCGCGCGAAGCTGCAGCTGCGGATCGAGTGCTACAACATCACCGACACGCCGAGTTTCGCGAACCCGGCGGCGGCGCTCGGGCGGCCGGCTTCGGCTCGATCACGAGCATCGGCAACTCGATTCCGCGGCAGATGCAGTTTGCGGCCAAGCTGCTGTTCTAGACATGGGTGGCACTTCGCGTGACGAACGCTCGGATCGGCATGCGCCGGTGCGGCGATCGCGGCGTGCGCTCGTCGTCGTGCAGACGATGTCCGGCGCCGCTCGCGCCCACGCGCGCGTCGACGGCTGGTCCGCCTATGGTGGCGGACCGGAGCAGATCAGATGCTCGACGCTCGCGCAGATCAACCGGACCAACGTCCGCCAGCTCGAGGTGGCCTGGACCTACGACTCGGAGAATCCGGCGGCCTGCAGACCAATCCGATCGTCGCTGACGACGTGCTGTTCACGACGACCCCGAAGCATCGGGTCGTCGCGCTCGACGCGGGCACCGGCGCCGCGCGATGGACGTTCGACTCGGGCATCGAGGGACGCGGTCCGAACCGGGGCGTCACCTATTGGACGAACGGCGACGACCGCCGGATCTTCACCGGCCAGGGTCAGTTCGTCTACGCGCTCGATGCCGGCACCGGACGGCCGATCGCCGGCTTCGGCGCGACGGCCGGATCGATCTGCGCGAAGGTCTCGGCCGCGATCCGTCGGCGCAGTCCGTGTGCGCTGACGACACCCGGCGTCGATCTACAAGGATCTGCTGATCGTCGGCGGCCGCGTCAGCGAAGGGCTGCCGGCATCGCCGGGCGACGTTCGCGCCTACGACGCGCGCAGCGGCGTGCTGCGCTGGAGCTTTCACACGATTCCGCATCCAGGCGAGATCGGATACGACACCTGGCCGAGCCGACGCGTGGACGCTACACCGGCGGCGTCAACAACTGGGCGGGCATGGCCGTCGACGACGCGCGCGGCGTCGTCTACGTGCCCACCGGATCCGCGTCGGCCGACTTCTACGGCGCCAATCGGCTCGGCGACGATCTGTTCGCCAACTCGCTGATTGCGCTCGACGCGCGCGACCGGACGCCGGCATCTGGCATTTCCAGGCGGTTCGTCACGACATCTGGGATCGCGATTTTCCGTCGCCGCCCAGCCTGGTCACCGTCACGCAGAACGGCCGTCGCATCGACGCCGTCGCGCAGACGACGAAGCACGGGTTCGTGTTCCTGTTCGATCGATCCACCGGCACGCCGCTGTTTCCGATCGAGTCGCCGCGATACCCGGCGAGCACCGTCGACGGCGAGCGCGCGGCCGCCACGCAGCCGCTGCCGACCAGGCCGGAGCCGTTCGCGCGGCAGCGGCTCACCGAGCAGATGCTGACGACGCGGACGCCGGAGGCGCATCAGTGCGGCGCTCGAGGCGTTCCGGACGTTTCGCAGCGACGGGCAGTTCGTGCCGTTGAGCGTCGGCACGCAGACGGTGATGTTTCCCGGCTTCGACGGCGGCGCGGAGTGGGGCGGCTCCGCGTTCGATCCGGAGAGCGGCCTTCTCTACGTGAACGCCAACGAGATGGCGTGGACCGGCGAGCCTCGCGCCCAACGACAGCGATGGCGGCGCACGGCAGACCTATCTCGCGAGTTGCGCGTCGTGCCATCGCGACGACATGACGGGCACGCCGCCGCAGATTCCGTCGCTCGTCGACGTCGGCCGGCGGACGACTGCGGACGAGCTGAGCACCATCGTCCGGAAGGCGCCGGCCGCATGCCCGGCTTTCCGGCGCTGTCGCCGGCCGCGCTTGCGGCGCTCGTGACGTTCCTGCGCACAGGCGACGAGCGATCGCGCCGGGTCACGACACGCCCGGCGGCGAGGATGAAGTATCGCTTCACCGGCTATCGCAAGTTCTCGACGCCGAGGGCTATCCGGCCATCGCGCCGCCGTGGGGGACGCTCAGCGCGATCAACCTCGGCACCGGCGAGTACGCGTGGCAGATTCCGCTCGGCGAGTATCCTGAGCTGGCCGCGCGGGGCATGAGGAACACCGGCAGCGAGAACTACGGCGGTCCGATCGTCACGGCAGGCGGCCTGGTGTTCATCGCGGCGACCAACTTCGACAAGAAATTTCGAGCATTCGACAAGGCGACCGGGGATATCTTGTGGGAGGCGTCGCTGCCGCTGGCAGGGAACGCCACACCGTCGACCTACGCAGCCGGGGGGCGGCAGTTTGTCGTCGTGCCCGCGGGCGGCGGCCGGTCGCGGCCGGGAGCCGTCCCGGAGTCCGGCGGCGTCTACGTCGCGTATGCTCTACCGGCGAGGTGACCATGAACGTGACCACTGACGGGAACGAGGCGTTCGCCATTTCAGCCGGTCACCGGCGACGGCCCGCGACGAGCGCCTCGCGCCATGCGGTCGCGGCGGCCGTCGCGTTCCTCCTCTGCGCGACCGCGGCGCCTGCTGGCGCAGCGCCGCGACTACCCGAATCGTCCCTCCGCCGATCCGGCGGCCGTCGAGCGCGGCAAGGCGCTCTACGGCGTCAATTGCCAGTTCTGTCACGGCGCCGACACGCGCGGCGGCGACAGCGGTCCGAGCCTGCTGCGCTCCGGCATCGTGCTCGACGATCAGCACGGCGAGCTGATCGCGCCGGTCGTTCGCGCCGGCCGGCCGCGGCATGCCGAAGTTCACGCTGACCGACGACCAGATCGCCGACGTCGCCGCGTTCGTGCACACGTTCCGCGCCGCCGGCTACGACGAATCGCGCGTCAAGCCGCCGAGCATCGTCGTCGGCGACGCGAAGGCGGGCGAGACGTTCTTCGGCGCCAAGTGCGGCGTCGTGCCACTCGGCGACCGGCGATCTGCGCGGCATCGCGACGAAGATGACCGATCCGCGGCTGCTGCAGCAGACGCTGGCTGCTGCCGGGCAGCGGCGGCGGACGCGGCGGTCCGCCGCCGGTGCAGGTGAAGCCGACGACCGTCACGGTGACGCTGCCGTCGGGCGAGAAAGTCGAAGGCACGCTCGATCGCGTCGACGACTTCGTCGTCGCGCTGACGACGGCGGACGGCGACGCGCCGGTCGTTCAACACCAACGGCGACACGCCGAAGGTCGAGATCCACGATCCGCTGCAGCCGCACAAGGATCTGCTGCGGACCTACACGGACACGGACATCCACAACGTGACCGCGTATCTGGTGACCTTGAAATGAGCAAGACGCAATCGAGTCGCGGCGCGGACCCACGTGTCCGCCCGAGCGCCGCATACGGTCGGCGCCTACGTGATCGGTGTCGCGTTCGTGCGGTTGCGTCGCGACTGCGCAGAGCCGCAGTGGTCTCGATCCGGCGTCAGCTCCTGAAGCCGCTCGCCGACTCGTGGCCGTCGCTATTCCGGCGACTACACCGGCCGGCGCTACAGCGCGCTGACGCAGGTCAACCAGTCGAACGTGAAGAACCTGACGCTGGCGTTCGCCGCGACGGTGACCGGCGGACCGGCGGCGGCGGCGGCGGGCGCGGCGGCGGCCCGGACGGACCGCAGACGTTCGCCGGCGGCGAGGGCGACGGCGGCGTCACCGTCGGCGGCGCCGACGCAGATCAAGGGCGCGGTGCTGCTCGGTCAACGGCGTCCTCTACGTGACCGTCGCCCGACAACGTCTGGGCGCTCGACGCGCACGACGGCCACGAGCTCTGGCACTACTTCTGGAAGACGAAGGGCGGCACGCACATCGGCAACCGCGGCGTCGGCGATGTGGGGCAACTATCTGTACTTCGTCGACGCCGGACGACTACTTCGTGTCGCTCGACGCGCGGACCGGCAAGGAGCGGTGGCACAAGGAGGTCGGCCCGCTTCAGCCAGCAGTAAGCTTCCTGACCGTCGGCGCCGATGACGATCGGCAACCACATCATCGTCGGCACCGGCAACGATCTCGACTCGCCCGGGCTACCTGCATGTCGTTCGATCCGGAAACCGGCGACGCAGCAGTGGCAGCTTCTACACCGTGCCGATGAATCCGGGCGATCCCGGGCTCGAGACGTGGAAGAGCCTCGACGCGGCGCGGCACGGCGGCGGCCATCCGTGGCTGCCCGGCGTCTACGATCCCGAGACGCATCTCTACATCTTCGGCACCGGCAACCCGACGCCGGCCTACACGTCGCAGCCGCGCGGCGAGGGCTGGACAATCTCTTCACCTGCGCGATCGTCGCGGTCAACGTCGACACCGGCAAGATGGAGTGGTACTACCAGACCTCGCCGCACGACACGCACGACTGGGATTCGGCGCAGACGCCGGTGCTGGTCGACGGCGACTTCAGCGGCAGCGGCCCGCGCAAGATGGTGCTGACGGCGAGCCGCAACGGCTACTACTTCACGCTCGATCGCCGGACCGGCGAGCACATGGTGACGAGCACGTTCTCCGACACGGTGAACTGGGCGAAGCCGGCGCTGAACGCGAAGGGGCAGCCGGTGCGCGATCCGGCGAAGGATCAACCACATCGCCGGCGCGCTCGTCTCGGCCGCCAACGGCGGCTCGACCAACTGGCCGCCGCCGGCCTACAGCCCGGACACCGGCCTGCTCTACGTGCCGACGTCGGAGACCTACGCGATGTATTACCTGACCGAAACCGATCCGCGCGGCGCGATGGGGCTCGGCGGAAAGGACGAGGTCGGCGTCGGCGACGATGGGCAGCTTCATCAGCGCCATCGACTACAAGACCGGCAAGACCGTCTGGAAGCACAAGTTCCGATCGGCCGGCAACCCGCGGCGGCGCGCCGGGGCTGCTGACGACGGCGGGCAAGCTGCTGTTCGGCGGCGACGTCTCCGGCAACTTCGTCGCGTTCGATCCGGCGAACGGCAAGCCGCTGTGGCATACGCAGATCGGCCAGGTGACGAACGCGCCGGAAACCTACATGGTCGACGGGCGCCAGCACATTCTCGTCGCCGCCGGCGACACGCTGTATTCGTTCGCGCTTTACCAGTAGGTCGGACGCATGTGTCAGCCCGGTCGCGGCCTGCAGGCCGGACCTACGAGGTGACGTATGCTGACACGACGTGAATTCGGAACTGCATCGCCGCGTCTGGTCCGGTCTGGACGTTGCCGCGGCATGCCTCGAGGCGGCCGCTCGATTCGGTCGTCAACGGCGTGCAGCCTCGGCGTGCAGACCTACAGCTTCCGCGATCTGCCGCGGCCGGCCGGCGCGCCGACTCGGTGGACGTCGTCATCAAGGCGATGACCGGATGCGGCGCTCAGCGAGTGCGAGCTGTTCGCGCCGCAGCTCGAGCCGCAGTTCGCGCAGGGCGCCGCGGCCAGCGCGGCGCGCCGCCGTCGCCCGAGGCGATCAAGGCGCGCGAGGATCTGCGCAAGTGGCGGCTCGAGACGCCGCTCGATCACTTCCGGAACGCGAAGAAGAAGTTCGACGCCGCCGGCATCACGATCTACGCCTACTGCTACAACATGAACGACGAGCTTCACCGACGCCGAGATCGATCGCGGCTTCGAGATGGCCAAGGCGCTCGGCACCGAGCATCATGACGACGTCGACGACGCTGGACGTGGCGAAGCGGATCGCGCCGATGGCCGACAAGCACAAGATCGATCGTCGGCCATGCACGGCCACTCGAACATCAGCGATCCGAACGAGTTCGCCACGCCCGACAGCTTCGCCGCGGCGATGAAGATGTCGAAGTACTTCAAGGTCAACCTCGACATCGGCCACTTCACCGCCGCCAACTTCGATCGCGGTCGCCTACATCCGCGAGCATCACGCCGAGCATCACGAACCTGCACCTGAAGGATCGCAAGAAGAACCAGGGCGACAACCTGCCGTGGGGCGAGGGCGAGACGCCGATTCGCGAAGTGCTGCAGCTGCTGAAGAAGGAGCGGTGGCCGATCCCGCGGACATCGAGTACGAATACCGCGGCAGGGCACGTCCGGTCGACGAAGTGAAGAAGTGCCTCGAGTACGCGAAACAGGCGCTCGCGTGACCAGCCTGACGCGCATCGGCATGGGCCTCGTCGGCCCCGGCTTCGTCGGCGCCCATCACATCGACGCCGTTCGCCGGCTCGGCTTCGTCGACGTCGTCGCCGTCGCCGCCAGCAGCGACGGCGTCCGCGCGGCGGAAGGCCGACGCGCTCGGCGTGCCGAAGGCGTACGGCAGCTACGAGGCGCTCGTCGCCGATCCCGACGTCCACGTCGTCCACAACACGACGCCGAACTATCTGCACGTGCCGGTGATTCTGGCCGCGCTCGGCGCGGGCAAGCACGTGATCTCCGACAAGCCGCTGGCGATGACCGCGGCCGATGCGCGGCGCGCTGCTCGACGCGGCGAACAAGGCCGGCGTCGTCCACGCGGTGACGTTCAACTATCGCGGCAACCCGCTGGTGCAGCAGGCGCGCGAGATGATCGCCGGCGGCGAGCTCGGCCGGTGCACTTCGTCCACGGCGCGCTACCTGCAGGACTGGCTGCTCGAAGCCGACCGACTTCTCGTGGCGGCTCGAGCCGGAGAAGGGCGGCGCGAGCTCCGCGATCGGCGACATCGGATCGCACTGGTGCGATCTGGTGCAGCACGTCACCGGGCAGCGGATCGTCGAGGTGCTCGCCGATCTGACGACGGTGATCGACACGCGGCTCAAGCCGTCGGCGTCGATCGAGGCGTTCGCCAGCGGCGGCGCGACGGCGCGCGCGAGCCGGTCACGGTCACGCAGCGAGGATCTCGCGACCGTCCTGGTCCGCTTCGACGGCGGCGCGAAGGGCTGCGTCGTCGGTCGGGCAGGTCTGCGCCGGGCACAAGAACGGGCTGTGGTTCGAGGTCGAACGGGCGCCAGGCGTCGGTGCGCTGGGCTGCAGGAGCGGCAGAACGAGCTGTGGATCGGCCGCCGCGACGCCGCGCAACGGCATGCTCGCCAAGGATCCGTCGCTGCTCGCGCCGGCGCGCGCGCGGCTACGCGCACCTGCCGGGCGGCCACCAGGAGGCGTGGGCCGGACGCCTTCTGCAACGTCATGCGCGATGTCTACGGCTTCATCGCCGACGGCAAGCGGCCGCGGCGATCCGCGTCCGCCGGCGTTCGCCACCTTCGAAGACGGGTATCATTCGGCGTGCGTCGTCGACGCCATCCTGGAGAGCCACCGGCGCGGCGGCGGTCTGGACGCAGCGTCGGCGAGGCGGCGACGAAGGTACATGAGCAGCGAGTGTCGTGATCGGACCTTTCTGTTGCTCCGGTACGTTCTCCGTCGGCCCCGGCGTGCTCAGGCACCGATGAAACTTGGTGTGTTCACGCCGGTGTTCGGCACGCTGAAACTGGACGAGGTGCTCGTCGAAGGTGCGGGCGCTGGAGCACGTGCACGGCGCTCGAGCTCGGCACCGGCGGCTGGCCGGGCAGCGATCATCATCGACGTCGACGCGCTGCTCGACAAGCCGTGCGCCGCCGACTACCGCAAGATGATCGCGGACGCCGGCCTGACCATCAGCGCGCTCTCGTGCCACGGCAACCCGCTGCATCCGGATCGCGGCGACCGCGCAAGGCCGCCGACGACGTGTTCCGCAAGACGGTGCGGCTCGCCGAGCAGCTCGAGGTGCCGGTCGTCGTCACGTTCTCCGGCTGTCCGGGCGATTCCGACGGCGCCGACGCATCCGAACTGGGTGACCGCGCCGTGGCCGCCGGAGTTTCTCGACGATCCTCGAGTGGCAGTGGGAGAAGAAGGCGATTCCATGCTGGCGCGACGCCGCGCGCGTTCGCCGCCGACCACGGCGTCAAGGTCGCGCTCGAGGCGCATCCCGGCTTCATCGTCTACAACGTCGACAGCGCGCTCCGGCTGCGCGCAGGCCGCGCGGCGCCGAACCTCGGCGTCAACTTCGATCCGAGCCATTTCTTCTGGCAGGGCGTCGACGTGCCCGACGGCGATCCGCGCGCTCGGCGACTCGATCTTTCACGTGCACGCGAAGGACGTCGCGCTCGATCCGCAGAACGTCGCGGTCAACGGCGTCATCGACACCAAGACCTATCGCCGGATGGCGGAGCGGTCGTGGCTGTTCCGCAGCGTCGGCTGGGGCCACGACGAGCTCGAATGGAAGCGCATCGTCAGCGCGCTGCGGCTGGCCGGCTACGACTACGTGATGAGCATCGAGCACGAGGACGCGCTCGCGTCGGTCGACGAAGGGCTGCGCGCCGCGGTCGATCTGCTGTCGCGCGTGATTCTCACCGAACCGCCGGTCGAGGCGTGGTGGACTTAGGCGCTAGATTGGCCGACTGGCTGAGTCGGCTAGACTGGCGATGCACATGGCCCGCATGACGCTGATGGCCGACACCATGACATCGAGCGTGCGGCGTGAAGCTGTCGGCGATGATGTTCCTGCAGTAGCTTCGTCTGGGGCGCCTGGTGCGTGACGATGGGGACGTGGCTCGGCCAGACGCTGCATTTCTCCGGGCGAGCAGATCGGCCTGGCGCTCGGCACGACGGCGCTGGCGGCGATGATCTCGCCGTTCTTCGTCGGCATGGTCGCCGACCGGTTCATGGCGACCGAGCGCATCCTCGCCGCGCTGCACGTCATCGGCGGCGTCGTCGCTGTTCTGTCGCGTCCACGCAGACGACCTTCGGCGCGTTCTACGGCGATGCTCCTCGTCTACACGCTCTGCTACATGCCGACGCTGGCGCTCGAGCAACTCGCTCTCGTTCCGGCAGATGAAGGATCCGGGCCGCGAGTTCCCGCCGATCCGCGTGCTCGGCACCATCGGCTGGATCGTCGCCGGGCTGCTCATCGGCACGCTCGGCCTCGAGGCGACCGGCGACGCCGCTGCAGCATCGCCGGCGCCGCGTCGATCGCTGCTCGGGCTGTTCTGCCTGGCGCTGCCGCATACGCCGCCGCTCGAGAAGCGACGAGCCGGCGCGCACGCTGCGGCGACATCCTCGGGCTCGACGCGCTGAAGCTGCTGCGGCGAGCGGTCGTTCGCCGATCTTCGTGCTCGGGTCGTTCCTGGTCTGCATCCCGCTGCAGTTCTACTACGCGTTCGCCAACCCGTTCCTGAACGAGCTGCGACGTGACGAACGCGGCCGGCAAGATGACGCTCGGCCAGATGTCCGAGATCTTCTTCATGCTGGTGATGCCGTGGTTCTTCCGCCGGCTCGGCGTGAAGTGGATGCTGCTCGTCGGCATGGCGGCGTGGACGGCGCGCTACGCGCTGCTTCGCGTACGGCAACAACGGCGACGCTGGTCTGGATGCTCTACGCCGGCATCCTGCTGCACGGCATCTGCTACGACTTCTTCTTCGTCACCGGCCAGATCTACGTCGACACCAAGGCGCCGGCCGACCTGCGCGCGGCGGCGCAGGGGCTTCATCGCCTTCGTCACGCTCGGCGTCGGCATGTTCATCGGATCGTGGGCCTCGGGCCGCGTCGTCGAACGCGTATCGCCGGCGGCGGCGGCCACGACTGGAACCGCATCTGGCTGGTGCCGGCCGGCGGCGCGGCGTTCGTGCTGCGTGCTGTTCGCGCTGTTTTTCAGGTCCGAGAAGTCTGCAGCGAGTCCAGCGTCGGTCTGATGCCCCGACTCGCCGCAGTCGCGCCCATGCTCGCGGACGCAGTAGAATCCCTCTGCCCCACAGGGATCACATCCGAATGACACTGCGCCCATTCGTACCCCGCCGCCGCTGTGCTTCGCCGCCGCGAACACGGCGGCCCAGACGCCGCCTGCCCCGTCGGGTCAGGTCACCGCGGCCCGGCACCCCGAAAGCCGGCGGCCCGCTCCTCCGCACCATACCCGCCCGACGTTCTACAAGGGCGGCCGGGCAGAACTGGGCGACTCCTGCAGGACCGGCGGGGCGTGATCTACGTCGGCGGCCACTGGAGCGGTCCTCGAAGTTTGACGGCGTGACGTGGCGCCGGATCCTGGCGCCGTCGCGGACGACGGTGCGTCGCTCGGCCGCCGATGCGAGCGGCCGCATCTATGTCGGCAGCCGTCGGCGACCTCGGCTACCTTGACGCCGACGCCCAGGGCGATACCGCAGTTCGTGTCGCTGTCGACAAGCGTGCCGGCCGATGCCCGCGTGTTCGAGGACGTCTGGCGCCTCTTCGCCGGCCCCGACGGCGTGTATCTTCAGACCCAGGCCGCGCATCTATCCGCTGGGCGAACGGCGCGTTCAAGGTCTGGCAAGCCGACCGGCCGCGCATCTTCAACCGCGCGCAGCTGGTCAACAACACGCTTATACGTCGGTCAGACCGGCGGGCCGCTGATGGCGCTGCGCGGGCGACCGGCTCGACCCGGTCCCCGGAGCGGACCGCATCGGCGAAGAACCCTTTCCGATCATCCTGCCGTTCGACGACAAGCGCCTGCTGATCGGCACACGCGCGGCGACGGCCTGTTTCTCTACGATGGCGCCGCGCTTCACCCGTTCGCAACCGAGGTGGACGCGCCAGATCAGAGCGAAAGATCCTGTATCGTGGGTTTGTCCTGCCGAACGGATCGATCGCGCTGACGATGACGGCGGGCGGGCCTCGTGATCATCGATCGCGAGGGACACCTGCTCGAACGGATCGAGGAGCGCGACGGCCTGTTGAGCCCGTCCGTGTACTTACGTCATGCCCGACCGCGACGGAGGGCTGGTGGCTCGGCGACGTCGTTCGGTCTGGTGCGCGCCGAGGCTCAATCCGCCGTTCACGCTGTTCGGGCCCGATCAGGGTCTAAGGGCGGCGTCGGCTGCGAGCGACGTGCTGCGGCACAACGGCCAGCTCTATGTGGCCCATTCGCAGGGCGTGCAGGTGCTCGAAGCCGGTCAGCCCGGCAGCTCGCCGCTGTTCGTTACGGTCAGCGGCGTCGCAAACCAGTGCATGGGCGTTCATGGAGTTTCCCGACCCCGATGGCAAGGCGGAGCCGCAACTCCTCGCTGTCGGCGAGCGATGGCCTTTATCAGATCGACAGGCGACGTCGCGCGGGCCGATCGTCGAGGCGAAGAACCGGTCGTTCGGCGCGTTCGTGACGCTGCGCTCGCGGCGAGGATCCGCATCGGGTGTGGGTCTGGTCTGACGACGGTCTTGCGTCGGTGCGATGGACGGGCGGCCGCTGGGTGAACGAAGGGCCGTGTCGCCGGCATGAGCGAGCAGGTGCGCAGCCTGTTCCAGGCCGCCGACGGCACGCTGTGGGTCGGCACGCAGACCAGTGGCGTGCTGCGGCTGCGTTCGGCCGATGCGGCGGCCGATGATCGGCCGGCGAGCCCAACCATCGATCGGTTCGGCGCGACGCAGGGGCTGGCGGCCGGCGGCGCCGCGGTCATTCCCATCGCCGGCAAGTTTTACGTCAGCGTGCTCGGGAAGGTCGTGGTCTTCGATGAGACGGCGGGCCGCTTCGTCCCCGGATCGCACCTTCGAAGTCCTCGATCGCGATCCCGAGTCCAATACGATCTTCCTTTTCGGAAGGGCCAGACGGCCGGGTCTATGTCACGTCAGCGCGTGAGGCCGCCGTGCTCACGCGTCAGGCCGACGGCACCTACGCCGTCGACCGTCAGTTGTTCAGCCGTTTCGCGCTGGACAGAAACGGCGCGTTCTATCCGGAAAAAGACGGCGTGCTCTGGTTCGGCACTGCCAGCCGGCTCGCGCGGTTCGACACCGCCAAGTTCAAGCCGAACGACGCCGCCGTTCTTCGACGATCATCCGGCGCGTCTCGCGCAATCAGGCGGAGTCGCTGACGCCGTGATCCCGGCGGCCGGCGCCGACTCTGCCAGCCTCGAGCCGCGCGCTGCGGTTCGAGTTCGCGGCGCCGTCGCTTCCTGAACGAGCGCGCCACGCAGTACCAGTCACGGCTCGACGGGCCTCGATGCCGACTGGTCGGCGTGGTCGGACGAGTCACGGCGCGACTACACCAACCTGTCGCTTCGGCGACTACCGCTTCCCGCGTCCGCGCGAAGAACGAGCTGAGCCAGGTGAGCGAGGAGGGGTCTACAGCTTCGTGATCCTGCCGCCGTGGTATCGCACGTGGTGGTCATGCCGGGCTGTATCTGCTCGGCGTCGATGCTGCTCGCGCTTCGGCGTTCGATCGGCGTCGCAGCGCCGCCGCGCTGATCGGCAAGGAGCGCCAGCGCGCCGAGTTCGCCGAGGCGCGGCTGCGCGCCGAGTCGGCCGAGGCGCTGGCGCAGGCCGGAGACGCGAGCGCAAGCCGCAACATCGAGACTGCTGAGCGAGATCGGCCGCGAGATCACCGCGTCGCTCGACTTCGACACGATCTTCGGCAAGCTCTACGAGCGGGTCAATCAGCTCGCCGACGCCGACGTGTTCGGCGTCGGCCTCTACCATCCGGAGCGCGCACGAGATCGAGTACCGGCTCGCGATCGAGAAGGGCAAGCGCTACGCGCCCGTACTCCGCGACACGAGCGACCGCGATCAGTTCCCGGTGTGGTGCATCGAGCACCGCGAGCCGGTCTTCATCAACGACGTCGCCGCGGAGTACGCGCAAGCATATCGCGCAGCTACGACGACAGCGCCGCGGCACGCTCGAAGACGGGTCGATGTCCCGCGCAGCCGCAGTCGATGATCTACCTGCCGCTGGTCGTCGAAGGAGCGCGGTCCTCGGCATCATCACCATCCAGAGCTTCGAGAAGCACGCCTACACCGAGCATCACCTCAACGTGATGCAGAGCCTCGCGTCGTTCACCGCGCATCGCGCTCGACAACGCCGACCGCCTACCGGCAGCTCAACGAGCAGGAGCACGAGATCCGGCGGCTGTTCGAGGAGGCGCAGCAGCGCGCGCGCCGCGGCCGAAGAGGCCGACGCCGCCAAGAGCGCGTTCCTCTCGACGGTCAGCCACGAGCTGCGCACGCCGCTGCACCTCGGTGCTGGGCTTCGCCAAGATCATCAAGAAGCGGCTCGAGGAGCGCGATCTTCCCGCTGGTCCCGACCGACGACCGGCAAGATCCGCGCAGACCATGCAGCAGGTCGAGGACAACCTGCAGGTCGTGGTCGGCGAAGGCGAGCGGCTGACCAAGCTGATCGACGACGTGCTGGACCTGGCGAAGATCGAGGCGGGCAAGCTCGAATGGCACATGGAGCCGGTCACCGTGCAGGACGTCATCGATCGCGCGACGGCCGCCACCGCGTCGCTGCTCGAGCCGAAGGGGCTGCGGCTGGTCAAGGACAGTTGACGCCGACCTGCCGGCGATCACCGGCGACCGCGATCGCCTGATCCAGGTGGTCATCAACCTGATCTCGAACGCGGTCAAGTTCACCGACGCCGGGATCGATCACCTGCCGCGCCAGCACGCGCAGGCGGCGACATCTGGTCGTCAGCGTGATCGACACGGGCGTGGGCATCGCGCCAGCCGACCAGCCGAAGGTGTTCGAGCGCTTCAAGCAGGTCGGCGACACGCTCACCGACAAGCCGAAGGGCACCGGGCCTCGGCCTGCCGATCTGCCGCGGAGATCGTCGAGCACCACGGCGGCCGCATCTGGGTCGAGAGCGAGACCGGGAAGGGCAGCACGTTCTCGTTCTCGCTGCCGCTCGGCCGAGCGACGCGCGGCAGGGCCGGCGGCGCCGCTGGAGCTGGCGGCGCTCATCCGCCAGCTGCGCGAGCAGCGTCATGGTGACGACGCCGCGGACCGGCGAACGCAAGCCGCGCATCCTGGTCGTGGACGACGAGGCGAACATCCGCGAGCTGCTGACCCAGGAGTTCACCGAGGCCGGCTACCCGGTGACGGCGTCGCCGCCAACGGCCGCGACGCGCGTCGCCGATGTCCGACGCGCAGCGGCCGGACCTCGTCGTGCTCGACGTGATGATGCCGGAGATGAACGGCTTCGACGTCGCGGCGGTGCTGAAGAACGATCCGCAGACGCTCGACATCCCGATCGTGATCCTGTCGATCGTCCAGGATCGCGAGCGCGGGTTCCGCCTCGGCGTCGATCGCTACCTGACCAAGCCGATCGACACCGACCTGCTGTTCCGCGAGGTCGGCGCGCTCATCGAGCAGAAGACGTCGCACAAGCGCGTGCTGGTCGTGGACGAGGACGCCTCGACGGTCAGAAGACGCTCAGCGACGTGCTGAAGGCGCGCGGCTACACGGTGTCGCGAGGCGCGCGGCGACGATCTGATCGACGAAGGCGATGGCGCTGCAGCCCGACATCATCATGCTCAACTCGGTGTCGTCGACGCAAGCTCGACGTCGTGCAGATGCTGCGCTTCGAGAAGGGCATCGAGAACGTGCTCTTCCTCGTCTACCAGTGAGCGGAGCATCCGTGAGCCCGGACGATTCTGATCGTGGACGATGAAGCGCACCTGCGCATGCTGATCCAGCAGGCGCTCGAGGAGCTCGAAGACGAAGGCGTCGAGCTGCTGACGCGCGACCAACGGCGAGGAGGCGCTGGCGGCGATCGAGTCGGCGCAGCCGAATCTGGTGTTCCTCGACGTGATGATGCCGAAGCTGAGCGGCTTCGACGTCTGCAGCCGCGACCAAGCACGACGCTCGGCCTGACAGGACGTCTACATCGTGCTGCTGACGGCCAAGGGCCAGGAGTTCGACCGGCAGAAGGGCCAGGAGGTCGGCGCCGACCTCTACATGACCAAGCCGTTCGATCCCGACGCGCTGCTGCAGAAGGCGCGCGAGGTGCTCGGCCTCTAAAGGCCGACCGGATGGCTCCGCTCGCGCTGCAGGCATCGTGCTGGGCCGCCAGCGAGGCGCGCGCGCTGGTGACGGCGCTGGCCGCCGCCCTCGGGTCGCCGGTCGGCGATCGAGGACCTGGACGGCCGCCTGCTGCACGGCGAGCCGCCGGATGCGACTGGCCGCGCGCATTCCCGATCACGCATCAGGACGGCCGCAGCCTCGGCTGGGTGACCGGCTCGGCCGCGGGCGCGCAGCGCGTCGCGCACGCTGCTCGAACACCTGCTGGCCGAGGGAAGTCGAGCGCAAGGCGCTCGGCGCCGAGGTGCTGCACCTCTACCGCGAAGTCAACCTGATCTACGGCTTCTCCGAGAAGCTGGCCGCGCTGCTCGATCTCGAGCGCGTGGCCAGGCTGACGCTGCAGCAGGCGCGCCACCTGATCGCGGCCACCGACGGCGCGATCATGCTGCTCGACGACGAGACCGGCGCGCTGACGCACGGTCGCCGGCTTCGGCGACGAGCTGCCGACGCATCACCGGATTGCGCCGCGGGCACGGCATCATCGGCGGCGATCGTCGCTAGCGGCGATCGCCGAGATCGTCAACGACGTGGACAGCGATCCGCGGCGGGTCGACCGACGCAGCGTCCATGACGGCGCTGATCTGCGCGCCGCTGAAGGTGGGCGAGCGGGTCATCGGCGTCATCGCGCTCGGCAGCGCGGCTGCCGATGGCCTACACCGCCGCCGAGCTGAAGCTGCTGAACACGCTGGCGCTGCAGAGCGGCCACCGCGATCGAGAACGCGCGGCTGTTCGAGCGCACCGATCCAGGCCGGCGCGCGAGCGCGAGCGAGCTGCTGGCGCTGCACCAAGGAGATCGAGGTCGCGCGCGCCAAGCTCGAGCGCGAGATTGAGCTGGCCGCGCGCATCCAGGCCGACCTGTTTCCGGCGGCGCTGCCGGACGTCTGGCCGGACTACGATCTGCGCCGCGCGCAACCGCCCGGCGCAGGCGGTGCGGCGGCGACTACTACGACGCGCTGCGCGACCGCCGGTCCGACGGCGTACGCGCGGTTGCTGTTGTGCGTCGCCGACGTGTCGGGCAAGGGCCTGCCAGCGGCGCTGCTCATGAGCAACATGCAGGCGACGCTGCGGGCGCTGCTCGGACGCACGGCGTCGCTGCCGGCGCTGGCCGGCGCAGGCCGAGCGACCTGCTCTACGCGTCGACGGCCGCCAGACAAATACGTGACCGCGGCGCTCGTCGAACTGGATCCGCGAATCCGATGCGGCGCGCCCGGTACGTCGGCGCTGGCCACGTCGACAGCTGATCGTGCTGAAGCGAACGGCGACTCGGTCCGGCTCGCGTCCACCGGCGCGCCGCTCGGGCTGCTGCCGCCCGGGCTGCCCTACGAAGAGACCAGCCGTCACTGCTGGAACGCAGGCGACTGCGCTGGTGCTGTTCTCCGACGGCGTGACCGAGGCGCAGAACGCAGCGCGACGAAGAGTATCGGCGAAGAGCGGCTGCATCGACGTGCGTGCGCAGCGCCGACCGGTCAGCCGGCGCAGCATCGTGATCGACCGGGTGTTCGTTGCCGAGATCGACGCCTTTGCCGGCGACGCGCCGCAGTTCGACGACATCACCGCTTCTGGTCGTCCGCCGATCGCCGTCAGGAACGCAAGTAGTAGTGTCCGGCTTTAGCCGGACCAGCCAGACAGCCGCAGGTCCGCCTCAAGGCAGTTGCCACCACAGCACTCGCCGTTTAGAGCCGCTCGATCTCGTGCACGCGGCTGATGTCCACCGAGACGCGAGCGTGCGATCCGGCTGCGAGGAACATCGACCGGAATCGCGCGTTCCAGACGATCTCGTCGGCGCCGATACGACGATCGCGCGTGGACCGTCTGCTCCAGCGCCTCGTCGATGCCAGAGAGCAGGACGAGGATCTCGGCCTCGCGTCGCGCTCGAGGATCCTCGGCGTCTGGCCCGCCAGCGGGCTGGCGCCGTCGATCGGGTGGACGATGGTCCACGACAGCGGGAAGAACGTGACCTTGTTCCGCTCGAGCGGCAGCGGCGCGTAGCGCCGCACGGTGCCGCCGCGGCCGTCGGGCTCGAGCGCGCTGAACAGCACCTGCGCTCCGAGCTCGATGATCTCGTTGCCGCCGCCGGTTCGACGATGCGGAACATCAGGCCCCGGCCGTCGCTGCATGCGGCGCGATCACGGCGCTGGCGGCTGAAGAGCAGCGCGGCGGTCGGCCGCGTGAACCGCGCGAACAGCAGCCCGGTCGCGAGCGCCTGATACATCAGGCCGACGAGCGCCTCGACGGTGACGACGAGGTTGGCCGCCGATGCCGTTCGGGCCGATCTGGCCGTAACCGATCGTCGCGAACGTCTGGATGCTGAAGAAGAACGCCTGGCTGAATCGTCCGCCCAGCATCGTCGCGCCGGCGCCGACCAGCGCGTCGGGTCCGCACGCCAGATAGCGCGACGGCGAAGACGAGGTTCAGCACGAGATAGGTCAGCGCTGACCACGCCGAGGAAACCCGTCCACGAGCATCGTCAGCAGCAGGTGGTAGGGCGCGAAGCTCTCGAGGAACCCGAGCCCGGATCGCGCGACGTTGAACGAGCCGTCGCGGTTGAGCAGGCGCTGCCGGCTCTCGCGGCTGACGACGGCGACCGAAACCGGATCGCGATCCCGCGCGCCTGATCTTCGGCGTGACGGTCGAGGGCGAGACGGACTCGGCTCGAAAGGGGGCGTCGCCACGGCTAGCCGGATGATAACGCGATCAACTCGTCAGCTGGGACGGCAGGAAGTCGAGCACCTGCCGGATGATGCGCGCGCGAGGTGTCGCTGTCGTGCAGCAGATCGAACGAGTGCGGGCCGGTCGCGTGGTTGACCAAGGCGTGATCGGCCGGTTCAGAGCGCCAGCGCCTTCGGCGAAGAAGCGGTCGATCGAGATCGTTCAGGCCTGCGGAAACTGCTCCTGGCCGGCGCGGACGATGAACAGCGGCGAGATCCTCTGCGCAGGTCATCGAGCGACTTGCCGGCGTTCGGATTGGTGAAACGGAACGTGGCCGCGCGCCTCGGCGACGCCGGTCGCGCTCGTCCAGGTCGCAGCATGAAGCCCGTAGAGCAGCGCGCCGCACTGTCAGGCGAGCTCGCGCCGCGTGCGTCGATGGCGCGGACAGGGCGAGCGGCACGTTGCCCGAGCAGGCCCACACGCCGATACGGCCCTCGTCGATGCCGAGCGACCGCCGCGTGCCGTCGTACGTGCTCGCAGCAGTGCGTCGAGATCCGCGGCCGGCTCCCGGTTCGTGTAGGCGATGGCCACCATGCCCGACGCCGCGATCAGCTGAGCCCAGGAGATCCGACATTCGCCATCTCCTTGAACTTCACGCCGAGCATCTTCTCGTAGCCGACGTCGTTGTAGCCGGCGACCAGGACGACCGCCGGCAGTCGCGCGCCGTGCGACGGCATCCGCCGGGTGAGTAAAGATCCATCGTCAGCGGACCGGCGTCCGTGGTGCGGTAGACGACGTCCTTGCGGACGATCGCGCGCTCCATTCCGGCAATGCGATACCTGGCCCGCTTCTGCGAGATGTGATCCTCCGGCATGTTGTCTCCTGAAATGAAAAACCCTTCGCGGGAAGGGTCGTGCGAGACAGGCCGGTCGCGGACCGACTCTACTAAAACGCGGCGGCAGGTCCGCAAGATCACGACGCCGCGTCGATCTCCTGACCGAACTGGAGCAGGTAGCCGTTGTTGTCGAACACGGCGAACTCGCGCATGCCGTAGTCGAAGTCCTCGATCGGGATAGCAGACGCGCGCCGCGTCCTTGACCTTCGCCCAGGCGGCGTCGACGTCGTCGCAGCCGGATGTAGAGCGCGCCGGTCATGCACCGGCGCCTCGAACGGCAGGTGCGCGTTCGGCCACGCGAACATGATCTCCACCTCGTCGCGCCGCACCGAAGGCGACGCCGCCGCCGTCCGGCCCGTCGCGCTCGAAGCCGAGCGCGTTCACGTAGAAGTCCACCGAGCCGCGAATGTCCGCGCGTGTAGAGGGTGGGCGTCAGACCGGTGAATTTCATCGCAGCTTCTGCTCCAGGGAGGGCCGGGCTGTCGTCCAGTGCAGATCGCCGTAATGCTGCGCGGCGCGGTCCGGGCTCGGATACTCGTAGCTGTTCTCGTCGTCTCTTGTTGTGCACGGCGCCGGTGTTGAGGATCTGATGCGCGAACTCGTGGGCGGCGACGCGGCCGATGCCGCGGCCGATCGCCGTCGACGATCGTCTGACGCGACGCGCCTTCCGGCGCATACTGGATCGCCTTGAGCGCCACGAGATCGAAGGACACGGCGCCGGATCCGCCCAGCGAAACCGAGCGGCATCGACTCGCCGGCGTTCGGGCAGCGGCCCTCGCGCGACGCAGCGATCGGACGACCGCCGACGCGCCAGAACGCGCGGCGGTCGTCGCTGATGCGAATCTTGAAGCCGGCGAAACGCGCGCTCGACTTCGCGCGCGCGAGATGCTCTTGATCGACTGCCAGTTCGCCGTCGGTGAGCAGACCGCCGAGCTTCTCGGCGGCCGTGAGCCGGCAGCGCGAAGGTGGTGTCGCTCGATGCCAGAATCCGGCGGTGCGGCGTCGCTTATGCGCAAGCCACGCGCAAGGCGCCAGCAGAGCCAGCGACGACTGCGGCTGCCGACGCCCGGGGCACTCGACAGCCGGTCACCCATCGCTTCGCGGTCGGCCTACGAGCGACGACCAGCCGGCGCGCGGCGCGCGCTCGAGAGTACTGGTTCGCGGCCGGCACGTTGGTGACGCGCATGTTCGCGCCGTCGTACTCGATCTTCCGTGCCGGCCTTGCAGCGCGACGACGCCGAGCAGCATGACCTCGGTCAGCTTCGCCGCGTACTCGAACGGGCACGACGCCGCGGTCTTGCCCTTGGCCGCGTCCACCCAGTTCATCTCGTGATTCTCGTTCGGGATGCGCGGCAGCTTCTGCGCCGGCTTGCCGAGCGACTCGTGCAGCGAGCCGGGCAGCAGCCGCGGATTCTTGCCGTAGGTGTCGTGCAGCAGCTTGCCCTTGCTGCCGACGAGCAGCGCGCCGCCGCATCGTGCTCAGCTCCTCGTCGTCGCCGATCTCGACCGGCTTCGGCGGCATGCAAGCCGCCGTCGTACCACGTCAGCTTCACCGGCGGCTTGCCGTCGCGCGCCGGGAACTCGTAGACCGTCATCGTCGCGTTGCGGGAAGCAGACGCCGTTGAACGGCGTCGCCAGCGTTTCGATCGTCGTCGGATAGCCGAGATCGAGCGCCCACATCGAGTGATCCATCAGGTGCGCGCCCATGTCGCCGATCGCGCCGCAGCCCCAGTCGACCCAGCCGCGCCAGTTGAACGGGTGATAGACCGGGTGATACTCGACGTACGGCGCGACGCCGAGGAAGAGATCCCACGCGAGCTCCTTCGGGCTTCGGATAGTTGCCGGCCATCGCGCGTTGGCGAGGCGCGCCGTCGATGCCGGGTCCGTTCCAGCGGAAGCCCGTCGGCGGCGGCGTCGCGCGCTTCCGGCCGCGGAATGCCCTGCGGCCAGTAGCCGAGCGGCCGGTTGGTCCAGACGTGGACCTCGCGCACGTCGCCGATCGCGCCGGCCCATACATACTCGACCGCGGTCCGCGCGTCGTCCCACGAGTGGCCCTGGTTGCCCATCTGCGTCGCCACGCGCGTGCTCTTCGCCGTGCGCGCGAGCTGCGCGCGCTTCGGCGACCGACCAGGTCAGCGGCTTCTGCACGTAGACGTGCTTGCCGAGATCCATCGCCGCCAGCGCGATCGGCGCGTGCATGTGATCGGGCGTCGCGACGACGACGCGCGTCGATGTCCTTCTGCTTGTCGAGCATCTGCCGGTAGTCCTGGTAGCGCGCCGCGCGCGGCAGGTGCTCGTCCTTCAGCCGCTTCATCCGCTGCGATGCTGCGCCGGCATCCGCTCGCCGCTCGGTGCGCGGTCAGCGGCGCTTCCGGCCGGCCCTGCGCGTCGACGCGCGGCTGACTCGATCTGCCGATCGAGCCGCTCCTGCTGCGTCTGCGATGTCGCGCGTCGAGCGCCGGCGAATCCCTTGTTGGCGTAGTCCCAGTCGACGTCGCACAGCGCGACGATGTTCTCGGCTCGCGAGGTTGATCAGGTTGCTGCGGCCCATGCCGCCGACGCCGACCGCGGCGACGTTCAGCAGTGTCGCTCGGCGCCGTGAAGCCGCGGCCGAGCACGTGGCGGAGGAACGATCGGCAAAGCCCGCGGAGGTCAGCAGCGACCCTGGTCACGAACGTCCGGCGCGAGAGTCTCAGCCATCGTGTGTCTCCAATGTCCTTGACGCGTCAAACACCCAGATGATACACCGTTGACACGCGCGAGTTCAGGCTCGGTCCGGGAGGCTCATCTCTTGTAAGGAGATCCAGGAGGATGCGCCATAGCCGTCTTTCGCGCCGCACGCTCGTCACGAGCATCGCGGCGGTCTCGCTTCGTCGTCATCTGCGCACGCATCGCCGGGTGCGCAAGCGGTCAAGGCGAGCCTGCGTCGGCAACATCGTCGATCCGTCCGGGTTCGCGTCTTGCCCGGCGTCACCGTGACCATTACCGAGGTGAGCACCAGCATCGCCTACACCAGCGGTGACCAACGAGTCGGGCAACTACATCTTCTCCGAACCTGAAGGACGGCAGCTACCGCGTGTCCGCGCGAGTTGAGCGGCTTCAAGCGGGTGGTGCGCGACGACGTCGAGGTGCCGGTCAATGCGACGGTCGCGCGTCGACATGAAGCTCGAGGTCGGCGCGATCGAAGAATCGGTGACCGTCGTCGGCGAGAGCCCGCTGCTGCAGACCGACCGCGCCGACACCAGCCGCATCATCGAGAGCGTCCATCTCGACGGAAGTGCCGCTCGGCTTCAACCGCAACTTCCAGGGGATGATGATCATCGGTGCCCGGCGCGCTTGCGGATGCAGCGGCCGCACTCCGACTTCTTCAACGCGCAGGACAGCCTGTCGACGCAACGTCAACGGCCAGTCGCGCCTGGCGAACAACGTCCAGATCGAAGGGATCGACGACAACCACCGCACCGGGCTGCTGACGACGCTGATTCCGTCGGCCGAGGCGATCGAGACGGTGAACATCAGCACCAGCGCCTACGACGCGGAGTTCGGCCGCGCCGGCGGCGCGATCACCAACGTCACGCTCAAGTCGGGCACGCAACACGCTGAAGGGCAGCGTCTTCGTGTTCGGCAACAACGAGAAGACGAACGCGCCGGGCTACTTCACGCACACCGCGCCGCCCGGCGACTACCTGCAGAGCGGCTTCACGCTCGGCGGACCGATCCAGCACAACAAGCTGTTCTTCTTCGGCGACTACCAGCACATCCGCGACAACGCCGGCCGGACGACGCGCGCCGTGATTCCGCCGGCGGCGTACCGCACCGGCGACTTCAGCGCGTCGCCGACGAGGATCTACGATCCGGCTGACCGGCAACGCCGACGGCACCGGGACGCACGCCGTTTCCGAACAACATCATCCCGGCCGATCGCATCAGCCCGATCGCGAAGGCGATCCTCGCCAACCTGCCGCGCGCCGAACGTCGACGCGGCGCCCGGCCAGCCGAACTACCAGATCGACTACGCGCGGTGAAGACCACCGATTCGTTCGACACCGAAGTTCAACTGGCAGCTCAGTCAGAGCGATCAGATTTCGGCGCGCTTCAGCTTCCTGCGCCCAAGCTGACCGATCCGGCGGAGTTCGGCGCGTTCGGCGGCTCGAAGCAGGGCAGCCCGTCGGGCAACGGCTTCTCCGGCGTCGGCACCGACACGACCTACAGCACCGGCGTCGAACTACACGCGGACCTGGAGCAACACGCTCGTCATGGAAGCGCGCGGCGGGATGAACTACTTCCGCAACCAGGCGCTCATCGGGCGGCGCCGGCCTGCAGACCGCGCAGGAGGTCGGCATCCGCGGCGCGAACATCGACGACTGGACGAGCGGGATGACCTCAGATCGACATCTGGCAACGGCTGAGCCTGAGCAGTCCGCTCGTCGGCTTCTCGGCGAGCCTGCCGTGGGATCGCTCCGAGCGGACGGTCCAGTTCGCGACGGTGTTCACGAAGGTCGCCGGGCAACCACACGATCAAGTTCGGCGAGGACTTCCGCCACACGCGCGACTTCCTGCTGCAGACGCAGGACAACGGCGGCCCGCGCGGACAGTTTCAGTTCAGGGCCGACGCAGACGGCGATTCCGACCGATGCCGCGGCGACCGGCCGGCTTCGCGAACGCGTTCGCCGTCGTTCCTGCTCGACGTGCCGTCGCTCGTGCAGCGCGATCTGAAGGTGACCGATCCCGGGCGTCCGGTTCTGGGCGTTCTTCACCTTCATCCAGGACAAGTGGGCGGTGACGCCGAAGCTGACGATCGACCTCGGCCTGCGCCACGAGTACTACACGCCGTTCATCGGCCTGGCCGATCAGGGCGCGCTGTCGAACTACGATCCGGCGACCAACACGCTGCAGGTGGCCGGCTACGGCGACGTCGGCGAGAGCGTCGGCGTGCAGAAGCTACCTGAAGAACTTCGGCCCGCGCGCCGGCGCGTCCTATCGCCTGAACGACAAGACCGTGCTGCGCGGCGGCTACGGCGTCAGCACGCTGCCGTTCCCGGACAACAGCCTACGTCTACAACTACCCGGTGAAGCAGAACAACGTGTTCAACGCGCCGAACAACTTCGCGCCGGCCGGATCGATGAAGGCCGGATTCCCGATCCGGTGTTCGTGCAGATTCCGTCGAACGGGATCATCGACGCGAGCCCGACGGTGCTGCGCAACGCCGAGCTACTTCCACGTCCGGCCCGACATGCACGAAGGATCGCTGCACTCGTTCAACGTCGCGTTCCAGCGCGAGCTGCCGGCGCGCTTCATCGCTCGACGTCGCCTACGTCGGCAACCGCGGCCACGACGTGCAGACGCAGTTCAACGAGAACGCCGCGACCGTCGTCGGCCAGCCGGGCAACAACGGCCGGCCGCTGTTCCTGCCGTTCGGCAAGTCGGCGGACGTGACGACGTGGATCGGGACGAAGACCGAGTACAACTCGCTGCAGACGAAGCTCGATCGGCGCTTCTCCGACGGCCTGCTGGTGACGACGTCGCATACGCCTCGGGCGCGGCTGGAGCTACGTCAACGGCGACAGCAACACCGACGATCGCGACGCCGGCCGACATCGAGCGGAGCTGGGCGCGCACCGACCAGGATCGCCTGCACAGCCTGGTCGAGAGCTTCCTGTATCAGCTGCCGGTCGGGCCGGATCGCAAGTGGCTGCGCGACGGGCCGCTGCAGCCACGATCCTCGGCGGCTGGCAGGTGAGCGGCATCTTCTCGGCGCAGTCGGGATCGCCGATCGGCATCACGATGTCGCAACGCCGACGCTCAACGCGCCGGGCAACACGCAGCGCCCGGACGTCAGCGGGACGCCGACAGGTGCTCGGCGGCATCGGCCCGGGCGCGCTGTGGTTCGACACGTCGGTGTTCTCGTCGCCGGCGCGCGAACACGTTCGGCAACGCGCCGCGCAACGGCGTCGCTCGACGGTCCGGCGTACGTCAACCTCGACGCCACGATCGCGAAGCTGTTCTCGTTCGGGCAGGTCAAGGGCGAGTTCCGCGTCGACATCTTCAACATCACCAACACGCCGCACTTCAACAACCCGAACGGCACGTTCCTCGGCGCGACGTTCGGGCAGATCACGAGCACGATCGCCGGCAGCGAGCGATCGATGCGGCTTCGGGTTCAGGATGATGTTCTGAACGAGGCGAACAGAGACCGGAGCGACAGGCTCACATGGACCACGAAGCGCAGACTCGATCGAAGTGCTCCGCTGCTTCGTTCCTCTGAGATTCCGTTCGCGCCGTCTCAGCTGAGATCTCGCGGATGCGGATGTTGCGGAACGCGAGCGTGCCCTCGTGATCGCCCTGCAGCCCGATGTGGCCGCGCCTTGGCGCGGCCGAACTTCGGCCACGCCTTGAACTTGGTCGACCGCCACCTTCGGCTTCCCAGTCGGGGCTCCACGAGCTCGTACTCGACCATCTTGACGCCGTTGAGCCAGTGCTCGACGTGCGGTCCCTGCGCGACGATGCGCGCGGTGTTCCACTCGCCGACCGGCTTCAGGTGCCCTGCGGGTGAGGGGATAGAGGCCGTAGGCCGCGGCCGCGCGGTCAGCCGCGTCTTGTTGTCGGCCGCCTTCGACGTCGTCGAGCAGCTGGTATTCCGGCGCCGGTCCATGTAGATGCGGTCGTCGTTCGGCTTGCCGTGTAGTCGGGTCCTCGATGCCGCGATAGAAGATGCCGCTGTTGCCGGCGCGGCCGATGCTGCCACTCGAGCTCGAGCTCGAAGTTCGCCGAACTGGTCCCTGGTGATCAAGTCGCCGGCGTGCCGTCGTCCTTGGTCAGCTGTGCCGTCGGCGATGTGCCAGCCGCTCCGGGCACGGACGGGCTCTTGCTATGCCCGCGCCACGCGTCCAGGGACTTGCCGTCGAACAGCGTGCGCCACGGCGGCGCGGGCAGTGCAGCGAGGGCAAGCGCCGCGAACACAACCGACCGCGCCGATCACGAGTGCCGTCCGGATGCTCATGACCCGAGATTATGCGACTTTCGGGCGCGCGCCAAGCTACCGACCCCGGTCTCGCCGATCAGGCCCCACAAAGACACAGAGCACTGACCTGAGGCCGGTTTCTCACGAAGATCATCCGCGGATTACACACAGATTCCAGGATTGAACACGCAGCACCGGCGAGCCAGTCCTGCGATGACAGGCCAACCCGGCGTCACGCCAGGACTGACCGACGTCCGGCGGCGCGGCGCAGCCGCGCGCTGGCGGTGAACGGCGTGAATGCGGGCCCCAAAGTGGTTCTTGTCGGCTCCTGCGTTACCACCGTTCGCTTCATACCGCGACCAGCCGCTTCGCGGCCGGCGCCGAGCGCGTCTGAATCCGCCATAATCCGATGTAATTCCTGTAATCCGCGGATAGAGACCAGACGCCGGTCTACAATACGCCGCGAGATCAGCGTCTGCCGCCGACCGAGGCGCGAACGATCCGCCCTTCGTCGTCGACCGCCAGCATGTGACAGCCTGCGAACGCGAGGATCAGCGGGAACTGATAGCCGGCCCGCCAGCAGCGACAGTATACTCGACGCCCCCAACGCAATACGCAACCGA
>ERZ1370068.1906-contig-1186_pt1 | contig 51376 bp, 83 predicted proteins | sample MGYA00561227_ERZ1370068 | MGnify/ENA primary metagenome ERZ1370068 (study PRJEB38410, sample SAMEA6850437) | metagenome | study: Metagenomic assessment of the ecological functions of the soil: analysis of the soil microbiota associated with the... | reverse complement strand
GTATTACTTCGTTCAGTTACGTATTGCTTGCTCTCCTGCAGATCGCGCCAAATCTATGACCCTGCCGAGAAGGCTTGTGCGATCGTGGCAATTTTTCAGCATCACCTCCTGGTTGTCGGCGCTGTCGTTTTAAGGTAGCTGGTTGCAGCTATCTATTACCTAATGCGCAAGATAGGCAGAAGGGGTCACGGTTCGAAACCGCGGAATTGCGATAGCCACTGCGGAGACATCTGTATGGGAATCGGCGTGTGTCTTGATTGGCTGGCTTTCGGGCGGCGCACCGCTTCGGGATTTCGAGTCCTGCCGGACAGATCGTCATCCGGCAGGAATGGGAGAACACTGTCTGACGCTTCTGCTTTTCCGCTCACTTGAAGCGCGGGCGAGCTGGAGTAGAGGGTCGCCGACGTCAACGAAGTAACCAGATACGGTAAGTTGCCCAAAGCTATGGCATTTGAGGGGAAAACCTGGACCAGAACTCGTGGACCGGCATATAACCTCAACGTCTGGCTAATACCGAAGCTTCGACTTCCGAATGAGACGTCGATTGCGTTCCCAACAATAAAGTGTAGTGTTTCCGGAAGACTGGCCTGGGTCGGTAATCCTAATCGGAAAAACTTTACTATCACGCAGTTCGTCCCCATCAACTACACGAATAACCCCTGAAACAAACTCTATAACCAGCAGCCCCTGCCGGAACGGTGAACGGATCGTCTCCGATCTCGGGAAACGAGTGACCGGCTGTCTGGCGGGATTATCAAGATCGCGGACCATCAACGGCGAAGCTACACGAGCGGCGAAGCAGATGTTCCGGACTCCCATAAGAGTCTGATCATGCCTACCGCCGCGCAGCGCCGCTGGACCGCCGATGTAGTCTGAACACTTCCGTCAGGGAACCTGATTCCACCATCCGGGCCTTTTGCGCTCAATCATTCCAGCTACCGTCAGCCTCGATCCGGGCGAGTCTGTTCCTACGCCCACCTTCCCAAACTTGTCTTCAAAGATGGTCGAATCCCCAATGACCGAATTGTTGGCGGTGAACCCGCTCCACTTTGTAAGCCTTCCCAGTGTTCCCAGTACCCGTCACCGGCAGGATCGGTGCTGCAGCCGGCGTGATGCTGAACGCCGGTTCGGTGAGATTCGCGTTGCCGCTCTCAGGCATGAGGCTGAAGAAGGGCCGCCTCTTCGGACGGGCCTGCGCCAACAGGTTTGAGAGTTGAAGAGCATTTGTTGAACGCGCGGCTCGGTTTCGTCTTTTCGATTGTGAAGCCCGTTGTTGTGCAAGCGCACGGTCCCCTTGTGCTCAAAGAGACAACGCCAGCAAAGGGAGTATTGCTATGAGCGTATTCCTCTTCATGTCTGGTCACTCCTGTCAATGGGTTCGTAGTTCAAATCGGTCGATTCAGTAATCTGACCAACCCCGTGTCGAGCAAGGAGTCATTAACGACGTCAAGACTCGATTTGCCGGTATGTTGGATTTCGCCTCACCTGTTCTTCGGGACTTCGGTTTTCGCGAAGCTAACGCCAGCGCCATCGACGCCCAGTTAGTTGCCGCGGCGGAAATCGATTCGTCACGTCCGTTTGGAAATGCACTCTCGAAGCAGGCTGCAGCAGATGGCTGTGTTGACCTGGACATCTGCATCACTGGGTACTGCAGGCTTCCAGCCTGCCCCACTCTACCTGAGGACACACAATTCGAGTGCCAGCAGGCTGGAAGCCTGCGTGCCCAAGCGCCGAGTGACCCTACTGGATAGAGCCAACCTTGAGAGCGGTCATGAACGATTCTGCCTTGGGTAAAGATCTCGAACCCTATGCAATGAACCGTAATTGTTGTTGGGACGCTAAACGTTGCGACGTCTTGTAAGACGAGGACTCCCTGATCCCCATCGCCTTCGTCATCGAGTCGTATGGTTGCTGAATCTCCCGTGCTCAATGTGCAGGAGGCGGTCTGCGGAGAGCTACGAGTGTTTTGCAGGCTGATTCGGAAGGAGATGAAATAACTACCCGCCGGAACCTGTTTCGGAGATAACATTGCGGCCCGGACTGGTCAGCACAAAAGGTATCGTCAACGGCATGAAACGCTGTTGCACCACTCGCACTTCCGGCAATCGTCAGTGTGTTACCGAGGACGGCGTGATGCTGATATTTGGACCGGCCGCAAGCGTAACACTCTCAGTAAGCGATTGTTGATCCTTGTCACGACCTGATTCAATGCAATCTTGCTAAGCGTCACAGCGCCGTTAGCCAGTTGTGGCGTGTCGATGCCGCTATCGGCGACCTTAAGTGGCGAGGCGGTCGTTCCAGTGCCGCTCAAAGTCGAATCGTGAGCGACCGAGCTTGAGTGAACCTGGGGACGCAACTGTCAAACTATTTCCCGTTGCCGTTATGGTGATATTGCTGCCTCGCTGTCAATGATACGTTGTCTGAAAGACCGTTGAGGCTTCTGATAACCGTACCATTAGCTATCTTCAAGGGAGTCACCGCACTATTGGCAAGATGGACAGTCTGCACTCCACCGAGCGCAATCCCAAAGCGGGGACGCCTGGGTGCCAAGACCTGCCAAACTCGTGTCGTGTGTCACAAACGAAATTCCCGCGGTGGTTTGGAGTGTGCCATCAGGAAACTTATAGCCCCCAAGAGTTGTCTCAACCATCCCCTGCACGGTGAGTAGCGAGGCCGGCGCGGTCGTGCCGATGCCGATTTTGCCGTACTTATCCTCAAAGATGTTCGAGTTGCCGAGCGTGTAGGTAAACGAGTCGCTGACGCCCTGCCACCTGGAAACAAAGCCTGGCGTGCCGCTGCCGATGACGGGATTGAGATTCGCAGTGGCGATCTCGGGCATGAGGCTGAAGAAGGGCGCGCCTCTTCGGACGCGCTTGCGCCCGCAGCTTTGAAGCGAAATCTCGTCGCTCGAACGAGTAGAGGCTCTTCCATACAGTCGATTGTGACGCCGGCTGTTGTGCCAGTGTCTGACTGGCTGCTGCTCCTGGAACAGCGCCAGCAAAGAGAAATTCCGATTAGTATGCTTCTATTCATGCTTCTGATCACTCCTATCAAGTCTTTGTGTTCAAATTGACCGGCCATTCCTCGACCAAACTGGTGTCCCATCTCAGCCACGGAGGATATAGTCGGATTCAATCCGACGGGTATAGCACCGATGTGTGTTTATTTTTGTGTACTGTGGCGGAGTGGATCAAAAATGAGGCGGTTGCGGAGGGCCTTGCTCACGGCTTCGAGACTTGAGTGGACGTGCAGTTTGTCGTAGATGCTTCGGATGTGATCGCGGACGGTGTTTACGCTGATGTTCAACTGCTCGGCGGCCCCCGGTACTTGTAGCCCTCCGCGAAGAGCTTGAGCAGACGCGTCTCCTGGGGGTCAGATGTTGATCGATTTTCTCCGGCGGCCCCGTCTTCTGAAAGAGCGTCACCATCTTGCGGGCGATCCTCGGGTGACATGGGCGCGCCTCCGTGGCGAGCTTCGTCTATTGCTTCAAGGAGTTTTGCGGGGGGCGTTTCCTTCAACAGATAGCCGCAAGCGCCGTTGCAAATAGACTCGAAGACTTTCTCCTGCTCCCGCGTGCACGGTAAGCATCAGGATCTCGAGCGCGGGGCATTTCTGCTTGAATAGGACGACCCCTTCTGAGCCTGGCATTCCGGGCAAATCAATGTCCAGGAGCAGCACGTCAGGGCAGGCGCGACCGATTGACCGAAGCGCCTCTTCCACGGAGTCGTATGTCCCGACGCAACTATGACCAGGGGTGCCGCCGACCAGGATACCCAGGCCTTCGCGAGTGGGCGGTCATCTTCGACGATTGCGACACGAATCGGGCTATCGCGGCCTGGCGCTCTGAGGTTCCCACCAGTCATCCCACTTCCTTGCTGCACCTCGCGGATTCCAGGTCCGGCGTTTGACGAGTTCTTATCCGCTATCGAATTCACCTGTGGTTGCCCGACACATAGTTGGGAGCGATGCTACAGTAGATCGCGTGCGACGACAATAGCACAAAGGTGCTACCGCCGTTTCAACGGAATAGTCAGTTCCAGACGCATGTCCCCTCACCCGGGCTCGAGCGGATATCAACATGCCCGCCCAATTGCTTTGCTCTCCTGCGCATATTCTCCAGCCTATTCCCGCGTCGTCCATTTGCGGAAGACTTGTGAACCGGAGGCGGGACAAATCCACGCCCGTCGTCGCGGATCTCCGCGGTCAGGAGTCTATGCAAGAGCGCGATTGAGAGGTAAACGTTGTTGCAGCCTGAATGACGCTCAATGTTGTGAAGGGCTTCCTTGAAGATCAGCAGGAGTTGACGGCGCTGTTCCGCTTCAAGCTTGATGCTGTTGAGTTCCTCAGGCACGCGAAACTCCCATCGTGATCGCTTGAGCTTCAAACAGGTCCGAGGCGACCTCCCGGATCACTGGGAGGCAACGTTGTCGAGGCCATCGCCTGCGGGTCGATGGCCCAGACGATCTCACGCATCGACTGGAGCAGGCCGCGCGCCGAATCGGCAATTTCGGTCAACATCGGTGTGGGGTTGCCGCCGCCGCCTCCTCCGATCGACCGCTTGACGACTTCGCTCAGGATCGCCATTCGCGACAGGCCCGCGCCGATGTCGTCGTGGAGGTCGGCGGCGATGCGGGTTCGAACGCGCTCGAGCTCCAGCAGCCGGGCGAGGCCGGTAGCGAAACATGGAATAGACAAGAAGTCCCAATAACCCGGAAATCATTCCCACGAACCACCATCGTTGCCAGACCGGTGGCAGGATCCTGAATGCGAAGGTTGCCGGCGTCTCGCTCATCACGCCGTCCGCGTTGACTGCGCGCACGAAAGTCGATAGCGGCCCGGCGAAAGACTGGCGAAGTTGATGGTTCGGAGCTCGCCTGGCGGACTCAATCCTGACCGGAGCCTTCAAGTTGTGCTGCGTGCACCGCAAGCCTTCGCCGGGGCTGAAGCCAAGCGCCACGAAGTCAATCTGAAGCTGATTCTTGTCCGCTCCCAACTCAACCGCCGCGACTGCGGTTTCGCCGAAGCGCGGAGATCGGTTGCAGGTCTCCGGCAATGCGAACAGTCCTGTGATCAGAACGGGGCGAGAGCGGAGGCTGGTCGGGCCTCGGGACCAGCCGCACCAGCCCGGCTGCGAAGCTGAACCAGAGCGCGCCGTCGCGGTCCTGCATAGCGGCCTCCGAACGGCCCCTGCAGAAGGCCATCTGCTGATCGTGTAATGTTTGAGATGTCCTGTCGCAGTGTCGAGCCTGTCAATGCCACGCCCCTGTGTTGAAATATACACGTCCCCATCGGTCTTGAGTTACACATCGGACATCGTTGCTTGATAGTCCATTGGCAGTCGTGTAAGAGATAATCGTCGTGGCTCTCCTCTTCGGATTATCGATCCGGCACACGCCACCCTCGGGGTTGGAACCCACAATCGCCCCGAAGAATCGACGAAGAGATTTAAAAGCCCCACCTTCAGCCAGCCGGCACATGACGTGAGACGAGTGAACCGTCCCGTTGCGATAAAGCGCCAGCCCTGCCCCATAGCCGAAGCCTATCCACACGCCACCTGTTCGGTCTTCGCAAATGACATCGGATTACGTGCGGCAGGGAGGGCAAGCCATCTTTACCGGTGTATCGATGAAAAGTCTCTGTTGCTCGCTCCCGGCGCGATAGCCCGCAGCTCCAACAGTGCTTATCCAGATATCTCCGCGCGAGTCTTCAAACAGGCGAAGGATCGTGTTTCCTGCAAGCCCATCGCGGGTTGTGTAGATGGCTTTAGGCGGCAGACGGGCAAAGGCAGCTCGAAGCTCGTTGTCCTGGGAAACGGTATATTCCCACGGAAGTCGCAACCCACCATTCGCCCTCGTGGTCTTCAAGCACGACCTGATTCGATCCCCAGCCATAGCCAACTTCCCTGGGGATCCTGAATTGAAACTCAGTGAAGCGCTCGCCGTCATAACGCTTGATGACTTCAACTCCCAACCGCGAACCGCTTTTTATGAAAAGGTCTCCAGCTCTATCTTTGAATATCGCGTTTGGCCCTCTACAAGCCCATCCGCTTCAGCAAAGGCTGTGAAGCCACTGCGCGCCAGCTTGACGGCGCCGCCGCTCCCGGCGATTCCAAGCCACAGGTTGTGGTTGCGGTCCTCGGCAGTATCTGCGACTCCACCTCGCGAAAACTCAAACCGTTAGGCTCGGAGTAAACGCGGAATCGAAAATCGCTGCCAGTCGGCACGAGACCGAATCAGACCTTGATTACTTCCGGCCCACAGGCTTCCATCGAAGCCTGGAATATCTGGTTGATCCATACAGCCGGCAGCCATCATCGCTTAGCTGTGTAAAGCGCGACCACAGGGCGTGTAGATTCAGAATCAGAAACAAGGCGGCACAATCCCTGGCCCTGGTGCCTACCCATATCCCGGCCTTCCGATCTTCGAGCAAAGAATGGATGTGATCGTTAGGCAATCCATGAGATGTTTGGTAGCTCTCCCCACGGCCCTCGCGCACCAGTCCGGTAGATTCCGTTGATCGAACCAATCCAAATCGCCCCGTGCCTGTCCTCATGATGGTTGAAGTGATCTGAGTGCGTATCCCCAGTTCGACAGAGCGGAATCCTGCCTCTGCGGTTCTGCTCTTCCAGCCGATAAAGACCCCGCCGCTGTCCCACACCAGATACTGCCGTTTCGGTCTTCGAAGAGCGATGACACATTTCTTGAATCCGCATCCTCGCCCAGGACGTAAATCGTGAACATTGAATTCGATGTGGCCGGATTGTCGGGCGCCGTTTGCAGCGTGTGGCTGGGCGACCTCGAGGATTGAAGCGGCAGACTCCCCACCGTCGCCACCCAAGTACCTCGCCCGAGCGTGTTTCGAGCAGGTCGTGCACTACGGGGCTCGGCAGCCCCTGATCTATTCCGTACGTTGTGAATCCGTACCCGTCAAATCGCGACAGTCCTTCGAAAGTGCAGAACCACAGAAAGCCGCGCGAGTCGCGCACGATCCGCTCTACAGCGTTATGCCCAAGTCCGTCAGCGGTAGTGTAGATCTTGAGCGGCAAGCGCTCCGCTCGAACCAGTATCGCTGCTCCGAGGATAAGGCCGATCGCTGACAGCCACTGTAGGGGTCGCATTGCGTCGGAATAGTACTACGCCATCGGCCGAATAGCGATTCACCCAAGGGCTGGCATCAGAAGCCAACCCGCGCTACACGATCACGCCGATGACCGCGTATCAACACTACTAACAGCCATTCACCTCAATCGTGTCGCAGCGCCGCCGAGGGATCGACTCTGGTAGCCCTCCTGGCAGGAATGACGCACGCCACCAACCCGACGGCAATCAACAACAACGCGATAACAGCAAAGACCGCCGGGTCGAGTCTGGCTGACACCAAATAACAAACCTGCCAACAAGCGTGTCAAAGCGATGGCGCCGGCCAATCCGATTGCTACCCCCGTGAGAATCGATATCAGTCCCTGACCCATCACGAGGGCGCAGTATCCGCATCGCCTGTGCGCCGAAGCGCCATCCGTACGCCGATTTCATGAGGTGCGTTGACTCGACCGAGTAAGCCGTCACGCTGCAAATCCCCAGCGCCGCCAGGGTGAGGGCGATGCCGCCACAAGAGCGCCAATAGAGTCGCGTAAAATCGCGGTTGCGCAACGCAGTCCGAGATCATTTCATTCAGCGTCTGAATGCGAGTGATCGCTGTGAACCGGTTGACCTCAGGAATGCGACTGCGCAGCACTGGAAGAAAGCGTTGAGGGTTCACCGGAGGTTCGCAGAATCCAAAGTCAGGTATCCGCCATCTTTTTGGCGGTACGGCTGGTAGAAATTCGGCTTGTTCTCCTGCTCCAAACCGAACTGCTTCACGTCCGCGGTAGCGCCGACAATCTCCAGCCAGATGTCCGGCTCACCTCTGAGTGCGATGCGTTGACCGATCGGGTTGTCGTCGGCGAAATAGCATGGGCGAGCGTTTCGTTGATGATCGCTACCGGAGGTGCGCTTTCATTATCATCATCTGTGAAGAGCCTGCCGTTGTTTCAGCGGGTTCCCAATGGCGCGAAAGTAGTCTGTGCTGGCGACTGTTACAAAGGAGCGCTGCGCTTCTTCAGAGTCCGTCGCAGGCCGCCCCGCTATCAGAATGGGCGAACTCCATCGTACGCACCAGCGGTCGGCGCGCTGCTCGCCGCGGCGGCGGCTTCAACGCCCGGTACTGCTCTGAGCGAATCCAGCAATTCGCGGTAGTAGTCCTTCAGCTTCTGATCTTTATGAAGACGATTGAATGGCGGCGCGAGCCTCACCGCGATGACGTTGTCCGGTGTGAAACCCAGTTCGACGCGCTGCAACTTGACGAAGCTCTTGATGAGCAGTCCGGCGCCGACCAGGAGCACGACTGCCAGAGCGGTTTGTGTGAGTACCATCAGATGGCGCAATCCGAGATGCTCAGCCAACGCCTGCGGCCTCCTGCGAACACGAAGCCTTCTTTGAGCGCGTTATTCAAGTCTGGTCTGGAAGACTGCAGCGCCGGAGCTAAACCAAACACGACGCCAACGATGAGCGTAGTTAGAAACGTGAAAGCCAGCACTTTGCCATCCACGCTAACCTGCGCCAGTCGCGGCAAGTCAGGCGGATTGAGCGCGATCAAGCCTCGCACTGCCCAGTAGGCCAGCAACACTCCGCCGGCGCCCCCCCATCAACGCCAGCATCGTGCTTTCGGTCAGCAGCTGGCGCATCAGACGCGCAGCGTCCGGCGCCGAGCGCCGAGCGCATCGCCATCTCCTTTCGCCGCGTAGCGGCACGGGCCAGCAACAGATTCGCTACATTGGCGCGGGCGATAAGCAGCACAAAGCCCACAGCGCCGAATAGAACTAACAGGGGCTGCGAATGACGCCGACGAGGGACTCGTGCAGCGGCTTCAGTTCCGTCTCCCCAGTCCCGGTAGTCGCCTGGGAGTTCCTGCTGGAGTTGCGTGTCAATCAGAGTGATTTCGGTGCTCGCCATCTCCGGCGTGACTCCGGGCTTCAATTGCGCCAGCACGGTGGGGACGCCGAATATCGTGTCTGCCCTCAGCCGTGGCGGTCTCGGGGATCCAAAATTCACTCTTGCCGGGAAAGCTGGCTTCAGGCGGCATGACGCCGATAACCGTGTACTGGTTGATATGATCGCAGCGTGATCGAACTTCCAGGATTGCCTCGTCTCCGCCAAATCGATTCTGCCAGAGTTTATGGCTGAGAATCACAACCCTGTCGTTGCCGGACTTGTTCTCATCGGGCAGGAAACCGCGCCCGATTAGCGGCCGGTAGCCGAGCATCGGCAGCAGGTTGTAACCGACGCGGGCGCCCTGTACCTGTGCCGGTTCGCCCTCGCCGGTGATTACGGAAGCAGTTTGAGAGAAGGCCTCAACACTTTCGAACGATTCTGCTCGTTCGCGCCAGAAGTTTAACGTTGCCGCCCGAGACGGGCCATGTTCTTCATTCCGATCGACGGCTTGTTTTGCCACAAGCGGACCAATCGCTCCGGCTCCTCGTAGGGAGAGGACGCAGCAGGACACCGTTGACGACGCTGAAAATGGCGCTGGTCGCACCGATGCCAATCGTCAGCGATAGAATAGCGGCCAGCGTAAACACCGGAGACTTCAATAACATCCGCAGGCCAAAACGTAAGTCTTGAAACAGTCGTTCAAGGGATGTCCAGCCCCACATATCGCGTGTGACCTCCTTTACCAGAGTGACGTTGCCAAATTCGCGACGGGCAGACTCCCGTGCCTGGACGGCAGTTTCGCCGCGCTCCATCCGGTCGCGGGCCGCCATTTCGAGATGAGCTCGAACTTCTGCCTCGAGATCTTCTTCCCGCTGTTTGCGCCACCACCTCATTCTTTACGCTCCTTTTCCCGCCGGATGCAGAATCCCGGCCATAGGGCAGCCTGTCACTCGTGCCGTAGCGCGACTACCGGATCGACCTTCGTCGCTCTGCGCTCCGCACGCCATATCGCAAGTCTTGAAACATTTCGCCCTCCAGTCATCACTCATGCCTGAGCGCCACCAGTGGATCAACTCTTGTCGCGCGCCGCGCCGGGACGTAACAAGCCAGGAGAGCCACCAGCAACAGTAACAACGCAACACTTGCAAAGGTCAGTGGGTCCGTCGCACTCAAGTCGAAGAGCAAGCTGCTCAACAGCCGGGTCAGACCCAGAGACGCCGCGCCGCCGATGCCAACACCCAGCAAGGCCAGTCTCACGCCACGCCCGACCAATACTCGCAGCACATCACCCCGACTCGCGCCCAGGGCCAGGCGCACTCCGATCTCGTGCCTGCGTTGCTCGCCTTCATAAGACAACACACCGAAGATGCCGACAGCTGCCAACAACAAGGCCACCGTGGCAAAAGCGCTCATCAGGCCACAGGTTCACGCGACGGCGCGCCAACGACCCCGACAATCGCTCCGGCATCGTGCTGATGCTGTCCACAAGCAGATTCTTATCCAGCTCCCTGAGCGCGCCTCGTACCAGCATGGCCAGCGCCGCCGGGTCGCCCGTGGTGCGCACCACCAGGTTCATGGTGGCGCGGGGCGCTGGGAGTGCGGTTCGTAGGTGGCGAACAGCGGACCGCTCTCCAGGCCGATGTTGTGCACATCACCCACAACGCCGACGATGGTTAGCCAGGGTTCGCCTTCGGGCGGCCCGACTTTGAGTCGTTTGCCGATCTGCGTCGCCCACCGGCCAGAAGCGGTGCGCCAGACTCTCGTTTACGATCACTACCTTGTCGGCTTCGTCCGGGTCACGCGCATCAAACTCGCGCCCCTGCTTCAGCGGAATGCCCATCACGCTGAAATAGTTGGGGAGCACGCGGCGAAAGCTGGCGGCAGGCGCATTGTCGTTCGGCAAGTCGCGTCCTTCAATCGACAGTTGACCATTTGCGTCACCACCGCTGATCGGCAAGCGGCTTGTGGCGCTCGCCACTTCCACGCCCGGCACGGCGGCAAGGCGTTCCGGAAGCTGTTGAGTAAAGGCTACGACCTGCGCCGCGTCCCTCGACACGCTCTCGGGCAGGCTGAGCGTCAGAGGTCAGCAGGTGGTCAGCCCGGAATCCGGGATTTACCTCATTCACGCGCATGAAGCTGCGCAGCAACAAGCCCGCGCGCCGATCAACAGGGTCGAGCGACAACGCCACTTCGGCTACGACCAGGGCGCCTCGCAAGCGCCGATCCGCCGCTTGATGCCCCCTGCGTACCACCCGATTTGAGTGACCCCTGCAGATTCAGTTTCATGCCTTGCCAGGCCGGGGCGAGGCCGAAGCTCACACCCGTCAGCACCGTCAACAGCAACGTGAAGCCCAGCACGTGGCCGTCGATCGCGATCTCATTGGCGCGCGGAATCAGACCGGCGAGTTGCGAGGTCAGCAGCTGTTTGCCCCCAGATGGCCAGTATCAGACCGGCCGCTCCGCCCAGCCCTGCAAGAAACAGACTCTCGGTCAATAGCTGCCTGATGATGCGCAGGCGGCCGGCGCCAAGCGCCAGGCGAATGCCCATCTCCTCGTTCTTGCAGCCGCGCGAGCGACAGCAGCAGATTAGCTACATTCGCGGCAGGCTACCAAGCAACACCAGCACAACAGCGCCCAGCAACAACCACAAAGCCCGCTGCCGTCACCGACTAATTGCTCGAGCATCGAGACGACCAACACGCCGTGGCCGGAGTCATCGCCGGATGAGCGAGCTGCACGCGTTGTGCAACGGCCGCCATTTCAGTTCGCGCTTGAGTCTCGCTGATGCCGGGTTTCAGGCGGCCCAGCACCGAACACACATGCACTCGGCGGTCTGCCATCTGTTGCGCAGACGGTCCGAGCGGCAGCCAGACCTCGGTCTTGTCGTCGGGAAACTGAAAGCCCGCCGGCAACACTCCGATGACGGTCACGCCAATGCCGTTGAACGTCAAGGTCTCACCTACGAGGTTCGGAGTGCCGCCGAACCTTCGTTGCCAGAAACCCTGGCTGACGACGGCAACCCGTCCGCCGCCGGCTTGATCCTCGGCTTGCGAGAACAGGCGGCCCTGATCGGGCGCGACGCGCAACAGTCCGAACAGCTCGGCGTTGACCAGGGCAGCCTGCACACGCGCGGGTTCGTCGCCGCCGGTCAGTACCAGGCTGGCCTCGCGCCATGCAGCGAGTTGCTCGAAGGATTGCTGCTGCGCGCTCCAGTCCAGAAAGTTCGGATAGGAGACACCGAACCGCTCGCGGCTCTGCGCGAGACACCGTTTCGTCCAGCAACATCAACCGTTCGGCCTCAGCATACGGCAGCGGACGCAGCAGCACGCTGTTAACGACGCTGAAGATCGCTGTATTAGCGCCGATGCCAAGCGCGAGTGTGAAGACGGCAATCAACGTGAAGACTGGATTTTTCAAGCAACATTCGCCGGCCAAAGCGCAAGTCCTGAAACAGACGTTCGAGCGAGGTCCAGCCCCACATTTCTCCGGGTGAGCTCCTTGACTAAACCAACATTGCCAAATTCACGACGCGCAGATTCCCTGGCCTCTTTGGCAGTTTCGCCCCGCTCAATCCGGTCGCGAATCGCCATCTCGAGATGGCTCCGGATCTCTGCTCTCGAGTTCTTCCTCCCGCTGAGGCCGCCACCACCGAGGTAACTTCATCCCTTCACTCTCCTTCTCCGCCGGATGGAGAATGCTGGCCATCGCCGCTGACGAAGCTTCTCCCAGTTGGAGCGTTCTGCCGCCAACTGCTTCTTCCCAGCGGCGGTCAGGCGGAGTAGGTCTTAACCTGCTGGTTATTGTCGGATGTGGCCCACTCCGATTTGATCCACTTCTGACGTTCCAGGCGGTGAAGCGCCGGATACAGCGAGCCTGTATCAACCTGCAGGACCTCGCTGGAGTTGGGTTCCGAATGGCCTGGCTGATGCCATATCCATGCTGCGCACCCCATTGCAGCGTCTGGAGAATGAGCAGATCGAGCGTCCCCTGCAGCAACTCAATCCCTGTCCTGATGCCGGCGTTTCATCGTCGGCTCCTTTCCAACAATAGTCAGGATGCTAGGCACTCTACACCGTTGCGTGTAGAATGTCTACAGCCATCAGGCTCACCTAGCTCCTTAGCCTCTAGCCCCAAAATCGTGAAGCGCACCCCTGACTGCGGCGCATCTTGCAGCTAGTGCCCTGGCTTCATTAAGCTCAATGGATGCGGTCGGCGAGAGCGAGTAGTTCTTTCGGTTGTCGCTAAGACCGGGAGACGAAGAACGCGATGGAAAGCGCAAGGCGAGTCACCCTCAGTCTGGCCGGATTTGTATTGATCTGCTTCTTCCCGCCATGGATACAGCTAAGCTGCGTTGGTCTCAAAGATTCTGCAAGCGGCTTTGACCTTGCCCGCCAGCGCGACAGTTTGCTGTGGCTCGTGCCCTCATTCATGTTCGTGATCCTGGTACTTGGCATTGTGCGAGCGTTTTGGGACAAGTTGCCCGCGGTCTTTGCGCTCACCGCCACGGTGGGCGGAAGTATCAGTGCATACCTGATGTGTCGCGAGCGCTCAGGCCTCAACGAAAGCCGCAGGGATGGCTGCGGCGCAGCCGGCCTGCATTGTTCTGGCTTGCCTTTTTGGCTTCTCTCGGCGTTACCGCAGCGGCATTCATATTCTACTCAAAGCGCCTCGAGGGCACCGTGGCGACAGTTCCCGTGCTGTCTCGGTCGTCACTACCGCATCAGTCATGTAACGCAGCGCTACCATCGGATCAACTTCCGTTGCTCGCCAGTGCGGGAATGAAGCAGAGCAACAGCTGCGACCACGCCGAGCAGAAGCACCACCACAACGAAGGAGACCGGGTCAGTGTTTGTTACCCGAAACAAGTTCAGCTCCTGGCTCGCCCAGCAGATCGAGCCGAAACGATCACCGGCGAAAACTCCAATGATGATCCCGATCGCCAACCAGCCCCTGCCGCCTGCCCGCACTACAATCAACTCAGGCTAACGCCTGGCCAGCCGCGCTCCCAAAGCCACATCACGCGCGCACAATCCGCGGGTCCGCATCGGAGACCAGATAGGATCAAAACGCTGTAAATACCCGCCAGCGTCAGCATCGAGGCCGCAGCTGCCGCAAACAGGCTGAACAGCACCATCGTGAAGCGTGGCTGCGCCGTCCCGGAACTCCCAGTATCTCGTCAAACGTCAAAGCGGTATAGAGAGGTTCGTTCACCGTCCATCTCCCGAACTTGTGCCCGCAAAGCGCCGACCAGCATCTCCCGGATTGTTTTGTGCGCGAATTGCTAAACGTGCGGCCCTGGAGGCGCCAGCAAGGTGTAAGGGATAATAACGACAGGTTGCGTCTCCGTTCTCGGGTCGTCATTGCGTGTATTGCCTACCAGGCCGACGAGCGGTCACGAACGGCGAAGCATTCGCCGGCGTCAGTATAACGGGGCGGCTGGGCTTTCCGAGTTCATCTCAGCCAAACGTATGCGCCGGCCAATAGGATTTTCGCCGGCTGGCCATGCAAGCCTGCTGGCGGCTTCGTTGATTACCGCCACACGGTCAGCCAGTTTCAATCTCATGCTCATTCAGCATGCTGCCCTTGCAGCAGGAGAATACCCGGTGTATCGCGAGATAACCGGCCGCCACCGCATTCATGGTAATCCGGCGAACTTCCGAATCAGCCTGACCATCAATCGCGTGACGGATTGGGGCCCGCCAAAAGGAAGGCCTCCGTTGCCAATCGTTGCGGCTGTGACACCAGGGGATGCTTTTGACCCGCTCCAACAAGTCATGCGCAAGCGATTTCGTTGTTCCAGGTCGTCATCGTTTGGGCGGCAACGGGAAGCCAACGCCCATGACTTGTTCGGATTGGAATCGAGATCGACTCTTTTGAGCGCGATGAAGCTGCGAATGGTCAAACTGGCGCTGACCAGTAATACAGCCGACAGCGCCACCTCAACGATAACCAGTGCGGCTCGCGTTCTCCCGCCCGCTGAGGTGGTTGATCCGCCCTTCATCTCTTCAACGCCTCAACCAGATTCTTCCTCGCGAAGACTGAAGCGCGGGCGCCAACCCAAAATAAAATTCCAGTCATTACGGAAACGCCCAGAGCCAAAAGAACAGCACCAGGCCATTCACTTCAATACGCGATTCGTTGGGCACAAAGTTGCCGGCATCAAGGTCACCATCAAGCGGGTAATCCCATGGGCGAACATTAGCCCCAGCAACCCGCCCAACAATGACAGCATCACGCCCTTTCCGTCAGCAATTGCCTCACAAGCTGCCCGCGCCTGACTCCGAGAGCAAGCCGTATGGACATCTCACGAGTTCTCGAAGTTGCTTTCGCCAGTTGCAGGTTGGCAACATTGGAACAGGCAATCAGCAACAGGAAGCGACTGCGCCAAAGAGCAGTTGCAGGCTCCTTCATCTCTCCACTGGCCACAGTAATGTCCAGATAGTTGGTCGGTTTGGTGTTGAACTCTTCGTTCGGAAATCTGTTTGGAGTCGCCTTCTGCAGTTCAGATGCAGCAAATGTAGTTGCTGTTCCGCGGCTGCCAGGCGTCACCCCAGGTTCAGCGGTGATGGAAACCACCGTTTGCGAATCGCGGGCATTGACGCCTCGGGCAGCCAGAGGCCGTTATCCGTCCACCAACCGAAGCGCGGGGGCATGACGCCAATGATGGTGTACGTCTCATCATTCAACCGCAGCGTCTTGCTTAGCACATTCGGGTCGCCGCCAAACAGCAGTTGCCAGCGGCGGAAACTCAACACCGTAACCGGCTCCGGTTCACCGCTGTCGCGGATGTCGGAAGGCTGAATTGTGCGTCCCAACAACGGCGGCACTCCCGGGAACTGAAAGGCGTTGCCGGACATTTGAATACCGCCCAGGCTTTCGGGCGCGTATTCCCCGTCAGCAGCACGCTTCCAGGACTGGTTGCCATCACTTCCGAGAAAGCCGGCAGCTTTGTCATCTCCTGATAAGCGCTCAAGAGGTAAGGTCGCATCGTCTGGTCCGAGTTGACGCTCGCAGCAAGCCAGGAGTCCAAATCTCGTCAGGGTTGGCGTATGGATAAGGACTGATCGGGACACCATATAGATGACGCTACAAAAGCGCTGTCGTCAGCTCCTATGCCCAGGGCGAAAGCGTCAATACTGCCACCGCAGTAAAGCCCTTCATCTTGAGCATCATTCGGTATAAGGCATATCGTATGTCTTGAAACATTTCATCCTCCCATCGTTGACGACGATGCGAATCAGCCAGAGCCAGAAACGAAAGCGTGTTGTTCCCCATCGCATCGGTGATTTTGCTTTCACTCGTGTCGCAACGCAGTCAAAGGGATCCACCTTTGATCAGCCCGCCAGCGCGCGGGGTACCAGAAAACGAGCGACGAGCGCACACGGCTGTCTAGCCAGCAAACGAGCGACCGCAAATGTGCGCCGGCGATCGAGTCGCGAATTCTTCACCACGCCGTACAGCATCTCGGTCAGCGGCGGGGTCAGGCCCAGCGCGGCTGCAGAATCCCAGCCCAACGCCGCCAAGCAGCGCCATCTTCATGCCATGACTTAGACGAGACGCAGCCACCTCCCGGCGTTGCGCTCCCAGCGCGACGCGAATGCCGAGTTCGTGGGTGCGCTGGCCGACCAGATATGAAACAACACCGTAGAGGCCGACTGTTGCCAGTCAGAAGCGCCACTACCGCAAAAGCGTTGAGCAGAATCATCGAGAAGCGCTGGCGGGCCAGCGAAGCCGCAATCACTTCATTCATCGTCTGCGCACCGAAGACAACGTTCTGGCTGTGCTGGCTTTGCACGAGACGGCGGATCGAGTCAAAGAGTGCAGTCCCGGCCTGGCCGGTAACTCCCTCGGCACGCACCACTACGCCCACCTCGGAAGGACTGCCTTCCAACTGCCTGAAAGGTTCGTAGAGTTGCGCCTGAAGCGATTGCCTGGTCGTCCCCACTTAGCCCCCACTGCTTCACGTGCCCGACCACCCCTACGATCTGCAACGGGCCTATGTCGTCCCCCAGATTGATGCGCCCGCCAAGAGGGTCTGTGTTCGGGAAATACTTGCGGGCAAAGACCTCGTCAATCACTACGACGGGCCCAGTTCTCACGTCATCTTGAGCGCTGAAAAACGGCCTTGCTTGAGTGGGATCCCCATTGCTGTCAGATAGCCTGGTTCAACCCGATACACCAGCGCCATATTCATCTCACTTGTACTCGCGGGTTTGGGCTGGCCATCGAGCCAGAAGAACAAGTCGTCTTCGTTCTGCAAGGGAGCCGCGCCCGTCGAGAAGGAAGCCGCCCGGACACCCGGCATTGAAGTTGATGCGGTCACCAGATCCCGCAGGCTTGCGCGTTTCGCCTCCGGACTGGCCGTCCGCATTGATGGTGGAAAGCCGAGTCCAAAGGTCAACACATTATCAGGCCGAAAGCCCGATCAACGTTCCAGAGGGCGCTCAGGCTGCGGATCATCAAGCCCGCGCCGATGAGCAGCACCAGCGCCAGCGACATCTCCACCGCGACCAGGATGCCCTGCGCGCGATGACGCACGCCGCTTGTCCCACGCCCGCCTTCCTTGAGCGTTTCCGATAATCGCCACTTGAGGTCTTCAGCGCCGGAACCAGACCCGCGAGTATCCCTGTGAGCAGCGAAATGGCCAGGGTAAAAGCACGACCCGCGCATCCAGTCCGATCTCATCCGCACGCGGCAACCCGGTAGGGCAGTACTGTTAGTGCGGTGCGCGTGCCCCAGCGCCGCGAGCAGCAATCCCAACCGCCGCCGGCCAATGCCAGCAGCAGGCTCTCAGTCAGCGATTGACGGAGCAAGCGCCACTGCCCCGCGCCCAGCGCGGAGCGAACGGCGAATTCGCGTGTCCTGCCGGTTGAGCGCGCAAGCAGCAGATTGCCGACATTCACAACATGCGATCAGCAGCACGAAACCGACCGCGCCTCAGCAACAGCCACAGAATCGGCCCGACATCGCCAACCAACCTTCCTTCAGTGGGATGACCGCCGCGCCATTGCCTCGGTTCGCCTCGGGATAAGCGGCGGCGAGTCGGGCCATGACACCGTCCAAATCGGCCTGCGCCTGCGCGAGCGTGACCCCGGGCTTCAGTCGGCCAATGCCGTGCAGGCCCAATGCAGCGCTGCGATTCTGCAACGAGGATTGTTCCACTGTCCGATGGGCACATACAATATCGGTCCCGCGATAGAGACTAAAGCTCCGCGGGCGGCACGCCGACAATCGTATAGCTCCTGTCGTCCAGGGTCAGGCTTGTGCCCAGCACATCCGGAGCAGAATTGAATTTGCGCCGCCAGAGATCCGCGCTGATCACGATCACCGGGGCGAGACCCGCGTTCATCTTCGTCCGGCGCGAAGATACGCCCTAACGCAGGCTGAACCCCGAGCACTGAGAACAGATTTGCAGAGACCCGCCGCCCGTCCACCTTGTTCGGCTTCGCCGCGCGCCGATCAGATTGCCACCGAAGCCTCGCGAAACAGCCATACCATCAGAATGTCTGATTCTCTCTTTGCCAGTCCCGGAAAATTCGGGTACGGGATCGCGCGCGGTCGCGAAATTCGGTTTGCTCTGGTGGAGCGTCGGTGAGTTGCTCGGGCTGCGGGTAGGGCAGCGGATTGAGCAACACGCCATTGACGACGGAAAGAGAGCACGGCATTGGCGCCAATCCCCAGCGCGAGCGTCAACACCACTACGGCGGTGAAGCCGGGATTCTTCAGCAACATTCGCGCGCCGAAGCGCAGGTCTTGAAGCATGTCGTCCTCCCATCTCAGTTGCTGTAGCCAGAGTGCATCCCAAATGCGCCAGGGCTGCGCAGCAGCAGATCAACCTTTGTGAACTCCACTCGAGCCGATCCCCATCGGCGCAGCAGCAGTTCGCGGTGATGCAACTCGGCCTTCCACTCCTGCCGCCAATCGCTGCGCAGGCGGCGCGGCACAATCACGCCAATCACGCGAATCAAATAGTGCCAGAAACGAAAGCGAGTTTTGCGCGCCATATCAGTGGTAGATTTCACTCGTGCCGCAGCGCCACCAACTGGATCAACCTTCGTCGCGCGCCGTGCCGGAATCCAGCAGGCCAGCATTGCAACCAGCGCCAGCAACAGCGCAATCACGATAAACGTCAGCGGATCGGTCGTACTCACATCAAACAGCATGCTCGCTATCCACCGGGTCAACGCGAAAGCGCCGGCCAGCCCGATGGCAATTCCCATCAAAACCAGCCTCATCCCGTTTCCTACCACGAGCGCCATGACATCGCGACGATTGCGCGCCCAGCGCCATGCGAATTCCAATCTCCTGCGTCCGTTGAGCGACCGAATAGGAAATCACACCGTAAACCCCCACCGCTGTCAAAAGTAACGCGATCAACGCGAAGACTCCGAGCAAGAGCATAGTTGAGCGCCGCCCGGCAATGGAGGCTGCCAGAACAGTCTCCATCGTTCGTGCTGGCGGAAGCGGCAAATCTTTGTCCAATTCGCGCACTGCTCCCAGCACCGCAGTGGCAATATCGCTCGGATCGCCGAACGTGCGCACGACCAGATGCATGTGCGGCAAGGGGTTATAAGGAACGAGACTCTGCTGTTGATAGTGTAGATAGATTTCGCTGTTCGGCTGTTTGTCCAGCCCGAAGCCCCGCACGTCTCCCACAATTCCGACGATGGTTATCAAGTGATTCGCTGATCCGAACCTTAAATGTTGGCCGAGGGGGCTCTCGTTCGGGAAAAAGCGTCGTGCAAAGGCTTGATTAATCAGAGCGACAGGCGGCGCCGAACTATCGTCGGTGGCGGAAAATACCCGTCCCGCGCTGAGGGGATTCCCATGACTCGAAAGTAGTCCACGCTAACCAGACGCTCCTGAACAGCGAGCGATTGGTCCGATTGATCATCGGGCGCCCGCCCTTCGATAGAAAATGTAGTCGAATGACGACCCATTCTAGAGGAAGTTCGTCAGTGGCTCCGACCGCTGTCACTCCGGGTAACGACTCGATCCGCTCCATGACCTGTGTGTAAAACGCGGCCTGCTTTGCCGCCTCGGGGTAAGAGTATTTTGGAAGGTCGAACCGCGCTGTGAGTGTGTTCCTGATCTCGAAGCCCGGATCCACCTGCAGCAATCCCACAAAGCTGCGGATCAGGAGACCGGCCCCAATCAGCAAGATCATTGAGAGTGCGACTTCGGAGACTGTCAGCAGCCTTCGAAGACGGAGGCCGCTTTGGCTTGCCCCTGAGTTTCTTCCGCCCTCCTTGAGCGATTGGCTTATACGTTTCGACGATTGCTGCAAAGCCGGCGCAAGACCGAAAAGAATCCCGGTGATGAGTGAGAGAACCAGGGAATACACGAGCACTGTGGCATCGAGCGTGACGACAGTTCCCTGGGGAACGCCCGCAGGGCCAAGTCCCGTCAGCAGCCTGATTCCCCATAAGGCGATGAGCATTCCCAGTGCTCCCCTATCAAGGCGAGGAGCATACTTTCAGTAAGAAACTGTCGCACCAGGCGCCCTCGACTCGCTCCGACAGCCGTCCGGATGGCGATCTCTTTTTGGCGTGTCGAGGCGCGCGCCAACTGCAGACTGGCCACGTTCGCGCAGGCAATCAGCAATACTAAGCCGACAGCGCCGAACAGCAGCAGCAATACCAGGCGGATCTCTCCGACAATCTGTTCATCGTAACGGCGTCAGCTTCACGCCAAAGCCGGACATCGAGCTCGGATATTCCTGCGCCAGCCGCTCACTGATCGCGCTCGTCTGTCTTCAGCTCGACGGAGCGTAACTTCTGGTTTGAGACGCGCGATAACGCTAAGGTATTTGTCGCCGCGCCCGGAATTGTCGAGAAGGGCAGAACGCTCGGGACCCACAAGTCCCTCGAGTCAAAGTACTCAGGAATCGAGAAGTCAAAACTCTGAGGCAGGACACCGATCACTGTGTAAGGGGACGCATCCAGCCGAATTATCTGTCCGATAATATTCGGGTCCGAACCAAATCGCCGCTGCCACAGGCTGTAATTCAATGACAACGACGTGATCCTGCCCAACCTGCGCGTCTTCCGGCAGAAATGCGCGTCCCAGGATCGGTTGAACGGCGAGCACATCGAAGAATTCGGCTGTCACCATGCCGCCGCGAAGGGGTTCAGGGCTTGCCGGCTTCGGTCAGTGCAAAGCCGGCGCCGTTGAAAGTAGCCATGCGCTCGAAGACCTGGTTCTGTTGTTGGTAATCCAGGAAGCTCGGCGCCGAGAAACCGCTTTTGCCGCGCCAACCATACCCACCCAGGGTTTGTCCCCCACACCATCACAAGCTGCTCAGAATTCCTGTATGGCAGCGGCCGGAAGCGAGTGTCGCATTCACTACGCTTGAAGATTGCTGTGTTCGCGCCAATGCCCACCGCCAGCGTCAGTATTTGGCTACCACAGTAAATACTCTGATAGCTTGAGAAGCATTCGGATGCCGTAACGCAGGTCTTGAAACACTTCGTCCTCCAGTCTTTGAGGCTGCAACCAGAGCGCATCCCAGAACGCGGTTGTGCTGCGCCAGAGCAGATCAGTCTGTGACGCCAGTCGAGCCGATCCCACTCGGCCAGCAGCTTTCGCGATAGCGCAACTCGGCTTCCCACTCCTGTCGCGAATCGCGACGCAAGCGGCGCGCCACGATCACGCCCATCCGCGAATCAGCCATAGCCAGAAACGTGAGTGTCTCTTAGCGGCCATCAGTTTCATTCGTAGAGGCACTTTCAGAAACTCACCTCTTTCGTTCGACAATCCGCAATCGGCTCATTCGTGCCGCGGTGCTACGCAAAGGATCAACCTTCGACGCTCTGCGCGCTGGCAAGTAACAAGCGAGCAACGCCACGGCTGTCAGCACAAGCCCGCTGACGCCGAAGATCCACGGATCGGTCGCACTCACACTGTACAGCAAAGCAGTCAGCAAGCGTGTTACAGCCCACGCTGCCAGCAATCCGATGCCGACGCCGCTGAGCGTGAGTTTGGCGCCTTGCCGCATAATCAGACCCAGCACGTTCCGGCGTTGCGCACCCAGCGCCAGGCGTATCCCGATCTCTCGCGTGCGTTCAGCGACTCCGCCGGAGAGCACACCGTAGATGCCGGTGGCTGCGAGCACGAGAGCCACGAGGCCGAACGTCTCAAACAGGATCAGCGCAAAGCGTCGCTCGGCAGTCAGCGCTGCGAGCAGGTCGTCCATCGTAGCCAGCCGAACAATCGGCTGATCCTTGTCCACGGTCCAGATGGCATTTCTAAGGGCAGGGCAAGTGCAGATGGGTCGATTGGTGAGCGCACCACCAGCGACATCGCGCTGTCACCGCCGTACCACTGCGAGGGGGAGAGATACACCGCATCCGATTGGGGCGACGCAAGTGACGCCTGCTTCACATCACCCACAACACCGACAACGTTGAACCAGGGTAGGTCCACACGGCCGACGTGAAGCCGCTTGCCAATTGGGTCCTGGCCGGGAAACTTACGCAGCGCCAGCGATTCGCTGATCAATACGGCCGGCGGTGCCGAGGCCGTGTCGTGCTCGTCGAGCACGCGGCCGCGACGGAGCGGGATACCCATCGTCTCAAAGTAGCCCGGAGACACCGCGTATCAGAAATGTGCTGTAACCTCCCTCCGGAGGGCCACCCGGGCTCGGCTCGAAATGCACACCATACTCGTCGAGGTCCCCGCTCAGCGGCAGCTGACTGGTGAATGCCGCCGCAGTGACGCCTGGCACGCTGCGCACCGCTTCAAGCGCCTGCGTGAAGAAGCGATTGGTGGTGTCGTCGTTGTCGAATCGACGGCCGGAGGTCTGAACCTGCATTGTGAGCAGGTGTGATGAATCAAACCCTGGAGAGATGGAGAACAGACGCTGCAGACTGCGCAACAGCAATCCCGAACTCACAAGCAGCACCAGAGCAAGGGCAACCTCCGCGATAACGAGTGCGCGACGCGTCGCCTGGTTACCACCGGCACTACGCTGTGAGCTTTGCTGCAACCCAATGTGCAGGTCGCCGCGGGACGCGCGCAGCGCCGGAATCAGCCCGACGAACCACCCCAATTAGCGTGGTGATGCCTATTCCGAAAGCGACGACGGCGCCGTCGATACCAATCGCGTTGACGCGGGGCAATCCAGGTGGGCTCAGCGTTATCAGCGCGCGAATACCGAACTCCGCCACCGCCATCCCCAGAGCGCCGCCGAGAATCGAGAGGAGCAGACTCTCAGTGAGCACTTGCCGGATCATTCGCGTTCGGCCCGCGCCAAGCGCCGCGCGCATAGCGAATTCGCCGCGCCGCTGTGCGCCGCGAGCGAGCAGGAGATTCGTCACGTTAACGCACGCGATCGTGAGGACCAGCAGGACTGCGCCAAGGACGGCGAGCAGAGCAGGTTTGACGGCGCCGGTGACTTCGTCCTGCAGCGAATTGACGATGAACCTCGCGGGCATCGCCGGCTTCCTTGAGGATCGGCGTCAGTTCACTGCAGGATCTGGTCGAGCTCACGCCCCGCCTGATCTCTACTCGCGCCGGGCCCGAGACGTCCCAAAGTGCGCAGATGGTGACCCCACTCCCTGCCCTGAGGAGGAAGCGATCGGTCGTACTGCAACGGCAACCAGACCTCAGCCGAGGGCGCCAGGACGTTCTCGAACTCCCGTGGCATCACCCCGATGACGGTGTAGCTATTGTCGTCGAGGCTGACCTGCCGGCCGACTATATCGCCATCGCCGCCAAAGCGCCGCCGCCATAACGCGTCGCTGAGAATCGCCACTTTGGGACCGTTCAACTGGTCGTCAGCGTCCATGAAGTCTCGCCCCATCGCCGGCGACATGCCCAGCACACTGAAGTAGCTCGCGCTCACCCGCTGTCCCTCAATCGTTCGGGCTCGAGCCTCGCCGATGATTGTCGGCTGCCATCGTCTCGTCACCGCGAGGCGCGTCAAAGAACGACTCCTCTCGAGGAGGGCGCGATAGGTGCCAAACGTTCCGTCGTTTCGCCCGCCCTCCCTTCGCGCCTCAGAGATCATCACAATTCGGTTGGCGTTCGGATACGGCAAAGGCTCGAACAGGATGGGGTTTACCGCACTGAAGATCGCCGTGCTCGCTCCGATGCCCAGCGCCAATGTAAAGACTGCGATCATCGTGAAGCCAGGCTTCTTCAGCAGCATTCGTATGCCGAAACGCAGATCTTGAAACAGTGTCGTCCTCCAGTCTTTGAGGCTGCAACCAGAGCGCATCCCAGAAGGCGCTTCGTAGCTGCGCCAGGCCAGATCCAGTTTGTGATGCCAGTCAAGGCGATCCCAATCTGCCAGCAGCAGTTCACGGTAGCGCAACTCAGCCTCCCACTCCTGTCGCCAGTCAGCGCGCAAGCGTCGTGGCACGATTACGCCGACCAGAGCGATCAGCCAGAGCCAGAAACGAAACCGAGTTTTGCGTATCGCATTAGCCATCTGTCCTACTCTTTGCCGCAACGCGACCAGCGGATCCACCTTCGTCGCCCGCCGTGCAGGGATATAGCATGCCAACATTGCGACCGTGATCAATCACCGACGAGACCCCGGCAAACGTAAGCGGATCCGTGCCACTGACACCAAACAGAAGAGTGGTCATCAGACGCGTAGCCCAGACGGCAATCACCAACCCGCTCATCAATCCAAGCAAGGCCAGGGTCATTCCCTGTCGTATCACGGCCCACACGATCGCAGCTTCCTGGGCGCCCAGCGCCCGCCGGATCCCGATCTCTTTGGTGCGCTCGGTCACCGCAAATGACATCACGCCGTAGATTCCGACGGCCGCCAACACCAGCCCCAGCCCGGCGAAAAGCCCGACCAGCAACAAAGTGAAGCGCGGCGACGTCGTTGCCTCGGCTACTTTCTGTTCGAGCGGGTAGATCTTGTCGAGCGGAACGTTCGGATCCAGCGCCCAGATCCGCTCCCGTATCGTGGGGACCAAGGTTGAGCGGGTTGCCCGCGGTGCGCACCAGCAACGATATGCCCGGAACTGGAAACTGACTGAAAGGCAAATAGACCATCGGTCTCGATGCAGTTCCAGCATCGGGCGTTACGTCCCCGCCACTCCAACAATCAGAGTGCTTTGACCTTCGTTCTGCAGACGCTTACCGACGGCCTCGTTTTGCGGGAAAAAGGTTTCGACGAAAGTCTGATTGACGACCGCGACCAGAGCTGCCTTTTGCGCGGTCTCGATCATCGAATGACCGCCCCGATAGCAGCGGAATGGCGACGGTTTTGAAATAGTCATCAGCGATGGGACGAATGGTGATCCGCGGCAACTCGTTCTCAGACACGGCGGGTTGTCCTTCAATCTGAAAAGGGAGCCTGAACCCCTGCTGGCTCCATCGGCGTTCTCAGCGCCAGAGATGCAGACTCGACAGGAGGCAACGCGCGCACCTGTTCCAATACCTGCTCGTAGAAGGCGGGGAGCTGTCGGCTTACCTCGCCCGCGTAAAGGGATAGGCACGACCAGAACGTTTTTCAGCTCCGAAAGCCATGGTCGAAGGTCACCAAATGTCCAAAGCTCTTCATCAATAGCCCCGCGCTGATGACCAGCATTGTCGCCAGAGCAACCTCGGCAATGACCAGGGCCTGCCGCACCCGACGCTTCGAGGCATGCTGCCGAGGCGCGCCGCGACTGCCACCTTTTGAGGCACCTTGTTCGGATCGAGTTGGGAAGCCTGAAGAGCCGGAATCATCCCCAAAGATGATTCCAGCCAAAGTCGTCACGGCGATCATTACAGTCTCATGATCCGGCCATCCAACGGCGACCTCATTCAATCGTGGAATGTTGTCCGGGCTTATGAGTACGATGGCTTTGAGCGCCAGGACGCCAAGCGAACAAGCCAATTGCTCCGCCCAGCGTGGCATATCAGCATGCTCCGGTCAACAACTGGCGCACAACTCGCAGACTGGCCGGCGCCCAACGCAGTGCGAATTGCGATCTCCCTTTCGCGCGAGAGACCACGAGCAAGCAATAGATGGGCGACGTTCGTGCAGGCAATCAGCAACACCGCCGCCACAGCGCCAAGCAGCACTCAGCAGGGGAGTCTTTACTTCGCGCACCACCATTGCCTGCATCGTCTGCGCCCAGGCGGTTCGGCTGGTATTTTTCAGGAGACGCCTGGGCCATCTGTTGCGCGATAGCGCTGACCTCCCCTCAGCTTGATTCAGCGACGCGCCGGACGCCAGTCTCGGGGATGATTGAGAGTTCGGGGTCGTCGTCTTCCTTCTCGGCTTTCGTAAGCGGCCTCCATAAGTCTGCCGTTCGAGGATAGGTGAATTCTGCCGGCATGACTCCTGCAACGATATGCGGCTCGGCATCAATGGTGACCGTTTGTCCGAGGATGCCGGGATTGGATGCATATCGGTTCTGCCACAGTCGATAGCTGAGAATGACCGATCGCTCCCCGCGCTCGTATTCTTCAGGAAGGAAATCGCGGCCCGCAGTGGGCGAGAGGCCAGGACTGAGAAGAAACTGTCGAGATCCGCGCCGACCGTGATGCTGCCAGGCTCGCGGTGCGCATCGCCGCAAGATTCGAGGCGCTTCTGAAAAAGCGGCCATCGATGCGAACGCGCGGGCTGCTGTTCTTTGATCTGCTGGAAGTCCTGATACGAGGTTTCCAGGAAACGCTGGCCGGTCTCCTGGTTCGCGCTCCAGATCCTGACCAGTTGATCGGCATCGCGGTATGGCAACGGCCGCACAGAACGCCGTCCACTACCGAGAAAACGGCGGCGTTTATGCCGATGCCCAGCGCAAGCGTGAGCACGGCGACAAGGTAAAGCCGGGGTGCTTCACCAGCATTCGCACCCCATAACGCAGGTCTTGAAACATTTCGTCCTCCAATCTTTGAGGCTGCAGCCATAATGCATCCCAGAAGGCGCTGGTGCTCCGCCACAGCAGATCAAGCTTGTGTCGCCAGTCGAGCCGGTCCCAGTCTTCAAAGCAGTAGTTCGCGGTAGCGCAACTCGGCTTCCACTCCTGCCGCCAATCGGCGCGCAAAGCGTCGCGGTACGATCACGCCGATCACGCGAATCAGCCAGAGCCAGAACCGAAAACGCGTAGTTTGCGTCGGGCAGCAGCGCGGGTTTACTCGTGACGGGCGCAATCATTGGATCAACTTTCGTCGCCCGCCTCGCCGGAAGCCAGCAGGCTATCAGCGAGACCAGAATCAGCAGCAACGCGTCGCGATCGTGATTGCGACCGGGTCCGTCGGACTCAGCCCAAAGGGGCCGCTCGCGAGCAACCGCGTGCTGCGTGAGCCACGCCAGGGGTAAGCCTATAGCGATGCCGACCAGCACGAGGGCCAGAGGCTCTGTCGGCAACATCAGCCACAGCACATTCCGTCCGGTCGCCCCCAGCGCCAGCCACGGATCCCGATCTCCTGCGTGCGCTGCGCTACGGCACTGGGAAGAAGAACGCCGTACGGGCCGACACTCGCCACCAGCAGCACCAGCCAGCACCCCGAAAACCGTGCATAGCGTCATCGGGCAATCGTTCGCTGGCCAGCGTGGAATCGCGCTGAATCGGAAAGCGTGACCGCGCTGGCGAATTATTGCATCCTGCTTCTCACCTCGAGCGGCGCATTGCACTTTTACGGGGGCCGGCCAGAGTCGAGAGGGACTCAGTGGCGGCGCGGACGCTGAAAGACTGTTCAAAGCTCCGAGGTGATTGCCAAAGTGGCCCGGAAGACCATGATCCTTGCCTCACTTCTTCACGCAGGTTGTTGTATTTCGCATCGCGGACGACGCCCACGATCTCGATCGGCTGGCCGGAATTGCCTTTCCTCCACTGATCCGGCCTACGGCGTTCCCCGTCCGGGAAATAACGGAGCGCCATCAGCCTCATTGACCACGGCGCGCCAGTGGGGCGTTCATCGCCATCGCTCGGCTCGATACCTCGCCTCAGCGCACCACGTGTCATCCCCCCACGGTTTTCGAAATAATCCGGCGAGACGGGATAGAAACGGACCACTCACTCTGTCGCCTATGCTCGGGCGTGTAGTCGTGTATATTCAGCGAACTTGTGGAGGAGAATGGACTGAGCAGCATATGATCGGATAGACCTCGCCCGCTCGACGCGGGGATTAGCCGGACGCGCTCATAAACCTCGTGGGCGACGCGCGCCAGCGCCGCCGGTTCGCGACTTCGTGGAGAGTGCGCCAGGTCAAAGATCAGAACCTTTTCCGCGCTGGAAGCCGAGATCAATCCGCCGCAGGTTGTGAAAGGCTGCGGATAAGCAGGCCGGCGCCGATGAGCAGCAGCAAGGATAACGCGACCTGGAAAATTACGAGTGTGCGCCCGAGATATTAGCTTCCACGCGTCCGGCCGTGCCGCGTGCCTGATCCTTCATCGCTGAAGCGAGTTCAACTCTGGCTGGCGCGCAATGCCGCGCGAAGCCAAATCCGATTCCGGTCAGCGCCATGATCGCCGCTGTGAACAGCAGCCACGCGCATCCGGGCTGGAGATCGGGCCGCAGCGGAACGTATCCGGTATCCACCATCCATACGGAGAGAACGCGGCTGCCCCCAGGCAACAAGCAAGCCCGCAACTGTGCCGAACGTGGAGAGCAGCAAACTCTCAGTCAGCATCTGGCGCAGGAGCCGGAAGCGTCCACAACCGAGCGCTGCTGCACGAGTGCTGCTTAACGCGCCGGCGAGCCACCGCGCGTGCGAGCAGCGAGATTGGCGATGTTCGCGCGGGCGATCGAAAGGGAGCACCAGCGCGACAAGCGTCGCCTCTAATGATCCACAGGGCACTGGCGTCTGGTTTGGCGCAACAACCCCGTTTGGAAACCAGCCGAGGCCAGTGCGACCCGGAGTCCCGCCAGGTTCAACCGAATGTGAAAATCTGGGATCGCCGCGGCGATCCGGGTTCATCTAGCCCGTGCGCAGTGCATCGCGTTCATCCTGAACCAAGCTGCTGGTAAATCCAGTGTGATCGCCGCTTGCGCCTGCGGCGCAGGCCCCGACACCTGTGGTTTGAGCCGGCCCAGCTCTGTTGCGTAAGCGCACACACCGCCACGGTTTTTCAGTTGAACGACGCCGGCGAGAAAGTGAGTCAGCGGTGCGAGAGGTCAGACGTGCTGCCGACCAGTTCGCCCGGCGGAAGAACCGCGCGCTGCGGCACCCGATCACCCTGGCACGGGCTCCGGCCGATGATCACCGTTCCGGCTAGCACTCAGGATTCACGCCCGAGCTGACGATCCCAAAACGAGTAACATCGAGTACCGCAAGCGAGTCCCTGAAGCTCTCGCTGGCTGGATTCGGATTTGCGATCTCGTCGTCCACGCGTGCGAAATCGTCCGTCAGGGCCGGGTGCATTCGCGCGAGCGCGTTTTCAATAGCTCGCGGTGACAGGGAACGGGCCTGGACGATTATCCACTTCCACTGTTCCAGTCCCGGCCGGAAGGTGGTGCTGCAGTCGCTCGCAGATCTTTCGCCAGTCACCGCCAGGATTCATCACGTGAGTCGACTTTCCTGGCGTGCCGCAGGTCACGAGTAGGCTATCGGGAAGAGATTCTGGGAGAATAACTTCTGCCGCCTCCTTCAGTACCTTCACGCCGCTTCCCTGATCGCGTTAGGGATGACAAGCTCATGGGGGTTCGCGGCGAGGCAACGCACGCGGCGGGAGCGCGATTGATCGAAAGCGTGAACCTGGCCGTATTCGCGCCGATGCCGAGCGCCGGCGTCTCAGCGACCACGCCGCGATGAACCCGCGTGCAGCGAGCAGCATTCGCGCCGAATCGCAGAGTCTTGAGAAGCATCTCGTCCGCCAATCTTTGAGGCTGCAACCAGAGCGCATCCCAGAAGGCGCTGGTGGCTCCGCCACAACAGATCAAGCTTGTGTCGCCAGTCGAGCCGGTCCCAGATCTTCGAAGCAGGCAGTTCGCGGTACGCAGCTCGGCTTCCCACTCCTGCGCCAATCGGCGCGCAACCGCCGCGGTACGATTACGCCGATCAACCGGATCAGCCAGAGCCAGAAACGAAATCCGCCTCTTAACTTCGTCATGCACCTCCCGTCAGAGTGACGGGCGCGCTCCATCGGATCCGAGTGTCACTGGATTGCGCGGCGCGCGGGGATCGCTTTACGCCGCCGCGGCACGACGCTTGAGCAGCACCGCCACCACCCAGGAAAGAGAGCGGGTTCGGTGTCGGTCACCTGGAACAGGTTCAACTGACTACCCACCTGGAACTGTTGCCGCAGCGAACAGAAACTGGCGAGCACGCCGAATGACGCGATGTCACCACCGCGACCAGCTGGCCCGCCCGATCCGAAAAAATCAGGCGCAGAGATGTCGGCGGGCTGCGCACCCAGCGCAATGCGCACGCCCAGCTCGCGCGTCCGCAGCGAGACCAGGTGGGCGCAGCTTTTACGCGCTGTAGACGCCGGCCAGCGCCAGCCCCAGTCCGAAGCGCGGCAAAATAGGCCCAAACAGCGCCATCACAAAGCGGGGGCTGCTCGGTCCAGCTTGCCTAGCCGATGGCTTCGAACGTCATCGGGTTGAAGAGCGGTTGTTCCGCTGTCTAGCTGGCGCACTTGCTTCGCTGCAGGGCGTTGAGTTGTCGCGGATCCTGCTGCGCGCGAAAGGCTAGTGTGCGCGCCGTCTGCGCGGCTGAGTCGTAGGGAACAAACACCGCGGGTTTGGCTGAGTCGCTGCAGGTTATCGCTGCGGGTGCTGTTGCCGATCACGCTCCACTCTTACCACGGTGATGCGTCCAAAGCGGGCGGCGCGCAGCCGGGCGGCGTCAGAGATATCCGCCCGGCGCGGCTTGCTGAGTTCGTGCAGTTGGATGCGCCGGCCCCAAAGGACTCTCGCCGGACGGCCAAAGCTGTGCCGCTGCGCCGCTTCGTTGATGACCGCCACCGGATCGGCGTTAGCCACTTCCGGTTACAGTCAACATCCGCCCTTGTCGGAGCGGAATGCCCAGCGTGCGCAGGTAGTCGGCGCCCACCGTATTCAGCTGGATCTGGCCGGTCTCGGCGCCCGCTTGTCCATCAAATCAGTGTAGCCTGGATTCCGGCCCGCCGAAGAGGCAGACCACCAGGTGCCCATCGTTTGGCGGCGGCCTCGACGCCAGGGCAGATTCCTCCACCGGACCAGCAAATCCCACGGGCAAAGCGATTGCGTTGAACCCAGCGTTGCGTAACGCTGGGGCGGCAGCGGCTGGTGACGCGCCCATCAGTCGTTCAGGCTGCTGGAAGCCCAACTCGATTTTTGCAGAGCGATAAGGCTGCGCACAGTCAGACTGGCGCTGAGGAGCAGCACCACCGCCAGCGCGACCTCGACGATGACCAGCGTTGCGCGGAGCTTGCCGCCCTTTGCGGTGGTGGATGCGCGCCTTCATCCTTCAAAGACTCGACCAGATTCTGACGCGACGATTGCAGCGCGGGCATTAACCCAAAAAGAATCCCGGTCAGCGTCGAATGCCCAGGCAAAGAAGAGCACGTGTCGGTTGACCTCGATGCGCGCTTCGTTAGGCACCAAGCGGACGGGCATTAGCGTCGCCGTCAAGTGCGTGATCCAATAGGCGAACAGCAACCCCAACGCCGCCGAGTAAAGCAGCGCGCTCTTCCGTCAGCAACTGCCGCACTAACTGCACGCCTTGCGCCAGCGCCAACCGGATACCATCTCACGCGCGTGCCGTGGCCTTCGGCCAGTTGCAAGTTTGCGACATTGGCGCAGGCGATCAGCAACAGCAAGCCAACCGCGCCGAAGAGCAGTTGCAAGGTACGCTCCATCTGGCCGCTGGCCTGGGTGATGTCAGATGGTTGGTCAATTTGGTGGTGTACTCTTCTTTCGGAATTCTGGACGCCGGGTCCTTGGCCACTTCCTGGTGCAGCGCGTGCAGTTGCCCTTCAGCCGTCGTCGTCGTCACGCCCGGTTTCAAGCGCACGATGGGAAAGACCATCTGCGCGTCGCGGGCGACGGTGCCCATCGGCAGCCAGACGCCGATGGCCGTCCACCACCCAAAGCGCGGCGGCATCACGCCGATGATCGGTAGACCTCATTGTTCAACCGCAGCGTCTTACCCACCGCGTTGGGATCGCCGTTAAACAACCCTGCCACCGCTGAAAACTCAGCACCGTAACCAGTTCCGGCTCACCATTGGCGCGAATGTCTGAAGGCTGGATCGTGCGCCCGGAGCGGCGGGACGCTCAAAAACTGAAACGCATTGCTCGACACCCGAATGCCGCCGAAGTTTTCGGGCGCGTGTTCGCCCGTCAACAGCACGGTCTCAGGGCTGGTCGCCATCGTCAGCAAAGGCCGGCAGCTTCGCCATCTCTGATAAGCCGTCAGCGGTACGCCCGCATCGTCTCCTTCGCATTGACGCTGACCAGACCGGGCGTCCAGATTTCGCGCGACTGCGCATAGGGGTAAGGGCTGATCAACACGCCATGAGATCACGCTGATCATGCTGTCGTCGGCGCCAATGCCCAACGCCAGTGTAAGTACGGCGACGACAAGTCAAGCCTTTGTGCTTGAGCAGCATTCGCACGCCGACGCAAATCTTGAAACATTTAATCCTCCAACCTTCTTGGTTGTAAGAGCAGCGCATCCCAAAACGCGCCCACGCTGTGCCACAGTAAATCCAGTTTGTTTGCCAGGTGAGCCTGTCCCACTCGGCCAGAACAGCACGGTATTGCAGCTACGCTTCCCACTCCTGCCGCCAATCAGCGCGCAAGCGTCGCGGCACAGCAGCCAATCAGCGCGATCAGCGCGGTCAGCCAGAGCCAGAAACAGCGCGTTGTTTGTAATGCATTAGCCATTCGCTTTGTTACTCAATCCTGCCGCAACGCTCGCATAGGCTCGGTCTCTGGCGGCGCGCCACGCAGGCCCGCACATGGCTGCCAGTGCCGCCAGTGACAGCAACAATGAGACATCTACGTAGACCAGGGGATCACCAATCTCAAACGTGATTGGAAGGTCGCCCAAGACTCGCACCGGCACAACTGATCCAGCGACGGCGAACAATAGCCCAGCAGCTAACCCCGAGAACCGGTTTGAATCCTGAGCGTAGCAGCAGGCCGATGATGTCGTTCTCGGGTCGCGCCCAGGGCCAAGCGGATGCCCATCTCCTTCGAGCAGCGCGACTTACGGCAAGGGCGACGACGCCATAAAGTTCAATCACGGCGATCATCATTGCGACGATACCGAGCAGGAGAATCAGCCGAACGGGCACCAAAAGGTCTTTTTGCTGTTCGTGCATGCTTTGCGCGGATCGTTTGGGGAGTGCGATCGATTCTCGCGATCCACCTCTCGCAGAACGTTTCGGACCGCTTCCGCCATCGGGACGGGCGTCGCCCGCAAAACGGATCATCAGTGACGACCCAACAAACTTGGTATTGAAACGACGATAGAGTTGGGTGGCCTTCAGTCGAACCAAAACTCGACTTGGTGCCCGCGCCACGCCGACTACTTTGCATCTGGTAGCCAGCTCGCGTCTTCGATCACTTTCCCGATAGAGTCTGCGCCGCCCCAGAACCGGCGAGCGACGCCTCCGACACGACGTGCAGAGGCAGTGCCTTCGAGTTTCGAGAAAGGTACGACCCTCGACGTATGGGAATGTGGAAGGTCTCGAAGAAATCGCCGGAGACGATATTGATCCCGGACAATTTTGCCACTCCCTCTCGCCTGCCCCTGCATTCTGATTTCGACTGAATTCGCATCCAGTCCGCCGCCTGCGCCCGGTGGCGCATGGCCAAACAAACCGATTCCACACCGGGCAGTGCGCGCACCGTTGTTCCAGCATCCGATTGAACAACCGCGGCTTCAGCCGTGTAGCGGCCAGGCTCGGCCTGCCAGGAGGCAACCAACACTCTGTTTGGTTTCAAATCCAGATCGACCGTGAGCATCGCGTATTGCACGCGCAGGAAGATTCCGGCCACGACCAGTAAGACCGCTCATAATGCTACCTGCGCGCCGATCAGCAAGTCGCGACCTGACCAGCGTTTCTTTCCGCTCCCAAGCAGGCTCACTTGTCGTTCAGCGTCGCCGAAGATTCACCTTCAAAGATTCAAGCGTGGGCGCCGAGGCCTGCCAGACAGCCAGAAACAGGGTCGCGCCAGCCAGATAGACAAAGACCGACCAGTTGGGTTTGAGTGGATAGTTGGGCGCTTCGACAAACGTTTTTCAAAAATGAGCGGCGTCTGGTAAGCCAGCCAGGCACTGATGGTGCCCGCCGCTGTCGCGAGGATCAAGTTTTCAGTCAAAAGCATGCGCACCAATCGCTGACGCCCAGCGCCGAGCGCCAGCCAATGGCCATCTCTTTTTACCGCGCCGCCGCCCGCGCCAGCAACAGCAGCGTCACATTCACGCACGTTATCAACAGCACCAGCGAGAGCGCACCCGTAAGCCAACCACGGCATCCAGAAGACCTTCGCGGCGCAATGTCGGCTCTTCAATCCAGCGAGCCATCGGTCAGAGATCAAGGTCGTTTGCGGTCCAACTGAAAGTTTTGATCCTGCTCGCGCGCGATCGCCTCAAGTGCGGCTTGCACAGAGGCTCGTGACTGGCCGGGTTTGATCCGCCCATCCACCGTCAACCATTGTGTGTCAGTTCGCTCAAAAGAAGTTTTCCCGCCGAGAAACGACGGCTGCATTGTGTAAAGAGTCAAACTCCGGTCCCCAGAGCCGACCCGAAAACCGCGCGGGTGATCCCCACAACGGTGAACGGATGCCGGTTCAGCTCGACTCACCATACCAATGATCTGCGGATCCGCACCGGAACCGATTCCGCCAGAGCTCTTCGCTGAGGATCGCCACCGGCGCGCTGCCCGGCATCGCACATTCATCTGGAAGGAACAAACGGCCCAGCTTCAGCTGCTCAATCCATAAACCGAAAAGAAATTGTGCGTGACCAGCAGCGCCATTTCCGATTGCACATCATCGCCCAACTTGACGCGGGCGATCGCCCAACCGGCGAGATCATGCTCAAAGAACCGGCGCGGCGTTGAAAAGCCTGGTAATCCGTCAGCGAAAGCGCACCGTCCAGACCTAATTGCTCAAACTGCCCAGTATCACTGCGGAGCAAGATGAATGAAGCTGTCCGGGTCATGGGTCTACACGTGCCTGCGGCAGGCATTCCATTGACTGACCGCAAAACACCCGTGTTGACGCCAATCCCCAGCGCCAGCAGAAGCACAATCACCAAGGCACAGCCCTCGGCTGCTTCGACAGCATCCGCAAGCTCGAGCCGCAAAGTCCCGAGTCATCGCGTCCTCCATCTGTAGGTTTGCATCCACAACGCATCCCAAAACGCGCTTGTGCTGCGCCACAGCCAAATCAGAGCTTCTGGTTTGCCAATTGAGTCTGTCCCACTCGGCGAGCATGCACACGATGGCGCAGCCCCGCCTCCACTCCCTGCCGCCAATCGGCGCGAAGCCGCCGCGGGACAATGACGCCGATCAGCCGAATCAGCCACATCCAGAAACGAAAGCTGTGTTTCTGTTTGGAACGACGCATTGATTACTGTGCTCGCAACGCGACCAGCGGGATCAACCTGCGTGGCGCGGCGTGCGGGCATAGGGCAGGCGAGCAGCGCTGATTGACGACAGCAGCAGCGCGACGACCAGCAAATGTGAGCGGATCGGTCGCGCCTCACGCCGTAGAGCAAGCGTGTCATCAGACGGGACAATGCCAACGCGGCGCCCAACCCGGAGGCCCACGCCGAGCAACGCGAGCGCCATCCCTTGGCCCACTATCAGCTCGAGCACATCACTCGCCTGCGCGCCGAGCGCGAGACGAGATGCCGATCTGCGTGCGCTGCGCGACCAGGTACGACATCACGCCGGCAGTCCGACGGCGGCCAAGAGGTAGCGCCAGCCCTGAAAACAGCGCCAGCAAGACACAGCGATAGGCGCGCGTGGATTTGGTCTCCGCAATGATCTCGTCCATAGTCCTGAGGTTGTAAATCTGGCTGGTCCTTGTCCACCCGCCCACACCGCAGCCTTCACGTCATTGGCGAGACTCGCCGGCGCAAGAGTGGTGCGCAACAACAGACTCATTCTGCATTCGTGGGACTTGCAGGAAGGGAGCATAAATGGTCGGCTTGGCCTGTTTGTCCAGGCCGCCGTGCTTGACGGCTCCGACCACACCAACGATTTTGTAAAGCGCGCCTTGACTGCGGGAACCTGAGATGCTGGCCGAGGGCATTTTCATTGGGCCAGTAGAGGCGCGCCAGGCTTGAGTCAATCACGGCCACGCGCGGAGTTCTCCGCCCGGTCGTGTTCAGTAAACCCGCGGCCCTGTAAAACCGGGATGGCCAGCGTGCGAAAATGGCCTGCGCTTACGGCGCGGAACTCCGCCGTCAGAGTTTTCGCTCTGCGCGAGCGGGCGCGCCATCAATCAAAAAACCCGTGCCGTCCCCGTGCGTGCGTCAGCGGCACGATCTGAGCGAGCGCCGCCGCGCCGCACGCCGGGCACCACGCGCACTCGGTCCAGGAAACGTTCGATGGCGGCCTGCTCCTGCCGCTCTTTGTAATTTGGTGTCGGTCGGCAGCTCAATCTCCGCCGTGGAGCAAATGATCCGCCTGAAATCCAGGTTGACCTGTTGCAGTCTGCCAGCAAGGTGCGGATCATCGGCCCGCGCCCAGCAGCAGCACCAGCGCCAGCGCTATCTGGGAAACTACCAGCAAGCTCCGCAAGCGCTGCTGACGCCGCCGCGCCAGAGATTCCTCTGCCGCCTTCCTTGAGTGCTTCGTTCGGATCGGTCCTGGCGGCGGCGAGCGCGGGCGCTAGCCCGAAGATGAAGCTGGTAGCCAGCGAGCAGAGCGAGAAGCGAGCACGCGGGGTCAAGGTTGACGCTGGGCAAGAAGGCTTCCGCCGAAGGTCGGGAGATTGGGATCTGCTGCGGCACCAGCGCCTTCAGCAGATCAGCGCCCCACACCGCGATGAGCAAGCCGCAAGCGACGCCTAAGCGTACGCCGAGCAACAACTTCGGCCAGGAGTTGTCAGGCCAACTCGCCAGCGGCTGGCGCCCAGCGCCGAGCGGATCGCGACCTTCTCTGCCGCGCCGCGCCGCGCGCCACGAGCAGCGTCGCAACGTTGCTGCAAGCGATCAGCAAAGACGAAGCCCACGGCCCCAGCAGCACCAGCAGCGCGGCCGAATATCACTCCACCAGCAGCCCGCTGCATCGGCACCACCGTCACGCCCACTCGCGCCATCTCCGGGCAGCTCTCCGCGAGGCCTGGCAGATCGGTATTCAACCCAGGCGTCAGCCTGCCTCGACCGCGTGACGCCCCGGTTTGAGACGCCCGATCCACGCCGAAGTCGTGGTCGCTGCGGTCGCGCCTGTCGCAGCTCACCCAGATCCCATGGCACGAAGAGGTCGGAAGCGAGAGGAAAGGAGGAAGTCTGGAGCGAGCACGCCGATGATAGTATAGGAGGCCATCCAACCGCATTTTGCTGCCGATCACGTTCTGCGTTCAGTTCGCAGCCTGCGCCCACAGACCGTGCGTGGATGATAACGATGCTCTGGCGGCCCCCGCCCCCTTCGGGCGTTGAAAAGGCGGCCCTGTGTGAGCTGCGCGCCGAGTAGCGACAGAAAGTTAGTGGTCACGCGCAGGGCGGAATTTGCAAACGGCTCGTCCACGCCGGTGAACGCGCCGCGCCCGGCTCCAGCAGCGCCAGGTCTTCAGCGTCTTGGCTCTGCTCCCGCCAGTCAAAGTCAGAGGAAGGCCTCGGCGCGATTCCAGCCGCGCTGCCAGGTTATTCTCCCAGACGAGGACCAAACGATCCGCGCTCCGACAGTGGCAAAGGCGCCAGCGGGATGGCATTCTCGCAAAACTGAAAGATCGCCGTGTTCGCGCCGATACCAGCGCCAGCGCGTGAGTAACGGCAATTAGTGGAAGCGCCGGTGTGTTTCATCAACATCTGCACGCCGAAGCGTGGGTCTTCGAATCATCGCGTCCCCTCCCACGGTCGGTCTGCACACGGCGCATCCCAGACCGCGCTCGTGCTGCGCCACAGAGATTGAGTTTGGTGCGCCAGTCGAGCCGATCCCACTCAGCCAGCAACAGTTCCCGGTGCTTTAACTCGGCTTCCCACTCCTGCCGCCAATCGGTAGCGCAACCGGCGTGGAACCAGCACGCCGATGAAGTGAATTCAACCAGAGATATGAGGTTTCACGCTTCGCCCTCGTTACTCGTGACGCAGCGCCTCCAGCGGATCGACCTCGCGCCGCCCTGCGCGCGGGAACCCAGCAAGCAGCATCCGCAGGCCGAAACGCAAGGCTTGAATCATCGCGTCCTCCCATCGATGAGTCTGGAGCCAGATGGCGTCCCAAAACGCGCTCGTGCTGCGCCACAAAAGATCGATGCTTGTTGCGAAAGTCGAGCCTGTCCCATTCAGCGCGAGCGCTTCGCGGTGTTGTAATTCGGCTTCCCATTCATGACGCCAATCCGACCCAAGCGGCGCGGCACGATCACGCCGATCAAGCTGAATCAGCCAGAGCCGGAAACGAAACCGAGGTTTACGAGTTCCAGTCATTGATTCTCATTCGTGGCGTAGCGCCACCATTGGGTCAACTCGTGACGCTCGACGCGCTGGCGACCAACCAGCAGACACCGCAACCACCAGCAACAGAATCGCCGCCGTCGCCAGCGTGAACGGATCCTTCTCGGTCAAACCGAATAAAAAGGTTGCGATCAGCCTGGTTGTCGCGAGCGACGCTCCCAATCCGATCGCGAGCCCAACCGAAACCAACCACAGCGTTTCCCTGCTGCACCATCCGCGACACATCCAACCCTCGAGCGCCGAGTGCCAAACGAATTGCTATCTCACGCGTGCGACGCGTCACGTCATAGGAAAGCACCCTGTACAACCCGATGCTCGCGAGCACCAGCGCCGACAAACCGAAGAAACTTGAGTAGCTTTGCCAACAGTCCTTCCTGCGCCAGCGTCTGATCCAGCAACTGGGGAATCGTCTGGATGCTGGAGATCTCGAGACTTCTGATCGACCGCTTGAATCTCTTGACGAATTGTTCCCAGCAGGGCGTTCGGTCTCCGATGACGTGCGAACTACCAGCAAGCCGTCACCGCGGCTCGGGAGTAAATAAGCGAAGCAATCTTGTTTCGAAGATTGCCGTGTGTGGCATCCTTCACGACGCCGATGATTTGGATACCGTAATTGACCTGTCGATCACCCACACTCCAAGGCGCCGCCTGAAAGCGGATTGGCTTGGTCGAAGTAGTAGCGCGCCATGGTGCCTGCCGATGATCGCAACCTTCGGCGATTCTCCCGGCTTGGTATCTCACATCTGAGGGCACAAATCACGGCCCATCAGCTAACGGAACGCCCATCGTCTCAAAATAACCGGGCGTCACGCTGAGCGTCTGAACCTCGCGGTCTTCAGTGGCTTGGTGGGTATAGCCTCCACCGCAATGCAACAAGTGCGCGAGCTCCCGGTCTGGAAGCCGCTGGCCGACAGGCTGGCGGAACGGAATGCCAGGCGTTGAGTTCAAATCGCCCAGCAAATGCCGGTAGAGCTCGCGGTAGTTGCCCGCCTTGTAACCGCTCGTCTGCGGACTGACCCGTGCTTGCACGATGCGTTCAGCCGCGAAACCGAGATCAACCGTGCGCAGATTACGCAACGTTCGCACGAAGAGTCCACGCTCCGGTAAGCAACAGCACTGATAGCGCGACTTGCACCACCACTCCCAGAGGTCTGGAAAGCAGACAACCGGGCCGTAACGTAGAACTGGCTTTGAGAGCCGAATTCACGTCCTGGCGTGTAACGATGAACGCGGGGGCGAGACCGAACAGCATCGCCGTCAAGAGAGATGTCGCCAACGTGAAGCCCAGGATCCGTGGATTCGGCGCGACTTCACGGGCAGCGGAGTCGAACTGTTCGAAGCGAGGACCAAGAGGATGCGGCTGCCCCCACCAGGCGAAGACCAAGCCCACCGCGCCACCGCCGAAGCGCAAGCAGCAGGCTTTCAGTGAGGAACTGGCGAATTAGCCTTAACCGTCCCGCACCGATCGCCAGCCGGATGGCCACCTCCTTTGGCGCGCCGCCGCCCTCGCGAGCAGCAGGTTGGCGACATTCGCGCAGGCGATCAAAAGCACCCAGACCTACTACCGCCATCAATATCTTAAGCGGCTGAGCGTAGCGTGTTCGAAACTCGGCGAGCCCTCGGTCACCCGGCATTACTTCAATCCTCGCGATGTTGCGCGCGGACCTTGCAAGCTCAGTTGACTCGCCTTTGATCTCCTCCAGCGACACGGTCAGCGCCGATTGCGCCTGCTTGGCGTTTGTTTCCGGCCGAAGTCGCGCCATGATTCGCAACCAGCCGGTATTCGCCTGGCTTGAATAAGACAGGCCCCGCTCGAGCGTGGGCTGCATCATCATCGGCACCCAGATGTCGGGCGCTCGTCCAACGGCCTCACCAAAGAATCCCGGCGGAGCTACGCCGACGATGGTGAGTGGCTGGTCTTTCAGTGTGACTTCATGACCGATCGCCGCGACAGTCCCGCCAAAGCTGCGCTGCCAGAAACGGTAGCTCAACACGGCGACCGGATGAGCGCCTGGTAGCTTGTCGTCTTCGGCGCTCAACGTGCGGCCGGCGACTGCGTTCACCTCCCGAGAACCCGGAAATACTCTCCGAACGAAACTGCACCTCGGGCCGCTCGGTCCGGTTCCCGGATGCGAGGTCAGCCATATCTACGCCATGGTCCAGTCACTCGCGGCGAAGATCCCCGAGAAGACCGGTGTGCGAGCGCGAAGTTGCTCAAACATCGGACGAGAGAAATTGCGTTGTTCGCCGCGCAGATTAAAGGAATCGAGCGCAATCAATTGTTCAGGGTTCTTTGACCGGCAACAGCTTGAGCGGACCACATCAACCAGGCTGAAGATTGCCGTATTCGCCCCGATGCCGAGAGCCAGTGAGAGCACCGCGACCAATGTGAAGCCTTTGTGCTTGATGAGCATTCTCACGCCGTAACGCAAGTCCTGAAACACTTCGTCCTCCAGTCTTTGAGGCTGCAGCCAGAGCGCATCCCAAAAGGCACTCGTGCTGCGCCACAGCAAATCGAGCTTGTGTCGCCAGTCGAGCCGATCCCACTCGGCCAACAGCGTTTCGCGGTGGCGCAACTCGGACTCCCACTCCTGCCGCCAATCGCATCGCAGAGCGGCGCGGCACGATCACGCCGATCACGCGAATCAGCCAAAGCCAGAAACGAAAGTCGAGTTGTTTGTCTTTGCACCGGCCATCCTTCTCACTCGTGTCGTAGTGCCGCCAACGGATCGAGCCCGGTCGCGCGGCGCGCTGGCACATAGCCGGCCAACAGTGTCACGGCAAACAACAACGACACCGCGAGCCCCAGCGAGACGGGATCGGTCGGCGTCAAATCATAAAGTAGCGTCGCGGCCAGGCGGGTCACGGGCCACGATCAGGGCAACCCCACCCCCACACCAGCCAGTAACAGCAGCGATGGCTTCGCGTAGAATCAGCCAGCGCACCTTGCGCGCTCGAGCGCCAAGCGCCATCCGAATCCCAATCTCTTCTTCCGGCTGGCAACGCTGTAAGAGAGAACTCCCGTAGAGCCCGATGCTGGCCAGCAACAACGCCAGCAGGCCGAAGAAACCGGAGAGCGTCGCCAGCAAACGTTCGCGCAGGAGGGAGCCTTCGACCATAGGTTTTGAAGCCCTCGAAACTAACCGGTGATGGCTGGATTGATCTCGCTGAGCACCCGCTTTACAGCTGCAGTGTTTTCAGACTCGTAGGCATGTCTGAGCGAATAAAAATCTGGCCAAACGGCAGGAAGCGCTGGTTCCTAGTGCGATGGAAAGGAAGATGATCGGTTCAGCGGTATCACGCAGCCTCAGGTACTTGGTGTCTTTAACCTCGGCCGACAATTTCGTAAAGCGTTTCGCGGCGCGGTGGGCCTCGCTTCCATCCAAAACCGCCGGCCCACAGGGTTCGCCCCATTCAATAGTGTTCGCGCAAAGGCCTCATTCACAATGGCTACGTAGGGCGTGGTGGCGGTGTCGGCTTCGTTGAATTCGCGCCCGGCCAGTAACGTCGTCTCTGAACGCCTTGAAGTAATCCGGACCGATCCAACTGCGGTTAGTGCTTCACCTTCTGCTGACTATCCGCGCCGTCCATCCAGACGGCGTTGCCCGATGAATTGCCGCTTAAGGGAACCACGGTCGCGTCGGCGACCGCTTTCACACCATTGGGATCAGCTTGAGCGCGGCCTAGCACCTCCTGCCCTGAAACAAGTGGCGGCGTTCCGGTGTCAAGTTCAGCCGCCCTACCCCAACCTGCATCATCAAAATGCCTTCTTGGCGGAAGCCGGAGTCTACCGTCAGCAGCTTGTTCAGACTACGTGTGAAGAGCAACGCGCCCGCCACCAGAACGAGCGAGACAGCGACCTGCACCACCACTAGTGCACGCCGCAAACCAAAGCGTTCACGGCCCGCGGTCAGCCCCGCGCCCACCGGCCTTCATCACTCGCGCCTGGCTTCGATGCGCGTTGCCCGCACCAGCCGGCATCACACCGAACAGCACACAAGTCAGCGCTGCCAATCCGGCAGCAAACCGGGCACCCGCCAATCCACGACCAAATCAAGGAATACCCTGTTGCCGGAGAAAGCTCACTAGAAACCGGCTCAAGGACTGCGCCAACAGCGCGCCTAACCCGGCGCCGATGACCGCCAGCAATAGACTCTCGACCAACAGCTGGCGCACGAGCCGCGCGCGCGAGGCGCCCAAAGCCCGGCGCACCGCCAGCTCGCGTTCCCGTACGCTCCCCGCGCCAACAGCAGATCTCGCCAGGTTGGCGCAGGCAATCAACAACACCAGTGGCCCGCGATTGCCGACAGCAACCAGAGCGAGCCCTCATAGTTTCGGCGCAACACCGAGTAGCCTGTCGCTGCCGAAACAGCTTCTCCAGGTGGGAGCCCAAATAATCTGTCACGCTGCCCGGCGTGATAGTTCGCGGGCAGCGTCTGTTCAAACACGCTGGCGAGATGGCCTGCAACTGAGCCCGTGGCTTGTTCAAACGACCAGCCCGGTTTCAGCCTCCCATCACCATCAGCCACCAATCGGTTCCGGAGAGTCGAGCCGACGCTCTTTGTCGGCGCAGATAGGCAACGCCAAGTCGAAAGAGCGCCCGCACTTCCAAGCCGAAGAAGTCTCGCCGGCGTCACGCCGATGATCTCGAAGGAATCATCGCCCAGCATGAGGCCTTCCCGATGACGTCCGCGGCGCCGCCGTACTCACGCTGCCAGAACGCGTGGCTGATGACGACGCCCGGCGCGCCGCAACCACGCTGATCGTCCGCCTCCGTGAAGAGCGCGCCCCAACAGTGGCTGCACTCCCAGCACGTTGAAGAAGTCCCCGCTCACCAGGAGCGACCGCGCATTTGCGTACCTCGCCTCCCTGCGCCAGGTTGAAGCTATACCGTGCTCCAGGCGACAGATGCTTGAGAAAGCCTGCTGCCGGCCGCGAAGCTCCTCCCAAATCGGATTGGTCACCGCCGGATACTGGGCGCGCTTACTGCCCCGCGTGCCGTTCATCGTCGCGAGACGCACCTCCGCCAGCTCCTGCGGCGAATTGACCGGCAGCGTGCGCAGCCGCAGCGTCGAGCAATTGAAAGATTGCCGTGTTCGCCCAACGCCAAGCGCCAGCGAAAGCACCGCAACCAGAGTGAAGCCCGGTTGTTTGAGCAGCATTCGCACGCCAAAACGCAAGTCTTGAATCATCTCGTCCTCCCAGCGATAGGCTTGCAGCCAGAGCGCATCCCAAAATGCAGCGCTGTGCTGCGCCACAGCAAATCGAGCTTGTGTCGCCAGTCGAGCCGATCCCACTCGGCCAACAGCCTTTCGCGATAGCGCAATCTCGACCCCACTCCTGGCGCCAATCGCGTCGCAAACGGCGCGGCACGATCACCTGGATCACGCGAATCAGCCAGACATATGCGTTTCATTAAACTCCCTTCGCTGCTTCAGTCTGACATCCATCGTTCCCGCAATCCGCAATCGGATCACTCCGCACCGTAGCGCCACTAACGGGTTCATCTTTGGTCGCCCGTCGCGCGGGCAGCCAGCAAGCCACCCAGGCAACGCCCAGCAACAACAAGGTGATCGCGCTAAAGGTCGAGGGATCGTCGCAGTCACACCGAACAACATGCCCTTCATCAAACGCGTAAGCGCCAACGAAGCCAACAAGCCAATCCCCACTCCGATTCCGACCAGGCGCATTCCTCGGTTGAGCACCAGTCTGATGACATCCGCTCGTTGCGCACCGAGCGCCATCCGAATACCGACTTCGCGCGTGCGCGCCGACACGCTGTAGTTCATCACGCCGTAAATGCCAATTCCGGCCAACAGCAGCGCCAGCCCCGCAAACAAGCCCAGCAACACTGCTATGGAACCGCGTGCGCGAAGTCACTCGCCGCGCGTTCCCGCATCGTTTGAATGGCTGTGAGCGGAACGTTGCGATCCAGCGCCAGAACCTCGCGCCGCACTGCCGCCAGTGAGCGCCGCCGCCTCAACGCGCGAGCGGACGTTCAACATGCGCATCTGATCAGTGGGTTGCAGCGCCGCCGAGACGTAGACGTCCGGCCCAATCGTCTTTCTGAGGCGGCCATGCATTGGCACACCAGCCACCACACCGACAATCTCGATAAACAGTTCCGTGGTCTGGCACCGCGGGGTCACATAAGGTCGGAGGCGTTTGCCGATGGGGTCTCCGCCGCCGGGGAAAAACCCTTCGGCGGCCGCTTTGTTGACGCCGCCGCCGCGCGGCGCGCCCGCGCGATCCTGCCCGGTAAAGCCACGACCGCGCAGCAGCAAGCGATGCCGGAAGCGTTTTGAAATAATCGGGCGACACACCGTGGCGAAAGCCTCAACGCCAGCTTTCTTAATGTCGGCGCGACCTTCGATGTCTATCACGGCCCTGGCGTAACGGCCCGACAGCGGAGCATTGCGGCTGACGCTGGCTGCTTCGACTCCCGGCAACGCTTCTTGCACGCTCGCCAGCAGTTGTTCATAAAAACCCGGCTTCGCATCGCGTGAATAAACGGCCGGGTCGTCAGCAGATTTTCCGGCACGAAACCCAGGTTGATACGGACTGCAAATGCAGCAGGCTATTGATCATCAAACCCGCGCCGCCTAACAACACCAACGCGAGGGCGACCTCACCGGACGACCAGAAGGCTGCGCACAACTTGATTTACGCCGGCTCTTGAAAGCCGGGGCCCGAACTGCGCGCGCCCTCTTCAAGGCTTTCATTGACGTTGATGAAGGAGGATTGCATCGCAGGAAGCGAGGCCGAACAACAGGCCGGTCAGCAGCGCAAGCGCGAAGTTGAAGCCGAGCACCCGCCAGTCCAAATTGATCGTGAAGTTGAAGTTAAATGTGTGAGTGTAACGAAGTCCAAAATTGAGTGTTGTCGCTCGGGCGGATGTTCATCAACAGCGCGCCCCAGCGCGCGAAGAGCACGCCTCAACGCGCCGCCGGAGGCGGCCAGCACCAGGCTCTCGGTAATGAGTTGGCGTAGCAAACGATTCCGGAAGCGCCGAGCGCTGAACGCAAGGCAAACTCCCGTTTCCGAGCCATTCCGCGCGCCAATAGCAGGCTGGCCACATTCGCGCAGGCAATCAGCAGCACCAGTCCGACAGCAGTCAGCAGAAGCAGGAACGAGGTTTTCAGCGCCGGATCAACCTTGGCGGCTTGCAGGGCGCCAGCAAAGGCACCTTCGCATCTTCAGCCATCGTATCTTTCGGGTTGGGATATTTCTGTTCAATCTGCCCACTGAGCCGTTGCATATCAGTTTGTGCCTGCGCGAGGGTAACGCCGTCCTTCAAGCGGGCGATGACCTGGAACCAGTGATCGTTCGGGTCAGTCAAGATGGTGGGAACAAACTTGGGGCGGCCCCCATCGGCAACCAGAAGTCCGCCGTACCGCTTTGACCACGAAAACCAGGCGGCAGCACGCCGACGATGGTGAAGGGCTGTTTGTCCAGTTCGATTCACTGCCGACCACTTGCGGGTCGCCGCCGTAGCAGCCGCCGCCAGAGGCCATAGCCCAACAGCGTCCACCGTGCCCGCATCTTCCTGCTGCGAAAGAACGCCCGACGATGGTTTTCACACCGAGGAGCGAAAAATAGCCGTCTGACACCATCTCCATCTGCAACTGCTCCGGCGCATTCTGTCCCGGTCAGGTTGTAAGGGCTTTGATTGAAGCCCACGACCTCAGTAAAACTCTGGGCTGTGGTCGCAAGCAACATCTCGAAGCGCGGGTACGACCAAATCGAAGGCAACATTCCTTCGTCGGATCGGGGCTGCGCCCCAAACACCTTCACCAACTGCTCTGGCTGTCGAGCATGGCAACGGACGCAACAACAGCGCATCACTGACGACGCCGAAAATCGCGGTGTTCGCGCCGATGCCCAGCGCCAGAGTCAATACAGCGATCAACAGTGAAGCCCGGTTGTTTGAGCAACATCCGTATCGCCAAAGCGCAGGTCTTGGAATCAATTCGTCCTCCCAACGGTGCGGCTGTAACCAGAGCGCATCCCAGAACGCGCTGCGTGTCGCCACAGCAGATCAAGCTTGCTGTGACAGTCGAGCCGGATCCCATTCGGCCAGCAGCGTTTCGCGGTAGCGCAACTCGGACTCCCACTCCTGCCGCCAATCGCGACGCAAGCGGCGAGGAACTATCACGCCGACGACGCGAATCAGCCAGAGCCAAAACCGAAAGCGACGTTGTCTTTGTCGAACCGGCCATTGGTTTCACTCCGTGTCGAAGGGCTACCAGCGGATCGACCTTCGTCGCGCGCCGCCCAGAGAAAATAACAAGCCAACAGAGCCACCGCCGCGAGCGAACAGGAGCAGCGCAAAGGTCGCCGGATCAGTCACACTCACCTCGTAGACAAAATCCGACAGCAAGCGAGTGAGAATCACCGCGCCCCCTGAGCCCGATGACCAGCCCGATCAGCACCAGCGCCATGCCCTTGCCTGGACGACGACCGCACCACGTCACCCGCCTGCGCGCCGAGCGCCAGGCGGATGCCGATCTCATGGGTTCGCTGCGTGACCGAGTAAGCGATCAGGCTGTAGATCCTGCCGCTGCCAGGATCAGGGCGAGCGCCGAAAAGGATCCAAGCAACAACGTATAAAACGCGGATCGCGGACTCTCTTCGCAACTACCTGTGTTCCATCACCGCTGACGTTGTATAGCGGCAGATTCCTGTCGACCGCTTTGCAACTCGTTGCGCAGATTTGCAATGAACCTCTGCGGCTCTCGCCGCTGTGCGAATGACAAAGGTCGTCTCCGCCCACGAACCACCGCCGGTTATCGGCGACCTGCGAGAACGGATGATAGACGCGGCTGCGGCTGGCGCGCCAACCCTCATTACCTGACATCGCCGGCGACCCCGACCACTTCGCACCACTTCGCGCGGCCGAAACCCACTGTGTAAGCCGTTTACCCAGCACGTCTTCATTGGGCCACAAGTTGCGGGCGAGCGCCTCGCTGATGATCACTAACGCCGGGCGAGTCTGCCGTGTCACGCTCATTGAACGCTCGCGCCTTTCAACAACGGTATGCCCAGTGCGCTGAAGTAGTCGGCGCTTGCCGCCAGCTTGCTTCGTCAACGCGCCGGGCGCTCCTTCGGATTCGCCTTCGACCGTCACATCGCCTCGAATGCCCACGCTTTGATCTCCAAGCGGGAGAGAATTGACGATCCCGACTGACTCCACCTCAGGAAGTGTGGCTAGCCGGGCCAGTGATTGCTGGCAAGCTAGTCCATCCACCTGCGCCGTAGTTGGATAGGCCGCTCGGGCAACGTGACGCTGGCGGTCAGGACGTGTCGGGATTGAACCCCAACTTTGTATCGCGCAATCGCGTAAAGCTCCTTCAGCAGTAGGCCCGCTCCGATCAGAGCACCAGGCCATCAGAGACTTCAGCCACGACCAGCAGACCTCGGGCCGATGGCGCGATCAACGCCGTCGCCCGTGAGCCTCCTCTTTGAGTGTTGAATTGAGATTGAGTCGCGGCTGGCTAGCGCCGGTGCAAGGCCGAAGACGAGGCCAGTCAAAAGTGAGAGCAGGAGCGTGAAGCCGAGCACCCACGGATCAATCCGGATGGCGTTCAGGCGCGGAAGTTCCTCCGGCGCAAACGCGACCAGCAGGTTGAGAATCCCAACGCCAGCACAATCCGGACCGCCACCCGCGAACGCGGTAACAGACTCCCGGTCAGCAACTGCCGGATAAGCGGAGCCGGCTCGCGCCCAGGGCCGCTCGTGGCCGCCATCTCTTTCTGTCTTGTGGCTGCCGCGCGCGCAGCAACAGGTTGGCCACGTTCGCGCATCGCAATCAGCAACACGCAAGCTCACCTGCGCCCAGGAAGATGAGCAGCGATGAGCGTACATTTCCAACCACGAACTCCTGCAAAGGAAACACGTCGATGCCCTTGCTGGGATCCCCTTCGCGGGGGTTCCGGTTGTCGGACCATGAGTAATGGTCGCCAGTTCAGCCGCCGCCTGCGCCAGGCACAACATCCTGTTGCGACCGGGCTACGACCCGGAGATAGGCGTTATTACGTTTCGAACTGAGCGCGACCGGCGCGGAGGCTTCGGCATCGTCGGGAAACTTGAATTCGTCGGACATCACCCCGATTACCGAGCATGTGTCCCCTTCTGACCTGGACCATCCGCCGATGACATTTGGATCCGCCCCGAATCGGCGCTGCCACAGCCCGTAACTCAAGATCACCGCCGAGCTGCCGATGAGCTGCATGGTCATTTGTAGGCGAGGGCCGTCCCATCTCTTCCGGTAAGAATGTCCGTCCAGAAGCGGCTGCACGCCCAGCGTGTCGAATAGATTCTCGGTGACTCGAGCTATTCGCACGCGCTCGGGTTCCGCTCCTCCGGCGAGGTTGCCTGGCCACGCGCCCGGTGTGTGCGGCGATCTGCTCGCAGGCGTGACTCTGATCGCGCCACCCGACAAAAATCCAGGCGCAGTCACCGTGAGATTCTTCCGCTCCCGCCGGCGCGATCGGTGGCGGGGAGGACTCATCATCAGACGGTCAGGTTCCCGATAGGGCAAGGGGCGCAAGAGCACGGCGTTGACCACGCTGAAGATCGCGCTGGTGGCGCCAATCCCCAATCCCAGTACCAAAACCACAACGGCGCTGAAGCCTGGCCGGTTCAGCAACATTCGCACGCCATAACGCAAGTCCTGGAACATTTCGTCCTCCAATCTTCGTGGTTGCAACCAGAGCGCATCCCAGAAGGCGCTCGTGCTGCGCCATAGCAAATCCAGCTTGTGACGCCGGTCGAGCCGGTCCCAAATCGGCCAGCAGTGCGTTTCGCGGTAACGCAACTCGGCCTCCCACTCACTGCCGCCAGTCGGCGCGCAGGCGGCGGGGAACGATTACGCCGAGGAGCGCAATCAGCCGGAGGTGGGGTCTGGTGAAGAGTCGTTTCCGCTGAGAGACCAGGGGCACAGTATGGACCTCACGCGCGTGACGGTTTCTGGTCACGCTCCATGTTCAGTTGTGTTTGCTCCAGCAGCCGGTAGGCGTTTTACGGCTTCGGCGAGTGCGTCCCGTCCCGTGCGCGTCAGTTCGTAGTACTTGCGCTGCGGGCGGGGTTCAGCCTACGAGATGCTCTGCTTTTCCCACTTCGAGGTGAGGTGGCCTGATTCTTCGAGCCGGCGCAGCGCCGGGTAGACTGTGCCGCCCGGCACTCCGGTGATATCAATGATGTCGAACCCGTAGAGGTAGCTATGCGCGACCGCCTGCAGGATGACCGCCGTCGAGTAGGTGAGAAACCCTTTGCCCATCGAGACCCTCCCTCAGAAATTTAGATAGCATTCTATCTAGCAAGGATTCTATCTAGCAAGCATACTACATAGGGTCTGGGAGGGAGGCAAGGGAAAAGTGGATTTTTGGAGAGCAGGGTTGTTTTGTCGTTCGAGAAGAGCCAGGGTCGTGTGGCGCTCTTTCTCGGACTCGGGTCGGTAAGAATCCCAGGCTCGTTATTCAGGGTTGCCGTTCGCCAGAGACGGTAACAAAGTCCGATCAGGTGCTATCACGAAAAAGACCCGGTAAGACGTAGCTCCGTGTCGGTCGATGCGGAAGCCGGCCTCTTCTCTTCCAAGGCCGTTTGACTTCAATTCATCGAACGCCGCGTCGACACTATCAACCTCGAAGAAACATCCTTCCTGGGTTGGGTCGCCTCCGTTCTCGGCCAGGCCTATCTGAATGCCGTCTCTCCCGAGCACCGCGGACTTATGCGGCGCATCTTTCCGCGCAACAACCTGAAACCCATCACTCGTTCGTAAAACGGAATGGCGGCTTCTACATCCGCCACTGGCAGGTTCATTGCGTCTTCGAGATAGGGGGACGCGCAGTCTTGAACAGGGCTTTCATCTCTTCTCGCACCTCCTTCTGGTTAAGTGGCAGGACTCGCTGTATCAGCAATGAGCCTTGATTGCTGCTATAGCTGTTGGATTTTGTCAAACGAGTAGTCTCTTCTGCCGGTGAGCTTCTCTCACTGACCCGCCCATTCGCCCCTCAGAATGTCAACGCAGTCTCCACGAATGGTCCCGCCCGGTCGCCGAGAGATGAGCCTCATGCCACCATTCGGAACAACCCAGAGGTACGAGTGTGGAACCGCAGCGTACATCTCCATCGCCAGCGTTGACGGGATACAGCGGATCCCGGTCGCCATGCACAATCAAGCGTGCGCGCTTCAATAGTCGACAGATAAGGAGGCGTGAAGTTCATGTCATCATAGCTGTCCTGGAGCGCATTAATTTGCGACCATAGTTTTTCGATTTGCTCATCGCCATGTTTAGCGCCATTGTCGCATTTGTTGCCACTCAGCCTCACTCCGATTCTCAGAAGTGAACTGGCGCATGATGGCGCGCGCCTGCTCTGGAAAGTAGGGAGTCGCGCTAACGAGCACCATCGCCTCGACCCGGCTCGGCTGCTGAGTGGCTATGTGAAGCAGAGGTCTTGGCGCCGAAGCTCAGGCCAATAGCCTTGAATCGTTCGATATTCAAATGGTCCAGAAGTCCGAATACATCTCTCGCCGATTGCCGGAAGGTCAACTCCGTCGAGGGATTGGTTGATCTCCCGTGGCCTCGCAGGTCCGGGATGACCAGTTGTGTATCCCGTCGGGTCATCCTTGAAAATCAGTTGCCAATTAGCGCCGGCTCCACCGCCGCCATGGAGCAGGATCAGCGGCTCGCCTTCTCCGCGAATCTCGTAGTACATCTCAAAATCGTTCACCGCACCGCGGTATGCCCTGAAGTCGATAGCTGGTTCCATTCTCGATCCTTAATCAATGCCGGCGACATTGTCAGATAATGGCTGAATGCCTGGCACTGTTCCCGAATCTCCACGGGAAAATACGCGATCGATACTAGGAAGCACACGTAAACTGAACGAAGTACTT
>ERZ1370068.10040-contig-8771_pt1 | contig 51411 bp, 40 predicted proteins | sample MGYA00561227_ERZ1370068 | MGnify/ENA primary metagenome ERZ1370068 (study PRJEB38410, sample SAMEA6850437) | metagenome | study: Metagenomic assessment of the ecological functions of the soil: analysis of the soil microbiota associated with the... | reverse complement strand
TTGTGCTGATTCTAGTTACGTATTGCTGGTCTTCTTCAGCATGAGCGACCCTGTCCTTACCTGAGCGTAATTTTCAGCTCTATGCAGAATCGACATTCAAGGAATGGGAGCCTGGCGGCGACTCACGTGGATGTTGTCAAGGAGTAATCCGATACTCGAGGAATTTACCGATGTGTGGATACTCAGCGCCATAATGGTAGTGCCATATAAACGAACTCGACGCTATGGTCCAGCTATCGCGATCAGACTTTTGGCTATAACCATAGTCGCTTCAGGATGAAGGATACCAACGTCACGGAGACGGTTGACTCCGGTGGGAGTTTGGTTGAATTATGGATCCTGAGGCAACAAGGTCGGACTCTGGCAGCCACCTCAGGACAGTGGGTTCCATACGAAATAAACCATCGACGCTAGCCAGTCGTTCGAATACCAACCCCGACAGTACTCGGTCTGCGGCTGCTTTAACGTTAGATCTCGATATGCCACCCCTGAACACGCCAGCACTTCCAAAGTGGCGATCTCTGAATACGAGGACGTGCTCGTTATGAGTCTGTTGGTTCGCCACTCCATCCCACGGATCACTGGACCTTTCCACTATTTCTTACCGTTATTTCTTTACCTCTAACGGTCGTTGGACCACCGATTTACCTGATAGTATGTTCCTGTGTTCTGTGACCCAGACGAATTTCAACCGCCAGCTGGTGGTCATCATGCTTCGGGCTCAGCGTTGGGTGCCAGTCATTCGCGGTACTCTGGCTCGCTTGAAGGTGCATTTTGAGAGGCGAAGCTCGGCAAAGGTGACATGGTATGAGATCTAACTATCGTCGGAGGGGTGGGTACAACTAACATTTTTGCGCTGATCGCAACGTCATGCTGACCTCGTTTCCGGTGTGGTCCGATGCAACATTGGTGAAGCTAGATACCTGGACGCGCCCAGGATCATTTCTCGTGACACGTTTAAGATTGGGACGGAACTCACAGCCGTTCTAGCAACGGACCGGGTAAGCTCCCATCCTCCAACGATATTTCCGGCCTCTGCCAGGGACGCGGCGCGCGGCGAGGCTAGCACTGCGCGCAGTTCTTCTGAAGCTGGACGATATCTACTGGACCGGCACCAGCTGCGTTTCCGCCTGGCCACCTGACGCCATGATGGATCATTGCGATTAGAAACGTCCTTTGCCAGGATCCCCGCGTTGGCTCAAATCGGCGCCAACTACTTTGGCACCCCAAATAGGCCACGAAGCGGTACGGGTGCTCCTAATGGCAACTCAGAGCGGGTAACCGTGGACGCCTCGAAACTCATCCTTCAAATGACAGCTGCAGATCGGGGGTGCACAAGTGAAGCCAACCTCCAGGCAGTGTGGGTGTTTACCCGACCTCCTCCCAACCAGGTTTTGATCTGCTCAAGCCAGCTGTAAGACATAGGTTTAAAAGCTGCGGACAGGGCAATGAAGTCATATTTAGACTCAAGCGAGCTGATTTCCCTGCCTAAGCATTGTCAGAGGGACTGGTGAAGAATTTCAGTACAATTGATAGTGGACAATCCTGGACCTTTGGTGGGAGACACAATCCCTTCCAGCTCAATCTATAATCATGGGTTCTCCTCCACGTCTGCCTTACACCATAACCTGGGGTTTATGGATCTGTGTTGTAGATCCGATCACGAGTTTTGTAGCCGTAAGCCCAACGCGGGCCTGAAAGTTTGCCAGTACGACTAGCAACCGGGTACGGTCATCGCCCGCGCACTTTTACGCTGCCGATCCGTCGGCCAGGAAAAGGTCTATGAATCAGTGACATGTATAGCAGAGGAACAGTGTTGACAAACCTTCCTCAATACCTGGTGATACATCGGCTGCGCCCTTGAATGACGCTCTTAAGGGATCATGGAAGATCCCATGATATGAATCTTCATAAGGAGAGCAGGTTCCATACCGTGGACGAATTTACGGGATACTCATCGGCGGGCGCGAGGACGGCCAGCAGCTCACTGTGGCGCAGCCCGGCCTGTGCCAGTACGCCTGGGTTATCGTCAGGAGCCTTACTGCCTGCCTAGTCGACAAGCCCCTCAGACAGCTATCTAACTCATCAGCCGTTCAATACAAGCCTTTTGTAGTGCCTTAAACGCTTGTTCCTATCTTTCAGCGGCTGCATCGAGATAGCCGCATTGTGTGCCAGCTCCCCGGCGTCGGGCACGTGGTGACATACATACAAAAATATTCAGGAGGGGAGCCGACCAAACCTTCCCGTGGACAGTATTCAGACTTGTTGCGCAAAGCCAACCCCAAAGGGTCGCGTTTCCTCTGGTGCCCTTACCCGCCCTCGACCTATATCTCGTCTTTCACCCTTACAAAATCGCACCATGCTGGCGACACCGTGGTGTTTCATCTGACAGTTGTAGCACGAGGAAATAGTCGTCAAAAGCAGCGTAACTTTCGCGCTCGTCACCTCTGAACGAAGTTGTGTTTCATTTCTGCCCCTTTCAGCAATGTGACTTAAGGGATTGGATAAGGAGGGCAACGCGGGCGTAAGAATGCATTGTGCCACTCCATACGTCAGCTCTGAGATGTTCAGCTTTCCCGCTCAAGCGCTTCCAGCGATAACGCGAGGACTTTGCGGTGCGTACCTGCGGACGTTGGTGCCGAAACCTATTCGTCGATGAAGCACAAATGCCACTGACGGCGATAATATAACGCCTCGGTGACCATGATCAAGTGAACTTCCACTAAATCTGGGAATATTTAAATTCATGTGCCACATGAGACCGATTGCCACGCTCTGGGGCCTATATTTATATACCCCGGCATGGAATGACCACCTACCTTTGGTATCGCCATGATCACCGGCAGAGATACCATTCAGAATCTTCAGGTGGTGTTAGGCCGGAGACTGGGCATCTGCCTGCTCGTTGGCCTGCGGTTGTGGATCGTGAGAGCGGCCGGGAAATGCTGCCACGCTGAGCTCCGTCGGACTACACGCCGATGCAGCGCTGGGCCCGGTCGTCCCTGCGCGGGCTCGTTGCTGCACCGTGGTCGCGCTTCTGGCGTCCCGGTCGAAGCCTGTATCTGCCCGCCTTTTTGCCAGCAGTTCGGCATCCGCACTCGGCGAGGGCGGCGGCGATCGCTTTCCACCCGGCACCGCGGGTGGTGGGTGCTGATCATGCCGCCGCAGGCGGGGCATCGCCGGAAGGAGATCTTCTACCGCCGGCTACGCTGATGTCGAAGCAGCCTGCAGCGAGGCCCTCACTCGGCAGCCAGTGGCTGGGCGCTTCTCGTGCCCCCGGTCGTGTTTGCAGGCCCACTGCCGCCAGGGAGCGCGGGCAGGCATCGTCGCCGCCTTCGGGTGGCACCGGCGGGATCTCCCACTGGCTTTCCCATGTCAGTGTTCCGCAATCTGCTCGCACAACATCACGGCCTTGCTTATTTCCCCGGGCGATTTCGTTGCTTTCAATGCGGTCGCTGCCAGCTGCACGGGCGCCGGTTGGCCGAAGACCAGCACCGGAGACCGGGCCTGCCGCCTAAGGGCGCGCGCGTCGCCACGAGCTCGGCGGGGTCGAGCGCGCGGCCGCCCAGCACGATACTTCCACGATGCTTTCGCGTTACGCCCTGGATAGTGCGCGTCGGATCTTCCCGCAGCAGCAATAGGTGGCCCGCTGCGCCGACCTCCACCCGTTGCCGGATCTCCCAGGTCAAGATGCCAGCGCGCGCGCTGGCCCAGGTCATGCAGCGGGCCCGGGTCTGCGCCGGGGTCGAGTGCCGGTCGGCCTGCAGGCGCTACGCATCCTCGAACCAGCCGTTGAGGCCGGGCGGGTTAGGCGTAGGTCAGCGCGCATCGGGCCGTGTCGGTGCCGAACGGCAGCCAACGGCCGCCGTGCCGGGTAGAGCATGGGCCGCGGCGCGCTTGCCACGCGCTCGATCGGCGCGGCGAGTGTCGCGTTGGATACCTGCCGCCTGCTGACCGGGCCGTCCGGCTTGCCCGCCTGGGGCAGCTCACTGCGCCAGCACGTCGTGGCTCACCCCACTGGCACTTGCGGTGGGCGCGTACCACGCGATCGGGTCCGCGGGCAGCACCCGCCGCACAGCTGCGGGGTCGGAACAGGAGGAAGGCAAAGGGGTTGGGCAGGTCGCGCTCCGCCGCACTAGCACCTGCAGGGTCGGCTTTGCCATGCCAGACGCCGCCAGTGAGCCACGCCGTCGAGCACGCACTGACTCCCGGCGTCAGGCCGGGCCCGGTGGGGGCGTCATTCCAGTTCCACAGGCCGTGGGCCAGGATGTCGACTCCGGCCTCGAGTCGAACAGCCGCGGGCTTCGGTGGGGTTAGCGTGCATGAGCACAGCAGCCCGCGGCGTGCGCCGCGCTGACCAGTTCGCGGATGGTCGCGAGCTGCGGCACCGGCAGGTTGCGCGTGATGGCACCGAAGCCACGCTCGTAGAAGGGTCTTCACGCAGATCAGGCCCATCCGCCCACATGCGCGGGCCACGACGGCGGCCGGCGTGTGCGCCGCCGCTCGATGCCGGCGGGCAGCGCGCGCTCTGCGGCTCGATCGGCTTATGTAGGGCAGGCTTCTGGTAGCGTGCCGGCTTCGGCATCGAAGTTCATCGGGTAGCCGTCGATGAGGCCCTGCGCCGCCGCGGAAATAGGTATCGGGAGTGAGGCCGCGACTCTTCAGCGCGCCAGCTCCCCAGGGTGAGATCAGATCCACCAGCGTGGTGAAACCGTACAGCAGAAAGCTGCGCGGCATCTGCTGCCAGGCACGCTGCGCCAGTTCCGGATGCTGCGCTTCCTGCTCGCCCGTCATGCCCGGCGGTGTGCCCGGGTGTACGTGGCTGTCGATCAGGCCCGGCGTCAGGAACAGTCCGCGCCCGTCGAGGGTGGTGACTGCGCCGGCGCGCCAGCGCTGCCGTCCCGCAGCCGGTGGTGATCCTCCCGATGCGCCCGTCATGGATGAGGACGTCCGCTATCCGGCAGGTCCCGCCACGCGCCTCAGGCGAGGCTGATCGTGACGTGGGAGATGCGCAGGTCCTGCGCGGCGGCCGCGCGCGGGCAGGAGCGCCAGCAGGAGTGCGACCGGCACGCGCCGCGCCTTGACCGCCGCCGCCGTCAGGTGCGCTACGCTGCGCCGGCGGCCGTAGATGGCGAGCCCGTGGCCACTTGTTGTAGATCCCCATCGAGCCGCCGACGCCGACGCTCGAGGCGCTGTTGCCGCCGTAGCTGGCGTTGCCGCCGCCCAGACTGATCGAACCTGACTGCTGATCCTGGACACCCGCAGCAGGATGCCGTTGGCGCCGAGCTTCGCGGCCTCGTTCTTCATCCGCGTCGAGCGCCTTGTCCATGTTCTGCTGGCTGGTGAGCGCCATCGAGCCCTATGGCTGCTCGCGTTGATGCTGGCGTCGATCTTCGAAGTGCGGCGGGGGCTGGCTGTAGACCGTGACGGCGTCAGGGAGATCCGGCGGCCGTGCTGGCGCCGGCATGACGCGAGGACGTAGGCGCAGCCGAGCAGCAGCGCCGCCAGCAGCGCAAGCGCGCCCGTACGCGTTACATGATGCCTGGGACCCTCCTTCTGTTCGTTGCACGCGGCCGCCGGCTTTGCAGGCGCCGGGCCGCGGCGCCCGGCGCGGATCTAACCCTGCAGCAGGGCGTGACAACTTCTGTCCAGGTGTTCCGGCGTCCAGCTGGCGCAGCTGCGAGGTCTCCGGCCATCCTCCGCGAGCCGTCCCGCCCGGTCGATGGTGAAACGGACTGGCAACCGCCAGATGCGACCGTAACCCGGCGCGCTGGAATTTGCGAGCAGCCCCACCGGGAAACTGAGGACCCGCAGCAACATTCCGCCCTGGGCGAGATTGTCCGGACCATCCGGGCAGAAGCCGAGGATGCGCAGCCCCGCATCCCGATTGCGGCACGGCATAGTCCGACAGCAGCGGCCAGCTCCTGGCGGCACGGCAGCACCAGCTGGCTTAGAAGGTGAGTGATCACCACCTGCCCGATCAGCTGCGTGCTCGCGATGCGCTCACCCGCAGTGTCGACAGCGTCGCCGGCGGGCCGCCTGCCCGCACGCGCAGGTCATTGGCGCGCGCCTCCGCGCCGTACAGGCCCTGCCACGCAAGCGGCGCGCCGAGGCTGCGCTTGAGGAAGGCGCGGCACGGGCAGCGCGCCGCCCTGTCAGGAGTTCATCCGCGTGCATGGGTAATGCCGGCGGTGAGCGTATGGCGGCACGCGCACGGTGCCCCGCGGGTTGCCCGGGGAGGTCCCGCTGTTAGACGGCGCGAGCGCCGGTTTTATTTCCGTCGCTTGGCGTTCGCGCGCAACAACTGCCAGATAAGATTATGGCGCCGCGGCTGACCCCGCCTTGCCGGTCCGCGGGTCGTGAGAAACTCAACACCAGGAAGGGTGGCATGCGCAGCTCGCATTCGTGGCCATTTGCATCGCAGTGCTGCTGGCCGGGGTCGCCGCGGCGGCACCCGGCCGGGCTTTGACATCCAGATGGGGCGCATGATCCGCATGCGTGACGGGGGTGGAGCTCGAGGCCTGGGTCATGCAAGCCCTCCGGCCTCAAGGCGCGGGCGCGCCGCGATCCTGACGCTGACCGCAATACGACATCGACGGCAGCCGCCGCGGCGAGCCTCCTACTTCGCGCAGCATGGCTTCGTGTTCGTGCAGGCCCACGTGCGCGGGGCGCGGCTACTCCGGCAGGGTGAAGGCCGACAACCTCGGGCTGCAGGTCGGGGCGCGACGGCTATGACCTCGTGGAGTGGATGCGCAGCAACCCTGGAAGCAACGGGCGAGGTGGTGATGTACGGCGGGCATCCTTCGTGGGCATGACGCTAGCGCACACCGCGGCGCAGGCCGACCGCCTGGCCGCGATCGCGCCCTACGTGCGATCTATCCCGGCTGGGACGTGCCTAACACCAACGGCATCCCGCAAGCCTGGACCGCGGTCATCCTGGGCTACACCTCCGGACGCGCGCTCAACCCGGGATTCATCGCCGACGCGCACTACTGGTCGGGCGGTTCCTGGAGCACTCACGCCGCGCAGCGCCCGCTGCGACGAGCTCGACGCCGCGGTCGGCACACGCCGCCGATGACCGGTGGATGCCGGACGAGGCGTGCGCACGCCGGTGCCGATGATGCGCATGTGGCTCGATCACGTCGGCGACGAGGCCTTCAACCTCGCGGCCGAGCCGCGGGCGCAGGACTACGCGCAGCATGAACTTCCCGGTACTGACCGCCACCGGCTTCTTCCGATGACGATCAGCCGGGCGCGCTGCGCTTACTTCCGCAACCACATCGCCAACGCGCGCTCGCCGCGGCGGTGGCGAAGCACTACCTGATAATCGGCCCCTGGGACCATGGCGGCATCGCAGGAGCCCCCGGAGAAATCAACGGGCTTGCCATCGCCGACGCCGCGGTGCTCGACATGAAGCAGCTCGCACGCCGAGTGGTACGATCAGGGCGCTCGGCCGCGGCGCGCTGCCGGCCCTGCTGAAGGACCACGTGACCTACTTCATGGCCGGCGCCGATGAGCGGCGTTACGCGCCTACCCTGCCCGGCGGCCGCCTCCGGCAAGGAAGCTCGTGCTGCACCTGGCCGCTCCACAGGCACGCCCGGGGACCTGTATCACGCGGGCGATCTCAGCGCGCAGCCGCCCGGGCAGCGAGCCGCCGGCGCTGCTGGTGAGTGATCCGCGCTGAGCTGCCGAGCTGGACGTGGCCCGCGAGGCGGCGGATGAGAATCTGACCAGCCAGTTCCGTGGCCTGCAGCCGCGCGCGCACTGTGTTTCACTCCGCCGCCTTTGCGCACGACGTCGAGATGGCCGGGCACATGCGCCTGCAGCTTGCCTGCGCCGCCGACACCCCGGACTTCGACCTGTGGCGCGCAGGTGCTGCGTGGTGCGGGCGGACGGCACCGCCGGTGCAGCTCAGCCAGGACATCCGGCGCGCACGCTTTCCGCCACGGCATCTTCCGGCCGGAGCTCGTGAAGCCGGGTGCGCAGATCGAGATTCCGTTCGAGTTCAACTGGGCCGCGTGGCGCATCCCGGCGGGCGCGCGGCTGCGGCTCATCCTCGCGCCCTGAATTCCCGAACTACCAGAAGAACTACAACACCGGCGGCCGCATCGGCTACAGAGCGTCCCCGAGGATGCGCGCGTCGCCCACGTCCGCATCTTCCACGACTCCCGGCGCGCGAGCCGTCTCGCTGCTGCCGCTGGCCGCGCCCTCCTCGGTGCACTGACGGTCCGATGACTACCACCGACGCGGGCACCCTGAGCGGTCCACGGCAACGGCTGGCGGCTCTCGACATCCCTGCGCGGGCTCGTGATCGTCGTCATGGTGCTCGATCACGTGCGCGACTTCTCGCACATCGACGCGGCCCGCTTCGATCCGCTCGATCCGGCACACCACCACGGCGCTGCTGTATCGCGACGCGCTGGATCACCCACCTTCTGCGCGCCGACGTTCGTGTTCCTGGCCGGGACCTCGCCTGGCCGCAGCGCGCGCGCGCGGCAGTGAGCAACGCGCGAGCTGTCGCTGGCTGCTGCTGACGCGCGGGACTGTGGCTGGTGCGCTGGAGCTGACGGTGCTCGGCTTCGGCTGGTCGTTCTGGATTCCGTACCTGCTGCTTCCTGCAGGTCATCTGGGCGATCGGCTGCTCCATGGTGGCCCTGGCGGCCTGCGTGTGGCTGCCACGCAGCGCGGCGCTGGCGCTCGGCGTGTCTCATCCTCCTGGCGCACAACCTGCTCGACCTCCGTCACCCCCGAGCAGCTCCGGGCCGTACCGCGAAGGCGTGGATGGCGCTGCACGTGCTGGGCGTGGTCGCACGCGGAGGCGCGCGCTATGCGCTCCTGGCCTATCCGGTGCTCCCGTGGATCGGGGTGATGCTGCTCGGTTACGGCATGGGGCACGGTGTTCCTGCTGCCGGCGCGTCCCGCGCGACCGCCTCCTGGTGAGGCTCGGGCTCAGCGATGATCGCGCGCGTTCCCTGGTGCTGCGGTATTTCAACCTCTACGGCGACCCGCAACCCTGGGCGGCGCAGGCAACACCTCGGCAAATCGGTCATGGCCTTCCTGCGCGTCGAGAAATACCCGCCGTCGCTCTTCTACGTGTGCGCGACGCTCGGGCCGGTGTTTGCCCTGCTGCCGCTGCTCGCGCGCTGGCACGGCGCGTGGCGCACTTCTTCATGGTGTTCGGCTCGGTGCCGCTGTTCGCGTACGTGGTGCACGTCTACCTCGCGCACGCGCTCAGCATCGTGCTGCGCGTGGCGACGGGACAGACGCTGGTGGGCCAGTTCGACACGATGCGCGTGCAAGTCAGCCACCCGGAGCTGCTGAATGCCTCCGGCTATATCCTGGCGGTGGTTTATGTGGCCCTGGATCGGCCTCAGTGCTCGCGCTCTACCCGTTGTGCCGCTGGTTCGCCGGCGTCAAGCGCCGCCGCCGCGACTGGTGGCTGAGCTACCTGTGAGACGCGCCGCCGTCAGCGCGAGCGAGGTTTTCGGATGCAGTGGCGCGGCGCGCGGCATCGCTCCTCCGGTCCCTCCCGCGCTCCTACTGAGGCGGGCTGGTAGCCCTTGACGCCCGTCTGCCACAGCAGGAACGCGTAGGTGTCGGCCGCCTCGCGATCCTGCTGGGCACGCGTTGAGCCGACGCCGTGGCCCGCGTCGAAGTCGACGCGCAGCAGGATGGGCTTGCCGGAGCTGCTGCAGGCCTGCAGTCGCGCCGGTCATCTTCGCCACGTGGAAGGGCGCGACGCGCGGGTCGGTGACGCCCGTGGTCAGCAACACCGCCGGGTAGGCGACACCGGGCTGCACGCGCCTGGTAGCTGTCGATCCCCTTGAGGGCCCGGTAGCCGGCGCTCCTCGCTGATCTTGCCCCACTCCGGTTCCTCGCCGTAGCCGTTCTGCTCGACCACGTAGCGCAGCGGATTTGACCAGCCGACCCCGTCGATGACGGCGGCGAACAGGTCCGGTCGTTCGCTGAGCGCGCGGCCCACGGTGATGCCGCCGGCGCGAGCGGCCGCCGATCGCAAGCCGCGCCGGCGCGGTGTATCTCTTCGCGCACAGGTCCAGGCACACATCGATGAGGTCGCGCCAGGTGTTGGGCTTGTTCTGCGAGCTGCCCCGCCTTGTGCCAGTCGCGCCCGTACTCGCCGCCGCCGCGCACGTAGGCGTAGCCGACGATGAAGCCCGCATCGGCCAGGCGAGCGAGCGTGCGGCCGGCAAAGCGCCGGCGTGTAGGCCGGCACGCCCGTAGGAGCCATACGCGGAGATCCACGCCGGCGTGCTGCCGTCGAGCTTCAGGCCCTTCTTGTGGATCACGACGTACGGCACCTGGGTGCCGTCGCGTGCCGTCGCGAACAGGCGCTTGCTCTGGTAGGAGCTGACCTCGATCGGCGGCTTCGGGGTGAGCCCAGTGGCGCTGACGTGCCCGGCCGCATCACCGACCAGATGTCCGCGGGCGTGAGCCAGCCGGTGAGCGCGAACAGCCCGCCGTCGAGCTTCGATCGGTGGTGAGGAGCTCAGCGCTGCCATCGAAGGGCAGCGCGGATCTCGCTCAGGTGTCCGTCGCGCGCCAGGCGCTTGAGCCGCGCGATGCCGCCATCGAGCATCCGCAGGTACAGCCCGTCGCGCGCCCAGGTGCAGGTCCTCGATGCACCCACTGCTCTGTCGGCACCGCCTCGGTGGCAGCCTCGAGGCCGGGGCGCGGGCCGACACCCTGGAGCACGCGGCCGCGCGGATGAGCCTTGTTGTGCAGCAGGTAGAGCGTCTCGCCATCGATCTCGGCGCTCGTGACCTCGTCAGCGAAGTCGCGCGACCGCCACCCAGTGCGCCTTGTTGGCCACGGCATCGGCCACCGGGGCGATGAGGATGCGCATCTCGCTGCGCACGTCCTGCAACAGCAGCAGCGCGTAGTGCGGGCCTTCGAAGGTCGCAATGACCGGCATCTGGATGCGCTCGAACTGCACTCCGCGCATCGAGGCCGCGCTTCATCAGGATCGGGTCGCCGGTCCGGGTCGGTGCCGAGCCGGTGGAAGCGCGCCTGGCTGTCGAGGTAGCGCTCCGGGGTGTCGACCCTGCCGGTCAGCTGGTTGTAGAAGAAGCCGCTGCCGTCATCGAGCCACTGCGGATGCGCAGTCTCGGTGTTGGGGATCTGCTCGGGGAGGTCCCGCCGTCGGCCACGGTGAGGATGTGCAGCGATCGAGTCCTCGCTGCCGTCCTTGGAGAGCCCGTACACCACGCTGCGTGCCATCCGGTGAGGCGGTCCACCAGTCCAGGGACAGGTGGCTCTTGGCGTCGCTCTTGAGGGTCGGGTCGGATGAGCACGCGGTCGGTGCCGCCCCTCCTGCACGAACAGCTTGAAGTTGTCGGCGCCCACCGGGCGCTGCTCGAAAGAACAGCTTGCCGCCGGCGCGCGTCCACCGCGCCGCGTCACGGCGGTGTCCCCGGAGAGCTGCTGCAGGCGCGCCAGCAGGGCCGCGCGGCCGGGGAATCGTGTCGAGCACCGCGCGCGCGTGCGCGCTTCTGCCCCTTGAGGAACGGCAGCCAGTCCGGATCCTTGTCGTTCTCCATCCAGCGATACGGGTCGCTGAGCGTCTCGCCGAAGTAGGTGTCCTTCACCACCGCGACGCGCGCCACCGGCGCCGGCGGGATGGCTGCTGCCGCCGGCCTCAGCCACGGTGCGGCGCACCAGCAGCGAGGTGACGAGGCCGCCGGCCCCGACCATCAGATCGCGGCGATTGAACTTGCTCATGCCTCAACTCTCCTGGTCCTCGTCCTCGACGGCACGGTGCCCTGATGGAACAGTATTTTCCAGCCCGCGGGGTCGCGTTGCCAGAGCGTGGCGCGATGCGTGCGGGCGCTCGCCCTGCAGCAGGGTGTAGGTCGGGAGGTAGACGTTAGGCGCCGAGGCCGCGGCAGTGAAAGTCGCTCGTCTGCCACTCAGTCCGCGATCGCGCTGGCCGGCGCGCGCGCGGCGAGCGTCCGCAACACGTACTGGGCGGCTGTAGCGCCGGCCGGAGGCGCCGATTTCCCAGAAGTCCGGCGCGACCAGCTGCTCGAGCGCGGCGGGCGTGCTGTACTCAGGGCGGTGGAAGATGGGCTCGAGGCGGCGCAGCTGCTCGAGCGCCGTGGCGATCCTCGGGGCGGGTGACGAGTTGGGCTCCATGTGCGCTGCAGCCTCAGCGACACAGGCGCGCGCATGCGGAGGGGCGGCTCACGCGCTAGCGCGCATCGGGCGACGACCAGTGCGTATGTCGTGCTGCATTTCCTGCGCGAGCAGGTTGACGTCGCCGCCGCGGCTGAGCAGCGCAATGCTGCCCGGTCTGCGCCGGGATGATGACGCCCGCTCATGCCGGCTTCGCGTGAAGCTGCTGCGGCCGCCCGGCGGGCGCCTTCTCGTGGTGCAGGATGAGCAGCGTCGCCGGCCCCCTGCGAGGTCTGCACCACCAGGTGCGGCACGTAGTGACCGCGGAACCAGCAGCTGTGCGCATAGGTGATCTTGTCGGAGGTCACATCCAGGCTGCACCCCGGCGCTGCGCAGCGCCTCTGTTGATGCCCTCGGTGGTGACGCGTGCTCGGCACTCAGCCAGCCGTCCGGCTCCGCCTCGACGTGCGCCACGAGCTCGTGCGCCAGCGTGTTGGTCAGCCGCAGCAGCCACACGCCCAGCGTGGCGGCGCAGGCCAGCCAGCACGCTCGCCGCCAGCGCCCACTGCCCGCCAGGTGCGCAGCGGCGCGCGGCGCGCGGAACGCGCCGACGCCAGCTGCGGCGGCCGCTGCAGCGCGCGCTGGATGCTGGCATCGAGCGTGAGCGTCTCCTCGCGGAATTTCGGCGCACGCCGCGCAGCCCTGCAGGTGCTCAGGCGCAGGCTCCGCGGAGGCGTTGCCGGGTTCTGCCCCGATGAGCAGCCGCGCCATGTTCGCAGTTCACGGCTGTTCCTGCCCGGCGGCATCAGGGGCCGAGGGCAGGCCGCAGATGACGCGTAGCTTGTTACCGCGCCCGGAACAGGCGCGTCAGCACGGCGGTGGAGGACAGCGCCAGTTCCTGCGCGATCTCCTCGGTGGAGAACTCCCCAGGACCTGCAGGCACCAGCGGCTCGCGGTATTCCAGCGGCAATTTCATGATCGCATGTCGCAGCGCAAACAGAGTCATCCTCAGCCTGGGCGGAAGCCTCGCCGCGCGTGGGTCTCCACAACGTCATCCAGGGGCACGAGCTCCAGGCGCTTGCGCTCATAGAGGCGCGCGTGCTCGCGGCGCGACGATGGTCAGCAGCCACGGCCGCGCGCGGCGCTCGCATCCTTCAGCGCATCCCTGGAGCCAGCCAGGCCCGCAACGGTGATTCCTGCACGATGTCCTCCGCGATCGCCCGGTCGCGCGCGAGCCAGTGGGCGAAGCGCAGCAGGTCCGGGCGCAGCGACTCGAACAGCCGCGTGAGGGGCGCAGCCCGCGTCGCCGCCGGGCAGCCGCTCACCTATGGATAAGACCGGGGATTCGGGCTGGGGATTGCGCATGGCCTTGGGGAGGGTGCCGCGCGCGATTATACGCATGGGGAGGCCCGGCTCCGGCAATATCGCGTCGGAGCGACCGGTCTAATCGCCCGACCGTGACCGACCCGGAACCCACAGGAGCGCCCCGTGACATTTCTCGTGCAATGGCTGATCGAGTGGCCCCGGCGCGTCGCCGGCCACCTTGCCTAGCTCGCCCGCTCTTTGCCCGCATCACCGTGGGCTGCGGTGTTTCTCCTCAGTGGCTGGGGCAAGCTCAATGACCTGCCGACGGTCACCGAGAACTTCGTCGGCTGGCACAGCATCCCGGCTGCGCCACCTCCTCGCCCCCTTCGTCTCAGGCGTGGAGTTCTTCGGCGGCCTGTTCCTGCTCGCGGGGCTTTACTGACCCGCATCTCCGCGGGCGCGCTCGGCATCACTACATGATCGTCGCCATCCGCTCAGCCAGTGGTGACGTCGACTCGCTCGAGACGCTGCTGGGGTTTGACGAGTTCGAGTACCTGGCGCTGTTCCTGTGGCTGGCGATCGCAGGCGCGGGTGTGCTGTCGCTGGATCACTGGCTCGAGGGCTGGTTCGCAGCGCCGCCTGGCCGCGCCGCCGGCGAAGCGCCTGCACTGAGCTCGACGGCTTCAGCCCGGCGGGCAGGCCGTCGAAGAAATCGACCACGCCGGTTTCGACCGCAGTATTCCGCGCCGACCACCAGCAGGCCGTCGCTTCGTGGATGAGCTGCTCGAGCACCTCGGAGCCGTGCCGCAGGTGATCGGCCGACGCTGCGGATGTTGGCGCGCACGGCGCGATGCTCCAGTTCCGTAAGGTCGCGTCGCATCTGTCCGTCGAGCAGTCCCTCGACCGCCGGGCGGACGCGCTCCACGATCGAGCTGCAGGTTGCGCGACTGGTTCTCGCTCGGGCGTCGCAGCTCCTCCGAGCGTGGCGAGGATCGCGCCGCAGCTGCGAGTGGCCCGAGCACCACCACCAGCCGCGTGCCGAAGCGCTCGGCCGCGAACTCCGACGCTGCCGACCTGCGAGGGCGCCACGATGTTGCCCGCCACGCGGATCACGAACAGGTCGCCGAGGCCCTGGTCGAACACCAGCTCCGCCGGCACCCGCGCGTCCGAGCAGCCGAGCACGATCGCGAACGGCGCCTGCGCCGCCGAGCGCGCGCCGCCGCGCCAGCGCTTCTCGCCGTCGTCGCGGCCCTTGCTCGTTGACGAAGCGCAGGCTGCCTTACCGCGCACGCGCACCAGCAGTGCCTCGGTTGCCGGAATCGCCAGATCTGCTTGCGGTCCTGGAGGTGAAAATTGCGCCGCGAATACCAACCGATCCGCCGCGCCGGGGACGCTGGCGCGCCGGCGGCGCTACGCCGCGCGTGGGCTGCGCCTCTGAGCGGATTCCTCACGGCCAGTGGTGCCGCGGGTGGCGGCCGCGCACGCGCTCTTGCGCACCTCTGGCACTTAGGCGCCGCGCCAGAAGCTTCCCAGGTCGCGCGTCACCTGCAGCCGGGCGCTGCGCCGGGACAGCAGCTTGAAGGTGACCGGCACGCCGTGGCGTCCCAGCCGCGGCGTCTGGCGGCCAGGCCGAAACACTTCCTGCAGCCGCACCGCCACCCGCCGGCGCGCTCTCGTCAAGGTAGTCGACCCGGATGCGCGAACCGGTGGGCATGGTGAGGTGCGTCGGGGCGAGTTCATCCAGCTCGCGCTGCTGCTGCCCGTGTCAGGCGCGCGCCCGCAGCATCCGCCTGGGATGCCGCGCCAGGTGCTGCGCGGCGCGTCACGCCTCCAGCCAGGGGCGCGCGCCAGGACTCGTGGATCCGCCGGCGAGCGCGGCATCGTCGGCCGCGGGCGCAGTCCGCGCGCGCCCGTGCCGGAGCTGTGCGCGCACGAAGGCGATGCGCGCCTACAGGTCGCGCTGCCTCGCGATCCCGCGCAGCGCCGCGATGCCCAGCTTCGCGCACGCCCGCAAGCATCGCCGCCTGCGCCGGCCCCGCGGGATCTGCGGCAGCGGCTTCTCCTCCAGCACCAGCTCGTCGAGCTTCACGGTATGCGCGCGCCGGTGACCGCCTGCTCGCGCGCGTTCCACTCCACCTGTCGCGCGCGTGACCGCGGCGAACTGCGTCGTACAGATCCGAGCGCTAAGCGGCGCGGCGAGCAGGATGCGCGCGTCGCGCTCGCTGTCGTCGAGGTCGACCGCGACGATGAACTCCCTGCCGCGCAAGTCCCTGCGCCTCGGCGAAGCGGGCGCCGCGGCCGCTGGCGGTGAGGCGCAGCGGCCCGTCCGCCGCCGCGCCGGCGAGCGATCCGGTCCGGGGTAGGCGAAGGCCGAGCAGCACCCCGGCCTGGCGGCTGCCGCGGCGCACGCCGCCGGCGCCCTGCCTCGCCCAGCTGGCGCTCGAGTGCGCGTGCACGCGGCGCGCGCGCGCTCCAGCGTCGCGCGATCGAGTGCCGCGTGCGTGTCCTCCCGCGCAGCAGCTCGAGGCGCGTGCGGATGTCGGCATCGCGGTCCGCAGGCCGCCGCGCAGCGGGTCGCGATCCGAGAGCAGCGCGGCGAGCTGCGGCGAGCCGCCACAAACCCAGGGCGCGCGCGCAGCAGCATGTGCGCCAGGCGCGGATGCACCCCGGCACGCGCTCGGGCATCTCGCGCCCGTGGGCGCTGGTGCCGCTGTCAGGCGCTCCAGCGCGCCCAGGCGCCAGCAGGTCGCGCTGCTCGCAGCATCGACGCCGGCGGGGGTCGAGCCAGCGCAGCTCGGCCGCATCGCGCGGCCCCAGCCGGCCAGTTCCAGCGCGAGCGGCGCCAGGATCCGGCCTCGACGATCTCCGGGCGCGTGAGGGCGCCGCCAGGCGAAACGCCTGCGCGTAACCCTCGCCCCAGCCGCGGTAGCAGGCGCCCAGGCACCCCGGTACGGCCGTGCTCGGCCGCGATGCGCTGCTCCGACCGAGGCCCGCGAGATGCGCATGCGTCTGCCAGGCGCCCCATGTGCCGGTGTGCCGGGTCGAAGACTTGCTTTGCCCCGGCGCATCCCGGGCCGGAGTCGACGTTGACAGCCTTAACGCGCACGCCGGGGATCGCGCAGTGAGGCTGGTCTCTCAGCGATGTTGAGGTAGGCGCAGCACCACCTTGCCGCGCGTGCCCGCAGCGGCGGCCGGCTGCAGCGCCGCGTCCTGCAATGCTCCAGCCCGACGAGCTCACCGAACAGGGGCAGTATCCCAGGTGCCCGGGGCCAGCGCGCCGGCCTGCGGGCTGCCCCTGCACGCGCCGGATCGCCGCAGCTCCCGGCAGGAAGGCCGGGCATCTCGCCGCGCTGCTCGCGCAGCTTGCCAGTTGCGATCAGCTGCATCACGCGCCGTTCCGCGGAATCGCGGCGCATGCGCGATGCGGCCGGCAACGGCAGCGGCAGTCCGCTGCGCCGCGGAAGTGGGTAGTCACCCCACGAAGGCAGCGGCCCGGGCGCGCGCTGATGCAGCGGCGCATCCCCGAGCAGGCGCGCCACCGCCGCGCCCTCCGAGCGCGTCGCGGACCATCACCAGCATGCGCAGCTGCCGGGTTCAGGCTGGTGGCGCGGAGCATCAAGGGTGGGCGCGAGGCCCAAGTCCGCCTGCGGGCTGCGCTCGTGGAAACTCATCGAGATGACCGCGGCGACGCCCTCGAGCGCCGGGTCGGCTCTGCCGGCAGTGCGCGTGAGCATCCCCTCGGTCGGTCACCTCGGGCGCGCGTATCAGCGGCCGACGCGTCGTGCCCGAGCCGCGTGCGGTACGCCGACGGTCGCGACCGGCCGGCTCGCGCCCGGTGGTCTCGCGCCGTGCGCCTCGCCACCGCGCGCGCCGCCGGGGCGGCGCGGCGCTCGAGCATCAGCGAGCCGCCGGCCGCGCGCCAGCGCCAGTCCTCACGCCAGCAAGACGGCCAGTGGCGCGACGGTGCTCTTGCCGGCTCCGGGCGGGGCGCTGCGGCACCGCGGCGCCCGCGATCCCGCAGGGCCCGCAGCGTAGCGAGCGCCTGCATCGATCGGCAGCCCCGGCCCCACCTCACCCAGATGCGTTTGATCGGGCGGCTCATCCAGAACCGGTAGCTTGTCGCCCGGCGCCTGCACCTCGAAGGCGCTGCCACCAGGCGTCGACGTTGCCGCACCACGCCGCCGTTCACGCGGAAGCGCGCCGGGCTGTGCGGGTTATCGCTTAAGACCTGCGGGCAGCGGATGGCGCTCGTCGCGGTCGAGGCTGCCTTGCGCCAGACCTGCGCGAACGACAGGGAAGAAGCGCGCTGCTGTCGCCGCTCAGCCCGTCAACGCCGGTGCGGCGCCGGCCGTTCCTGAAAGCGAGCGGTGAAGGTACGCGTCGTACGCCACCGGGATTCCGCCCAGATCCCCGATGTTCTCGCACCAGCGCTGAGCCGCCCGTTGACGCTGCCACAGCGCCCGGCGGCGCGCCTGGAACTCGTCGTACTGCTGCGCCGCGTGCGTCAGTTGCGCTGCCTGAAGGCGCTCGGTGTCGGCAGCTTACTCCACCAGGTGCGCAGCACGCCGCGCGCGTCGGACTTGGATCGCCCTGGTCATCGAAGCCGTGCCCCATCTCGTGGCCGATCACCGCGCCAGAGTGCCGCCGTAGTTGACGGCCGGCGTCGGCATGCGATGATCGAAAAACGGCGGCTGCAGGATCGCCGCCGGGAACACCACCTCGTTGAAGGTCGGGTTGTAGTAGGCGTTGATCGTCTGGGCGTCATGCCCCACTCGGCGCGGTCGGTCGGGCCGCCGAGACGCTCGACCTGCGCGGTGCCACTCGAAGACGCGCGCGCGCACGCTGTTGCCAGAAGGCATCGCCCTTGACGATCGACAGCGCCGAGTAGGTCAGCGCCACTGGTCCGGGTAGCCGAGCTTGGGATGGAAGGCCGCGAGCTTCTCACGCGCCACCTTCTTGGTCGCCGGCGTCATCCAGGTGAGCTGCTCGATTGCGCTGCGCGTAGGTGGCGCGCAGGTTCTCGACTACCAGCGCGCGCACCTGCTCGCAGCGAGACGCGCCGGGAAATAGCGCTCCACGTACAAGTCTCCGACCGCCTCGCCGAGGTCGCTGTCGAGCGCGCGCACCGCGCGCTGCGTGCGCTGCGCGCTGCTGCTGCTGGCCGCTGGCAGCATGCGGCGGTAGAAATCAAAGCTCTCCTCGTCGAAGGCGCGCGGCGGCAACGACGGCGACGCTCACCAGGTAGTGATGCCTGAAGTAGGCGCGCCAGGTGCTCGAGCGGCACCTGCAGGAACAGCTGCGCGAGCGACTGCACCGCATCCAGCTCGCGCACCACGAACTGCGGCTGCGCGTCGACGCCCTCGGTCGAGCAGCGTCTCCCAGAAGAACCCGGGCGCCATCTGCTCCAGCTCCGGGCGCGTGCGCGGGTTGTAGGTGAGGTCGCGCTCGCGGCGCTTGGCCGCGGCCAGTGCGACCTTGGCGATGCGCGTCTCGAGCTCCAGGATCGACTGCGCCTCGCGCGGCGGTGTCGGCTCGCCCGCCAGGCTCAGCAGGCGCGCGATGTGCGCCACGTACTCGGCGCGCAGCGCGGCGTAGACCCGCATCGTCCTTCGGGTAGTAGTCGCGGTCGGGCAGGCCCAGTCCGCTCTGCGTGATCGACGACCATCGTAGCGGTCAGGGTTCTTCTGGTCGATCGTGATCGGCCAGCCCGCAGCGGAGCCGTCAGCCACAGGTCCAGCCGGCCCATGAGGCGCGTGAGGTCGTGGTGGTTCTTGGCGGCGGCGATCGCATCGAGCCCGGCGCGCGCCGGCGCCGAGCCACGCTGCTGCTCGATCGCGGACGCTGTCGATGAAGGCGCGGTAGTAGTCACCGACCTTCTGCGCGTTGCTGCCCTCGGGCAGCCTCCGCGCGGCAGCGCCTGCACGATGCCGAGGCACCTGCTGCTGCGAGCGCTCGTCAGAGCTCATCGAAGGAGCCCCAGCGGGTGCGGTCGGCCGGGATCTGGTGGCGTGTCGAGCCAGTGCCCGTCGGCGTAGCGGTAGAAATCATCGCCCGGCTTGACCGCGGTGTCAGCGCGTCTGAGGTCCAGCCCCACGGCGGGATCTGGCCGCGCGTGCCGCGGGCGCAGCCCGGCGCGCGGCCTTGGGCGGCGCGTGCGAACGGCCGCCAGTGCGAGCAGGCCGTGAGTCAGCGCAGCAGACCGCGCCGAAGCATCTCGACATGCAAGGGACTCCTGTTAGTATTCAGTGGCGCCAGGCGCCGCCGATGCGAACAACAGCCAGCCGACGATCAGGCCAGCCCGCCGACCGGCGTCCAGCGCGCCGAGCGCGCGCGGCGCGCCCAGGGCAGAGCGTACAGGCTGCCGCAGAACAGCAGCACGTCCGATCACCAGTTCAGCGCAGCCGCCGCGCGGCAGCGCCCGACATCGATGCTGCGCAGCGCCAGACCGACGCCGAGAGCCCGAGGGCCCTGGAAAGAACTGGTAGCGCACGGCAGTCTCCCACAGCTGCAGGCGCTCGGGCGCCAGCTGCCCCTTCAGTGCGTGGGCGCCGAAGGCGCCGCAGCGCGGTGGCGAGCGCCAGCAGCACGCCCCGCGACGCGAGAGCGTGCGGGCGCTATTCACCGTGCGGCGGACCGAGGAACGGCTTGATCAGGTCCAGCGGCAGCGGGAAGACGATGATCTGGGTGCTTGCTCGTGCGAGATGTCCGCCAGCGTCTGCAGGTAGCGCAGCTGCGGCGCGCTCGGCTCGCGCGCGAGCGAGCTGCGCCGCTGCCACCAGCTGCTCGGCGGCCTGCGCCTCGCCCTCGGCGTGGATGATCTTGGCGCGGCGCGTGCGCTCGGCCTCGGCCTGCTTCGGCCATGGCGCGGATCATGCTTCTCGTCGAGGTCGACGTCCTTGATCTCGACGTTCGAGACCTTGATGCCCCACGCCTCGGTGGCCTGGTCGAGGATGCGCTGCAGGTCGACGTTGAGCTTGTCGCGCTGCGGCGAGCAGGTCGTCCAGCTCGTGCTGGCCGAGCACCGAGCGCAGCGTCGTCTGCGCGAGCTGGCTCGTGGCCTCGAAGGCGTTCGCCACCTGGATGATCGCCTTGCCGGCGTCGACGATGCGGAAGTAGACCACCGCGTTCACCTTGACCGAGACGTTGTCGCGCGTGATCACGTCCTGCTTGGGCACGTTGAGCACGATGACGCGCAGGTCCACCTTGCGCATCTGCTGCACCATCGGGAACACGAAGATGATCCCCGGGCCCTTGATGCCGGTGAAGCGCCCGAGCGTGAACATGACGCCGCGCTCGTACTCGTTGAGCACCTTGCAGGGCGCTGAACAGCAGCACCAGCGAGAAGTACGACGACAGCAATTCCGAACGGCATGGCGAGATCTCCGGCTCTGAGGTCAGGTTCACTGGGGCTCGACCCACAATGTTAGCCCTTCCACCTTGACGATGCGCGCCAGCTCTGCCGGGCGCAGCGGCGCCTGCGCTGCGGGCGTGCCACAGCTCCCCGCCGTAGCGCACGCGACCGCGGCCGGGAAGTCCGCCGACCACCTCGGCGCTGGCGCCGATCATGCCCTGCGTCGCCGGTGGTCACCGGGCGGCGCATCGGAGCGCGTCGCCAGGTACACCATGCCGGCGATCGATCAGGCCGCCGACGGTGGCAAACGCGGCGATCAGCGGCCGTCCACGCCCATGCCGGGCACGTCCGCGTCAAAGAGGATGAGCGAGCCGACGACGAAGGCGATGAGGCCGCCGATGCCCAGCGAGCCGTAGGCGGGGAAGAAGAACTCCGCGACGATCATGCCGACGCCGAGCCACGACGAGCGCGAGCGCCGGCGTAGTTCACCGACGGGATCTGGAAGGCGAACAGCGCGATCAGCAGCGCAGATCGAGCCGGCGCACGCCCGGCAGCACCGCGCCGGGGTTGTAGCCCTCGAGCAGCAGCCCCAGATGCCGATCAGCATGAGCCCGTAGGCGACCGTGGGGTTGGTGATCACCGCCAGGAGCTGCGTGCGCCAGTCCGGCTTCAGCTGCTGCACCACTGCAGACCCGCGGCTGGCGAGTTTCACCGGTGCGATCCTCGATGTGCACCTCGCGCCCGTCGATGCGCGTCAGCAGATCGGGCAGATCGCGCGCGATGACGTCGATGCACGTGCTGCTCGCAGCGCCGCGCGTGGCCGAGAGGCTCGCGCCGCCGCGCACCGCCTGCTCGGCCCACTCGACGTTGCGCCCGCGCAGCTCGCGAGAGCTGCGGATGTAGGCCACGGCATCGTTCACCACCTTGTGCTCCATGGCGCTCGCCGCCGGGCTCCGCGGCGGCATCGCCCCCCGGCTCGCCAGCGGCGCCGGCGCGCGCCGGCAGGGGCTGCCTTGCCCGGGGCAGTCCACCCGGCAGCGGCGAGCGGGCGGCGGGCGGCCCGCGCTCGCCGCCGATCGCGACCGGGGTGGCCGCGCCGAGGTTGGTGGCCGGGCGCCATCGCCGCGACGTGGCTCGCGTACAGAATGTAGGTGCCGGCGCTCGCGCGCGCGCGCCCGGAGGCGTGACGATAACTCACCACCGGAACCGGCGGAGGCGAGGATCGCCTGGATGATGTCGCGCATGGCGCTGTCGAGTCCGCCCGGGGTATCGAGCTCGATCACCACCAGGGCGACTGCCGCGGGCGCGGCGCCGCATCGATGCCATGGACCACGTAGTCGCGAGGTCGCCGGACCGATCGGGCCGCGGATCTCGAGCACCGTGGCGATCCCTGGCGTTGGCGGCGGGCAGGGCGGCAGGGGCGCAGCGAGGCCTGCTGCCCGCAGGCCGCTGCGCGGCGAGCGCCAGCCAGCCCAGGGCGATGCGCGAGCGCGCCGAGTCGGTTGCGCAGGGTCGTTCATGACGCTAGCACCCTACTCTTGGCCCGACGGCATCCGCAAGTCGGGCCGCCGCCGGGCACGGCTTTGGGCGGACCTGGGGCCGCACCGGGCGCCCGGGCAGCCGGCAGGCCGGTGTGCTGGGTGCGGAAGGGCGCGCGGGCGCCGCGCGGCGCCACCGAGGTGCCGGTAGCGGCGCCGGCCGGCTGGTACGCGGGCACCAGCTGCGTGGCGGCCGTTGCCGATCAGGTCGGCGCGCCCATGCGCCGCAGGGCCTCGCGCAGCACCGGCCAGTTGTTCGGGTCGTGATAGCGCAGGAACGCCTTGTGCAGCCGGCGCACCGCTAGACCCTTCCGGAATGAGCACGTCCTCGCTCGGTGCGCGTGACGCGCCGTGAGCGGGTTCTTGCCCGAGTGGTACATGGCGGTCGACGGTCGCCATCGGGCCGGGCAGGAAGGCCTGCACCTGGTCGGCGCGCAAGCCGTTTCGCTTCAGCCACAGCGCAGCTGCGAGCATGTCCTGGTCGCTCGTGCCCGGATGCGCCGCGATGAAGTACGGGATGAGGTACTGCTCCTTGCCCGCCTCCTTCGAGTAGCGTGTCGAACAGCTCCTTGAAGCGGTCGTAGGCGGCCACCCCGGCTTCATCATCTTCGACAGCGGCCGCCTCGGCAGTGCCTCCGGGGGCGATCTTCAGATACCCGCCGGTGTGGTGCTGCGCGAGCTCCTTCACGTACTCGGGCGACTCGATCGCCAGGTCGTAGCGCACGCCCGAGGCGATCAGCACCTTCTTGATGCCCGGCAGCGCGCGCGCGCGGCGGTAGAGTCGGATCGAGCGGCGTGTGGTCGGTGTTGAGGTTCGGGCAGATCGCCGGGGTAAGACGCACGACGGGCCGGCGGCAGGCGCTCTCGATCTTCGGGCTCTTGCAGGCCAGGCGGTACATGTTCGCGGTCGGGCCGCCCAGATCCGGAGATCGACGCCGGTGAAGCCCGGCACCGTGTCGCGCACGTCTCGATCTCGCGCAGCACCGAGTCCTCGGAACGGCTCTGGATGATGCGGCCCTCGTGCTCGGTGATGGAGCAGAACGTGCAGCCGCCGAAGCAGCCGCGCTGGATCGCGACGGAGAAGCGGATCATCTTGTAGGCCGGAATCTGCGCGCCTGCCGTAGAACGGATGCGGCACGCGCTGGTAGGCAGCTCGTACACCGCAGTCCATCTCCTTGCGTCGGTGAGCGGAATGGGCGGCGGGTTCAGCCACACGTCGGTGTCGCCGTGTCGCTGCACGCAGCGCCCGCGCGTTGCCGGGATTGGACTCCAGGTGCAGGATGCGCGAGGCGTGCGCGTACAGCACCGGATCGGCGCTCACGGCCTCGATGCGACGGGCATGCGGATCACGCTGCGCCTGCGATCGGCATTGCGCACGCGGCCGCACGAAGCGCGCCGCCTGCTCGCCGCCGGTCGCCGGCGGCGCGCGGCCGCTGGCACGCGGCACGGCGCGTTCCATCGCGTACGGGTCGACTGGGTGCGATTCAGCGGTCCGGGCGCATCCAGGTGCGTGGAGTCGATCTCGATCCAGTCCGCGGGCGTGCCGCGGCGCACGAACGCCGTGCCGCGCAGGTCGGTGATGTCGGCGATGCGCTTGCCCGGCGGCCAGGCGGTGCGCGAGCTCGACCGATCTGCGCGCTCAGCCGTTGCCGTACACCAGCAGGTCGGCCTTGGCATCCAGCAGCACCGAGCGGCGCACCTTCTCCGACCAGTAGTCCGAAGTGCGCGATGCGGCGCAGGCAGGCCTCGATGCCGCCGATCACGATCGAGCACGTCGCGGAAGGCCTCGCGCGCGCGCTGCGCATAGACGATGACCGAGCGATCCGGCCGCCGGCCGCCTACGCCGCCCGGGCGTGTACGCGTCGTCGCTGCGCACGCGGCGATCGGAGTGTAGCGGTTCACCATCGAATCCATGTTGCCGGCGGTGATGCCGAAGAACAGGTTCGGACGGCCCAGGGCCGCGAAGTCCGCGGCGCTGTGCGCCAGTCGGGCTGCGCGATGATGCCGACGCGGAACCCCTGCGCCTCGAGCACGCGCCCGACGATGCGCCATGCCGAAGCTCGGGTGATCGACGTACGCATCGCCCGTCACGATGATGACGTCGCAGCTGTCCCAGCCGAGGATGTCCATTTCCTGCGCGCGACATCGGGCAGGAACGGCGCCGGTGCCGAAGCTGGCGCCGCCCAGTGACTAGCGCCGCGGTACCGCGCAGATGTCGCGACCCTTCCTGCATGGGACCTGCAGTGAAGCTCTAAGGACCGTGAACTGCCGCTCACGCGTGGTCACGTCGGTCCCGCACGGCCGGCCTCGGCGGTACCAGCTTGGCGCGGGGCCACCAGCGCCCAGATGGCCTCAGCCAGGCCAAAGGCCCACGCGCCCTGCGGGAAAGCCGCCAGACCGAGGCCCAGCAAGCGCAGGCGAAGCCGCAAAGGCCGAGGATGAACCACGCACTGCAGTCCTCCAGCGCATAGGTGATACGAGCAGTGAGCGGTCACGGCCACCAGCCCAAATGAGCGTCAGACCGTCGCTGGCTCTGGCTCTCCCTTCGGTGCCAGTGCAAAGGCCACGGCAGCGAACCAGCCAGTTTCGCTCTCAGAAGCATTGCCCTGGCCAGACGTCCCGCGGCGCGGTTGATGTCACACTGGAATGCCTTGGTAACGTTGTACCATGAAAACAGTAACCCGCGCGCCAAACCGGTGTGCGCCTCGGGCTGGCGGTTGCTGCCAGTCCTGCAGGCGCTGGCGACCGAGGCTCGACCTGTCGACTTCCAGAGGGACCTCCTCGAGGGCATCGTGCTGCACGCCTTCGAGGGCGAGGCCCCAGCATCTCCGCCGCCACCCTCAGAAGATCCGGGCGCTCAAGGGCGGTCTGCAGGCTCGGCCTCGAGGCGCGCGACTCGCACCGTTTGCACGCAGGGTGGCCGGCTTTGATGGACGCTGAACAGCTGCACCGCTTTTACGCATGCCCGGCGAGATCGAGGCCCGCGAGGCTTTCCGCACCGCGAGCACGTGCACGCATGGCCTTCGAAGGCTGCCACTGCGCCGCGCATGAGATTCACCGAGACCGCGCTGCACTATTCGCGGGCCCCGCTGCCTGGGCGATGGTCGCGAAGGCGGGGGCAACTTGCGCAAGGCGTTCCCGCAGACCGTCACCATCGCATTCCTGGCCCTGATCGCTGCAGCGCATGGACGCCTCGCGCCGGCCGGATGGCTTCGCCGCCCGCTTCGCCCGCGCCAACCCGGAGCTGTTCGCGAAAGGACCTGCTGCGGCGCCGGTACCGCCCGGGCAGCTGGCCTCGCCGTGGCGCCCGCACGTTCGTGCTGCCGGATCCTGCGCCGTGAGCGCACGCGCTGCTCCTCCCTCGGTGCCTACCGGCTGTGCTACTGCGTGCTGGTCCTCATCGCCAGCATCAGGCTGCTCGCGGCCGAAGGCGCGGCCGATTCGCATGTCGTGCCGCTGGCGACGGCGAGAGGATCGCCGGCGCGCTGCCGCCTTGCCTCGTGCCACGGACGGCGTGCGACCCGCGTCGGAGCTGGCTGCTGCTGCTCGGGGTGTTCGCACGTGCGCCCCGGGTACTGGCGGCGCGGTCATCGGCGTGGCCCACGCGCTTCCTGCAGTACGCCGCCAGCGCCCTGCTCATCGTACGTGCTCCTCGATCGTGCGCTGCCTGCGCGCCGGGCGCGCCTGCCACTGCGACAAGAGACGGCTTAGAAGCAGGCCACCACCGCCAGCTGAAGAGCACGTATGGAATCTACAATCGCGCGGCATCCGAGTTGCGCCACCACAATTCATCACAATCCCCCCCACGGCGGCGCCCAACTTCAGGCGAGAGTGGAGCTCTCTCTAAAGGGGAGGCAACCACGTGACACTGAAGATTGGTCATTCGGCTTCAGTAAAGCCGCCGTTCTGGCTGCCATCGACGCTTTTGCTGCTCGTACCGCTACTCGCTTTGGGGGCTTGGTCACGGAGCGCACGAGTCGGAAGAAACGCGTGCCGTGCAATCCACATTTGCCCGGGGCTGGGGCGATCGGCGGCTGGATAGGCGGGCCGGTCTGGCCATCGCCGCTGGCCGCCGAGTCAGAACCGCGCTCGCACCTGCGACTGGCGTGTATGTGCTTCCCGATCGGCAATGTGACCGTGGGAGCTGCGGGTACAGGATACGCGGCGCGAGACTCGGCCTCTACGATGTGCCTGTTTACCACCTCTCGCACGAGTTCGCGCCAAGGGTGAATTCGATCTGGCGCTACGGGATTGCATCGTCTTACTCGCGGGGACACCTCTCTGCACCTTCTGTCTCGAACCAGCGATACGTCTTTAAGCTTCCATCCAGATCCGCGAGGCCTGCGCGGTCTGGTATCAGCAACTCCCAGGAATTCCAGAGCTTCGAGCCGTCACTCCGGCTTTCCGGTCCCAGTGCTTGCTGCACCCGGTGAATATCGCCGCCGACACTGCAGGCGCACCACACGGCTTTTTGATCTGTCGTTCCGGGTGGCAAGGAACTGATCGCTCATCGGAATTCCCGCCACTAGCCACGCGCGCCGATGCGCGTGCGGCGCTACGGCGAATTGGCCTGATCCGGGCTTCACGGACTAGGTGTCTTACTTGCCCACCGAGCGTCAGATTATTGATGACCACGGCTTCACGGCAAACTGGCAGGTTCTGAATCTCAACCGCACGCCCGGGACCGCTGGCGTTCTTCCAGGGCGGCACCACGTCCGCGGGCTACACTCCTCGCCAGCGAGAACTTCGGAATCGAGGTTGGGTACCGGCTTTCGTCTGATATCTATCAACGCAGCACACGCGCCGTGAAATGCGGGGGCCTATTCATCGCCCTGAGTTTTCTTACCCTGTTTCTCGTTGAAGGCATACGCACCTGCAACTTACCGGCCCGGTTCGCTCGATCCAGTACGGACTCAGCCGTGGACTGGCCCCCTGAGCGTCTTCTACCTTCTGTTACTGGCCTTGCCGGAGCACCTCGGGTTCCCTCTTGGCGTACGTGCTCGCGACTGCCGCGCTGCCATCCTCTATGACTGACTGTCTCGCCGGGGCATTGCGCTAGCCCTACGGTCGGCGGTTTTCTTGGCCGCAGGCGAGAAATGACACCATACGCCGCCACCTCCGCCACTCCTGTACCTGCTGGTTGCCTCGGAGAACTACGCACTCCTTGCGAGGCTCTCTTTGCGTTATTCGCACTCCTTGCGATCTTGACAATGCTCGTTGACCCGCCGAGATCGACTGGTATGCACCGGGACCATCACCGAGGATCCAGGACTTGACAGTCGCTGCCTGTGTCTGATCTGACAGTCATTTAGCTTCGCCACACATCGCCACTTGGGCGGTTCTGCCCTTCGGGTAGCAGACAACGCCAATGAAGGCACACGAGAAAGGCGTAGGCCAACCACCCCGGCGCGCGTTTTGATGGTGCCGCAACGAAACAAACCTGCGGCCAAAGGCCGCCACTGGTGTCGCCAGGACCACGCCACCCCCTCGCCATGTAACGGGTGCCCCCATCCCCATCCGTATCGCTTGGCAGGAAACCAGTAGGAGCTCGCTGTTTGGCATAGCCTTGCTCCTGCGGCCGTCTGTTCAGCTTTTCGAGAGACCACGGATCCGGCGGTTGCACATTGAGTTGGCGCCAGAGCCCGGCGAATCAGCAGTTCTGCCCCCACGACTCAGCAATCTTTCCGTCCGGCGGTGAGATGCACGATACCGGCATGACACCACTTCGCGGCCGCTGGCCGGGATGCCGCTGAACTCCCGGTATGCCGGGCGCGGAGTCGTCACGCGCAGCAGCTACCCCAGTCACCGACACCGAACAGATCCTCGACGCTGCGGCGCGTGATCCGAAGGCGGCGGCGAAGCCACGCCAGCTCCGAGGCGCTGCAGCTCGGGCGGTTCCATGTGAATCCGGCCCGACGAATTGCCTGGCGCGCGATAGTCGCTCGTGAAGAACTCGCCGAGTCCCCGACCAGACCGCCATCGGCCATCGTCAGCCAGCGGCGTGTCCAGCGCGCCAGTGTGTCTCGGGAACTGCTCGTGCTGTTGCGAGCGGCATGGCGATTCAATAAAGCGCCGCCGCCTGGCGCGCAACTGCACGCCAGGCAGGAAGCGCATCGTCGGCGCCGGCAAGAAGGTTGCATGCCGGATCCACGCGGGCGTCGCGGCCGGGTCATCCACCCAGCGGCTTTTGGCAGATCGCCGCCGTTGATGACGTCGATCGCCGGCTTCCCCTGCTCGTACTCGTAGCGGAAGTCGCGCCACCAGCGGGCTAAATCCGGGCGCAGCGCCGCGCAGGTCTGAAGCGCTCAGCGCTGGCACCCACACGCCTGCCGCCGGGGCCGGAACGCCTCGATGCATTATCGCGGCGTACGCCGGATCCTCGACGTGCGGCGGCTGCAGGGCCGGCGCAGCGGCCTGGCGTCGCATTGGCGGCGAAGGTCGGCTCGAACCCAGCAGGTGCGCAAGGCGGCAGCCACTCTCAGCCATTCCACGCGGCGCTGCAGCGGCTGCATCTTCGGCGAAGGCAGCGCGCGCGCGTCCAGATCGAGGCCCCGAAGCACACTCCGGTGGGCGACGTCAGGTGCCGCGACCTTCGGACGGCGTCACGTGCCCTCGAGCGATGGCTGGCGCCGCTGCCAACGGCGCGCCATCCACGGAGGTTCCGGCGCATTCGGACTCGGAGTTCGCCCAGGTGCGCTCCCCGAGTGGCCAGCCGTAACCGAGCGCGCTGAGGCGGCTGCCAGCCCTGCGGCGTGACGATCTGGCGGCAGTCCACGACGTTCAGGCGCCAGCGAATGGATGAACCAGCGCGCTTTGAGCGCTCCCCATCGGTCAGGCGCCGTGGCGCATGGGCGGGGACCGGCGCCGACAAACTCTCCCAGCCCGCCACGCGATGAGACCTTCGACCACCCCGGCCGACCGGGTTGGGCCGGTCAGTACCCGCACGCTCTTGCCCGTGCGGGGCGGAACTTCCTCGAGCGCGTGGCGCGGCGTCGTGATGAAGGTGTAACTGAACGCGGCAGCCCAGATCCTGCAGGTCCACGAGCGAAGGTACGATCCGAGAGTCACCAGAACCATCGCCGGCGTCGGGCGGCGCACCGTGCCGCAGCAGGCTGAATGCCGGGATGCCGTGCGCCGGATCGACGAAGTCCGGCGACTCGACCATGTTGCTCCCGTTAACCCGCTCGCCGCGCAAGCCGTGCTGCGGACCGAGCGCGGCGCGCTCAGGCGCACCCGTCGCCCGCGGCCGCCAGCGCGATGCGCACTGCGTCAGAGTCACGCGTGACCGAGGCCGGTTGCGCCAGCGGCGACGCGGCGGCAGCCCGCCGGGGACTTGCGCAGCTGCGGCTCCGTCAGCAACCGATCGATACCGAATTTCACGGGGGACTCAGCTCCAGCGTAAACCCGTCAGGGTGGTGGAAATCAGGCTTCCCGGCGGGTGCTGCAAGGACCAGGTACGACAGCTCGCCCGCGTCATTCTCGATCACCGCCGTGAGCGCCACTTTGCGCAAGCCGCTGCGCGCAGCGGTATTAAGATCGTGTCTGAGCCGGAACAAGGTCGAGCTCGTCTGGACAGCCTCGAGTTGCGCAGGCCCTGCGCGCTGCAGGCCCGAGGGCGGCATGACCAGCATCTGCCGAGGGTCCTGCCGTGACGGCGCAGATCCTCCTTGTTGGCTCAGCAGTACGCCCGCCCGGTCACGCGCGGGCGGTGAAGGTGTAAACTCGTAGCAGCTGCCACGAGGTGCTGCCGTCACGTCTGCAAGCCTCAGAAGCATGAGTATGCCGCCACCAGCCGGATTCATCAGGGCACGCTCCAACGTAAGCCATACCAGCGAAGTCGAAACTGGCGCGCATCGCGGAGTCACGCGTGCAGCGCATGGTCGCAAACCGGTATCCCCGGCGCTGTGAGGGCGCGCCGCAGCACGCAATCGCGGTGCCCTCACCGGCCGAGTCCGGATGAGAACCAGCACCGAGCGACTGGCCGCTCGTCTGCAAGCCGCATGCAGACCCGCAGACCTTTAGCTCGGCAGCCACGCCTGCAGGGCATCGGTCACCGCCTGCGGGCGCTCCGTACCGAAGGTTGGACAGATGGCCGCACTGCGGCACCACCGCCAGGCGCGCGCCCTGGATGCCGTCAGACGATCTCGCTGGCGCGCTCGGGGGCGTGAAGCTGGTCGCTGTCGCCAGGCCACTGCGACGGTGCCGGGCAGCCGGATGCTGCCTCGAGGTAGGGCCTTGAATCCGATGCGGGCGGTGTTCGTCACCGTCTACTGCCGGCCGATGGCCGGAACGGCACCACACTCGGCCCGTCGCCTCGATGAGCGTGCGCAGCCTTGCGCATCCCGCGCCGAGGGCGGCTCGCGTGCACCAGGCGCGGGATGAGGGCCAGCGAACCACTTCCGCGAAGCGCGCCCGCGCGGCCGGGTCCATCTGCGCGCGCCGCGCCGTCGCTCGCCGCGGTATCCGGGCGCGCCGATGGTATCCAGCGGTGCCACCGCCCGCGCAACCCGCTGCGGCGCCTGGCGCGGGATCTCAAAGGAGATGTAGCCGCCCATCGACAGTCCGACCAGCGCGAAGCGCGCGGCAGCGCCTCGGCCAGCGATGCGCCGTGCCGGCGCGGCCATGCTCACCATCGCGCGTGTGGTTCGCGACCATCACCGGCGCGCTCGGCCAGAAGCGCCTCGATCTGCGGCGCGTACAGCTGGCGGGCCGAACAACGGCAGTCCGGGAATCATCACCACGGGCACGGGACTCGCTCACGGCCGGCAGCGTAGCCACATGTCGCACATGAAACACGGCGTGCGCACTGCTGGCCGCGCGCGTCGCGGGCGGCGTGCTGCTGTGCGCGGCGGCGCAGGCCGCGGCGCCCATACCGGCGCCGATGGGCGCGTCACGGCGGCTCGCGCGCCCTGCTGATGCGGACGGCGGCCGCGCGCCCCCAGCGGCACTGGCACTCGGTACCCTGCACCAGGAAGCCGCCCGAACCATGCTCTCTCGCACACCCTCAACGATGAGAGCGGACGCGCGCCCGCCACATGCCCTGACACCGGCGTTCTACGGCTGCCTCGACTGTAGCATTCGGACTTGCACGGGCACTGGCTGCTGGTTTACGGCTGGTGCGCGGCTCTTTGCCGCGGCGTTGGCGGCACCGGCGCCTGGCACGCAACTCGCGCCTGGCGAGCGCCGCCCGCGCCAGCGGCGAACTCGCGCCCTACCTCAGGGGCCAGGAGCCGCGCCTCTTTCAGACACGGCCTTCCACCTGGACTTGCACGTGGCTTGCTGCAGCTGGCCGCGGGCTGCGCGTGGAACGATCCGCAGGCAGCAGGCTGGCTCGCGACGCTGGCACCGCTTGAGAGCGAGGCGGCCGCGCGCCTCAGCAGCTGGCTGCCCAAGCTGCACCGATCCGCATCGGTGAACACGACCAGACCGCCTTCTCGTTCGGTCTTGCCTGGGACAGGCCGCCGTGGCGCAGGACGTCCCGATGCGTGAGCTGCTGCGTGCTGCCGCACAGCGCTTCCTACCTGCACGACCGCAACTGCCCGCTCAGCTACAGCCTTCCAGGGAGGACTTCCTGTCCCGTGTCTTGCGGAAGCGGACTTCGTGCACCACGTCCCTGGGACAAGGAGTTCGCTGCGCTGGCTGTCAGGCTTCCCTGCCGCAGATTCCGCACGACGCAACCACCGCCTGGCTGCCCCCCGGGGTGGTCACGGATCGAGCGGATCAAGCTTGCCCACGTGGACGGGCTGAACCTGAGCCGCGCCTGGATGCTGCAGGGCATCGCCCACGGGCTGCCCGCAGCGACCCGCGTTCGATGCGGCACTGCTGGCGACGGCCCGGGCACACGCCGCGGCGGCATCTGCCCGCCGTGACCGGGAACACTACGAGGGTGGCCACTGGCTCGGGACACGTTCGCGGTCTATCTCACGAGTGGCGCAGAGTCGGCGCCCCGCCCTGAAAAGAGCCACACGCCGCCTTACGCCGAGGGCGTGCTTGCAGCTCGGCCCTGAGGTCAGACGTTATCCTCCACGCCGGCCGAGAGGCGCACCAGCCTCGTCGATGCCCGGTTGAAGCGCGCGCCGCTCGCCGGCAGCAAGGGCGTGCGTCATGATCGCTTTCGGCGTGCTCGATCAGGCTCTTCCACGCCGCCGGGCTCTCGGCGAGCGAACAGGCTGGCAGCGCTCGAGCGCGCGGCGCGCGCGCTGTCGCCAGGCCGCCGCCGCAGCTACCGCGGTGACGATGCCGCCGTAGCCGCCGGCCATCTGCCGCTGCGCGGCGCGATGCTGCGGGTGGCTCGCGGAGCGGGGTAATACGCGTCGACCCGCCGGGTGCTCCTCGAGAGCGGGCGATGGCGAGCGCGTTGCCGCAGTGGCGCTCCATGCGCAGCGCCAGCGTCTTGATGCCCGCGCAGCGTCAGGAAGCGAGTCGGAACGGGCTCGGCACGCCGCCGACGGCGTTCTGCAGAGAACGCAAGCGTTCCCTGTCAGCTCGCCGCCTGCGCAGGATGGCGGCGCCGCCGATGGCGTCGGAGTGGCCGTTCAGGTACTTGGTGGTCGAGTGCACCACGATCGTCGAAGCCGTGCTCGAGCGGGCCGCTGCATGCAGGGGCGAGGCGAAGGTGTTGTCGCACACGGATAAGGATGCCGCGTCTGCGTGCCAGCTCGACGCGACGGCTTCAGGTCGACCAGCTTCAGCAGCGGGTTGGTCGGCGTTCTCGACCCAGATGAGCCGGTGTTCGGCCTGCATGCGCTGCTTCCAGCGTCGGCCGCATCCGACAGGTCGACGAACGACACGCTGCAGTCCCGCCGAGCGCTTGCGCACGTTCTCCAGGATGCGGTAGCTGCCACCGTACAGGTCGTGCATCGCCACGACGTGCGAGCCGGCGTCCGAGCAGCTCGAGCAGCGGTGCGCGGTGGCGGCCATGCCGGATGCGAAGGCGAAGCCGGCGTGCCGCCCTCGAGGCTCGGCGACGCGCGGCCTGCGGCGCGTCGCGCGTCGGGTTGCGGGTGCGCGCGTAGTCGTAGCCCTTGTGCACGCCGGGGCTCGACTGCGCGTAGGTCGAGGTGGCGTAGATCGGCGGCATCACCGCGCCGGTGCGCGGATCGGGCGCCTGGCCCGCCGTGGATGACGCTCGCGTGCTGCCGAGTCTCACTCATGCGAGGCCAGCTTTCTGTCGATTCACTTGCTGGCGGCGCAGCAGTTCAGCAGATCGATGCGCGTGATCAGGCCCAGGAACTCCTCGCCGTCGCACCACGATCGCCACCATGCCGCGCTTGAAGATCTCCGTCAGCTCGCGCCACCGGGCGAGTCCGAGCTGCACGGTGACGAGGTCGGCTGGCCATGGCCGCGCGTCACCGGCTCGCGTGAAGTGGTCCGGATTGTCGATCGACCTCGAGCAGGATGTCCTCCTCGTCGACGATGCCGACGATCCGCGTCCGTCCTCAGCACCGGCAGCTGCGAGACGTCGTACAGCTTCATGCGCTGGTAGGCCGCCAGCACCGTCTCGTCGGCGTCCGACCGTGATCGCGGCGCGCTCGCGGTGTGCGCCGCGCGATCAGGTCGCGCAGGTCGCCGTAGGCGCTCGCGCTCGAGGAAGCCCTGGTCGAGCATCCAGTAGTCGTTGTAGACCTTGGAGAGGTACTTGTTGCCGCTGTCGCACACGAAGCGTGACGACGCGCTTGGGCCGCGTCTGCGTCGCGGCAGTAGCGCAGCGCGGCCGCGCAGCAGCGTGCCGGTGGAGGTGCCGGCCATGATGCCCTCCTGTCTTGCAGCAGCTCGCGCAGCATGCGGAACGCTCTCCGCGTCGGGGATCGAGTAGGCCCTCCGCCACGCGCGACAGATCGCGCGACCGGCGGCATGAAGTCCTCGCCGATGCCCTCCGACCAGCCACGAGCCGTCATCTTCCGTCGACGCTTGCCGGTCGTCACGTAGCTCGGCGAGCACCGAGCCTGACGGGATCGGCCAGCACCATCTCGCACCTGCGGCGACACCGTGCGCGAAGATAGCGCGACAGGCCGGTGATGCGTGCCGCCGGTGCCGACGCCGCACACCACGGCGTCCAGCCTGTGCTCCATCTGCTCCCAGATCTCCGGGCCGGTGGTGTCTCGTGCGCGTGCGGGTTGGCCGGGTTGCCGAACTGGTTGACGTAATAGGAGCCGGGGTCTCGCGTGCGATGCGCTCGGCCACGTCCTGGTAGTACTCGGGTGGCCCTTGCCGACGTCGGAGCGGGTCATCATCACCTCGGCGCCCATGGCGCGCAGGTGAAAGATCTTCTCCTGGCTCATCTTGTCGGGGATCACGAGCAGCAGGCGGTAGCCCTTCTGCGCGGCGACCAGCGCCAGGCCCAGCCCGGTGTTGCCGGCCGTGGCCTCGATCAGCGTACCGCCGGGCTTGAGCGCGCCCGGCGCGCTCGGCGGCCTCGATCATCGAGAGCGCCGATGCGGTCCTTGATGGAGCCGCCCGGGTTCTGGTTCTCGAGCTTCAGGAACAGCTCGCACGGGTCCCGGTCCAGGTGCCGCGCCGCCATGAGCGGCGTGTTGCCGATCATCATCTCGAGCCACGTTGTTGGCAGGTCGGTGGCGCCATCGCTCAGGGGGTACACGGAAAATCGGGGTTATTTATACGCCGCGCGCGGTCAATCGGGCCTCAGCCGCCCCGTCCGCGCACGATAGCCGCTCCGCGGCGCCGTGAGTCTGCACGTTCTTTCGCTTCACGGTGAGGCGCTTCCGGCGCTGGCGCTGCGCAGTGCACCGCGAGGTGGGAGCCAGGGCCGAGGCTCGCACCGGGTGCGCGCCGGAATGCCGCGCCTTCGCCGTCACGCGCGCTTCGGGACGCGGCCGGCGCGAAGGGGTCACGCCGGCTTCAGCCGGTCGCGGTGATCAACCCGGTGCCGATCCAGTCGCGCAGCAGCGCTGCCGCCTGCGCCGGTCGGCCGCGGCGCAACCTCGGCGCACAGCAGTTCGCACAGTTCGCGCGAGGGTGCGGCCGCTGCGCGCGGCATCGAGCGCGGCAGCTCGGTGTCGGGCAGCGAACGAAAGTAGCTCGTGAGCTCGGCGCCACAGCAGCCACTGGGTCGGGACGGCGTGGTACTCGAGCGGCGGCCGCTCGCTGTCTTCGGTGAGCGCCTTCCAGGTCTGCGGCGCGTTCCAGTTCAGTGCCAGGCGCTGCACGCTCGGATGCCAGATGCGGGCGCAGGAACGCCCATTGTTCGGGAGCGACGTGGGTGAGTGCCTCGGCGTCAGCGGCTGCGCATCCGCAGCGTCGAACACGCCACTCATGGCCCTCCCCAGCGCGCCCAGTTCGGCGAGGATCGGGGCGCCCGCGTAGCTCGCTCGTGGGCGGCAGGAACTGCGGCAGCTCATCACCGCGTGGCGGATCGAGAAGTACGGCGAGTCGTGCGTGTCCACCGTAGGCGCCGGCGAGCAGCCGGAAGTCCGTCATCGAGGAGCCGGGCGAGCGCCGGGAAATTGCTGCGCAGCGCGTCGGCGAGCCGGCTGCGGTAGGCATCGCCGTAGATGCCGGAGGCGGGTGGCCACCGGCACCCGCGCTGTCCCGAGGACGTGCCCGGCGACGCCGCTGGTCGCCGCGCAGCAGTACTGCTGGAAGTCCCCTGCACGGCCGCTCAGCGTGCTCACGTGGCGCCCGCCGCGACGCGCACCGGCGCGCCGCCGCGGCCTGCCTGCCTGCGGGCAGCCAGCGTGCGCTCGCTCAGGGAGTGCGTGCCCGCTCGCAGCTCCGCGCACAGCTCCGCCAGGCGGCGGGATGTGGTCGTCGCGCTCGATCATGAGTCGACACCGGCTCACAGTGGCGGATCGCGGCTGCGTGACAGCTCCCACACCGGGTCGGGTACCGGGTGGTCGTGGGTGTCGATGAGATAGCCGCCGTGATTCTCGTGCCCGGCAGGTGGATCTGCTGCACGCGCTCGGCGGGCACGGCCGCGAGGTATAGCGACGTCGAACTCGTGGTTCACGGCGCTCACGTAGATGTTGTTGACGTCGAGCGAGGATCAGGCAGTCGGCGCGCGTCGGCCACCTCGCGCAGGAATTCCCACTCGGTGAGGCGCGAGCTCGCGGAAGGCGACGTAGCTGGAGGCGATTCTCGAGCAGGATGCGCCGCCCAGGATGTCCTGCACCGTGCCGCACGCGCTCCACGCACGTGCGCGCAGTGCCTCTCGGTGTAGGGCAGCGGCAGAAGATCGTGGGTGTTGCGGCCCGCCACCCCGGTCCAGCACAGGTGATCGGACACCCACACCGCGCTCGACGGCGCCGAGCGCCTTGAGCTGCCGCAGGTACTCGAGGTCCAGCGGCGCCGGTGCTGCCGATCGAGAGTGACACCCGTGCATCGCGAGCGGGTAGCGCTCGCGGAAGCGCATCAGGTAGCTCAGGGGCTTGCCGCCCGGCACCAGGTAGTTCTCGGAGAGGACCTCAAACCAGTCGACGCGGGGGCGGTCCGCGAGAATCGCCTCGTAGTGATCGACCCTGAGGCCGAGACCAAGCCCAAGCGATGGAGCGCGTCAGCATGGAGCGGAAAAGCGGGCCGGCGCGTGGCCGGCTCGCAACGACTTCACTTGGCTTTCGGCCTTGGCGGCGTCTCAATCCGCCTTGCTCATCTCCACAAATCCCTTGCCCTTGCAGGAATTCTGGCCCTTGCACGCGTTGTTGGCGCTCTTACACGCCGAGTGTCCCCTTGCAGGAATTCACACCCTCGCACTTCACTTTGGCTTCGTCGGCACTGGCGGTGCTGATGGCGGCGGTGGAGAACATCACCGCCGCGGCCGCGGCCAGGGCAACACTGGACAGCATTTTCGAAGTCGTTCGCAGTCTCCTCTAGAGCCCGTTGAACGCCGCGGATTGTTACGCCTTGGTGCCTTTGATTGGTGCGTGTCTGCCCCGGCGACGTAGGTGCCCCCGGCGCCAACACAATTTCCCCGTTTCAAGGGCACAAACGTTGCGGCTGTACAGTAGACCGGCGCTCGTGGCACTGGATTGCAGCCGCTCAGGCCCCATTTACTCCGCTCGTACCGCGTGGGGCGCATGACGCACCGCAAGAGGAGTTCCCGTACAATGGCGAGCGCCTGCGCCTGCACGGCAGCGAAGCGCTCCACCTATCGAACCAGCAGACGGTGACGGAATGACCGAGCGCCTCACGTGACGCCATTTCGCTGCGGGGCGCACGCCAGAACAATCTGAAGAATCTCGACCTCGATATTCCGCTCAACGAGCTGATGCGTGGTGACCGGCGTGTCCGGCTCGGGCAAGTCCTCGCTGGTGTTCGACACGCTGTACGCGGAAGGTCAGCGCCGCTACGTCGAGACCTTCTCGCCCTACGCGCGGCAGTTCCTCGACCGCATGGACAAGCCGCAGGTCGACTCGCATCGCCGGCATCCCGCCGGCGATCGCCATCGACCAGACGAACCCGGTGCGCACCTCGCGCTCGACCGTCGGCACGATGACCGAGCTGAACGATCACCTGAAGCTGCTGTTCGCGCGCGCCGCCGCGCTGTACTGCCGGCGCTGCGGCAAGGCGGTGCGGCACGCGAGCACCGAGAGCATCTGCAACGAACTCAGCGCGCGCGCCGCGGCCGCCGGGGATCCGCGCCTGCTCGTACAGCTTCCCGTGCCGGTGCCGGCGAATTTCAGCGTCGCGGAAGTGCGCGAGCTGCTCGCGCGCCAGGGCTACACGCGCTTTCTCGAGACACGCGCCCGCCGCTGCGGTCGTGGCGCCCGCGCACGGCTGCCGCGGCGTGGCAGGAAGCGCGCGCGCAGCACCGCCCGCACCTGCCGTGACGCTCGAAGTGGTGCAGGACCGGCTGCGCGCCGGCACCGGCGGAGCGCGGCCGGATTCTGGAGTCCCTGGAGGCGGCGCTGCGGGTCGGGCGCGGGCGCGTGAACGTGCGTGCTCGATGATGCGCGATCCGCCGCAGCCGCTCGACACCTGGCGCTACTCGAGGCGAGCTGCACTGCGCCGAGTGCGATCTTGCCTACGCAACGCCGAACCCGAGCCAGTTCTCCTTCCAACTCCCGCTCGGAGCGTGCGAGCCCTGCCGCCGGTTTCGGCCGCACCATCGGCATCGACTACGGCCTCGTCATCCCGGATGAGACCAAGACGCTGCGCGGTAGGGCATCAAACCGTGGCAGACCAAGTCGTACGCGGAGTGCCAGGAAGACCTGGAAGTTCGCCAATGCTGCGCGGCATTCCCTGGACACGCCCTGGCGCGAGCTCGGCAGCGAGGCGCGCAAGCTGGGTGATCGAGGGCGAAGGCGCGTGGATCGAAGAAGGTCTGGTACGGGGTGAAGCGCTTCTTCGCCTGGCTGGAAACGCGCGCCTACAAGATGCACGATGCGGGTACTGCTGTCGCGCTACCGTGCTACTACGCTCCTGCAGCGTCTGCGACGGCGCGCGCCTGAAGACCGAGGCGCTGCTGTGGCGGATCGGCATGACAAGGCGCTGGCCGATGCCGCGCCTGGCGCTGCGCAGCGCTTCCGGCCCCAGGGCGTGAGTGGAGCGCCGCGCAGCTGGCCGCACTGCCCGGCCTTTCGATGCACGACCTGGTGCTGCTGCCGCGTGGAACGCAGCCACGCGTTCTTCCAGCAGCCTGCAGCTGCCGCGGCCGCTGGATGAGGCGACGGATCTGCTGCTCGGCGGAGATCCGCGCGCCGCTTCGCTACCTCGCGGACGTGGGCCTCGGCTACCTCACGCTCGATCGTCAGTCGCGCACGCTCTCGGGCGGCGAAGTGCAGCGCATCAACCTCACCACGGCGCTCGGCACGTCGCTCGTCAACACGCTGTTCGTGCTCGACGAGCCCTCCATCGGCCTGCACCCGCGCGACATGCAGCGCGTGATCGGCGTGATGAAGCGGCTGCGCGATGCGGGCAACTCGCTGGTCGTGGTCGAGCACGACCCGCAGATCATGCTCGAGGCCGACCGCATCCTCGACCTTGGCCCCGGCGCCGGCGAGCGCGGCGGCGAGATCGTGTTCTTCGGCACGCCCGCAGGCGATACGCGGGCACCAGCCTCGCTCACCGGCCGAGTACCTGACGCGGCAGCAGAGCGTGCGCCGGCGCGCCCGCCGGCGACGACAGGCGCCGGCGAGCGCCGGCGGCGCGTGGTGGCGGAGGCGCGATCCAACCGCTGGCTGGAACTCAAGGGCGGCCTGCGAGCACAACCTGAAGAACGTCGACGTGCGCATTCCGCTGAAGCGTCTGGTGTGCGTCACCGGCGTGTCGGGCTCGGGCAAGTCCACGCTGATGCGAGGACGTGCTGTACCCGGCGCTGCTGCAAGTACCGCGGCAAGCCCACCGAGGCGCCCGGCGCAGTTCGCAGGCCTGACCGGCGCCGGAGCTGATCGACGATCGTGGTCATGGTCGACCAGAACCCGATCGGCCGCACGACGCGCTCCAATCCCGCGAGCTACGTCGGCGCCTTCGACGCGATCCGCGCGCTGTTCGCCGCCGAGCCGGCGCGCGCAGGCGCGCAAGTACACGCCCGGCACGTTCAGCTTCAACTCCGGCAACGGCCGCTGCCCGACCTGCAGCGGCAACGGCTTCGAGCACGTCGAGATGCAGTTCCTCTCCGGACGTGCTACCTGCGCTGCCCGGACTGCGACGGCACGCCGCTATCGCGACGAGGTGCTCGACGTCCGCCGCGAAGGCGCGGACGGCCGACGCCTGCAACATCGCGCACGTGCTGCGAGCTGACCGTGCACCGAGGCGCGCGCCTTCTTCGCCGACACAGCGGAAGTCGCGGCGCGCCTCGCAGCCGCTGGCGGATGTCGGGCCTCGAGTACCTGAAGCTCGGCCAGCCGGTGCCGACGCTCTCGGGCGGCGAGGCGCAGCGGCTGAAGCTCGCCGGGCACCTGGCGGAAGCCGGCTCGGTGCTCGTCCAGCATCACGCACCGCGGCAAGCTGTTCCTGTTCGATGAGCCGACCACCGGCCTGCACTTCGAGGACGTGGCCAAGCTGCTGCGGGCGTTCCGCAAGCTGCTGGTGCGCGGGCCACTCGCTGCTCGGTGATCGAGCACAACCTCGACGTGATCCGCGCCGCCGACTGGATCATCGATCCTCGGACCCGAGGGCGGCGAGCGCGGCGGGCAGATCGTCGTGCGCCGGCACGCCCGGCGCAGGTACGCGCGCACGCGCGTTCGTTCACCGGCCAGGCGCTGCGCCGCCTACGCAGGAGGCGCTGACGGCGGCCGCGCACGGCGCGCGCCGCCGCGGCTGCCGCAGGTCGCGGAGCCGCGCGCGGCACTACGGCGCGCCACGTCCGCCGACCCGCCACGCGGTCGTCATCCACAAGGCGCGCGAGCACAACCTGCAGAACATCGACGTCGAGATCCCGCGCGAGCGCTTCACGGTGATCACCGGCGTGTCCGGCTCCGGGCAAGTCGACGCTCGCCTTCGACATCCTCTTCAACGAAGGCCAGCGCCGCTACCTCGAATCGCTGAACGCCTACGCGCGGCAGTTCGTGCAGCCGGCCGCGCGCCCCGGACGTGGACGCGATCTTCGGCATCCCGCCGACGGTCGCGATCGAGCAGCGCACCAGCCGCGGCGGCCGCAAGAGCACCGTGGCGACGCTCACCGAGATCTACCACTTCCTGCGCCTGCTCTACGTGAAGCTCGGCACGCAGTACTGCCCGGACTTGCGACGTCGCCATCGAGCCGCAGAGCCGCGCCGCGATCGCCGCACGCCTGCTGCGCGACTACACGGGCAAGCGCATCGCGCTGCTCGCGCCGCTGGTCGTGGCGCGCAAGGGCTACTACACCGATCTGGCGAAGTGGGCGGCCGCAGAGGGCTACAGGCACCTGCGCGTCGACGGCGAGCTGCTGCCGACGCGTGCCGTGGCCGCGCCTGATCGCGCTTCAGCGAGCACACCATCGAGCTGCCGGTCGACGCAGATCGAGGTCGGCGTCAAGCGCAACGAGGCGGCGCTGCGCGAGGCGCTGGCGCCGCGCGCTCGACTTCGGCAAGGGACTGGTGCACGTGCTCGTCGACCGCAGTCAAGCCGAGGTGCACGGTGTTCTCCACCAAGCGCGCCTGCCCGTCCTGCGGCACGAGCTTCGCCGAGCTCGATCCGCGCCTGTTCTCGTTCAACTCCAAGCACGGCTGGTGCGAGGCTGTTTCGGCACCGGGGTCGAGATGCGCGGGTTTCGACGAGGAGCAAAGCGGCGAGGAACTGTGGTGGAACGAGTGGTACGACGCGCGAGCCGCAGCCCTGCAGCGTGCTGCCACGGGCAGCGGCTCAACCCGATCGCGCTGCAACGTGCGCTTCCGCGAGCGCTCGATCGCCGCGCTCGCGCGCGAAGCCGGTCGAGCGAGAGCCGGGAGTTCTTCGCCAGGCTCGCGGCTCGGACACGCGCGAGCGCGAGATCGCGCGCGACCTGCATGGCCGAGATCGCGCGCGCCTGACGTTCCTCGCAGCGCGTCGGCCTCGGCTACCTGCAGCTCGATCGCGCCGCGCCGACGCTCTCGGGCGGCGAGGCGCAGCGCATCCGCCTCGCCGCGCAGCTCGGCTCGAACCTGCAGGGCGTGTGCTACGTGCTCGACGAGCCGACCATCGGCCTGCATCCGCGCGACAACGCAGGTGCTGCTCGATGCGCTCAGCCGAGCTCGCCGGTCAGCGCAACACGCTGGTGGTGGTCGAGCACGACGAGAGACACCATCCGCCGCGCCGACTCACGTGCATGGACCTCGGGCCGCAGGCCGGCGTGCGCGGCGGCGAAGTGGTCGGCGCCGGCGACGGTGCAGGACCTGATGCGCAACCCGCGCTCGATCACCGGGCGCTTCCTGCGCGAACCCGCTGCTGCATCCGGCGCAGCCGCGCCGCGCGGTGAACGCCGCGCACGCCGCAGCTCGACGCTCGAGCGCGTGGCGCTGCACAACGTGCGCGGCGACGACGTCGCGCATTCCGCTCGGGCGCCTGGTCGTGATCACCGGGCGTGTCGGCTCGGGCAAATCGACCGTCGCGCGCGACGTGCTGTACGCGAACCTCAAGCGGCTGCTCGGCGAGAACTGCCCGGCGGGAAGCAGCCGCGCGGCCGCCGCCGAAGCTCACCGGCTGCGCGGCGGTGCGCGGCTCGAGCACATCGACCGCGTGCTGGAAGTGGACCAGACGCCGATCGGCAAGACGCCGCGCTCCTGCCCCGCGACCTACATCGGCTTCTGGGACGACATCCGCGCGCATCTACGCCGACACCACCGAGGCGCGCATCGCGCGGCTACAGCACCAGCCGCTTCTCCTTCAACACCGCCGGCGGCCGCTGCGAGGCGCTGCGAAGGCCAGGGCATGCAGACGATCGAGATGAGCTTCCTGCCCGACGTGAAGGTGCTGTGCGACGTCTGCGGCGGGCGAGCGCTTCAACTCCGAGACGCTCGCGGTGCTGTGGCGCGGCAAGCAGCATCGGCGACGTGCTGGCGATGAACGTCGACGATGCGGTCGAGTTCTTCGCCGCGCATCCGCGCGATGCACCACGCGCTGCAGCTGCTGCAGGACGTGGGCCTCGGCTACCTCACGCTCGGCCAGCCGAGCCCGACGCTCTCCGGCGGCGAGGCGCAGCGCATCAAGCTCGTGACCGAGCTCGTCGAAGGTGCGCGGCGAGAGTCGCGCGCGGGCCGCGCCAGAAGGCGCAGCACACGCTGTACGTGCTCGATGAGCCCACCGTCGGCCTGCACATGGCCGACGTCGAGAAGCTCATCCGCGTGCTGCATCGGCTGGTCGACGCCGGCAACACCGTGGTCGTGGTCGAGCACAACCTCGACGTGCATGGCCGAGGCGGACTGGATCCTCGACCTCGGGGCGCCGGAGCAGGCGATGGCGGCAGCCACGAGCATCGTCGCCCAGGGTGCGCCGGACGCAGATCGCGCCGTCCGCGGGAAGCAATGCCCACCGGCCGGTGGTGCTGGCGGGACTTCCTGCGGCAGCTGCACCCGGCCGACGGGGCCGGGAAGCTAGACGCCACAGCGCCGCGCTTCGGGCGCACGACTTCGATCGTCAGATGCGAGAGGCCGGAGAAGCGTCCAGTGCAGGCGGTAGAAATGGACGTCCCGCGCCCGGCCGGTCACGATCCGAAACGATGGCACCAAAATGGCCCGGACCGAGCCACCAGAGGTGCAGATCAGCGACGGTCGCCATCCTCCTCAGACATCGCCGGATACGCGCGGCGAGCGCCGTGTCCCGGGGTCATGTCGAGAGGATCCGGCCCGTGTCCCGCACCAGGGCATACGACCATAACGCGATGACCGAGCCGCCTACGATTCCCATCATGGGGTCCATCCCACATCCAACCGAGGAATCGGGCGGCCGTCAACCCGAGAATCGCCAGAACGGACACGCCGGCGTCGGCGTACGTGGATGGGCCGCCCGAAGATTGTGGTCCTGTGGACGTGGTGAGCGGGGGGCTCCTCGAAAGTCCAGCCGGTAGGTCGCGGTGTCCAGACGATCGAAGCGTCAGGTGCACCGCGAACTCGTGCTGGCTCCGGAATCACCTCGTCTGACTCGGTAGTCACCCCGCCATCTCAGGGAAAATGGCTGCACGCACGCCTCCCGGACGGTCGGTTTCGATCGACGCGGCGAGCGCTCAGGCCGCCAGCTCGCCTGGAGGCCGGAACCCGGCACCGAAACCGGGCCGGGCCGGCGCAACCTCGAAGATGTGCGATTTAACCGTGCCCAAACTCTGGTTTCAGCTCCTGCCGCGGGCGCGTGCACCGCGTCGTCGAGCGGCTTGCTCGCCGTGACCGTCGTGCATGAACATCGCCGGCGCCGCCGCTCAACGGCCAGGCTGCTTACCTGATGTCCACCTTCGCAGGCCGAGCAACGCGCTCGGACCATCGGGACCTCACGGGCAGTCGGTGCTGCACCGGCGCCAGAAAGCGCCTGACGGCCTCGTAAGCCGATGAAGCGCAATGAGAGCCAACACACGATGGCGCTGGTGAACCCAGCGAGATCACCCAGCTTGCCGGTGCCGAAGCTGAAGCGCGCGTCGCTCGCGTGCTTGCGGGCGAAGAGTGTAGGCCCAGGCCGCAATCAACAACGCAATCGCGTGGGTCGACATGTGCAGGCCGTCCGCGACCAGCGCGAGAGGGAGCCGAAAGAGCGATCCACCGCCGATCTCCAGCGCCAGCGTCGCGGCGCTGGGCCGATGACCGCCGCGCTCGGCGCTGCGTTCCTCGCATGGCCGATCGCCGACGCCGAGCCGTGAGCTGCTGGCCCCATGCTATCCGGCCGTACGGCGTCCGCAGTCACGCCGGCGGTCTCACGTGAAGCAGCACTGGCACGACGTCGATGAGTTCGGCTGCCGCCTCGGCGCGCGGCGTCACTGGCATGCGGTCAGCGGGCCACGAGGTGCTCACGGATGTGATCACTTGACGTACTTCGCCAGCCAGGCTGCTCACGGCGCCGCGGCATGCGGTAGCTGCATGATCCGGCCGCAACCTGCAGCCTCATTCAGCGCCCGCTCGACCGACGCGACCGGCCCACGCAGTGCGGCGATCGAAATGACGAGGAGAGCCGGTCGGCTAGCGATGGTGCGCCACGGGCTGCTATATACCCTACCGGGGTATGATATCAAGCTGTCGCGCGTGCGGCGCGGGCGAACGACGCCCAACGGTAGTACGCCTGCCGGCCATGGCTCACGATCTGGTGTGCTGGAAATGCGGCGCCTCGCCTGGCGGAGCTGACGCACTGCCGCTGCGACGGCTGCGAGGAGTGTCCCGAAGTGCCGCAGCTGAGCTGCGTGTGCCCGCATGTGCGTCGACTACACGACACGCGTGTGGCCAAGCACTGCCGCGGAGCCGACCGCGGAGGAAGTGAGCGACAAGGTGCGCGCGAACTTCTGCGACCACTACAAGCCGCGCCCGGCCGCGTACATCCCCGCAATACCGGCGAGGTCGACAAGGATGTAAACTCTCGGAGCTGGACAAGCTGTTCGGCAAGCGCTATGCGGCTCGCGTCCGTCGTCAGGAGCGGCCCTCGCTACCGCCAGCGCACGGGCCTGCGTTCGCGCGTAAGACTGCGCAGCACAATCAGCGCATGCGCTCGCACGCCCGCCGCAGCGCGCACAACACGGGAGTCATACATGACTCGATCGGATCGCGCGCCGCAGGCATGTGGGCCGGCTTCGCGGCGCTGTGCTGGCCTGCGCCGCTCATCGCTTCCCGCCATGCCGCCGCAGTCGCGCCACGACACTGCCAGCTGGGCCCAGAGACCTGCACCCCTGCGGAAGCGGCGAGGTCCAGCGGCCTGCAACACCTGGGTGCAGAGCTGCCTGACGCCGCGCCGCGTCGCGCGCGCCTGCTCGCCGTCAAGGGCGCACGCACGATCGACAATACCCTGCAGCCCCTGACGACGAGGCCATTGCGACGTCGCTCGTCGATCGCACAGTCAGCACAGCTGATGTACGGCGTCGGTGCCAGCAAGGAGCTGCGCGACAAGGCGCCAGGCGACTCACGCGGGCCGCGCACGCCGCGCTGCACGGCGCTGAACCTCAACCGGCCGGTCTACCAAGGCCCTGCAGTGCCATCACCGGCGCCGACCGATGCGGCCGCCCGGCACTACCTCGAGCACATCGCTGCTCGAGTACCGGCTCGGCCGGCGTCGACAAGGACGAGGCGACGCGCGCGAGATCAAAGAGCGCTGCAGGAGCAAGATCACCGAGCAGCGGCGCTGGCGTTCGAGCCGCAACGTGCACGACGACCGTGCGCACGGTGCTGCGTCGACAAGGCGCAGCTCGGCGGGCTGCCGCCGGACTATCCTCGCCTCGCACCAGCGGCCCCGACGCGAACGGGCGAAGTCACGATCACGACCGACTCGCCCGGATACCTGCCCTGCCGTGCTGAAGTTCGCCAACAGCGCGGAGCTGCGCCAGCAAGCTGTTCCTCGTCGGCGCACGCAGGTCGGCCTTCCCGCGCCAACACCGAGAGCGCTGCGCGGCCTGCTCACCGCAGCGGCGGGAGCTGGCGCACCTGCTCGGCTACGCCACCTGGGCGGACTTTGCGATGGCCGACCAGATGATCGGCTCGCCCGCGAAGCTGGCCGAGTTCGTCGGCAAGGTCGATGCGGCCTCGCGCGAGCCGGGCGCGCGCGCGAGGATGCGGCGCTGCTGGCCTTCGCCAAGCAGCGTGAGCCGTCGACTGCAGAAGATCTCGGCCGCGGATGCGCGCTACTGGCGCAGGAGCAGTACCGGCGCGCCAGAGTTCAGCTTCGACTCGCAGAGCGTGCGCCCTACTTCCCCTACGCCGCAGGTCGAGCAGAGGCGTGATCGCCACCGCCTCGACAGCTGTTCCACGTGCGAGATCAAGCCGGTGCCGGTGTGCGCACTGGCATTCCCTCGGTCACCACCTACGATGTCTTCGACGGCGCGCCGGAAGCTCGAGCGCATCTACCTCGACATGCACCCGCGCGGAGGCAAAGGACAAGTGGTTCTCGACGCCAGCCGCTCACCACCAGGGCACGCGGCCGACAGCTGCCCGATGGCGCGCTGGTGTGCAACTTCCCGGCGGCGTGCCGGGCGATCCAGGCCTCATGCAGTACGGCGACGTCATCGTGTTCCTGCACGAGGTTCGGTCACCTCATGCACCACGTCGATCGGCAGCCAGAGATCGCTTTCGTCGGCGAGGGCGGCGTTCCTGCGTGGAGGGCGACTTCATCAGGCGCCCTCGCAGATGCTGGAAGAGTTCTTCCACGACTACGGCGTCACTCACCTCGTTCGCGCGCCACCTACCAGACCGGCGAGGTGCTGCCCAAGGACCTGTACGATCACGCATGACGACGCGCGGACACCTACGGCTGCGCGAGCGGCCGAGCAGTTCCAGCTGCTGTTCAGCCGCCGATGTCACTCGGACTTCCACGTTGCGCAGCCGGCGCACGCTGGACTTCGACGCCGCTGTACCGGAAGCGACTTCGCGCGTTACAGCACGTGCCGCGTATCGTGCCGGGGATCATTTCTGGGCGCGCGTACACGCACCTGAACGGCTACAGCTCGAACTACTACACCTACGTGCTCGACAAGGTGATCGCGCTGGATTTCTTTGCGCAGTTCGACGCGCAGAATCTGCTCGCGCGGTCCGGCCGGCATGCGCTACCGCGCAGACGGTGCTGGCGCCCAGGGCTCCACCAAGCCGCGCCGCCCAGCTGGTGCGCGACTTCCTCGGCCGCGACACCAACCTGGATGCCTACCGTCGCTGGATGCTGGCGGAGTTCGACACCCACGGCTACGGACTTCTTCATCCGTTCGCTGAGGGCGCTCGAGCAGCTTGGCGAACGGCGAAGTTCTTCAACACCTCGAGCGCGCAGGTGACGCACGCCGCTCTCGTTGATGCGTCTCGCCGATTGCCGTCGTCGATGGTGAGCTGACTCGGCGCCAAGGATCTCAGGGTCTCCTCGAGGGATGTGCGGGCCACGGCGGCTCGCGCGCGCGCCGACCCTACCCGGCGCCGCGCGCGGCTGCAGCGCCGGGGCATTGCCGGCGGCTGGGGCCGCGCTCTGGCGCACGGCGCGCCCGACGGCCACCTTCGGCACCGGCTACGCCGAGGATCTTCCTGCCTGCCGCGCCAGCGGTCCCCCTTGGCGCAACCGAGGCTACCGCGCCTGCGCCATCTTCGTCAGCCGCTTCCGCGGCAGCTGTGGCGGTCGCCGCGTCATCGTCAATCAGCTTGAACTCATCCGCTGTACGGCTCGGCGCGGTGCTGCGGGCTGCGCCAGCGTGGCGGCCTGCTTGTCCTGATCGGTCGGCGCGGGCCTTCTCCTGCGGACTCACCGGCACCACGGCGACCGCAGGCGAACTCCGAGCGCACGTAGTGGGCGACCTGCTTGGCCGGAATTGGCGTCGCTGAAGAACCCGAGGCGCAGCCCATACCACTTGCGCCCATCGCGGCTGCCCTCGACGGTGTACAGGGTGTAGGCGCTGAAGATGGCCAGCGGGCAGGTACCTTCGTCCAGTTCAACGGCCTGCACCGACCACTGCAGCTGCACGGCGAACGGCTTCACGGCGGCGTTGGTCACGACGGCTTCCTTGCAGGTGCCTCGCGGGTGCCGGTGTCGTCGGGCTTGCAGCAGCGGGATGGCCCCGTGCGCGGCGTCGAATGCGGCGCGGGCGGCTCGCCGCCCTCAGGGCGGCAGCGTCTCGAGCATCTTCAGTACCTGCGTGTCGCTGAGAGGGCCGTGGCCGGCGGCGAAGGTCGCTACGCGCGGCGGGGGCAGGCGCGCGCATCAGGCGCGTCTCGCCCGTGGCGCTCGCATCGCCGAGCGCCTGTGAGCACCTCGCGCACGTTCGAGTCTGCAGAACACCGCCGTTTCGGCGGCTTCTTCGCCGCGTGCAGGCGCGCGGCGGCGCGAACGCTCGCCGTCAGTCCGGCGGCGCGGCGGCGGCTTGCGTGCAGCTGCGGCGGCCGCGCTCTTCGCGCTCACCGGCGGTGGCGCACGCCGCGGCCGCGGGCTTAGCGCGCCGGCGCGGGTGAGCGTGCGCGCTGCAGCGGCAGGCGGCGCCTTGCGCGGCATCAAAGCAGCCGGTGCCGCGACGCGCGCAGCGGCGGCGGCGCGGATACCTTGCGCGCGACCGGCGCGGCGGCGGCGTGCAGGCGCGGGCAGCCTGCAGCACCGATACCAGTACCGGGATGGTCGGGCGCGGCGGGTGCGCGCGACCGGCGCGGGCGGCGGCAGCGCCAGCGCGGGCAGCGGGACTCGCGCTGCTGGGGACCGGCGGCATGCTGTGCCTGAGCGGCGGCCGCGGCGGCGGCTCGCTCGCGCAGCTTGCGGCCCAGTGCCTCGCCGGCCCAGGCACCCGGGTAAATCTCGCGCGACGTTGAGCCACTCCTCGGCCTCGGCGAGCGTCGCGAAATAACCCATGTGCAGACGAAAGCGCTCGCGGCCTTCCTCGAAGCGCCGACTCACGAAGAACGTGAAGCGCTTGAGCTCCGGCAGATCGGTCTGCACAAGCGCCATCGGCGTCGGTCGACGAACACAGGTTGAGAACGAACGGTCCCGCGCTTGGCTGCCGGGTGCCGCCGCGTCTCCTGCTCGGCGCTCTGTGCAGAGCATCGGAAGCGAAGGTTGGCGTTGCTGTCATAACTTCCCCGGAAGCGAAACCTTCAACGGCCACGGTCTCGAGGACTGCGACTGATTCGCGTGACGGGGTGGAGTGCGAGCGCTCGCGCCTGTTGCGCGATCGTGGCAGCCCCGCCGTCATAGGAATCGTCCTTTAGACCGGTGGCTTTGCGTCCCCGTCTTTCGACGGGTTTGCCCTTATCACTGAGGACCCAAGTGTCGAAGCGTCGCGGATTTGCAGTCAAGTGCCGATAATGTGCCGCGGCCTCTCAGGTGCGGTGACATATGCGCAACTGTCGCCGCACGGCGCACCGCTTTATGTCTCACCGTGGCGACGGGCGGCGGCCGACGATCCCAGAAGCGCCCGGCGCTCACCATGATGTCGCGCGTAGAAGCTGCCGCCGCTCAGATCCCCGCGCCTGGCGGCCGCGACCCCGCGCGTGGCGCGTGCACGAAACGGCCGCCGCCGGCGTAGATCACCGACGTGGTCGATGCCGCGCGAGCGCATGCGAAAAAACACCAGGTCCCCGGGCAGCAAGCTGCCCAGCGGCACCGGGTGCGCCGCGCGCTGCTGCTCGGCGGCGGTGCGCGGGATGGCCAGGCCTGACGCGCTCGTGGACGTACGAGCGCCAGCCCGCTGCAATCGAAGCCGGCCGCGTCGGCGCCGCCGAAGTGGTATCGGTGCCGACGGTTCGAGGCGGCAGCTGGCAATCGCGCCGCCCTGCGTGCACCTCGCTCGGCCGCCGTTGACTCGGGTGCCGCGGAGCCCGGCGAGGCGCTGCGTTGGCTGCGGCACCCGGTGCCGGCTGCCGCGCCGGCAAGCGATCACTGCGTGGGCGTGCGGAGAAGAGGCTGCACGCGCCGAGCGGCACAGAGCCTGCAACCGTGCGCGCGAGGCGCACGCGCAGCTACCGTGCGCCCGGCGGGCGCTCGTTCGGCGGCGCCCGGCCGGCGGCGGCATGCGGCGCGCGGCGAGTCCGCGCCAGCGCCCGTAGCCGGCGTACGTGCTAGCGCTGCAAGCCGCGGCGGCCGGAGCGGGTGGCCCCGAGCATGGCGGCTGCCCGACGGTGGTGGCGGATGCCGCGGTACGGGACGTACCGGCCCCGCAGCAGCGGGTTCACCGGCGGGCGTAGACTGCGCAGTGCGCGCGAGCTCCAGCGGGCGCACCTCGCCTGCGCCAGCCGAGCAGCACGTGACGGCTGCAGGATGTCCAGCGACTCGAAGCCCGCCGCCACCGAGCTCGCTCCTCCATCTCCCCCTTGGTGCGCAGGTAGAAGTTCTGCGCGCGGCAGGGTCCGCGCCCGACAGCCGATATGACGACGAAGCGCCGTGGCGTTCGCCGCCTTGGCGGCGCGCGCGCAACGCCACAGCACTCGATGTCGACCGCCCGGAAGCTGCTCCTGCGAGCCGGCCTCGCGGATCGTCGTGCCGAGGCAGCACAGCGCGGCGTCGGCTAGCCGGCACCCTTGAGCTGCGCCTCCAGGTGCTCGGAATTGCACGATGCGGTTGGCGAGCCGCCGGATGCTCGCGGCCCGAGCGGCCGCCGCGAGACGGCCAGCACGCGCGCTGACGTCCGGCGCCTCGAGCAGCGCATCGAGCGCGTAGTCCGCCGGCAAGCCCGCTCGCTCCGGCCAGCAACTGCGAGCTTCCCTTCCGCCTCTCCCATCGGTGCACCCCTGTCGCAACCGCGAGGTGTTGTTTTTCCGACAGCTTAGAAGTGCGCGCGTCCCGCGGCAAAGGCGCGCCCGCTGTTTGCGGGACCGCAGCGCCTGAAGGGTGCCCGCAGCACCAGCAAGCGCGGAACGTGGGCCGCCAGGCGCGGGTGGCCGCACCGCGCCCCGCCGCATCGCGAGTGTTACCATTCGCCCAGCGCGTTATGCGCTTTGACTGTGGGAACGCGCCCGGTGAGACGTTTGAAACTGCCCCTGATGGTCGCTGCACGGCGGTGCATGGCGCCGGCCGCAGCACTGGCCGTGACCGATGCCGAACCGGGTGGCGGTGCACCGGAGTTCCGTTGCGGCCTTCGATGCGCGCCGCTACCCGGATGCGCTG
>ERZ1370068.1806-contig-11749_pt1 | contig 51417 bp, 73 predicted proteins | sample MGYA00561227_ERZ1370068 | MGnify/ENA primary metagenome ERZ1370068 (study PRJEB38410, sample SAMEA6850437) | metagenome | study: Metagenomic assessment of the ecological functions of the soil: analysis of the soil microbiota associated with the... | reverse complement strand
CCACGTCTCCTTCGCCAACTAGTGGTAGAAAGAATCCCTGTGTTGGCTTGGAAACCGGAATTGAAAGCCAGCGCCGCTTCGGTGCCTTTAGCTCGGCGATTTTGCTTCTCCAGCTCTTCGTGCAAGGTCATGTTCCCGGATATCAGCCGCGAAGCGCCGGATCCGCAGCCGTAGCGATCGATCGCTTCCTTTGCCGCCTTGCATAACGAGGGATGATTCGCCAGTCCCAGGTAATTATTGGAAGAGAAGTTAATCACTTCTCGACCATCGAGCCGCAGCGTCGGTCCCTGGTCGCTTTCCACGCGCCGGAGTTTACGATACAGCCCGCATCTTCAATGCGGAGTAATTCAGTGATGATCGAATCGTAACCCATGATTTTCGCCGATTATTGCACCAATCGGGCAATTATCAACCGCCGCTTTCGTATTCATCATGAGCCTTTCCTGCTATAAATAGGACCGCTAACGCCGGTTATGCTGACTGTTCTACCTCAATCAAGATGACTTATCTTATCCTGCCGCCTTAAGATCTTATTTAGGAGAGGATGTCCCAGCCTCTTTATCGGCGCTGGGAAACCTGGACATACTCAAGCAGAGTAAATTAGCGATCTTCTGTTCAGCCGAATGTCCCGCGGAACTCATCATGCAAACACCACCTCTTATTCAAACCGCATTGGCACTCAGGCATGACAGTGATAAGCGGCTTTCACTCGCCAGGGGAGCGGGAGTGCCTGAGAATTCTTCCTGGGCGAGAACCACCCCATTATCATTTGCCCGGCGCGAAGTCTTACCAAAATGCGAATTCGCACCGAACACAAGAAGGCCCTGGATGAAGGGCGCCTGCTTTTTCTTTCCTTTTTTAGAAGCCATCGTCACCGCTCCGACGTTCCTATGGCCCTAAGCCGCAATCGATTTGTGGCAGCAATGGCAGACAGGATTCTAATTCTCTATGCCGCTCCTGCCAGCAAAACAGAAACATTCTGCCGCGAGATTCTCCACTGGAAAAAGCCCTATTTACGCTTGCAAGCGATTTAAATCAAAACCTGATAACTCTGGGAGCGAAACCCTTGAACCCCAGAGAATTGGAAAATTGGAGCTATGGCTAAAGTCAAAATCGTCTATTCTTGCCAGAGCTGCGGGTATCAGTCTCCGAAGTGGCTGGGCCGCTGCCCGGATTGTAACCAGTGGAACAGTCTGATCGAAGAAAAGCAGGAACGAGCTGCGCACCCGCGCGGAGAGCTTAGCCTCGGCAGCAAGGAAGACCCTTCGCCGATTCATGCCATCGCCACAGACGAAGAGGGTCGGGTATTATCAGGCATCGGCGAGTTCGACAGAGTTCTTGGTGGCGGGCTGGTCGCAGGCTCCGTCATTCTCATCGGCGGCGATCCCGGCATCGGCAAATCGACCCTGCTCTTGCAAGCCTTCGCCGCCATCAGTCAAACGGGTCTTACTTGCCTCTATGTTTCCGGCGAGGAATCTCAGCGACAAATCAAGATGCGCGCGGAACGGCTCGGCATCTGCAGCACCGAACTTGCTCGTTCTGAGCGAAACCTCTCTGGAACGAATCATCGAGCAGGTGAAGAAGCTAAGCCCGGCGTCCTCGTCATCGATTCGATTCAAACGATCTTTACTTCAACCCTTCCCTCCGCCCCCGGCAGCATCGCGCAGGTGCGGGAAAGCTCCGGTTCCATCATCGTGCTGGCAAGAAAACCGGCCTGACGACGTTTTTGATCGGCCACGTCACCGAGGACGGCGCCATCGCCGGCCCCCGCGTGCTCGAACACATGGTCGATACGGTCCTCTATTTCGAGGGCGAGAGCGGCCACAGCTTTCGCATCCTAAGAGCCGTAAAAATCGCTTTGGCTCGACCAACGAGATCGGCGTTTTCGAGATGAAAGAAGCCGGCCTCAAAGAGGTCACGAATCCTTCAGAGATCTTTCTGATGGAGAGACCGTTGGAAGTGCCGGGGTCTGCCGTAGTTTGCAGCATGGAAGGAACGCGGCCGATCTTGGTGGAACTCCAGTCTCTAGTCAGCCGCTCATTCCTGGCGGTGCCGCGACGCACCACTATCGGTGTGGACCATAACCGAGTGGCATTACTTGTAGCCGTCCTGGAGAAAAAATGGGTGTCAGGCTCTTCGACCAAGATATCTTCGTCAACGTCGCTGGCGGTGTCCACGTCGACGAGCCGGCTGTCGATCTCGGCGTCATCGCGGCCGTCGCGTCGAGTCACAAGGAAAAATCATCGATCCGAGGACGGTCTTTTTCGGCGAAGTGGGCCTGGCTGGAGAAATTCGCGGCATCTCTCAGGCCGAAGCCCGCGTCAAAGAGGCAGGAAAGCTAGGCTTCGAACGTTGCGTCCTTCCAGCGAGCAACAGCTCTCAACTCACGCATATTAAGCATCCAGAAGCTCGCCGGCGTGAGTTCATTACAAGAGTGCTGGAAACTACTCTTCTGAACGATACGCTCAATACTGTTCGGATTGTGATTCCGCTCTTTGTATCCGACGCGACGCTTCGTTATTAATATGATCTTCCGTGCCGGAGTGGTGGAATGGCAGACGCGCCGGACTCAAAATAAGCTGGCAGAGCCTCGACCACAACGGATTGAGAGAACCCTCCGCACCACATACCAGCTCTAGCGGATCGAAACGGCTAAACCGCAGCACCGTTCGCATGCAAGGTACCGACAATACTCATACAGAGCGCCTTCAAGTTCGCGCATCTCGGGAGAGTTCGGCCTCAATGCCCTTGGGGGGGAGAGGAAGATCAAGAAGAAGCTCTTTCCAATGCGCGGACTGGTGGCGCGGGGGCAATCGGAGTCCACATAACTGCCACATTGGGTGCCGGTTGATCGTTCTGCAATACGACTCTGTTCCGCATAGCATCCGGAGGTAGCGATCAGCCAGAAGAGCAATGACAACTCTCCCGGTCCGCGATATGACTCGGACAAGGTGAAAAGGTCGTTTAAAAATCCTATCCATCCAGCGCGAGGTGCTGACGACACGACTGCACCGTAGTTCATCCACAGGAGGAGGGCTCATGATCAGCCGCAGAACGTTCCTGTCACTGGTCGCGGGTAGCATGAGCGCACCGCGAGTCGCGTTCGCCCAGCCGGAGACGCGCAAGGTCGCGCTCTACGCCAACGTCGGGGCCGATCTCACGCATTACGACGTCGACGTCGCGGGCGCCGCGCTGACCAAGCGCGCCACCGTCACCCTGCCCGCGGGCGTGCAATACGCCTGGCCGCACGTCTCGCGGCGGTATCTGTACGTCGCGACCAGCAGCAGCGCATCCGGATACGGACCGGCGGGGACCGAGCATCACGTCACCGCGTTTCGCATCGACCCCGCCAGTGGCGCGCTCACCAAGCACGGTGAGGCGATCCGGCTGCCCACTCGGCCGATCCACATGACCACGGACATCCCTTCGGAGAACATCCTGGTCGCGTTCAACAATCCGAGCGCGTTGCGCGTGTATCGGATCAACCCCGACTTCACGCCCGGCGAGGAAGTGAAGCAACCGGGCCCGATCGACGCCGGCATCTTCGCGCATCAGGTGCGCGTCACGCCCGACAACCGGCTGGCGATCCTGGTGACGCGCGGCAACGAAGGCACTCCGACCAAGGCCGAAGACCCCGGCGCGCTCAAAGTCTTCGACTACAAGAACGGTGTGCTGACCAACGAGGTGTCGATCGCCCCCGACGGAGGCAGGGACTTCGGGCCGCGGCATCTCGATTTTCATCCGACGAAGCCCTGGATGTACGTCTCGATCGAGACCCAGAACAAGATGTACACGTACAAGATGGAAGCCGGCCGGATCAATCCGGAGATCGCCTTCCGCGCGGAAACGCTGGCCGAGCCGACGAACCGCCGATCGCGTCAGGCGGCCGGCACGGTCCACGTGCATCCGAACGGCCGGTTTCTGTATGGGGCGAATCGCGCCCAGGACACGGTCGATTTCCAGGGCAAGAAGGTGTTCAAGGGCGGCGAGAACAGCATCGTGGTGTACTCGATCGATCAGTCCACCGGCGAGCCGATGCCCGATCCAGCACATCGAGACCCGCGCCATCCATCCGCGCACGTTCCACATCGATCCAAGTGGACGCATGCTCGTGGCCCAGCACAATCTTCCGGTGGACGTGAGAGACGGCGACGCGGTCCGGACCATCCCGGCCGGTCTGTCGGTCTTCCGCATCGGCGACGACGGCAAGCTCACCTTCGTACGCAAGTACGACATCGACGTCGGCGGCAAGACCATGTTCTGGATGGGCATGGTCCAACTGTAGCGGTCGAACCGCGAGTCGAATGCGGCCCATGCTCTGCAGCGTCAGTCACTTTGGCCTTCTGGGGGAGGACAAAAGCGAAGATCTCAGCTACGACGGCTGCCGCAGTCGCATTGCTGCTCGCAGCGTTTTCGTTCGGTGCGCAGGCGCAGGCGCCGGTACCCGGCCCGGTGCTGCAGCAGGTTGAGGTTCCAGTCAATCGGGCGAGGGTTCCCGGTCGGGCACCGGGCCTGTCTTCGTGAGGTACATCCTGATCGATCCGGGCAACGCCGACCCGACGCGTGACGGCTTCATGCCGATCGAGCGCACCGCCGTGCCTGTTCTGTATATCGGCGGTGACGGGACGCGCTGAATCTCGGAGCCGGACAGGTCAACACAGGCTCGCCGAACACCGTGGCGCGCAACCGCTATCACTTCGCCGCGGAGGGGTACGTGGTCGCCGTGGTCGACGCGGCCAATGACTTCAACAACACTGCGATTGGGCTGCGGGAACGCCGCCTCGGCGCCGCGCACCTCGCGGACCTGCAAGCGGTGATGACGGACCTGCCGGGCAGGTATCCCGGTCTTGCGATCTGGGGCGTCGGCCACAGCCGCGGCACGCTGTCCGCGGCGCTGACGGCAGTGTCCGTGGAGCCGCCGGCGGAGGGCTCGTGCTGATGTCTTCACTGACCGGGGACCCGGCGAACCTGACGGAGGACCTGAGCCGGGTCGACCTAGAGTCGATTCGCGCTCCTGCACTGATCGTGAGTCACCAGGGCGATCTATGCGCTTTCACCAACTCTGGAGGATTCCAAAGCGCTCAGAAAGCGCTGTTTGCGTCGGAGAGAGCGAAGTTCCGGGACTTCAACGGCGGCAGCGCGCCGCTTTCGGATCCTTGCGATCCGCTCGCCCCGCATACGGGTTCTTCGGCATCGACCAGAAGGTGGTCGACGCGATCACGAAGTGGATCAGGCGGCGCGAGGATTAGGCGTCTGCCGAGTGGAAGCCTCGCTTTCCAGGAACGTCAGGACCACACCAGAGTCCGTCAACGTGAACGTCAAGGTTCAGTTCCTCCCGCAGATCACCCGTCCGAAAGTCTGCACGGCGCCACCGCCGGAAGGGTGGGGAAGGCTCATCGCCAGCCTCCGCGGCTGGGTCAGGATCATGCGGCTGCCGATCGACAGCGTCGGGTCCATGACGAAGCGCCAGCACAACGCCAGGTAAGAGCGCACCACCGGCTGGTCGGCGTAGAACTCGCTGGTCCGGCGCCGTAGCTCAGGTAGCCTGTGCCAGGGCACGCCGGTGAAATCGTTGTTCTCGCTTGATGCAGGCCGACATTGAAGGCCAGGCGATTGCACGCGGCCCGACGTAGCTGTTGGTTTCATGCGCCCTGAAGAGCACAAAGTGCTCCTGATCCAGCGGGCCCCGAGGGGCGAGGGACCGGTCGCCAGGTAGAGCGACACCAGCAGCCACGCCAGCGCCGGCCAGCGACAAAGCCCCAGACCCAGAGGGCGTTAAGGAGATACCAAATGAAGAAAAGAGGAATTACGATTTTGGCGGCATCGGGCGACAGCATTGTTGTCGGCGCTGTCACTTGCACCTATCGCGCACGGCACAGAGCAGAACTGAGGCCAAGTCCTTTCGCCTTCTGGAGGCGGACGATAGACGATATTCACGGTGCCTATAAATCAGGCGCAGCTCACATCGCGCCAACTGGTCCGGATGTATCTCGATCGCATCAGAGGGCGTATGACAAAAGAGGCCCTTCCCTTAACGCAATCATCACGGTGAATTCATAGCGCCCTCGCAGAGGCTGATCGACTTGATGCCACGTTCAAGACTTCGGGTTTTGTCGGCCCGCTTCACGGGATTCCAGTGATTGTTAAGGATCAGCTCGATGCCAAAAGGCATGCCCACGACTTTGGGCTCGGTGTTGTTCAAGAACTATTTCCCGGATCGTGACGCCTTTGTGGTAGAGAAACTGAAAAAAGGCAGGAGCAATCATTTTAGCGAAAGCGACGCTCGGGGAGCTAGGGGGCGGTGACACCCACGGCTCGCTTTTGGATCGACGCGAAATCCTGTATGCACCAGATCGAACCGGTTGGCGGTTCGTCGGGCGGGCCGGGCGCGCAGCTGTCGCAGCGAACTTTGCGACGGTCGCCGTGGGACAGGAAGGCTTTGGCGTCAATCCGCAGGCCAGCGATCTGGAACTCTATCGCCGGGATGCGGCCCACGGCCGGTCTGGTGAGCCGAAGCGGCGTCTATGGCGGCTGGTCGGAGATAGCCGGCCCTCTGGGCCCAATGGCGCGCACGGTCAGAGAGATCTGGCGATTCTTTTTTAGACAGCATGGTGGGCTACGATGCGGAGGATCCGCTTACAGCCCGTGGCGTTGGCCATGTTCCAAGCAGCTATACGAAGTTTCTCGATAAGAACGGCTTGAAAGGAGCACGCATCGGCGTCTTGCGTGAGACCGATGGGCTATGAGTCCGAGCCGGATTCGGAAGACTTCAAAAAGTCACTGAAGGTTTCGATAAAGCAGTTGCGGAACTGAGCACTGCCGCCGGCGCCCAGGTCGTTGATCCGATCGTCATCCCCAAGCTCAACGAGCTGCTCGCGAAGAGGTCGGGAAACCCGACCGCGACGGCGACGAATCGTTCAAAGTATTTTCTCGGCAGGAGCGCCAATCCGCCATTCAAATCTCGTCAGGAGTTGGTCCGACGCGCCCGGACTCTCGCCAAAGTCTACCGGGGCGAGCGCCTGGCGCGGTCGCCGGACGCAACGAGACATTACTTCAGTACCTGGTGGCGCGAGAGGAGCTGATGAGCAATCTTCTGAAGGTGATGGCCGATAACAAGCTGCACGCCATCCTGCACAAGGCGGTGGAGCACCAACCGACGCTCATCATCAGCGAGGGGGTTCTAATCCGCCCTATGTCAACCAGAAGGGAGTCCCCCATCTGAACACATTCTTGGTCTTTGTTCCTCGATCGTGGTCCCGGCGGGGTTTACGCGCGACAACCTTCCCTGCCGGGATCACCTTCCTCGGGCGGCCCTACGACGACGCGAACATGATGCAATTCTGCGTCACGCCGTGGCGAGCAGGCGACCCGCCATCGGAAACCGCCAGTCCAGCACCCCAGCGCTGCAGGTTAAGAGCGGTTCTCTCTGCGATTCAATAGGCGCTGGTTGATCCGGCGGAGTAAGTCCAAGCCGGGAAAATACCTGCCAAACGCGTCGCGTTTAACCGGTCAAGTCGGGAAAGCGTGCAGCACTGTCCGCGAAAAGTGATATCCATTACGACGAATCAATAGGCTTGCAAGAGATTTGATAGAGGATATTGCAGGTGATGACGCTAGAACCCGACCCGCGCCCCGCCGTGCCCCGGCGCAGCGATCTTCGGATCTGTTCCAAACAACCTGAGAGCCAAAACCGGTTGCCAACGTAAATCCGCTTCGCCGAGCCAATCGCGCGCCTCCGACCGCTGCGCCGCCCGAGCCGGCCGAAGCAACATCGGGATTTTCATCAAACAGAAAGACGATTGACATCCCACCGGTCCGGCGATATTGCTCAGGCCAGAAAAAAAGGTGGTTTAAAATTCCTATACGGAGCCACCTTTTATCAGCTTGAGCGCCCAGTCCAATGAGGGGGTAGGCAGGGTCAGAGTAGGTTTCCGTAGGCTAAATGGAGTAGCAATCATGACGCACTCGCTCTCTGCCCTTCACAGACTGCGTATTTAGGGCGAGCCTGTTGTGGGTCGCCGTCAACGCGGCAGAGGTCAAGGTGTTCTCCAGCTCCGGCGGCCAGCGGCGCTGGACAGAAGTTGTCCCACAGTTCGAGCGCGCTACCGGGCACAAGGTGCTGCTCGACTTCGCCAACACGCCGCCACCAGAAAGAGAATCCGCGGCCGGCGAAACGTTCGATATCGCCATCGTCAGCCCCAAGGCGATCGAGGAATTGCTCCAGCAGGGAACGATCGCCGCGGGGACTCAATACAACATCGGGCGCACCGGGCGTGGTCACGCGCAAGTGGCGCTGCCGACATCGGCTCGTCGACGCGTTCAAGCGCTCGTTGCTCGGCGCCAAGTCCGTTTTGGCTACCGCCACGGGCGAGAGCGGGATCGATTCATGTCCGTGCTCGACCGTCTTGGCATCGCAAGGAAATGAAGCCCACGATCAAGCCGGCGGCCAACCTGACGAACACCGTGGACGCGGGCAGGGGCGTGATTTCGGCATCACGGGCGTGGGCGCCGCGTCGCCAACGCGAAGCTGGACTACGTCGGCCCGCCCCCGCCGCCATACAGGCCTACGTCAACCTCGCCGCGGGCGTCTGCGCTGAACGCCAGAGCCGCAGGCCGCCCGGGTGCTGCTCAAGTACCTGCGCGATCCAGCTTTGTCGTGAGTCCAAAGGGCTCGAGCCGTACCGAGAGCCGCCTTCCTGCCCTCCCGGCTTTCGATGTTATGGCCTCAGCTTTGACCGGCGGCCCGATTGGCACTACGTCGCCCGACTTGAGCAAACAATACAGACAAAAGGCACGTTTATGCGAAACGAACACTTTATTTCTAATATAGTGTCCTATCGTAAACGCTTCATATCTCTTTAATTTTTTGCACCTGTCCGGAAAAGATGTCCGAATGTTTTTCGCACTGAACAAACAACAAACATGTCTCTGATAGAATAAACGAAAATCATCCCGAAACGAGTCAAGCTTACTATGGCAGGAATTCCAGGCAGTGAAGTCCTAACTGTGGTTCCCGACTATGACTCGCTTCTTTGAAAAGAAGAAAATGGTAACGCCAACAGCACTGCGTCGGAACCGGAAAGCTTCATATCCACTACCGACGCCCGGTTCTGCTCCCTGAATCCCACCCCGCCGGGGAGAACGGCTCTTCCTCAATGCTCCTTGACAAGCCGGCAGAGCACATCGACTACAGTGACGGCATTGAATCAGGCGACACGAGGATTTTCAGTCCTCTTGCCGTAGCGAGACTATGTGTCACCATCGGTCGCTATTGGTATCTATTCAAGCGTTTAACGGCGGTCTCAGCCGGTCGATTTTACCGATTCGAACACATAGTGGCATATAGTTCTGGCAAAGTTGTGGCAAAGTCAGTGAACCCGCCCGACCCAAAGCCGTCTCAAACCGGCCATTAAATAGGTTTTGAGAGGCCGCCGGAAACTCGAACTCCGCCGGGGCGTTTTCTAGAAGTGTTTCGCGTCGTCCAAGTACGGCAGCATAGCCATGGGCGGGCACACAAAACAGCTTACTCGAGCGTATTTCCCTCGATTACCCTCTGTTGGGTCCAGAGATCGACGCTCCGAAAGATTACCGGAAGCCCGTAGAGCCATAAGGAAAACTAATGGCCGTCATTAGAAAATAGTATTGGACAAGTCTGCATTCGGTAGCATTTACTGACTATACGTCAACTGCGCTGAGAATAGCCTGCACGAATAACATGCACGAATAGCACGACCTTCTGCGGATATGCGCGACGCTTGCGGGCAGACCATTCTTGACAGACTTTTCTCATGTAATATTTGTCGCTTCGTAACTAGCCTCCCTCATCATCGAGACGGCTTCTGGCGTGATCTGAGGCCAAATCAAGGAACGCAAACCGTTCCAACGGAGGAGGAAATGCACAGAAGAGTGTTAGGCCAGCCGCTCCGGCAATTCAGGCCAGGGTGTGCTGGCCTTTTTGTTTCCTAGAACCAGCTACAGTTTCGTACTCTGTACATTGGCAAGGAGGAACTATGAACAAACAGGACAACTCGCCGGGCTGGCGATATAGCTCCAATTAGAAAAAAGGTGGTTTAAAATTCCTATACAGCGATGAGCGCATTGACACAATGCGCGAAGGAGGCCCCATGGCAAATCCAGAAAGATTTCCCGGTTCGCGCGAAGAAGACGCGTGGTTGAGCGACGAGCAGCTCGAACGATGCGAGCCCGCGGAACAGGAGCCGTTTCAAGGACCGGTTCCGACGCGGATGATTTCCAACGGCGAGTACATGCCGTTTCCCCAGACGGAGAAGCAGAAACACGTGGAGGCACGCGTCAAGGAGTTGGCCGACAAGGCCGCAAAGAAGCTCGGCATCACGCGGCGCGAGTTCTTGGCGGGTTCGTGCGGGATGGCCGCCTCGTTCCTCGCGATCAACCAGGTATACGGCAAGGATTTCTTCAAGGTCAACGAAGTCGAGATGTTCGAGAAAGCTGCTGCGGCTGAAGGCGGAGTGCCGAGCAACGTATTCGTCTTCGACGATCAGACGCACATTGTGCGTTCGAGCGTGAATAGTGCAAATGGACTGCGTGCACTGGCGCAAGGCCCAGGGACCGTTTCTGCCGCGGGAGACTGGTCGTCGAACCCGTTCAATGGCACGGGCGGCAATCCCGCTGGCGTCGACGAGCTTGGCAGCCCCTGGACGCCGTGGAATCCACGCGAGCTTCTGCCGGACGCTCCGCCCAACCCCGGGCCGCCAACCACGGTCGCCGGCGAGTTTCACCTCGGCAAGTACATCAGTCGGATGTACTTGCAGTCGCTGACGAGCGTCTCGATCATCAGCAACGCCAACATCGCGCTGTTCACACCGCCGGGCGGCGGGACGCCACGACCAGCCAGGAATATCGCCGAGAGCCTGTCAAGCGAGATACTGACTGGGTGGCAGACGTCGCAGTGTCGCGACTACATCAATCGGCTCGCCGGTTCGACGCGCGCGCTCGCGCATGCCCAGATATACCCTGACCAGGCAACCATGCCGATCCGCTGTTCGGCGATTACACGCAGTGGCAGATCGAGAACATGCAGCCCGACTCGTGGAAGGGCTACAACGTCGCGTTCGCGGCCAGCGCTTTCCCGGTGCGGACTTTGCGCGGTGGCGCCTCGATGACGAAGCGATCGCGTATCCGACCTACGAGGTGATCGCGCGCAACAAGCAGATGCTGAGACACCATCCGGGATTCTTCAACATCTGCATTCACAAAGGACTGTCGGCGAACGGAACGCAGCCAGGCGGCGCCAATAACATTCCGCAGTTCGGCAATCCCGACGATCTCGTGAACGCCTGCAGCGATTGGCCGCAGTTCAACTTCATCATGTACCACGCTTGCATCCGGCCGAGCTTCTGGATGCTGCAGGCGCTGCAGGACATCAACAATCTTCCCGGTTCGATGGCGCCCACTTTGATCACCGACAGCGACGGTCACACTTTCCCAAACATCCGCTGGACGACGCAGTTCGCGCAGATCGCCGCGGGCAAATATTTCCGGGGTGCCGAACCGACGTCGCAGTCGCCATCGAGCTTGAGAAGGTTGCGGAACCTGTACGCCGAGCTCGGCACGACGATGGCGTCGATGATCGTAACGTTCCCGACCGTATGGGCGCACATGATCGGCCAGCTTCTCTACTACATGGGTCCCGAACACATCGTGTACGGCTCGGATTCGCTGTGGTATGGAGGCCCACAGTGGCAAATCGAAGCGCTGTGGCGGTCACAGATCCCTGAGGAGATCGCGGATCGCTGGAACTATCCATCGCTCACGCCACGGGCGAAGCGGCTCATACTAGGTCTAAATTCAGCACGGCTCTACGGGCTCCCGCGGGCTGCAATCCGCTACAGGGATGGCGCGCTGCCAACGTATCCCGCGGATCCCGCCCTGCAGTTGGGCGGCCAGATGGATACGATACTGCGCGGCGTGGGTTATCCGGAGCCCGTGGTATCTGCGAGTCTCATGCCGCAGGACCGTTTCGCCAAGGCGAAGCAGTGGCTCGACGACATCGGTGCAGGGCGCAGTAATACACGGTTCGGATGGATGCGCACGCGGGTGTAGCGGCGTAGCAACCCCATCAATCGATTCGACGCGGCCGGCTGAGTAGTTTTCCGCTGGCCGCGTCGTTTCTGATCCGGAGCCTCGCCATTCGAGCTGGGCGCTTCCAACGATGAAGGCATCGGAGGATGCGCCTGTCGGGATGCGATTAGGGGTGGTTTGATCTCGCCAAGCAGTGAAGATGCGTGAATGTCGAAACGCAGGTGCACCGTTGGATAGCTTGTTGACGTTCTGACCTCCCGCGCCTTGCGCCCGCAACGCTGTCATCTCGATCTCTCAGGACTGATCTGATTCACGGCGTCGCTCGACCGGATTAGTATCTGGGCCGCGGTCTCACAATCGAGCCGCGGCTGTCGATGTGGCGAAATGTGATCTCGCCCTTTGCTCAGATCGTATGGGGAAAGCTCCAGCGATACCTTGTCACCTGCGATGACGCAATGCGATGCTTGCGCATCTTCCCAGCGCGTGTAGCAGCTTTCCGGCGGGTCGACCAGCGCAACCGATTGATTTAGCGGTAGAAGATTGTATAAATAGCGCGATTTAGAGGCTTAGACCTGGTTTTTTCGGTGTGAAAAAGCCACCTAAGACACAAACAATGCCGCGGGCGAACAGCCATTTCTTGCCGGCCACGTCTGGTGTACGCGAGCCGCCGGTTCCGCAGGGAGATATGACGGTCCTAAGGCTCAGCGCGAGAGATCGATCTGACATGATCGTGTGTGCTACGCTGCCAGCGTCCTGCCACCTGCTGGGTGCCGCTCAAGCTGAATTCCCCGATCGCCTGTGATTCGGCCCCTTATAACCCAGCGTCGAATTTCACGCTTGAGTCGCGCCCCCAACCTCTTCACCGCGACATCACCGGTTCCCGCTCACCGTGCCGGTGCCACGCTCAAAACGGCCTCGTCTTCTTGCCTTGTTGCAGCATCTCGCGTTCGTAGCTCACACGGCCTTGCTTCTACGGCCATTGACAACTTCACTCGCAAGCGCGGGTCGTCGTTGGTACGGATCGCACGACAGTGTCCCCAGATACGTGCCGTGCCCGGTTGATGTGTGCGGCTTCGCAGTTGCGCTTACCAGAACACATAATCGCCGGCAAGAGAAGTCCTCCGCCTCAAGAGAACTTTCTTCGATCGCGCGATCCTCCACTCCACGGCCTTTTAGCCTAACACGATCGCCGGCAGTGTTAGAAGGCATATCGCGCCATCTAAAATCTAGCCAAAGATATCTGAAATTTTTTTCTGAGGCTGATCACATGAGCGATCGATCTGATCATGTTGTGGGCCTCACACCAACCAGGGAGAAAATGGCCCATGGAAACGTTTGGCACCTGTACGGCAAGCTGATCGCTTTTGTTTATCGCTTCTAGAGGGCCAGGTCTTGCAATCCAACATTCCACGCTTATAGAGCAAAGATCTCCGTGTCTACTTGCGATGATTGCGTTCTTAAGATCGATCTATTCAACGGGATAAAACAGTAACTACCAGCTTCGGCTCCTCTCAATACTCACAAGCAGTTTTTTGGTTCGAACTTCTATTTCATCCAGCAGCCCACAATTTATTGTGCAGGCGAACGAAACTTCCGGACTCGTTGGAACGGCGAAGTTTCGGTGTAAAGTTGGCGCCGCTCTAGTCTAGATAACCACAATACGCATAGTTCTATGATTTTGTTGCTGATGTTATAGGCAATGTTAGGGAGCGGGCGGTATGCTGGGTCGTGCAGCGGTTATGCACAAGTTATACACAGACAGGTGTGGATAACCGAGAAGTCACGGAAAATTATTTTCACCGACGCACGCAATTGAGAGAATTTTTTCTTGCGTTTTGCTGTTGCGAGTTTAACATTTACGTTTGTCACGGAAGTTTTTTATCGGCTTGTTTTAAAATACGTTCGCACTTCAAATCGCAAGGAGATAGCCCATGGAGTTTGTTTGTCGGCGCTGCACCCACTTTACAAAAACACTCTATCACGTCACCACGGAAGACGGAGGCGTTGTTCTGCTCAATATGCTTGTATGCCCTTCATGTGCGCGGGCTAGCGAGGAGATTGGGGCTTCCCGCTGTGAAAATGGAACCGGCGAAAAAAGCCGCTAAGGCAAATCGTGTCGAGGCGATGACAGGGTCAAGATCAAGATTTGCTGTCAAATCTGGACTTGTGTAGTTACGCCAAGACAAATCCCGCTTCATGTCGATACGGGAAATCTTTCGCGGTTTCCTTTTGGTTCGCAACAAGCGGAAGCCTTCGGGAGCCAGGTCTAGGAATTAAAGGGGACAGGCTACTTTTTCCACGTTGCTATCGCAGGCGGCTGTGTGATAGACCCCTGCCATCGGTTGAAGGAATCTGAAGCGAGCAGTTGAAAATACGCTGCTGCAAGGCCTGACCCTGCCAGCGACCCTCAAACAAAACATGGTGGCCCAATACATTCACTGGACAATCCCGCTCGGGATAAACTATTATGGCGCCGGCGATGAATTTTGACGATTTCGTTCACACCGGACCTGGAACTCTTGCCGGGCGTTACCTGCGGATGTTCTGGCAGCCGGTTTGTTGCTCCCATGAGCTTTCGGTTGCCCAAGCGCTGCCGATTCGGATCATGGATGAAGAGTTTACGCTCTATCGCGGCGAGAGCGGCGCGGCGCATTTAGTCGGCTATCGCTGCGCCCACCGCGGCGCACAGCTCTCCGCCGGGTGGGTCGAGGGCGACTTTATCCGCTGTTTCTATCACGGTTGGAAATACGATGGCGCGGGACGATGCGTTGAGCAGCCAGCCGAAGCGGAACCCTTTGCGCCAAAGGTCCGCGTGCCTGCTTATCCGGTGCAAGAATACCTCGGACTGATTTTCGCCTATTTTGGCGAGGGCGAGCCGCCGCCGTTGCCGCGTTACCCCAAGATGGAAAGCGCCGATATCTCCCTCGATGTCGCTGGACTCAGACGGATCTGCAACTACTTCAACAACGTCGAGAATTCATTGGATAGCGCGCATGTGCGCTTCGTGCACCGGCGCCACCGCGATTCGGTGCAAGATCATATCGTGTTGGGCGATCCGACGATTACCGTCGAAGAATCCGAGTGGGGCGTCGAGCGCCATGCAAAATATCCCGACGGCAAGGAAGTCACCGTTTTTTTCGGCATGCCCAACATCAACTATACCAACGGTCAGGTGGTTGATCCGGAGATCAAGCGGGCCGATGTGATGTTATTTAAAGTTCCGGTAGACGATGAACGCCATATTCACTTCGAGGTGCGCGCCATCCCGCTCACAGGAGAGCGCGGACGGGTATGGATCCAAGAACGGCGGGAGATGCGGACAAAGGCGGAACTGGATCGGCCGGAGTTAGTCCGAGCCATCCTTGCCGGAAAACTTAGGCTCGACGATATCGATCCGAATCGCGTCGACTTCGTCATGCTCGAAGACGAAGTCGCGCAGACCGGTCAAGGCGCGATCGCCCCGCGCGGCAACGAACACCTCGGCCGCAGCGACCGCGGCGTGTTTCTACTGCGCAAGATTTGGGAGCGGGAGCTGAGAAATCTCAAAGAGGGCAGACCGCTCAAGCAGTGGGTTTATCGTCCGGAAATGGTGCCGACGTATCCGAAGGCGTAGGGTTTCGTGGTTGTGGGCGATGTGGGAATAAAGGGGGACAGGCTACTTTTCTCCCGTTGCGATCGCATGCAGCGGTGTGATAGACGCTGCTGATGCCGAGAATCCCGCGTGGGCAGCAAGCTGGTTTTGTTTATCATATGATCAACCGAGGAAATGGTCGCGCGACTATCTTTCATAAAGCTCAGGACTATTTTGGCTTGCGCCTGTTCCAAACGTTCCAGTGGTTCTGCACTGAGCTCTACCGATGAGCGGATTTATTCTCAATCGCTGCGCTCCGTTCATCACGGGGATCAGTCCGTTCGAGCCGTTCCAATCGTTCAAGCGCTTTGCTCCGTTCAAAACGTTTCCGGAATTCTTGAAACTTCGAAAGGTTCAACGAACACAAGTTGGGGGACGCGTCGCCATTGAACCGCTCACTCTAAGACACAACCGATGCCGCGCGCGAATCGCCATTTTCTACCCGGTCACCCATGGCACATCACTCACCCAAGCAGCGACGAGTTTCAATCGTTCCAGCCGTTCAACTGCTTCGCTCCGTTCCAGCCGTTGCTGAAAAAGACGAATGAACTCCATCGGCACTAGAAAGACCGCGACAAACTTCTTCTGATAGCAGGACCGGTTTGACATCGATAGCGCAGTCTCTTAGCATTGGTTTGATTATCAATGATGCTCGAAATCATTTAGAGAGGGTTGGCTTATGACAGAGCCGGCAGAGAAAATAGATCATCCCTATATCGTTTCTCGGGCGGACTACTGCGGCGGCAGTCCTGTGATCAAAGGCACGAAATTTCCTGTTCGCTCAGTCGTCAACTACGTTCTTCGCCAAGGCATCTCACCTGAAGAGTTGGTTGGAGAGTTCTCCCATCTAACCCTCGCGCAAGTATACGACGCGCTTTCGTACTACTATGATCACAAAGAAGCGGTTGACCAGGATCTTCAAGAGAACTCGCAAGAGAATCACAGACCCGTGACCGGGGTCTAATGGCCAAGATTACCCTGCTGTTGGATGAGGATGTCCGTCCGATACTGGGCGAAATTCTCCGGCAGCGAGGGTACGATGCCGTCCATGTCTTAGATGCTGGCCGCACAGGACAAAGTGATGCCGAGCAACTGGCTTATGCCGTCAGCCAACGGCGCACAATCCTCACTCATAACATTCGACACTTCAGGCTCCTGAACCAAAGATACCACGAAGAAGGCAGGCAACACTTCGGGATCTTACTTTCAGCGCAGGTACCGCTAAGAGATCTATTGCGCCGAGTTCTTCGGTCTTTGGGGCGCCACACCGCAGATGACGTAAAAACAATGTCCTCTGGTTGGATGAATAGAGACCAACTGATCGGCAACGGAACCCTCCGGCGGGTCGCCCATTAGCACGGAGAGGACTTGATTTTTGAAGGATCGAAATGAGCGGTCACAGATAAAACCATGATCACAGATCGGCGGCCGGCGCGCGGACAAATTACGCCGCGAATACGATAGCAGTCATCGCCTGGAGAAAATTCGCGTCCCGGCTTCTGCGAACTTAGCTCCCATGTTTGGCGCGCTTGAAGCGGCCAGGAGGCGGCAGCACCCGAACTAATGAAAATGTCTGCACGCGGTTTCTCGCTTCGCTTTCAGCCTTTACGGCATTCCTTCGCCGAACTTAAAATTGCTCGGGCCTCGTCCGCATTCGACTCACGAAGGGCGCTTGGCCAATGAACTCTTCGGCGACTACCAGATCAAGGTTGCAAAAATTCGACTTTGGACGCGGACCCCAATGAAAAGGCAGTGGACATCGAGTAAGACGATATTGTCTACGCTTTGCCATGAATTCATGCACCACTTGGATGTGACTTCTCTCGGATTTCCGAACAGCTTTCATACCATCGGTTTTTACGAGCGGACCCACCGACTTTATCTTGCTGCCATGGGTCATCCCTACTATCCTCTTAAGTGGCGCCGGGTTGGCTTTGAAGGCCGGCAGACCATTGACTGGCAGGAGACAAAGCGACTGGGGTTAAAGTCTTGGGCCGAACGAAAGTGAGAGGCACACAAGGCCAGCGGGTCGCCCATTTGTAAGGTCAAGAGGCAACAATGCTCCGTAAAAATAAATTTCTTTATTCCCTTTCGTTCAACTCGCTTGGTCTGCGATTTTTAGCTTGCGCGCCCCTGTTTTCAATCAATTGGTGTCGGACTGTTGGTCCGCACCAGTCTCAGCCGAAGGCTGATCAGCCTTTGGCTGAACCGTCATCAGGTTCAAGGCATGAAAATTGTCTCGTAACGGGAAAGATCTCTGTCTCTAGCAATCTTAGTTTCCATCAGAAAACTGTAACAGAAACCTCTCAACGCCGCGCAAGACAGTCGTCTTGCCGGAACGCGTATTCTTGATAAAAACGCACGAGGGAGGTCAAAAGGAAGGATGTTGCTGCACACCAATCTAACGAAATGCACAATACAGCAGTATTGAGGGAGGAGGCGCGATCATCATGCCGGAGCAAATATCGAAATATCCGGACGTAACGCTGCAGGTCTTGCGGGAGAGCGGTGCCGTTTGCGGTCAAGGGGCGCCGCAAAACATCCTAAAACAATGTCCGCGGGACCGTTTCTGTTCACTTCGAACGGGAGAAATCTGTGTATATGGAATAAATGAGATTCCGAAAATGACTCAGATTACCTCCCAGGAGCTGGCTAAAGTCGTTTGTCCGCAAGCTCAAAAGACTGCCCTGTTTTCTGCGGGCATCTCAGGATTGGAAGCGGCTCTGATTTTCGCGGTGTTTCTTTCGGGACTCACCGTGGGCAAGTATTGGCAGAAACCACGGTCGCCCTTTTCATCACCCTAGCCTTTAGAGGCGGTGCCGGTCGCCTGCACGACACATCGAATCATCAGCGTTGCCTCCTCGCCACTTGAAGACTCGTTTACTATCGCGTTACCGGGAGTGAGGCGATCTTATACGGCTTGGCAACGCAGTTTTTCTAATAGCTGGTTTTCTTCTTCCGGGTTGTACCCGACACTGGGCAGTTAGAAAAATAGAATCTGCATCTTTGTCGCACTTGCGGATTTGTGCAAAGTCCTCTCGCGCGACTCCGTATGCCATCTCCTACGGCGTGCTGGTCGTGTGTCTCTAATCCCCTCACTGAAGATATCCGCTTCGTCCTAACGCCGATAAACCTGCCAACTGCGGCAGCGTGCATGTTTTCCTGAGCAACGCCAATGCCACCGATCTAAACGAGGCTAAGCAAGTGAATTTTCTTGGGATCAGTTCGAAGGGGCTGGTCAACCCGTCTGGATAGTATCCCCTGTTACGGGTGAAAATTTCAGAGAGGGGTGGCGAGTCCATTAGAACAGGCCGAAATTTTCCCTGGTCAGGTAAATTTTTCAAGCTTGAATGGCCGACCTGCTTTGTAAAACCGCAAAAATCGTCGTGTTGGCAATGTCTAGCCGGGTGGCATATCCATTGCTCCTTAGAGAATTGGGAGGACTGCATGGTAAGCACCCGAGGCAATCGTGACCAGAAAATATCGTTTTATTTTATTTTTATTGTCGACCATTTTTCTATTTAGCCAGACTGGAACGATCTACTGTCAAGAACGGAACGAAGAAACGAAAAGTCGATCCTCCATTCACCCGGCGCTATAGATTCACCTGGAGGCAAAATGAAAAGGAAGACGTTGCCCCTCTGGGCGTTGCTTTTGGCCGTATTAACCTTGGAAGGATGCGCAACGACTCGCGGCATAGGGGAAGATCTACAGGACCTCGGGAGAGCGTTAAAAAAGGCGGTTTCGGGGACGGCCGGGGCGGGTTCGGGTCAACGATCGGTCTCCGGCGGGCAATCTCCCTGCTGTGACGAGGGCTCCTACTAATAGCCCCTAGCCTTTATGCAGTTATCGAAGACCTGCCCGCTTGTCGCCAGCGCCAGCAAAGGCGGCCTCACGCTCGCAGTCGGACAAGTCGCGGTCACGATTTTTGTTAAGCTGACTCTTAGGGGTGCTTAGCCGGATGGCATATCCATTGCTCCCCCTAGAACGTTGCTCGACACCAGCGGCAACAAATTCAGCTCCTCAAGAAACGGCTTAGAGAATATTTTCGAGTCACCGGCGACGAAGTTGGTATAGGAGGAATATTATGGAAACCCTGTTAGCCTGGCTGCTTATGTTCGCCGCCGCAGCCATGATAGTTCTAGGGATACTTCTGCTGGCTGCCGAGCGCGAGCTTAGAAAACAGCGACCCGAGTTAGAGAAACTCCGACGCAATCATCGGATCCGCGCCATAATTGGCCAGCTATGTCCGACCTCCGAGGCTCAAGGCTCCGAAACGCAACCATCGGCGGAATTAACGACGAGAAACAAGGAACTCATCGAAAAGATCTCCTCCCTGTCAAGCGAACTTGAAGAAAGCAAAAGAATGGTGGAGGAGCTTCAGTGCGAGCAACGCCAGCTGGTGAGCGCTGGCGAGCTAGAACAGCAGCTGCAAGCAAGCCAAGAAACCATAAAGGCGCTTGAGGCTGAGCAACAGCGTCTAGGTGGCATCAATTTCGAAAACCAGCAGCTGCGCGAGGAGATTGAAAACCTCCGAAACCAGCTTCAAACGAGCGAATCGCTGCTTAACACAACTGCCAGTCAGTACAAGGAGGTTGCTGATCGCGATTTACAACTAGAATCTGACCTAGCCGAATCAAGACAGCAAATGGATAAACTGACGATGAAAAACAACGAGCTGCTGGAGATGATTAACTCGCTTTCAAGTCAGCTCGCGGCGAGCGAACAGACCGTAGAAGAACTCCGAACACTACAGGATCACATGCCTGGTATTCAATCCGAGAATCAGCAGTTGCACACCGAGAACCAAGCGCTTCGAGAGGAAATAGCAAGCGTAAAAACACAACTAGGAACGACCGCAAGCCGTTGTAATGAAGCAGTCACTCAGGCCCGGGAGATTACCGAGCACAATTCGAGACTCCAAACCGAGGTCAGCGAACTGAGCAATCAGCTGCAAGCAAGCCAAGAAACCATAAGGGAGCTTGAGGCCAAGCAACAGCGCCTAGGTGGCGTCAATCTTGAAAACCAGCAACTGCGCGAGGAGATTGCGACTCTCCAAAACCAGCTTCAAACGAGCGAAACCCGGCTTAGCGAATCCGCGTGGCAGAATCAGGAGTCCGCCGAATGTTATGCGCGACTGCAAAACGAAGTTGTCGAGTTGAAACGACAAGCAGAAGAAGGCCAAGCGCGAGTCCGTGAATTGGAGGCCACACAGGAACAACTAGGCATGGTTGAATCTCGGGAAATGATCTTGAGCGAGGAGCAAGACAAGCTGAAAGCACAAATCGCGGACTTGCAACGGGAGCTCGATACGGGAAAAGAAAAAGTTCAAGAGCTAGATGCGACTTGCGAACGGTTGGCGGAAATGGAGCGCGTCTGTCAGGAGCTGCGCGAGGAAAACCGCCGACTCGAAGAAGAAATTTCGCGATGGCAAGAACGGCCCGTAGAGAGTGAGGAAACCCAAACGCAGGTTAGCACCCTTCGGCAGCACCGCGTGGAATTACAAGCGCAGCAAGTGGCAGTCTCGGAAGCGAATTCTCTGATCGATGGCTTAGGTGATAAGAGTAGCAATCCCATCGATTTGAGTTCGGACGACTCGGCGGCCAGGGTCCACGTGGCAAACGACGAAGAAATCAAACCGCTCATCCAGACTCCAGGAAAGCGAACACGGCGCGTCGGAATGATTGCGGCCACGGGTGCGATTGCAATCGTGGCCACCGTCGCTGTCGGCGCCCTGAACACAGGCTCCAACAAGCCTTCCGGGTCGAAAGAACTAGCCGTCGCGCCTGAAACCGTGTCTATTGAGCAGTCGATCCCAATCGAGGCTGGCTCAGAAAGCGCTCAAACGATCAAGTCCTGCGTCAGGGGCTAATGAATTTCCCAAACAAATACGGAGACGCGTCCAGGGTACATACAAAATAACTCGTTCAACCCAAGTTTACAGTGAGCCGAGCGATACCTCACGGCTGATCGCCAACATCAACACGGGAATAAAAATCAACGTTGTCGATTCCCGCAATGGTTGGTTAGAAATTCGTTCCAAGCACGGTCGCCCTCCCGGCTTCGTGCGGCAAACGGCGGCGGTAAGGATTGATCAGAACTAGGATTGGAGCCGCGCTTAACCATACGGTCCGAGCTTATTCCACGGGGAAGCTTGGGGGTCAGACATGATGATTGGTTATTCGGAGGAATCTGCAGGTCACGGCATTTACCTGGCTGGTTGATTGCACCATGGACTCATTCATCGAGGCGGTTGCTAATCTCTTGAGAATCCATGGAGACGACTTTTCACGTATGCAGTAGCCAGTTCCAATCGTTCAAGCCGTTCAATCGCTTCGCTTCGTTCAAAGCCTTGCGGCGGTTCAAAGTTCAAGGTTCAAGAGTTCAAAGTCTCTTGAGGGCGGGTTCCAAGGCTCCAGTTGTTTTGATCGCTCAATAACTGGGAAAAAACCATTCCAGTTCAAAACCCATGATAGAAAAACGTCAAAGAGAGCTTGGCTGTGGGGATAGGAAGTTGGGGCGCTACAGATTCCGTGAGCCTGGCCGTTCTTATGGCAGATTGCGTTCTTCCGAGGTTTTTATAAAATAGGTGCATGCCTATCGATCGTATCACGATCAAACCGGATGTGTGCGGTGGTGAGCCGACAATTCGCGGCATGCGAATAACGGTGAGCCATGTGCTTGAAATGCTTGCCGGCGGGATGACGCCGGAGCAAGTCCTGCAAGACTTCCCCTACCTTGAAAAGGCCGATATTGATGCGTGTCTGGAATACGCGGCGCGTCACGTGGCCCATCGTGAAATCCCGCTGACCAAGTGAAGTTTCTTGTCGATGCGAATCTCCCGCCGCGCCTGTGTGTTTGGCTGAGATCGCAGCGTCACGAAGCCGAACACGTTTTTGATCGCAATCTGTTGACGGCCACCGACACGCAGATTTGGGAGCGCGGCAGATTGGAGAGTTTGGTTGTCTTCAGTAAAGACACGGACTTCTACGATCGAGCGTTGCTGTACGGTGCTCCGCCGCAGATCGTTCACGTCGCCGTGGGTAACTGTAGCAATGCTCGGCTTTTCAGTGTGCTGGCCTCTCAGTGGAATGACATCGAACAGGCTCTTGTATCCGGATGTAGACTCATTTCGATTACCTTGGAAAAAATGGAAGTGTTTGCGTAGAGGGCTCAGAAAGATATAAGGCCAGGGGTCAGATCTTGTACTATGTAATTGGTTGTGGTGGGGAGCGGAAGTTAAAAAGGCACAAAAGACGAAGTAGCTTGTTGAGCAAATCAAGGAGCGCCATTCCGACAGGCCGATCCTGAGTTTTCTTCGAGAAAGGCGGTGGCTTTTTTCTGACGTCTTCCACCGGCAGGCGATGCCCGTTATCGGGATAGAGAACGAAGCGGTAAGGTTTCTGGGCGGCCTCCAGGGAGTCGCGCAAGAGATTCGCCTGCTGGACGGAAATCAGAGAATCTTTTCCGCCATGCAGGACGAGGGTCGGAGCGTGCCACGTGGAGACCTCCGGCAGGATGCTGATAAGCTTCGGATTCTGTTCACCGCCGGGATTCAACAAGGAGCGAAACCATGGTGTTTCTTGATAGAGCCGATTCAGGTCATACGCTCCTGAATGCAAGACTATCCCTTCGATTCCCTCGATCCGGTTGGCCAGCATCGAGGTGAAGAACGCGCCACGGGAGAAACCGTAAAGGTACAATCGCTTCGAATCTATCCACGGGAGATTCTTGATGAGGGAAACCGCGTCCAAGACGACATTCAAAGTAATTTTTGGATCTATCCCCGGCAGCACTTCTGTTGCGCCATAGCCAGGCAGCGAAACAGCCAAACCGGCATAGCAAAGATCGCTGGCAAAAGCTTCCGCCTCTGGCAACCATGCTTCCGGCGCCAATGGACCCAAGAGTGTGTCCGTGAAGCAAGATCATAAGCGGGAATGGACCAGGTCCCGCGGGTCTGGTCAGATAGCCTTCAGCATTTGAACCGGAAGTCGGGAAGACAAAACGGCTGGTGATACCGGGAGGAACGTCAACCAGCGCATCTATGGAAATCGTCTTGGCGGCGTTACACGCAACGAGATGGAAAATACCCAAAGCGGGGAATACGAATCTGCGAAGCATCGAACATATGCTTCGATGAAGTGTTCTTCGGGTTTCATGAAAGTGACTGGCAAATATGGACGCAACAACTGCGAACGATGAGACTTTTGCAAAGCTCTCGATATTCCACACGCAAAAGACCGTCGCGCAATTCTTAAGCCAAGGGAGCGGCTTGGGTAAATTGGCAAATAAGGGAACTTCTATCCCTCTAGAGTGCCATTACGCGGAGTTCGTGAGGTTGAAAATGTTTCCGTTCGCCGTAATTGTCCGTAGTTTTACTTGATGAGCTTCTGTTTGCTGGGTTCTAGATGAGATGAGAGATGTCTTGGAAAAATTTAGCGGCCTATTACAGATTGAAGTTGGGCTCAAACTCGCGGACAGAGGAAGTTATCGGCGAATGCATAATAAAACATCACGGCAATACACGGCACAATGCTCTTAGCGATGGCCGGCACCAGGCCGAGGCCTGTACCAAGCGATGCGTCGTAGTGATCCAGCCGTCGGGCATTCTCCGCCAGACACAGTTCAAGAAAACGGCGCGGCGTGATCTCCGTAGTGATCTGCTGATGCGCTTTCATGGTAAAATCTTTGTTAGTGCGTGCCCCGAGCGCAATCTTCAGGCGCTGAGTGCCTGTAAAACTCTTCCAGCGCTCCGCGGCCCAGCCTCCCGGGCCGTTGCCAGAGCGGAGTGCGGGCCTGACGGTAGGCTTCCCAGTTAACGAAAAACAGCACGTGACGCGCCTCCTCCTGGATGACCGGCTCAAACGTCTCGACTAAGGGCCGCGGGACCAACCCTGAGTCCCTGGCAATGGCAAAGAGCGCACAGGTGAAAAAGGCGTCGAAACACTCACTATAGCCGAAACGCAGGAATTCCCACTCGGCATCCACCGGGGGTTTGGGCGACGGTAAATCAGGCAGTGGAATCCCGTAGCGCGTCGTTAGACCTTGGATAATAGCAGCATGACGCGCTTCTTCCTGGTGCTAGGAGCGTCACAGCCTCGCGTATCAAAGGATCGGTCTCCAGAGTCGCACAGCTCTGAATCGTGCACGTCCCCATACGTTCGGTCTCCATAGCTTGGGCCCATACCGGCAAGCTGTGGAGCAGTTTAAGGCTGACCTCATCGAGTTCCGGGCCACTCGATAGCGGCAGGATCGAATTTGATATGCGTGTCGATAAAGAATCGACAGAATAGTTCCTTGTGCTCCTCGAGAACCAATCGCTAGCGATCCCGATCGACTATCTTGATAGTCGAGTGTTCTGTGCCATTGCCGGGTTGTGCATCTGATCTTTAGGCGAAAAATCATAAACCAACCTTTACAATTATTTATAAGTCTCTGCGAAACGTCCCCGACCCTCCTGAAAGACATCCTCCGACAGCAGAGACCTAATGGACGTGTCCATAAAGCGAGCTGGTATTTTACAGCCTCTTAACAAAATCGAGCTGTAAATGTCCAGCTCTCCCGTGCAAAAACTCTCAGCGATACCCTTCCGCCTGCAAGCTGAACAGATGGCCGTAGATGCCTCCCTGGTTGAGGAGCTCATGGTGGCTACCGATCTCCGCAACCCGCCCTTCTTGAATAACCACAATCCGGTCGGCCATACGCACGGTGGAAAACCGGTGGGAAATCAGGATCGCCATTTTGCCGACGGTGAGTTCTTGAAAGCGACGGAAGATCTCATATTCGGTCTCGGCGTCCAGTGAAGCGGTGGGCTCATCCAAAGCCAGTATCTCTGCATCTCTCATGAAGGCTCGAGCCAAAGCGATCTTCTGCCATTGTCCAACGGAAAGCTCATGACCGCCGTGAAACCAGCGTCCGAGCATGGTCTGATAGCCGTCCGGCAGATTCTCGATGATGGAATGAGCACCGCTCTTGCGCGCGGATTCGATGATCTGCTCCAGCCGGTCCAACGCTTCGATTTGACCAACGCCGATGTTCTCACTGGCGGCCAAGTGATAACGCACGAAATCCTGAAAGATGACGCCGATTCTTTGCCGGAGGTCGAGCGGGTCCAACTCTCTAATGTCGACGCCGTCGATCAATATCGCTGCCCTCGGTTGGATCGTAAAGGCGGCTCAAGAGTTTGATCAGGGTCGTTTTGCCGGCGCCGTTGGGTCCCACTAACGCGATCTTCTCACCGGGGCGGATTGTCAGGTCGATGTCACGCAAAGCCCACTCTTCGCTTTCCGGATAGCGAAACCCGACGCGGCGAAATTCGATACCGCTGCGAAGGGGAACAGATAACCCTTGATTTCGCGCGGCAACGCCCATCTGAGGTTTCAACCCTAGAAAATCGAAAAGGTTGGCCATGAACAGATTGTTCTCGTAAATGCTGCCGACGCCCGACAAAATACCTTGGAAGGTGGATTGCCCCTGGCGAAAAATGGTCAGGTAAAGGGTCATGTCACCGAGGGAGATTTTCCCTGCACGGTGTGCCAGACGATCCAGGCATAGGAGCCGTAAAATCCCAAGGTGGCGATGAGACCCAGGCCGAAGCCCGCGACGGCTCGCCTGAGCGCCAGCGATTTGTCTTCGCGAAAGAACTTGTCGAACAGGGTCATATAGCGCGTCAGCAAAGTCTCGCCGAGGTTGAAGAGCTTGATCTCCTGGCCGAGGTATCTTCCGTCAGCAGCCGGGAGAGGTAGTTGATTTGCCGTGTTTCGGGCGCCCGGCGGGTGAGCAATCTAAAGCCCTCTTCCGAGAAGCGTGTCTCAGCAATGAAAGCGGGAATGCTTGTGACTAAGAGGATAATGACGAGCCAGGGACTGAAGCGCAGTAGAAGGACAGCAAACGAGATCAGTGTGATCGTGTTCTGCACGATCAGGAAGGTGTCATTGATCAGATCGACGGGCTTGTAGCCCGACTCGCGGCGGGCGTTCTGTAAGCGATCATAAAAATCCGGATGTTCGAAGAAAGCGAGATCCAAGGTCAACGCCTTTTGGATAATCTCTCCGCGAATGCGGTTGGCGAGTTGAAGTTGGATCAGCTGTTGGATGAGTCGGCGCGCATGATTGAGCCCGGTGTTGAGCAGAAAAAGAGCCAGTTCGAGGATCAAGTAGACAAAAACCCTCCTGACCACTTCAGGGTCCGCACCTCGCTGGATAGAGGCCACGACTCCGTCCACAATGAGCTTCCCTACCCAGGCTTGGGACGCCGGCAGGAGCGCGCCACCCAAGGTGAGAAAACCCAAGCCTATGGTGGCCCAGCGGTCGGTTTGCCACACGAGCTTGACAGCCTGGGGAGTGTGGGTGAAAGAGCGATGGAATTCCTTCCACCTTTGCAACAAGGGGGTCATAGAAAACGCCTCCTAAACGGAAATCGGCTCGTCAGAGAGTTGCGCCCGATCGGGTTACGAGCGAAGCGCAGAGCGGGCGACGAGTATCTAGAATAGCATGGAGGGCATTTCGAGAGGACGATAATCAGGTCAAAGATTGAAGGGCTCGTCATTTCTCAGGCACGCTAAAACCCTAGTTCCTTTTGCGCTTGCCTGAGGTAACTCAGGTCCACGTAGCGCTCCGGCGAAGGTAAAGGCTCTTTGAGAACCCCATCCCGGGCCTGCACCTCGATATTCATCTTGAGGCCGTCTAAGGTAACGGCGCCGTCGATGGGGAAGATTTTGTTCTTGGTGAAATAATCGACGCCTCTGCGGGCATAGGGCGGCTTGACGCCCATCTCTTGAGTGAAGAACTCGGCGGCTCTGGTCGGGTTGCTCGTAAATCCAACGCAGGCTGCGGATGTGGGCTTTGAGGAATCTGACTACGGTGCCGCGGTTCTTCTCTGCCCAAGGAGGGTTAATCGTGACGGCGTTAAATTGGTAAGTGGGGATCAATTCCAGTGTGTCGCCCAGCCGGTTGAATCCTTGATCAACGGCGATGTCGGAGTATGGGATGCCTAAAACTCCGCCGGCAATCGCACCGCTTTCAAGCGCGGTCAAGCGCGCCGACGTTCCGCCCGAGATGACCACCATGGCGAAATCACGGGGATAAAGTAGTCCTTTGCTCTTGAGATAGTCGAGAAGTATCGACGTTGCTCCTCCGCGCAAGGCCGACACGCCGATTCTTGCTCCCTTGAGATCATCGATTTTTTATATGCCTTACCGCCGACCAATATGTACGGAGCGGAATTGTCAACGCCGGCGATGACCCTGAGGTTTCCTCCTTTTTCGTTGATCACGATCGTCGCATCGGCATTCAAGCTGCCGATTTGAAGTTCTCCTGACCAGCAAGGCCGCAAGCTGAACGTCGCTTCGTCCAATCAAGACGGGTTCAATCCTGATGTTCTCGGCCGCATAGAAGCCTTTCTTTTGGCCGACGTAGTAAGGCATAAAGAAAGAGTGTCTTTGACGTGATTCCAACTTTCACGGTTTGCGCGCAAACGGTCGGAAGCAGAAACAGCCCACCGAAGAAGAGCACCAGCAAGCCGCTAATAATCCGAGCGATCATTTGGCAGTCCTTCTTTCGTGAATGAATACATACAGCGTATCTTATAATGGACTGCCGCGGCGGTGCCAAGGAGAAAAAGCGTGAGAAAACGAGGCCCTCTTTGCTTTCGCGGCTCGAGCGGAATGGTTATGCGTGAGGGATCCGTGTTTGTGATATTGCTTTACCCTGTCAACGATCAAGGGCAGCGGCACGCGCATTGAAGAAATCCGAGAAAGCTACAGAAATACGGTCGAGCAGAATCGGTGCTGCGCGTCGATGGCGAGTCCTGTGTCTCCTTCTGATCGCGCCTATAAAATCCGCTTATCCCCCCTTTCAGTTCCTCCGTAGCACCACGACCATTACCCGCTTATGATCCGGATTGACAAGTGAACCGAGACGGCGATAATTTCGCCGTATAGAAGTTTGAACAAGGAGGAACATTATGGATTTCGTTAGTTTGGATCAAAAGATCGACGAGGCCGGCAAAGCAAAAATCAGAAATACTCACCTTTTCGAAGCTGACAATTTTCGCTCGTGGATGCTTTACTTTGAGCAGGGTGATAGCACGCCCATGCACTACCACCAATCCCCGAGACCTTTTTGGTCATCGAAGGTAAGTGCACCATAAAGGGGCTCAAAGGAGAAGAGCGGGTCATTGAAAAAAATGAGATCGTTTTTTCCGGCCAAAGACTACTATCAGCTGATCAACATGGGAACCGAGCCGCTGATTCTCTTTGGCAATCGTTCTGAACCCTTCGGTGTTCCTATCGTGAGAGCAGGTGAAGAAGCATCTACAGGAAAAACCGCTTGATCCATAAGAGCATGTCATCACGATGCCGCATATCGAAGGAGGAACCATTTATGCCCGCTGAGTTTATCGATCTTTTGAACCTTCCTGAATTAGACATCGGGCACAGCAAAAAAGTGCTGTTCACCTCGGATCATTTTCACACCTGGGTTCATGGTGATTACCCTGGAACCAAGGGGCCCATGCACAAGCACACCGCCGACCAGCAGTTTTACTGCGTCAAAGGAGAGTGCACATTTCATTTCCCCGACAGCTCGTCTCGCAAGCTCACGCCCGGTATGTTGGTGACGATTCCTGCTGGCCAACTCTATCAGCTCGACAACACCGGCGATGAGTACATGATTCTCTTGGGCGCGCGGGCCGAGGCCGCCGCCAAGCCACGGTTTACCGGCGATGAGCAGGTCGTAACCGTCAGTGACTACGCGTTACGAAATCTCGACAAGATCAAAGCTCCCGAAGAAAAGAAAGCCAGAGCAAGAGCGAATTCTTGAATCGATCATTAGAATGACGAAGAGAGATGATACGTAGGCGACGAAATAAAAAGGAAAAGGAGTCCGCGGTGCGGGTCACCCAAAGCAGCACCGGTCCAACGGTCAAGGTGAAGCATCGCGGCGATAAAGCATGCGCTACAAGAAACCAAAAATCGATTGAATAACTGCAAAAAACCATGCCACGTCAAAAATCGAATCACAAAAAACAAAAGAACGCCAGCCAAAGCGAGATCGGCTGGCCGGCCGATTTGGAAGGGAACGATTAATTTCGGACTGGTCAATATCCCCGTCGCCCTATATTCGGCCGAAGCAGATAATTCCATAGATTTCGACCTTCTCGACAAGCGGGATTTCTCCCGTGTCCGGTATCGACGGGTGAACGAGAAAACCGGCCGGGAGGTGCCTTGGGATGAAATCGTCAAGGGTTACGAATACAAAAAGGGAGAGTACGTTGCGCTGACCGATGACGATTTCCTCAAAGCCAACGTCGAGGCAACGCAATCCATCGATATTTTTGACTTTGTCGATGCGGCGGATATCAGCCCGATATACTTCGACAAGCCTTATTATTTGGTGCCGCTCAAAAATGGGCAACGTGCCTATGCGCTACCTGCGTGAGGTCTTAAGGCGAACCGGGAAAGTCGGGATCGCCAGGAGTCGTCATCCGCACCCGCCAGCATTTGGCGGCTCTGCTCGCCGATGGACCTGTGTTGATTTTAAACCTGTTGCGTTTTTCCCATGAGTTGCGCGACCCTTCTGCGCTCGACGTGCCCGCGGCCCGGTCCACACGGGATCTGAACCAAGAACTCAAGATGGCCGAACAATTAGTCGAGACCATGGCGGGCAAATGGGATCCCAAAAAGTATCGGGACGAATATCACCAGGATCTGCTCCAGCTCATCGACAAGAAAATCAAGTCGGGTCAAACCAAAGCCATTGAGCCGGCGGAGGCCGCGCCACGGCCTAAACAGCAGGGCAAAATCATCGATATTATGCACCTGTTGCGCCAGAGTGTGGAGCAAGGTCACAAGAAAAATGAGCCTTTGCGACGCCGTAAAGCGAGCTAAGGCGTCTCTTTGGAAAGTGTAAAGCTGGAAGCCAAAACTGCCAAGATTCAAACTTATCGGAATATCGCCGGAGCAAGAAAGTCGAAGCTGCCGGCTTTCGTTCAACCTACAACTAGCGACACTGGTAGATTCCGTGCCCCAGGGCGATGAATGGTTGCACGAAATCAAATTCGATGGCTACCGAGTTCTATGCCGGATCGAGAATAAGCGTGCGATATTTCTGACGCGGGAGGCCCAAGATTGGACCGGGCGTTTTGGTGCGCTGGTTGAGGCCGCTCAACGGTTGCCGGTACATCAGGCTTTTCTAGATGGTGAGGTCGTCGCGCTGGAGGAAAATGGCAAAACGAATTTTCAGCTTTTACAAAATTCGTTAAAGCAAAATAACCCGGCGACCCTCGTCTATTTTGTCTTTGACCTTCTTTACCTCGACGGCTGGGATTTGACTCATTCTCCATTGGAGGATCGGAAAAAACTTCTCAAACAAATCCTGAAGCAGAAGCGGGCAAGTAAAGTACTGGGACCGCAGCTCCGCTACAGCGAGCATTGGATCGGCCAAGGTGACGACCTCTATCAGGAAAGCTGTCGCAAGGGTCTCGAGGGAATTATCTCGAAAAGGCGGATCAGCCTTACCGTTCGGGGCGAAGCCGGGACTGGCTCAAGATCAAATGCTCCAAGAACCAGGAGTTCGTCATCGGCGGCTTCACGGAACCCGCCGGATCACGTTCCGGCTTGGGAGCGCTCCTGGTGGGTGTGCATGATAATCAGGGTAAGTTGCTTTACGCCGGCAGGGTCGGAACCGGATTCACCCAACAAAGCCTCAAGGAACTGCGCTCACGGCTCAATTCACTCGAGCGCAAATCGCCGGCTTTCATCAATCCCCCTAAAGGCGCAGATGCCAGAGGCGTTCACTGGGTAGAGCCGAAGCTTGTCGGCGCGGTTGCATTCGCTGAATGGACGACAGATAACTTATTGCGCCATCCCTCTTTCAGGGGTTGCGTGAGGACAAACCGGCGGCACAAGTCACTCGAGAGAACATGAATCATCGAAAAAATCGCCTGCAGCGAGTTCTCAAGACAACGTGGAGATTGCCGGCATCAAGCTCACCCACCCCGATCGCGTTCTCTATCCCGATCAGGGAATTACCAAACGTGGAGCTGGCTCAACTACTACGAGCAGGTTGCCGATTGGATGATCCCGCATCTTAAGGGACGGCCTTTGACCCTGGTGCGTTGTCCGGAAGGGTATAAAAAGCAATGTTTTTACCAAAGGCACGTAACGGAGTCGCTGCGCGATCCGATCCGGAGCATTCGCGTTAAGGAAGGACGGTCCACCGTTTCCTACGTAGCGGTTGACTCGGCGGCCGGACTCATCGCCTTAGTGCAAATGGGAGTTCTGGAGATCCATACCTGGGGCTCGCGCCAGGACCGGCTCGAGCGGCCGGATCGGCTCATCTTCGATCTCGACCCCGATCCCGCGCTCCCCTGGAAGCAAATCAAAGAAGCGGCCGAAACGCTACGTGACCGAATGTCGAGCATGGGATTTTCCGCCTTTGTAAAAACCACAGGCGGTAAAGGACTGCATGTGGTCGTCCCGATTATTCCCAAGCAGGATTGGGAGGCCGTGAAACTATTTGCAAAAAGGTGGCCGAAGACCTGGTTCGTGAAGCACCGCAACTCTATACAGCCACGATGTCCAAGTCCAAACGCAAGGGGAAAATTTACATCGATTATCTACGCAACACTCGGACGGCGACAGCGGTCTGCGCTTTCCGACGCGCGCGCGGGCCAATGCACCAGTATCCGTTCCCGTGCACTGGCGTGAACTGGCGACGGATGTTCGGGGAGAATATTTTACGATTCGCAATGTGCCGCAACGGCTGGCGCGCCAGCGAACGGATCCATGGGCGGGCTATGAAAAGGCGCGACGACCTATCACCGACAAATTGATTAAACTGTCATAGGCAAGAAAGATCTCAGGACGAATCATCGCGGCGAACCATTCCATTTCCGGAGCAGCGTGAAACAGCCTCCTGAGGTTACCAGTCGCTGTACCGGTGTTGCATCGAACCGCGATCCGAACACGAATCATCTAACAGGAGCGAGACACTCATCCTATGGCCGCTGAATCGACCCGTGTCATCTATGCGGCCATCGCCGCTAATCTTGCCATTGCTGCAACTAAATTTACCGCTGCCGCGTTCACAAACAGTTCGGCGATGATTTCAGAGGGCATCCATTCTCTGGTCGATACCGGTAACGGAGGCTTGATGCTTTTGGGAGTCCACCGGAGCGCCAAACCCGCGGATGCCGAACACCCCTTCGGTTACGGTAAAGAGCTTTACTTCTGGACATTGATCGTCGCCATTGTCATCTTTGCAGTCGGCGGCGGGATTTCTGCTTATGAAGGGTTGCTCCATCTTCTAAATCCTGCCCCGTTGAGCAATCCTACCTGGAACTATGGAGTCCTCGCGCTGGCCTTCGTTTTTGAGAGTTATTCCTTCGCAGTCGCTTTCAGAGCATTTGAGCGAGAAAAAGGATCCCAAAGTTTCTGGCAGTCGATTCACAAGAGTAAAGACCCAACGACTTACACAGTGCTTTTGAGGATGCCGCCGCGCTGGTGGGACTGATTGTGGCTTTCGTGGGGATTTTCATGGCGCATAGCCTCAACAATCCTTATTTCGATGGCGCTGCCTCCATCGTCATCGGCATCATCCTCGCAGTCGTTGCCGTGGTGTTGGCATACGAAAGCAAAGGCCTGTTAGTCGGGGAGGCAGCCGATCCGGAAACTTTAAAAGACATACGCCGTTTGGCTGAAGCCGATCCTTACGTAGAAGGCGTGAACCGCGCGCTGACGACGCACTTTGGCCCGGAAACGATTCTCCTCGCTATGGATTTGCGCTTCAGAAAAACTCTTTCAGCAGCGGAAGTAGAACAAAGCGTTGACCGTCTGGAAGAAGAGATTCGCAAGCGCCATCCCGATGTCGAGCACGTCTTCATCGAGTCCGACTCTCTGCCGCCGTCGAAGCAGCCTCGCAAAGAAAGCTCGGTCAAAACATCTCCTTAAGAGCTTTGCGGGCGGCAAAATAGCCGCACATTCCATGCACGCCTCCGCCCGGTGGGGTGGAAGCCGAACAAATGTAGAGTCCTTTGAGTGAAGTCCCGTACATTCTAGCCGTAGGGCGAAAAAAGAGCTGGCCCAGACTGGCCGCGCCACCATTAATGTCGCCTCCGACAAGGTTGGCGTTGCGCTTTTCAAGTTCGAGCGGAGACATGATACTGCGCCGGATGATCAAGTTCTCTAAAGCCCGGCGCGAAGCGCTCAATCTGCTTTTCGATCCGCTCTACCATGTTGTATGAAGAGCCATGCGGAACGTGACAATAACCCCAGAGGGTATGTTTACCTTGCGGGGCGCGTGAAGAATCGAACAGCGAAGGCTGGGCCAGCAGCACAAACGGTTTTTCGACGTGCTTTCCAGACCAGGCCGAATCTTCCGAAACGGCAATTTCTTCCAACGTGCCTCAAGATGAACCGTCACCGCGCGAGTGCATTCCGGGGCCCTCCAGGGCACTGGACCCGAAAGGGCCCAATCCAATTTGAAAGCGCCCATACCGTACCGATATCGCCCCAGACTTTTCCGATAAGACGGAGAGAGGCGCTCTCCGGCGATTTCAAGCAGCTGGCGAGGAGTCACATCGCAGAGAACAACTCGAGAAGAAGGCAGCTCATCGAGGGTTCGCACGGGTGTGTTCGAAATGATTTCACCACCGAGGCTGCGCAGGTGAGCAGCCAAAGCGTCGATCAGCTTCTGTGCTCCGCCTCGTGCAATCGGCCAGCCAACCGCGTGTCCGGCAATTCCCAGGACCAGACCGAAGGCGGCGGAGCCCCAATGCTCCAGCGGCAGCATAGAGTGAGCCGCCACGCCGGCAAAAAGTCCTTTGGCTCGTTCTCCTTGAAAGCGACTTTCAGCCAGGTGGCGCGCGGGCTGGATGCCGAGCAGGCCGAACCGTGCCAAGCTCAATGGATGCCGCGGCGGGCGTATGGGACCCAATAGATCGATGTCCAAGCCGTTCCAACTCGCCGCCAACGGCGCCATGAGCTTTCGATAGGCCTGCTCATCGGATCCGAGTTGCACCGCCGTCGCTTCGACCGAACGCTCTTGGGTCACCGCCGTCCCGTCATCGAAAGGATGGGCAACTGCGGCGGGAGGTTGGATCCATTCCAAATCATACTGCGCGAGCGGAAGGGAGCGAAAGAAAGGCGAGCCGATCGCGAGCGGATATACCGAGGAGCAGACATCGTGAATGAAGCCGGGCAAGGTTAGTTCCGCCGAACGGGCCCCTCCACCGATGCTTTCCTGAGCCTCATAGACGATTACAGATTTGCCGTGCTGAGCCAGCGTAATCGCGGCTGCGAGACCGTTCGGTCCGGAGCCGATTACGATCGCGTCACATGGAGGAGACTGGGCCACTTTTACTTTATCGTTCAATACCCCTTCGAAATCTTTTCAAAGCTTAGTGGGATCTAGGCTCGAAAGCGTCCGAACACATTTGCAGGATTCGGTGAATTTGGTGAATTTGTCTATGCTCGTATTAATCGAGTGGATGTGTGAGCTGGGCGTAGGCCAATTCTTTTTCGTTGGTGAGATCGAGACGACCTCAGCTAGAGTTGCGATTCCGGGGCTATAGATCCCATCATCATTGGCAATCAGAATGCGCATCAAACCAGACCTCCTCTAAACAGAAGCCAACTTTTTATTCCCTCAAACCATGATACCATCTATTCTTGAGCGATGAAGGTAACTTTAATACACAATCCGGACGCCGGTGATGATCAACAACCCTCCGCCGACGAGCTTCTTGGACTCATACGCCAGGCTGGACATACGGCGAGTTATCAATCATCGAAAGATGAGAATTGGCACAGCGCGCTGGAACAATCTTGCGACATTGTAGCTGTGGTTGGAGGCGACGGCATTGTAGGAACGGTTGCCAAACATCTGATCGGCCGACGCACGTTCCCATTGGCGTGCTGCCAATGGGAACCGCCAATAATGTCGCGAAGACTCTCGGATTGATCGACCGGCCGCTCGCAACAGCTGATCGAAGGATGGGCGACAGCGCCCCGTGTAAAGTTCGACGTTGGCATGGCCAGCGGCCCGTGGAATTCTAAGTATTTTATCGAGGGGTTGGGTATAGGCCTATTCACCGAGACGATGTACCGGCTCGATGCTACCAACAACGTCGACCTTGCCCATTTGGATGACACTGGAGAAAAGGTTAAGTCGGTGCTCGAGATACTAAAGGAACGGCTGCCAAGCTTTACGCCGAATAGTTTGAAGATTACGCTGGACGGACGGGATATGTCCGGCGAGTATATTCTGGTGGAGGTGATGAATATTAGCTACATCGGGCCAAACCTCTGTCTCGCTCCCCACGCTAATCCCAGCGATGGTCTCCTCGATATCGTTTTTGTCTCCAAAGACGGTCAAGATAATCTGAGCAAGTGTCTCAGCTCACTGCATAGAAGGCAAGCTACCCTATCCGGGTCTTACCGTCCGCACAGGTCAGCATCTTGCAGATCGAATGGGACGGCTTTACCATCCACACGGATGACGAGGTGTGGCCGCACAACACCTCGGAATTTCCGATTGCGCCAAACACTATCGATGTGAAAGTCTACCGTCACGCACTTGAGTTTCTCGGTCTTGGTAAATGAATAACTGCATCCATAGGAGGTGACCGATGTTCGAGAGCTGGAGAGGGATCGTCGGGGATATCAAGCCTACTCATCGGCCCGGTTCGCTGGAGGAGTTCATTCGCCTGCTTCCCGAAGGAATCGGGGTGATTCCCTTGACTGTGGGAATCCGGTCCGGAACTGAAAAGGAATTCCATGACGTCCTCGAGGACTATAAGGCCAAGGCCGCGGAGCTGGCCGGATTGGGGTGAACTTGATTCATATCGGAGGCGCACCTGCCGATGATGGTTCACGGATTCGCCGGCGAAGAGAAAATCGTCAAGGATATGGAAGCAAAGCACGGCATTCCCGTGAGTACCTCGGGTAGATCGCAAACCGAAGCCATGCGCGCGCTCGGGATTAAAAGATTTGTCGGGACAACCTACTTCCAAGAGAACATGAATCAGATTTTCACCAACTACTTTGCCGAGGCGGGCTTCGAAGTAATAGCGATGGAGGGAATTGACGTCGCTTTTAAAGATGTAGGGCGCTTATCGGGAGAAGAGATCTATGCTCATACAAAGAAGGCTTTTTTGAAACATCCGGACGCCCAGGCGATTTACATGTTGGGCTCGGGCTGGCGGCTGCTGAAGATCGTGCGGCTCTTGGAACAAGATCTCCAGGTACCGGTGATTTATGCGTTGGCGTGTAAGCTTTGGGACGTTCAAAAGCAATTCCACGTGCGCGAACCGGTTAAGGGATACGGCCGGCTTTTGGAAGAGTTGCCGGTAAACAAAAAAGTTTCTAATTTCGGATTCCGGGTTTCGAGTTAATCGCAAACCAAAATTTGCACAACGCATGGAACTGTCATTTGCGACCCACCGGAATACGGAAGGTTTGTTGATATTCGGTGAGCCAGGTCTGGATGCGCTCGCTTACTTTGGTATCCGGTGGGGCGGGATATTTGATTCTGTCCAGGCTCATTCTCGGAAAGCGCGGCTTGACGCCGCTGTGAGAGCTTAAAAACCCTCTTCAGTGAAAAGACTTTGCCCTTCCACGGACGTGAGAAAATCTTCAAAGAGTCTCGCCGCGTTCGGATGCAGCGCTTTTTCGGAGACACCGATCGGATGAATGCTAATGACAATGGGGTTGGCCTCTGCGGACCAATCGACCGGCGCTCCCTTTGACCTGGCGTCCTCTATCCGATGCGCTCGAATAACGGCGACAGGAAACTCACCGGCCACCAAGAGATTCGCGGTGTTGGTGTAACCCGCTTGCGTTTGCGGATCTTGCTCCGCGAGGGCTCTCATGTATTCCCGTCCCGGCTTGTCTCCCAGGTATGCGACCATGCCTCCGTACCATTGAAACGCTTCTGCCGGCAGACCGATTTTTCCCTTTCCATCTGGGATCTAAGAGATCCTTCCAGTCCTTCGGCGCCTCGACGGGCTTCACCAGTCGGGTATTCCAAGCGATGGTAGCGATGGCTCCATAAAAGCTTACCCAGGTACCGTTAGGGTCCCGATGTTTTGGTGAGTACTGGGCGAATTCTGATGGGGCGTACTTTTGCAAGCGTGACGTACTTTGGCAGCTCAAAGAATTGGATATATTCCGCGGTCACAACGTCCCATAGGTACTTTCCACTTCGAGCCTCGCTTCGTATTCTTTCAATAAGTCCGGCGCCCCCAAGCCGGAGATACTTCACTTTAATGGACGGATATTTGTCCTCAAAAGTCTTGAGAATCCGCCCGACAATCGATCCCCGGTCAGAGTGCCGTACCAAACGACCTCCCTTCTTTCTTTGCGTTTTCAATGTATGGAGAAGTTTGTTGGGCAAACAGCACAGGTGTTGACGGAACCAAAACGATGAGAGCCGTTACGGCTATGAACACCCTAAAAGTTTGCATGAAAGCTCCCTCCGCCTTATTCACTTGACGTTCTGGCTAGTCTCTGGCTCCGGGTGCTGGAAGCCCTCCTATATCCGATAGTAGCGGCGGATGTAAAACCCGGCAACGTTCTGTCTTGACGCGGATCAACAATTCGCCCTATGTTACGTGGAAATCATGTCCACTGCGTTTTTCTCTTCGAAAATTGCCAGGAGGACCACAATGAAAAAGGGTTATTTTTGGTTGTTGATTTTTTGACCTTAAGCTCCCGGGTCGCAGCGCAAACTCCTTACTATCAGGGCAAGACCATCAGAATGATGGTGGGATATCCGGCGGGCAGCGCCCATGACATGTGGGGCAGGCTGGTGGCTCCCCAGTTGACCAAACATATTCCGGGAAATCCCGCCACGGTGGTCGAGAATAGGACCGGCGCCGGCTCCATGGTGGCGGCGAATTACGTATACAACGTCGCCAAGCCTGATGGTTTAACCATTGGAGTAATCAATGCGGCGCTATATTTCGATCAGCTGATGAAGCGCCCGGAGGTGCAGTTCGATTGGTCCAAATACAGCTGGGTGGGCAGTTCCACCCCGACCAATGCTCTCCTGTACATGTGGGCCAGCGCCCCCTACAAGACCATTCAAGACGTCCGCAGCGCCACCGTGCCCCCAAAATGCGGCGTGACGGGTACTGGCAATACCGGCTACTTCTTTCCCAAACTCCTGGAGCAGGCCATTGGGGCAAAATTTCAACTCGTGACGGGGTATCAGGGAGGCGCCGATATTGAAATCGCCGTGGAGAGAGGAGAAGTGCAGTGCCGCGCTTTTTCGGTTCAGGTCTTTTTGGGCGGGAGCCATTCAATACCTGGCGCAGCAAGAACCTGGTCCGTGTGCTGGTGCAAACCGGCAAGAAGCGCGATGCGCGACTGCCCGGAAACGCCGCTCTTTAACGAGCTGATGGATCAGTATCAAACCGCCGAGGCTTACCGCCGTCTCGCAAGGGTCTTGTTCGGCTCCGGTGAATTCGGTAGCGCGCCGATGATCGCTTCCCCGGAATTTCCTCGGAGCAAACGAAGATTCTCCGCGAGGCCTATGCAAAGGCTTGAACGACCCCGATCTCATCGCGGAAGCGAGAAGAAAGGACTCGATCCCGAGCTAATTCATGGTAACGATATGGAGAACTTGGCCAAAGAAGTCATGGTCCAGCCCCCGAGGTGATCGCTCTGATGAAAAAGGTCATGGAGTAGCACCTAAATCAACGACAATGAATGGCGGAACGTCAAAATCGTCTAATAGGGCAAGCGGGATAAGATCGGAGGATGTCGAGATGGCCGCGAAGATAGATTTTATCAGTTGCCCGAAGCGTCCGAAGAGACGTAGCCGACGAAAGTAGACAGGCAGCCCAACAGCACTCTTTCCGAAGAAGTGACTATCCACAGCAAGCCTGGGTGGCGATGACTCGGGCTTTTCTTTTTAGTTGAACCTTTTTTAGTGCGCCTCTGCCGCACTGCTGTCACTTTTGTACATTTCTGATCCATTTTGTGCCCCAATTTTTGCCCTTATATCCTTTCAAATTCTCTAAAGTGCTTTGGTATGTCTTTTGCGGTTCTTCTTGCCACATAAGAGAGCTTAGCTGGAAGAAAGCGGCACCGCATAGGTCGCGGCGGACGATAGATGAGATCACGCGACACCCTTCCCTTTCACCTACGAAAAAACTTTTCCTACAGGAGACATCGACTATGGACGGTTCGATCATGCGCACTCAGGAATACAAAGGATGTGGCATCCACGCGGCCTCATACAAAGTGGGAACGGATTGGGTTCCGGAAGCCTGCTTTTGGATACGTACCAAAAACGGCTGGACGCGAATGTGGATAAACAGCTTCGCCCGCTTCTTTGAGATCCCGGAGCTCACTTTTTCCAGCGAGACCGAAGCCGATGCTTGCGCCTTTCGATTGGCGCGCCGGCTCATCGATAAAACTCTGCCCGATTTGAGCTCCTCAAGATCGTTTAGCCGCGGTACGCGGTCTGCCTACCTATCAAGAATCTTGCAGATCGCGCGACAATCGCTTTCTGCATATACCCATCGGAAAGAACGCAAAAACTTTGGTTAAATGCTAGCGGCTCTCGCGGCTTTCTGTCGGCGGTCCTAGGCTACTGTTTTCACCGCTGCATAAATCGGCTCGAATCGTCCCGGTCCTCTCTAAGAGGCTCAACGCCTGCTGTTCTTCTGCAAGTGATGGTCTGACGTGTGCAGGGGTGTAAAGATGTGGGAAAACACGTAATCCGCAACATTCCGGCCTTGGGAAATTCCTTCGCTCTTGTCGAATGCCCAGTGGATGCCGAGATAGATTCGACTCTGGCCGTTTTCCTCTTCGGCTTCTGATAAAGAATTGAAAGCTGCGCGGCATGAGTGGCCGCACGTTCCCCTGATTGTCGCGGGTAACGCCGTTGAACTCGTCGGAGACGAATGTGAACCGGATGCGATCGGTTCCATAGAACTTACGCAGCGTCTCGAACATAGCGGCTCCAAAGGTAGCATGCCCGGACGTGTATGCCGGGAAAGGTGGCGTGAAGTTGGGCCCGATCTTGTTGCTGGCCGGCGCGCCGAGCGGCGTCCAGTTCACGTCTCCTACAGTGTCGCTATTACCGTCGCCGGCGGCCTTGCGGATACCGGTGATCGGGCGCCAAAACTCTTCTCTGTATTTTGTCTCCCAACACGTGAGGCCGGCGTCGGCCATCGCCACGTTGATCAGCGCCAAGAGGCGCGCCATCTCGACGGCATCCGAGCCGTTGTGCTCGGCGAGCTGCACCGCGATTTGGTTGTAAAGCCGCGGCGGCGTGCCCAGGCCCGGGTGTCCCGTCATAACCCCAATAGATGCCGATCTGGGTCTGCTCCGGGGTTCGCTTCGTCGGCGTCACAGAGCCACCGAATTCGCTGTCGCAGGCGACGGGGTCATCTCCACAGCCGCCGTAGTTCTTCACCTCGTTGAACGCGGCAGCGTACTCCTGGTGTTGAGGGCGGGCGGAGGCGGAACCGGGAATTGATTGGCCGACATCAGGACGAACGGTGTAACCAACTCGCCCCAACCGGAACCCAGAGCGATCGGAATCTGACTGATCGGGTCTTGGCGCCACTTGCCCAGCCCGGCAGCAGGCATGTACTCGTCGCCGTAGAGTTCCTCGTCATGCTGCGAGCCGTCGTTGGCTCTGAGCGCGAGGATCGCGTGCGGCGGCCTGTCGTCCAAGATCGATGCCGTCCTCCTTGGCGCGTCCGTCGTGGATCTTGCTCAAGTCTTCGGCCAGGAGCGCGTCGAAACTCTTTGTCTGCGAGGGGAACAGCTCGACCAGTGTATCGTGGGCCGCCTGCGCGATAGAGGCATGCATGGAGGCGCCTTTGCGTGCGGGGAAAGGCCAGTGTAACTCTTGTAACCGCCAACGATCGCGTTCACCGCATCGAAGATCGCGATGTGGACGATCGCAAACGCCCGGGCCGTTCGCAGGGGGCCGAGTTGCTCGGGTCCCTCGGGCGCGACAGGCACGTGGTCGAGCGCATTGGCGTTAAGAGCAATCTCATTCCAGTGACGGACAGCGTCCACACCCGATATGTTCTCGGCGAAGTATCTGGCTGCCTTTCGGCGCGGCCTTGTACCGTGGCCCCCACGCGTCGCGATGACCTCGCGGAAACCTTGCGCCCAGACGGAGACGCCTGAGCTGAAGATAAAAACAGCCAGTATTGCAGCTATTAGCCTACACAAGGTTGTTGCAGCCATCCTGTACTCCTCGCTTTCTTTCGTGACTTTCTTGTTACTTTTCCAGCCAGTAGACAATCGCAGACTGGACGAACGCGTCTTTGGCGGTGCACGCTGCTCAATTCCGTCGATGGCAAGGCCGATGCCAACGCCTCTGTCAGCTCTTTCCAATGATTCGATCGAGTTCTTGACAGAAGCTCATCTTCACTCTTTCATAGCTACTTGACACCGTCCGCACTCGTTTGTATTGAAGACCCAGAGGTTTAGCATTCAAAAGCAAGGAGATCGTTTTGGTGTTTAGGAGGATTCCATGGATCTGGAAGGATTGAATCACTGGTTGGCGGAAAGAAATTTAAAGGGACACTGGGATCACCAGCCGTGGTCGCAGACGGTGCGAACGCATTTGTGGAAGGGCAAGGATATTTTTGAAGGCCTCAATCAGGCAGGTGAGCTGATCACGACGGGCGAGGCCGGCAGGCGTACGATTCAGATGAGAAATCCCGGACTATCCGCTGGGATGACCAACACGATTCATATCTCGGTGCAGTTGGTGAATCCTGGAGAAGTCGCGGCCGCGCATCGTCACACGGCGGCGGCGATCCGTTTTATTCTCAAAGGCAACCCGAAAGCGTACACCGTCGTTCAAGGCGAGCGCTTGCCGATGAGCGAGGGCGATTTGCTCACGACGCCGAACTGGACCTGGCACGATCACTTCAACGGTGGTGACGAACCCATTATCTGGCTTGACGGTCTCGACATTCGCCTGGTCGGCACGTTCGGCGCTATGATCCAGGAGAATTTCAAAAAGAGCAGCAGCCCATTGAAAAGCCCGACCACTATTCCGCGAAGGTCTTCGGCCAGGCGCGCCCGACGTGGATCAAGAGTGAATTTGCCGCGCCGCCCTATAGATATCCTTGGGCTGAGACCTACGACAGCCTTCTGGCGCTGAAGGAAAGCGCCGGCGATCCCTTTGACGGCGTTCTTTTGGAGTATTCAAATCCGCTTACCGGAGGACCGACGTTGCAGACGTTCTCCTGCCAGATTCAGCTTCTTCGTCCCAAAGAAAAACCCATTCTCATCGTCACACGAGCACGACGGTGTACCACGCGTTCCGCGGCAATGGACTAACGAAGGTATCGGCGAACCATCTCAATTGGGATCCCGGCGATATTTTCGTCGTGCCCTCCTGGCAGTGGCACTCGCACGAGAACACGACCGACGAAGACGCGATTCTCTTCTCGATCACCGACCGGCCAGCGGCGGAGGTGTTGGGACTTTACAGAGAAGAGGCGGACGGCGCTTGAACTGAAGACATTTAACCGCAAGGAGCACAAAGGCGCAAAAGTTTTCAAAAGAGCAGAGTCGCGCCTCAAAAGCGAGGATAGAAGATAGAGGATGGAAGATGGCGATCCTCGATCCTCTATTCTCGATCTTCAAGCCGGCTTTCTGTAACGTCGCCGCGTTTTCTCCCGCGAGAATCCCGGTCACAACGGCCTGCATCAAGCCACCCGTGTAGCCGCCGCGATATCCGCCCATTAGCCCACCGATAGTGTCTCCGGCGGCGTACAATCCCCCGATAGGTTTCTCATCGAGATTCAGCGCTTCACAGCGCCCATTTACCAGCACGCCTCCCATGGTGAAGGTGATACCGGGCACGACTTTCAGAGCGTAATAGGGAGGCTCCAACTGCTTTGGCTTTCCCGTTCGCGGCACGGCCAACGTACTCGCATTGTTAGACTGTATGGCACGATTGTACGCCTCTACAGTTTTGGCTAAACTCGCTGTGTCCACCCCGATTTCCTGCGCAAGCCCTTCGATCGTTTCGTGGTGGAAAATTTCGCCCTCATTATCCATGAGCCAAGGATTGGGTGCCGGTGTTTTGACCGATTTCGAAAAGGGATCGTCCTTGGCCGCGTCCCAGGTGGCAAAATCGAAGATGAGCGCCGCGCCGGTCACGTCGTTGGTTCGTGCCAGTTCATTGGCCACCGCGACATCACCGCGCCCTTCGTCCACGAACCGATTGCCGTTTCGATCGATGAGAATTCCCTCGTCCACGAAAGAGTCCAATCTCGGATACGGCCAGAACCGATCATCGATGAGCGCTTTGCGTGAGATCAAATGGCCGTAAAAGTATTTGAGGTTCACCGCCTTGGCGCCGACCGCTAAAGCCATGCGCAGGCCGTCGCCGGTGTCTTGTTTGGAACCGCGCAGCTTGCATCGGTCGGCGTGGGCGCCGATATATTTCTTGACCAGCTCCGGGTTGGCGCTGAAGCCGCCGGTGGCAAGAATCGTGGCGCCAGCGCGCAGTTCGATCTCTGCGCCGTCCTGCTTGGCGATCAAGCCCGTGACGCAGCCGTTCTCGACGATGAGCCGCACACCTTCGCTGCCGTTCAAATAGCTTCCGCCGAGATTCAAAAATTGTTTCTTGAGGCTCGTGAGCGCACGGCCGCCGACGTCTTTCTTATAGACCGGGCCGTAGGAGATTTCGCTCTCCTGGTTAAGCCAGATTCTTCCCGGTGCGGTCTCTTCGATCTCGACACCGACGGTCTGTAACCAACCGATGGCGCGGCCGCAAGTTTCCGACCAGGCTTTGACGAGATCGGGGTAGCCAACCCCTTCGGACATGACGAAGTCGTAGAGTTCCTTGGCGCCGGTCTTGGGACTCTTGCCGCCGGCGCGCAGACTGCCCGAGGCCATCAAGACATTGCCGTCGCCCAGCTCGCCGTGGCTCTTGTCGATGAGCAAAACTTTGGCGCCTTGCTCCGACGCACGTACCGCGGCGGTGAAGCCTGCTAAGCCGGCGCCGACAACTAAGACATCGCATGAGATGCTGTTCATAACTTCCTCATCATTCAAGTAGATCGTCCAAGGTCAAAGTTCAAGGTTCAAAGTCGGGAGGCGGACGTTGAACCGCTGGAACCGTTGAACTTCTTTCGTCTCGAAACTTTCACTGGAATCTTGTAGCCCAGCTCCTTGGCGACTTCCGTCGCCAGACGGTCATCAGCCACTTCATTGAAGATAACCTTGCGATCGGTGAAGCGGCCCTGTGCCTGTAGCGAGCGCACCAGGTTGTCGATGCCGGGGCGATTGGGAACACCGGTTGGATTCAGGGTCGTCTGAAACGCATCATAGGTGTCCGCGGCGCCCTCCTTGTCCATCTTCAAAAGCCGCATGATTAACTCGACGGTCTTGGGTTTGGATTTGCGCACCTCATCTTTGGCGACTTGCAGCGCGCGGATGACGCGCTTGGTTTCGGCCGGCCGCTCCTGAATTGTTTTCACCATGGCGGTCAACCCGCCGCCGGGCATCTCGACCATCGCGCCGACATCCATCAGCTTGTTAAAACCCTTCTTCGCCGCGGCGAAGATATGCGGCGGCGACATCAGCGCGGCGTCGACAAAGCCGGATTCCAGCGAATAAAGGATCTGAATCTGCTGGCCCGGTATGGCGACCATCGTATAGTCTTTCGGGTTGAAGCCGGACTTTTCCAAGGCAATCGATAACGCCACGTGGTTGGTACCGCCGACGCCGCCGGAGAGGGCGATCTTTTTCCCTTTAGATCCTGAAGCGTCTTGAACTGCGGCGCGGCCTGAACCCAGTAGGAGATCCGGTCCGAGGAAAACCAGATTGCCCGCGACGGCAAACCCGTGAGAGTCGCGGCCACCGATGCCGGGCCGACGCCGGCAACATAATCGATGTCGCCCTGGGCCATGGCCGCGGCGCCGAGGGGCGGGCTCATGACGATGATTTCAACGTCGAGGCCATTGGCTTTGAATGTGCCCCAATCGCGCGCCGCCAATAGCGGCAGCGCGGTGATGGTCAGGCCGGCGTTGGAGATTCTTGAACCTTGGCGCGTCGTTCCTGGGCCTCGATACGCTCGATTTCTATACTCAGTGAGAGTAAAGCCGACGAGCAGCTGTATGAACAACAGAGCTTTTGTGAAACTTGCCAAGCATAGAGCCGTAGTTCTGCAGGATCTCCACCTACGGGATCTTGTATCCCAACTCTTTCGCCACTTCCGTTGCGAGGCGATCGTCGGCGATGTCGGTGAAAGACACTTTGCGATCGACGTGGCGGCCTTGCGATTGGACCGATTTGACCAGAATCTCCATACCGGTGCGGGTGGGAATACCGGTTTGACTCAGCGTGGTCAAAAACTGATCGTAGGTCTCGCTCGCCGCCTCTTTGTCCATCCTGAGGAGGCGGACAATCAGCTCCAAGGTCTTTGGCTTCGATCGGCGAATCTCGTCCTTGGCAAGCTGGAGCGAACGGATCACTCGCTTGGTCTCGGCGGGCCGCTCCTGAATCGTTTTCGCCAGAGTGGTCAGGCCGCCGCCGGGCATTTCCACCATCGCGCCGACGTCCAGGACTTTGTAGAAGCCCTTCTTCTCGGCGCCGAAAGTGACCGGTGGGGAGAGTAGCGCCGCATCGACATAACCTGACTCCAGGGAAAGGAACTGCTGGATCTGTTGTCCTCCGATGGACACCAAAACAAAATCTTTCGGGTTCACGCCGAGTTTCTCCAGCGCCATATTGAAAGCGATGTGGACCGTGCCTCCCAACCCCGTGATGGCAACTTTCTTGGCCTTTAAGCTTTCGAGAGTTTTGAATTGCGGCTTGGCCATCAACCAGTAGGATATCTTATCGGAGGAAAACCAGATGGCGCGCGTCTGAAAGCCGGCCAGTGTCGCGTTGACCGAGGCGGGGCCAACACCCGCCTGATAGTCGATATCGCCTTGGGTCAGGGCCGCGGGCACCAACGCGGACTGCATGAGAATAACCTCCATGTCCAACCCATTGGCGGTAAAAACGCCCCAATCCTTCGCCGCCAACAGCGGCAAGGCGGTGATGGTAAAACCGGCGTTGGAAATTCTCGCCTTGACTCGCCGTTCCTGGGCATCGGCCCTGGCCGGCAAGCTCCACGCCAATCCAATGACCGCAATCAGTTGCGGTAACCAACGCCAAACGGATTTAGAGTGTTTTCGCATGAAAACTTGGTCTCCATAATTACCCGGCTAACATTCATTCATTGCAATAATCTACAACGTCTCTAAGGCAGCCAAGATCGCAACTTCGGTGGTTTGGGCAAAAGCGCTCGTCAAGAAATACTGACCGAGCCCACTCGTTATGATGAGTGAGGTACGGAGGCACGCCGCCGGCGGTAGATTCCGGGCTGAGGCAATCACTAACTCGGTCCTTGGGCTCATAGACAGATCGTCAAACCGCGCTGCCATGCGCACTTGCTGTCCGTTGTCGGACCGCTTCATGACCGAGTTTGAAAAAACGCCTCGCGTTTCCACCAAGTATGGCTGCCTTGTGGTCTAAAGTGAGCTTCGGGGAATCGATGGTTTCCTCAATTTCGTGCTGGGCGGCAACCAAATCAACTTCATGAGGATAGTCTGAAGAATACGCGAATGCGTCAAGAACCGATGCGCTCGACCAAATACGCTAGGCTTGGATCATTACCTTCACAACCCACAAGAATTCGACCGCTGGTTAAATAGTCGATGAATGGGCCAGATTATGGAATACCGGGAAACTGCTCCCTATTTCGTTCAATGCGGTCGAGCATCAGGACCACCCACGCACACCCGCCTTCTAGAAAAGCAACGCGCAGATTCGGGTACCGATCGAATACCCCGTTGTACGTCATCGACACGCAGGCGGTCACAAGGGCTACCGGATGGTGCAGGGTCTGAGAGCTGCCCGGGGCCATAAAGGTGTCCAGCCCCAATTGCCTGTTTGAACCACCATGCACGCCGAGAACACAGTCCAACTCAGCGGCAGCTTCGTAGACGGGCCAATGCCAGGGATGACCCAAATCGGCTCCCATCAGCAGGCCTGTCGCCGGTACCATGGCACCGGGTAAGTCGAGGTCGGTTACGGCGCGCCGCAGTTCCTCGGCTCCAAGCTTGGGATCTTGCATTGGGATGATAGCCATGGGATGCAAACGACTATCGACCCGACGGTAGCGAGCAGCGACATAATCATTGTAGGCGCGACACAAAGAAACCGTATATTCAACGTCACGCAGCAAACCTATGCCGAGACCACTGCTAGGGAACAACACGGTTTCTTCAATACCCGTCTTCTGAAGAAAAGCCTGCCAATCCTCAGCAGAACCCATTCGGTACGCCGCTAGCATTGGTGCGCTTACGCTTTAGGTTGCCTTCCACTCTTTGATTGTTGTGCCAGTGGATACCGTCAAGGCAAGGAAACGGGAGCCGTCGGACGTCCTTCTGTCCAGGAGCCAGCCAGCGGATCGAGGCATCGCCGTATTCCGCAAGCTCGCTCATCGATTCGATGACGTGACCGTCACAATCCAACATACGAATGGATTCGGTATTCATGATTCCTCCGGCTCTTGTTTATCACTCCTATAACCGAGAGCGAAAAGAAATGTCAATTGTGTTAAGCGATAGGCAAATAATATATTTTAATTTTACTTTTACCTAACTGCTTGAAATCCTTACCTGAAACCATTGAAGGTGGCCTGCAGGATAAACCGCCGCCCCTGCACATGGAGTTGTTAACTCCGAAATGGCGCGCAACAGTTGCGGCCAAATGCACCCGATAGACCGAGAGAGCTATTCTTTGCGAATGGGGCGGACAGGAAGAGTGGATACCACGACGGATCGTTTCAGAGGTAGGGAGGATTCATTCAATGTCATGAATCTCGTCCTTACGCGAAAATGTTTCCCAAGCTAACAGGCAGCCATCTACGAACATGTCTTTAGCGGTACTGTGAATGTGCCGGGTAAAGTCCTGATAGTTGGTAGCGAACCAGTCCCATATGTAGAAGCGGTCTTTTAGGTCAAACGCACAAAGCAGATACTCAAAATCCTCACCTGTAAATGCCTTCCTCGTTAGTGCCTCGGTTGCTAAGTCAAACCCTATGCTATCAACTTGCCTGGTCATTGTTGGGCTATTTTACTCTTGGGATCTTTGTGTGTCCATACATCGTGCATCCGACACGTGTAAGGATATTCAATCTTCGAGAATGTCGAGAGCTTGTAACGGAGTCATCGCGCTCTTAGAGCTAGAACAACCGGGGCCCTATCGCTTGTTCAACCACACGTACAGCCAAAACAAGCCCATCACAACAAAGGCGACGATTATCATAGTTAGATCGCTACTGTTCATCTCAAATACGCTATAACTTTTTGGTCACTCGAACCAATCCATCGCCTTGATTAATAGTACGCATCTTCATGTTAGTTTTACATGGGCAGAACCCGCTGTAGGTTCGGTGGAAAAGTGTTGGTTTCCTAGATGCCTGAGGTCATATAAGCCGTGAAAACCCAGGTCTGTTTATATATTTGAATTTTCTCAGTAAGGACTAGTATAGTCAGGTCGATTCAGGGCTTGTGCGGAATGGTCCAAAACAGTCAGTCAACAGAAAAGGAATTTATCCTATGAAAAGTATGGATTCCATCAAAAGATTGATGTGCCTAGCGAGCATTGGGATCGCTTATTTGCTCCCAGCTCTTGTCTGGTCATGATCACCACTGTCGACAAAGAAGGCCGGATCAACGCCGCCTCGTACGGCACGTGCGTGAGGGTGTGCCACGATCCGGTGTACATCGCTTTCACGACCGGGGCTACCAAAGATACCTACAACAATGTTCTGGCAACCGAGGAATTTGTCGTCAACGTTCCTTCCTTTGAGCGGGAGATCCTCGAGAAAGTGAGGGTCGTCGGACTGGAATTTCCGCCAGGGAGTCAATGAGCTCGAGAAAGCCGGCCTTACGTCCCTCCCGTCTACGGTCGTAAAGCCTCCGCGCATAGCGGAATGCAGGAGTCATTTCGAATGCAAGGTTGAATGGACAAAGCAGTGGCTGCATCGCTTGATGGTCGTAGGAAAGGTCGTCGCCGCATCCGTCGATGAAGGATACGTAGACGAACAGGGCTATCTCGTTTGGGAAAAGTTGAAGCCGGCGCATTATTGCGGTCACGAATACAAGACCAAGTTCGTAGGGGCCTATCAACCGATGCACATCGATATGATCTATAACGACCCCGTGGGATCGAGAACCAAACCAAACTAAAGCTGGGGATGCCACCCTAACTCCGATGTTAATGGATATGTTTGTGCGGAAAGAAATCCGCTTGCAAGGACGTTTACTGCAGATAGCGATGCAACAGAAGTGGCGATGCGTGTGATAGAAGCGACGAAAGTCCCCGTCCAGGATATGGTAAGTCACACCTTCACCATCGAAGAAACCGAACACTGTATCCGCGCCGTAGGAGGCGAGATCCCCGATCTTTATCCGGTCAAAGCCTTAATCAAGCCCTAGAGATTTCTGGCACAAGCTAGCCTAATAATTCTGACAATTCTGACTTTACACTGGGAAAGTCCGGTTGTCTTGTATGGTGCCGGTGAGGCCTTGGCAAGGCGGCGCGCATATGTCAATTTGGTTTCGCCGATTCAGTTCGGTATACATTCTTGGGAGATTCACCGAGGATTAGAATGAGCATGATAGCGGTTCAACCACTGGGGCGGGTTTCGGTCGATCCGATAACTCTGGAAGTGATCCGGCACGGGATTATTTCCATCTGCGATCAGATCGACGCCAATATGACGCGCACGGCGTTCAGCCCGTACATCTATGAATACAAGGACTACGCGGTAGGCTTTGTTAGCGCCGAGGAGAGTTGTTGGCCCAATGCACCGGCGGCATGCCGGTCTTCGTCGCCGATTCCGTCGGCATGGCGGTGCGCGACGGCTTGGAAGTCTACGGCCGAGACAATCTCCACAAAGGTGATGTTGTGCTCTGCAATCACGCCGCCGTCCAAGGCCAGCATCTTGAATAATACGGTGATGTACACGCCGGTCTTCGCCGGCCCCAAGGGCGACGAGCTGATCGGTTTCTTCGCTGTCAACTGCCACTGGATCGACATCGGCGGCTCGGCCATCGGCTCGGTCTCCTATTCGTCCACCGATATTTTTATGGAAGGACTTCAGCTGCGCTCGATCAAACTCTGGTCGAAGGGCGAGCCGATTGAAGAAGTTTATCGGATCATCGAGAACAACACGCGCTTTCCGTTGGAATTGCTCGGCGACATCGAAGCGCAACTGGGCGGCTGTCTCTTAGGCCGCGATCTTACGCAGGCGATGGCCGACAAATACGGCACGGTCGTTTTTCTTGGCGCGCTGGATGCCATTCTTGACCAGTGCGAAGCGGCAACGCGGGAGAAGATTCGCGCCATCCCCGACGGCGTCTATCAACACGAAGCATTTCTCGACAACGACGGCGTACGTGACGAAAAGATACCGATCAAAGTGAAAGTTGTCGTCGCCGGCGATGAAATGACCATCGACTATTCGGACATGTCACCCCAGGTGCGTGGCTGCATCAATTCAGGTTTCTACGGCGGCGGGCGCACCACGGCGCGAGTGGCGTTCAAGTATTTGATCGCGACGGAGGAGCCGGCTAACGAGGGAACTTTCCGGCCACTCAAAATGATTCTTGCCCGAAGGCAAGTTGATTAGCGCCGAACCCACTGCCGCCATGGAGCAATGCGTAACTGG
>ERZ1370068.8298-contig-7164_pt1 | contig 51419 bp, 78 predicted proteins | sample MGYA00561227_ERZ1370068 | MGnify/ENA primary metagenome ERZ1370068 (study PRJEB38410, sample SAMEA6850437) | metagenome | study: Metagenomic assessment of the ecological functions of the soil: analysis of the soil microbiota associated with the... | reverse complement strand
TTACGTATTGCTGATGAGATCGTCCTTTGCGCACGACGCTTCAGCTGTCGCGACCATGTTCTGCGTGTGCTCGCCGTGGCTCTTCGCCGGGGCGCGCGGCCACCTCACCAGGCAACCGGACCGACACCAAACCGAAAGGCCGTCATGACTGCGCGCGCGAAAGGAACCTTCTGGACGTCAAGCTGGCACCGTGCCTTCACCGCCTACGACAACGACCGAAGTGGATCGCCGCTGCTTGACGGATGTCGATCGACAAGGCAGTATCACGGCGACCTCGAAGGCAACGCCAAAGGCGGCGAGATGCTGACCGGGATGACGAGCGCGAAGGATTCCGGCGTTTACGTTGCCGTCGTGAGCGCTTCACCGGCACGCTCGGCGGAAAGCGGGTGCAATTTCATCCCGCATCACACCGGCATCATGAGCCGGGGCGCCCAGCAACTGGCGGTCACCGTGGTTCCGGATTCCGGCACCGCTGAACCCGCCGGACCTGTCCGGCACGCCCGCTAACATCATCAACGCCGACGGCAAGCATCTCTACGAGTTCGACTACCCGCTCGGCCTGAAGTAGCCAGCTGAAAGGTTCGACCGCGAGCCATGACCGAAGGACTTCCGACGAACTCGCGCTCGGCATGGACGGAGCGACCGAAGGCTCGACGGCCAGCGGGCCGCCCGGACTTCCGTGTCAACGGGCTGAATCTTTAAGCGACGCCTCGACCATGGCGAGTCGCGAGGCATGGTCGTGCGCCACTCCTGAGGCGCAGTCCTGATTCATGGCAGCGACGCCAGATACCTACACTCCAGCCGCGCGGGCGCGGGGATCGTCTGGGGATGCACGCTCGTGACAGTCGCCACGCGGTTGACGAGGACACGCACTGGCGAGGCCGGGCGACGCTGACGCTGGCGTGGCAGGGCGCAGTCAGAATCAGCGTCGCCAAGACACCGAAGACCGCCAGGCGCGCGGCCGGCGCCAGATCCGGCGGCCGGGCTAAGCTCGGCAAGCGGGCTGCCCTGGCGCTCGTAAACCACGCCGATCCAAATGACTTCGTCGCGCGTCGGTCTGGCAACAGGCCCATGTCGTCGACGCCTCGCGACGCCGCTCGGCGGCGCGCACGTGGTCTGGAGCAGCACGACCTTCGCGCGCTGCTCGCCTCGACAACTGGTGGACACCGCTCTGCCGGCCGCCTGCGAGGTCGGCTGCGTGCTTGGCCGCATGACACGGTCGCATTGACCGAGTCTCTACGATGCCGTGGTCGGCTTCGAACGCGAGCTGCGTCATTTTGTGAACGAAGCGCAGGCGCTGTGGGCCGGCAACAAACCGCTTCGAGGCGGTCGCGACGGATTGACCAGGCTTCCGGCCGCAGACCACTTCGTTCGACTGCGCGCTGACCTTCACTGTCCTCCAGCACTCATCGATCGCGCGGCTGTGCCGAGGCAGTCCGGGAGATTTCCCGATCGTCCGGCCCGGCGGCCATGTGGTCATCTGCGAAGAAACCGACGCCGGCCATCGCGTGCCGGCGACGTTGACGATGAGCGTGGCACGTGCACCATCGGCAGGATTTGGTCGGGCAGTACCAAAGCCTGTTTCTCGGGATTTCGAGCTGCTCGAAACGAAACCCCGGCGCATCGAGCCGACCCATCCGCGGCTGGATGTCGGCAGCTTCATGATGTTTCGAAAGGCCTCTACTCTAACCGTGCGATGAACATCCTCAAGCGAGCGCGGCTGCGGACGGCGTCCGGTCGAACTCGCTGCTGATCCTCAATCGCCCTCGTCGTCGCGGCCTCCGCCACGCTGCGATCCGGCGCGCAGTCTCCGTCCGCTGCGCTTCGATTTCGGTTTCCGGCCGTCCTCAGTGGTCAGCCGGCTGACGGCTGTTTGCTGCTCTTCATCTCGGATGACGCGAAGACGGAACCGCGTTCTGCAGAGCGATCGTAATACCGCGCCAACACCACGCGGCACACATTTTCGGCGTCAACGTCGATGCGCTCTAAGCCTGGGCAGGCCGCCATCATCGACGAGCGTGCGTTTGGCTGGCCAGTAAGAGCTCCCCAAAGACATCCGCCTGGCGAGTACTTAGTCCAGGCGCTCCTCAATCGCCATACGAGACGTTCCATCGCGCCGACGGCCACACCGATCAAGATGCCGATGGACCAGGGCGAGGGACAGCACTGGGAAGTCGAAACCCGGCAACTTCTACAGCAAGCCGGTGCGGATGACACCTCAACGCTTCTCGCGCGGCGGCGAGATCAGCATCGCGATGGATCAGGACGATTCGCGCCGATCGACGCCGCCGAAGGACACGCCGCTGGTGAAATACACTCCGCGCTCCCCAACGAACGACTCGACGCAGGTTCTGGGGGACGGCCCATGTCTCTCGGCGCGATTGTGTTCCTGCCGCATGGGATGGTCGACACATCCGAACGCACGCTATCCGATTCGTCGTCCATCACGGTCACTTTCCAGGCGACGATGGCGAGCGACAGCCTGGCGTGAGACACCGCCGGACGCGGATGCGACTGGCAGCCAGCCCGCGACGACAGGTCGCCGCGTATCCAGTTCTACCAAGGACTGGAACTGCCGCCAGCTTTCCGCGCATGATGCACGTGCTCGTCCAGCACCCGACGCCGTAATTTCCGACGACTCATGCGCCGTGAACTCGGCGAACAACGGTCCGCTATGGCGATGCCATCACCTAGCGATCTGCTGCCCGACGATCGAGAAACAGTTCCGCGGCATCGGCACAGCCGTGGGCGCGCGCTGACGACCGGCGGATCGACCGGCGGCTGGGAAGCGCTGGGCGTCCAGGTGATTATGCCCCGGATGCGAGCTCAACGGCGCGTGGGCGCTCTGTCCCGACCCGATCGACTTCCGGTCGTATCGATCGGTCAACATCTACGACGAGCACAACGCCTACTTCTACGAAGACAGCCCCTGAAGAAGACGCGCCCAAACCCGGCTATCGCGACTACCGCGGCCATCTCGCACTTGACGTTCGAAGATCGAAATCCTCGTCGAGCTGGTGCTCGGAACCCAGGGCCGGTCGGCAGGACAGCACGACGCGTGGGCGTCAGTGTCTCGACCGGTTGGTCCCGATGGCTACTACTGAAACCACGTTGCGAGTAAATTGACTGGCGCGATCGATCCGACGGTCGCACGTGCACCGGCGCGGAGCACTACGACCTGCGCTTCATCATGCGAGCGGGACTGGAAGACGCTCGGACCGACAGCTCCGCGGCAAGATCCACCTGACGAGCGGCACGATGGACAACGGCCATCTGAACAACGCCGTGTATCAGGCCGAGGAGCTCTTCAAGGCGGCTCTCGAATCCTCCGGCCGACGTCGAGGATCGTCTACGGCGAGCGACGCGAGCACTGCTTCACCGGCTACCGAACACCCGAACAACGTCGGCAGCCGAACCGTCCACCAGCGCTACATGCCGGCGATGGCGAAATGGATGGTGAAGAGCGCGCCTCCCGGGGCCGACGTCAAGAGCTGGGTCTACTCGGACAGGTGTGGGTCAGGTGGGTCGGGTGGGTCGGGGCCGACACTTTTCGACCGGGTCCCCGTCAGCAGCTTCATGGAGGTCGTATGACTGGACTGTCCGCGCGCTCTGGCTGCCGATCTTCTGCTGTCCGCCGCGGTTCTTGTGTTCGTCGCCAGCTCCGTCATTCACATGGCATCGCCATGGCACAAGAACGACTACCCGAAGATGCCGCGGGAGTGAACAACAGTGTCCTCGACGCGCTTTCGCCCCCTGGCCATTCCGCCCGGCGACTGCATGGTGCCGCGTCCGACGACGACGGTGGCAGGAAATGGGGGCCGCCGGAACCGCCGCCAAGATCAACAAGGGGCCGGTCATGGTCGCGACGGTGCTGCCGAACGGGCAGATGTCGACATGGCGTGCGCAACCTCTCTGCAGTGGTTTTTCTACTGCGCAAGGGCGGTCGGCCTGTTCTCGCAGCATACGTCGCCGGCCGCTCTGCTGCCACCAGGCACGCCGCTACTCCGCGTGTGTTTCAGATGGCGGGCGCCACGGCTCTTTCATCGGCTACAGAAGCGTAGCGCGCCGTGCGCATGATGTCGATCTGGTATCGGCGCTACCGTGACGATCGCCGATCAAGGCCTACTCGTCGACGGATTGATCTATGCGTGCCTGACAGCAGGGACGTTCGCGGCTATGGCGGCCCCGATAGGTCGGGGTCAGGTGAGCCAAGTCAGTCGGGTGGGGCAAGTAGGTCGGGACGACTGGCCGTGCCGGCACTGCGCATCTGTAGAGCGCCGCGTCTCACGCGAAGCCGGGAAACCGATCACGAAGCGGCCAGAAATCCGCGCAGCTCACGGAGCTGTGCCGACCACCGACACCCTCCCGGAGTGGAGGTTTCCGCGCGTCGCGACACGCGGCGCGGTCGGCATGGCCGTCGGCCGCACTTCGCTACGAGAACAAGCCGACCAGGTTGGGGCTAGGTGGCGAACCAGACGCGGCTACGCCGGCGTGAGCCAAGTCAGTCGGGTGGGGCGCAGGTCGGGACGACGGCTGTGCCGGCACCAAGTAATCTGTGGTGGAGCGCCGCGTCTCAAGCGAAGCCGGGAAACCGATCACGAAGGGCCAAATCCGCGCAGCTCACGGAGCTGCGCCGACCAACCGACACCTCCCCGGAGTGGAGGTTTCCCGCGGCGTCGACACGGGCGCGCGGGTCGGCATGGCCGTCGGTCGCTACGCTGCTGGCGAACAAGCCGACCACGCCAGGCTAGGTGGCGAACCAGGACGCGCGCCACGCCGGGCGTGAGCCAAGTCAGCCGGTGGCAAGTAGGTCGGGACGACGGCCGTGCCGGGCACCGCGACCCGTAGAGCGCCGCGCCTCACGCGCAGCCGGGAAACCGAAGCCGCATTTCGCTACGCGAACAAGCCGACTTGCCCGCCGGTGTGCCAGAACAGTATCGTCTCGCCGTCTTCTCGAAGCGGCGTTGACGAACGCACGCGATGAGACCTGCCATCGCTGTCGCCGTGTAGTGGGATCGAGGAACAGCGCTTCACTTCGCGCCGAAAGCTCGATGGCCTCCTGAGAAGCAGGCGTCGGCACGCCATAACCCTCGCTTCGACAAACCCGTCGTCCACTTCTGACTGTGATCGGCATGCCGGGGATTTTCAGGAGATCGCGCATCCCGGCGACGATCGCCCGATGATCCGCCCGAAGCGTGGCTGACGTCGCGTCCGCGCTGATCCCGACGACCCGCGTCGGCAAGTCCTAGCAGCCGGCACCCGGTCACCAGACCGGCCTGCGTGCCGCCGGAGGACGTGGAGTGGATGATGACGTCCGGAGCCGCCGATCTGATCCAGCAGCTCCGCGACTGCCAGCGCCAAGCCGCCAGCGCGGCGCCGAGCGGCGTCGACGCGCCGATGGGAATGACGAACGGACTGCCGGCCATCGGCGCGGAGGCGCGTCGGCAATCTCGTCCATCTTCTGGGCTGCCGTTCGTCGCGTGCCGGCACGTGAACGACGTCGGCGCCGAGCAACTCGATCCGAGCAGCGTTGCCGCTCGGCCTGTCTGTGCCTCGCCATTGACCACCAGCACCGCACGCATGCCCAGCCTGGCGGCCGTCGCGGCGGTTGCGCGCGCGTGGTTTGATTGCACGCCGCCGGCGGTGACAAGCGTGTCGGGCGCTGTCCGCTTGCGCCCGCGGCCGCGACCAGCGCGCGAGCTTCCGCACCTTGTTGCCGCCGAAACCAAAACGGTATGGCGTCATCCCGCTTGACGAACAGCCCTCGGCCCGCCTCCGAGGACGGCAGCGACAACTTCGGCATCGGCTCGACCGGCGACGGCGCGGCAATCAGCGGCAGCGAAGGAAACTGTGCGAGCGCTGGCGCGAAGCGCGGCAGGAGTCACCGGGAGGTATAGTAGCCACTGACTGACGATGACGAAATTCGGCAATTCCTGATTCGAATTCAGAATTTCATGATCTATCTGACCGCGCCCTGCGATCCGGAAGCTCGGTCGTCGCCGCCGAACTCCGGCCGCCGCGGGCGGAGCTGGCGCTCCACGAGGGCATGGACGCGTGGATCGACACCTACCACGGCGGTGCAGCGCTGACTCGTCAAGGCACCTACGTGTTGCTGACCGACAGCGCGGTCGGCGCGCAGGAGGAGGACAACCTCCGCCACCTGGTCACCAACCCTGGCCGCGACGTCGCCGCGCGATCGGATCGTCCCCTTCCTGACGTCCAAGCACTCGCTCGACTACTGTTATTCGTACGCGGAGCGGGCGCACCCAGCACGAGCTTCCCGGCCTCGTCGTGTCTCGGCGGCGACGACAAGGTGGCCGCGGCATCGCGCGGTCGTCGAACACGCCTGGCAGCTGCGCAGCCGCTGCGCCAGCGGGTATCGGACGCTCGCACTCGGCGGATGGGCGAACCCGCGACGCCGTGATCCCGAAAGCGCAGGTGGCTACTCGGTGACGATCGACTGCCACGCCGAGTTCTACCTGACGCAGTGGTCAGCCACTCATCGTCGATCGACGCTGCGTCGCGCTTCGTTCGCGACCGGCGTGACGGCGCGGCCTGACGCTGCCCCGGCGTGTTCGGCGTCTTCTACTACCGCAGCGCGAACCCGCCAGAACCCTCAACGCCTCGAATGCTTCCGCCGGTGCCGGTCCAGGAATCTGATCCAGGAGTTCGACCACGGCGATGCGCCAGAGGAAGTGTCGCGCGAGACCATTCCGCGCGCTGGTCCAGGCCGGCGCCCGCCACTTCTACATCAGCAACCTGCCGCTCGCCCGCGCGCAGCAGGTGCTCGCCGCGGTCGCGAGCGCGGTGGTTCCCGGGCATGAAGCCAGTCTGGGTTCTGCCGGGTTGCTCGCGCTCCCTGCGTTTCGGCTGTCCCGCAACCGGCGCGCGTGGCTGCGCTCCAGCGTCTGCAGGCTTCGATCGAGACGACCACCCGCAGCATCAACGCGACGTGGGGCATTTACGTGAAGTCGCTCGAAACCGGCGATCGCAGAATGATTAACGCTGATCGTCAGATGGAGACGATGAGCACCATCAAGATCCCGCTGATGACGAGTGTCCTGGAGTAGAGGCCAAGGCAGTGTGCACCGAGCTTTCGGCGATAGCATCACGTTCGTCGAGGCCGACTCGCAGCCGGGCACTCGGCACGATCCAGAGATCTCGATCTCCGGCGCGGTGATGACGGTCAGCTGATCTCCTGACGCTCATGATCATCGTCTCCAGACACCGCGCACCGAAGTGCGTCACCGGATATCGGCGGGCCTGCGGCGGTGAACGCACGCATGGAGCTAGCCTGAGCGACGACGCTGGGCGATGAACGTCCCGTCAGCGTGGTTTCCGGCAACTGCGCGCCGCGCGCTTCGCCCGAAGCAGTTCTGCGCATCGCGACGAAATTCCCGTCCGGCTTCGACGCCGCGTGAAATGGGCGCGGCTGCTCGAGATGATGGAACGCGGCACGCTCGTCGACATTAGCCTCGTCCGGGATCCGATGCCGCAGGATCAGCGCGCCTGAAGCCGGACGCGCTACCTGCATCCGGCCGCGAGGCGGCGTGACGTCGCCACTGCCATCCCGCACGGGGCGACTGGCGACTTTCTTGCCGCAGGTGGCCGACGACGCGGGCGTGCTCGAAGCGGACCCGGACGCCACCGTCGTCGAGAGCAATCTTCACTTCACCGACGATCACTGGATCCAGCGCAGATGCTCGAGAATCCGCGATTGACCGGTCTCAGCGGTCGTCGCGTGTACGCACTGCCGGCAGAGGATGCTGCCAGCCGATGAGCGGCTGCGTATCTCGACGCGGTGCCCGTTCTCCGGCATCATCCGTGCATTCGCGATCTGATACCCGATCGCCGATCCCTACCGGCTCGACCAGGGCGACGTCAGCTTCGATTCTCCTGACACCGTCAAGTCGGCGATGCGGCGCGCCATCGACGAAAACAAGACCCACTACCTTCAGACCACAACGGCGTCGCCGCGCCTCGCGCGAACTGCTGGCGGCGAAACTCGCGCGATCGCGAACGGCATCCCGGTCGAAGACGCCGAGCAGGCGCTGGTGACCAACGGCGGCATTCACGGCGTCTATATCGCCTGGCCACGCGATTCTCGAGCCCGGCGACGAAGTGGTCATCCCCGGATCCGCCGTGGCCGCCGGCGGCCGGCAACATCCCCGCGGCGCGCGGCGTGCCCAGGCCTAAGCCGCTCCAGTGAACTGAAGCGGCTGGCGCTGACCGACCCGACGAGCTCGAGTCGAAGATCGGCCGCGCGGACACGCGCCATCTGAACTCTCCCCACAATCCTGACCGGCGGCGTGGCTGACGCGCGACGACCTCGTCCGGATTGCCGCCATCGCCCGAGAACGAAATCTCTGGTGTTCTCGACGAAGCCTACGAAGACGCGGTGCTCCGAAGGTAGCGAGCCGATGAGCATCGGCTCACTGCTCGGCATACGAACGCACCATCCCGATCACACGTTCAGCAAGTCGTACGCGATGACCGGCCTGCGTCTGGGTTACATCGCGATTCACGATCCGGCGATCCGCGATCGCGCGAAGAAGGTGCCTGCTTTACACCGCCAGCAACGTCGCGTCGGTGGTGCAGCTTGGCGGCATCGGCGCGCTCAGAAGGATCGCAGGACTGCATCGCGCGATTCCGCACCGAACTGCGCGCCTGCCGGGATCTGTTCTACGCCGGCATCAAGGCGATGGAAAACGGACCGTTCTCCGGGCAAACCGCCGGCCGGCGCCTTCTACGGGTTTCTGAGCGGTCGATCCCGGCGTGGAAGAACGGGACCGCGGCGACCCTTCACTGTCGTGGCGGATGACCGAATATCTGATCAAACAGGGACGAATCGGTTCGCGTGCCCGGCGCCGACTTCGGCGGCCACGGCGAAGGCTACGTGCGTTTCTGCTTCGCCCGCGGCGATCGACGTGGAACCCGGAGCGCGCTCGGATCGATGACGCAGCTGTTCGAAGACCAGCCTTGACGGCCGCTCGGCTGAAGCGCTCGCGCGCCTGCGCACTCGATCGCTCCGCCTATTTCACTGTGACGGCTGCCGTCGACGCGAATCGTCTCGCCGGTGATGAAGTCGCTGTCGAGCAGCGCGCAGGACGCTTTGGCGATTTCTATTTCTCCGCCCCACCGCCCGAGCGGGGTCGCGCTGCTTCGACCGCTGCGCTGACGTCCTCGCTTGACGTCTCGGGCGGTGCGAGGATCGGACCCGGCGCGATGCTGTCTGACCAGGATGTGGTCGGCGGCGAGCTCCAGCGCGAGCGCTTCGGTCAGGGCGATCGCCCCGCCTTGGCCACGTAGGTACGACAGGTAAGCCGGATAGCGCGGGCGCCCGCTGCGCGCGAGCCAGTCGCTGAAATTGATGATGCGGCCACCGCCCTGGCGCGCGCATGTGTGGCGCGGCCGCGTGCGCGCACAGAAATGCGGCGCGGAGGTCCACGTCGATCGACGCGTTCCAGTCCGCGACGGTGAGATCGGCGAACGGAGTCGACTTGTAGACCGAGGCCATGCGTTGATGAGCTGACATCGAGCCGGCCGAGTGCGGTAACCGCTGACTGGACCAGCGCCGCGCACGCCGCTGGCTCCGCAAGATTGGCCTGAAGTAACCGCGGCACGACGGCCGCGCGGCTCACGATGCGCCGCCGCCTCTCGGCCTCTGCACGTGAACGTGCGTAGGCTGAGCGCAACATCCATCCCGCTCGCGGCCAGCTCCCGGGCAACGACAAGACCGATTCGGTTTGCCGCCGGTGATCAGGGCGACCTTGTTATCCAGAAGCGATGGGCAGAAGGGAGCGAGTGCGTCTAATAGGTCGAGTGGGTTGGGTGGTCGGGTGGTCCGGACCTTACTGACCCACCGACCTACGTCACCTACCCGACCTATCGATCAGTATGTGAAGCGTTCCGAAGAACGCCGACCTCTTGTTCGGGTCGCTCCACTTCGTGCCGAGTGCCGATCCGGTGAACGCGTGCTGCGTCGGCCACGCCAACCTGATCGCGTGCATCGACGTTCGAGAACGGATGGAACCACTGCATGCGCGCCGCAGGTCGGAGTCGTGGCTGAGGTGCTTGCTGACGTCGAGGGTGACGCCTGCGCGGCGCTGACCTCGATTTCGCCGCCGCGATCTCGCGAACTGAATCGGCGCGTGGCGTCACCTGGACGATCGTCCCGATCAGGCCGCTTCGACAGCTCGTTGGCCATCGCGACCAGCGCCAGCCGCTGCGCGGCGTTGGCGCGCTCGTCCGACGTAGATCGCCGAGCGGACGGCCGGCTTGTTCGCCGCCCATTTCGGTCATGCCGAGATTGCGGTCGCCCGATAGCGCCGCAACGACCGACAGACCGTCGATCGCGACGCCGTTGAAGCTGCCTCGGTCCACCTTCCAGGCCAGGACGGCCTGCTTGCCCATCGTCTCCGCCTCGCTGTTCATGATGCAGCCGCCGGTGAAGACCTCGGCGGTGCGCGCTTCGACGTAGGCGCCGGACACGAACCCTGCCGCCGGCGGCCAACGGAGAAACGCGCGAGAGATGAAAGCGCAGCGGCAACAAATGCTCGCTTCATATGAGAGATTATACGGCGACTTGGCGGCGGCTTCGGCCTTCACTCATTCTGCAAAGGACCTCGGCGATATGGCGGAAACGATTGGATTCATTGGCCTTGGCGTCATGGGCAAACCGATGGCGCGAAACCTGATCAAGGCGGATTCGCCTGGTCGTCGCACAACCGGAGCCGCGGGCGCGATCGACGAGCGTCAAGTCCGGCGACGGCGCCGGCGGCGTCGCCCGCCGAGGTCGCGCGCGCAGGCACCGTCGTCATCACGATGCTGCCCGACACGCCCGACGTCGAACGCGTGCTGACGGCGCGCGGACGGCGTGCTGTCGCGCGCTGCAGCGCGGCGCCGATGGTCATCGACATGAGCAGCATCTCGCCGGTCGGCGACGGAGCGTCTCGCCGCGCTGGTCGCGGCGAAGGGCGCGACGATGCTCGACGCGCCGGTGAGCGGCGGCGAGATCGGCGCGATCAACGCGTCGCTGTCGATCATGGTCGGCGGCGACGAAGCGCGCGTTCGAGCGCGTCGCGCCCGATCCTCGAAGGCATGGGCAACGCCGAGCGCATCGTCCACATCGGACGAGTCGGGCGCCGGGCAGGTCTGCAAGATCTGCAATCAGATCGCGATCGGCGGCGCGCTGGCCGGCGTCAGCGAGGCGTTCGCGCTCGCGAAGAAGGCCGGCGTCGACGCGGCGCGGGTGCGGCAGGCGCTGCTCGGCGGCTTCGCGGCGAGCCGCGTGCTCGAAGTCCACGGCGAGCGGATGCTGACCGGCAACTACAAGCCGGGATTCCGCACGAAGCTGTATCAGAAGGATCTGCGTCTCGCGAGGCGAAGCAGCGGCCGCCAACGGCGTGCGCGATGCCGGCGACGGCGATCGTGACGCAGCACGTGAACGCGCATCGTCGCGTGACGGCGCGGATCCTCGACTACGCCGCGATCGCGCACGGTGCTGTTCAAGCTCGCCGGGGCGGAACGGTGAACGCAGAAATGCATTTCAGTGTTTGCAACACCCCCTGCCTCGCCGCTCGCAGCAATCCGGGCGAACCGGATTGCCGTCTCGAACCCGCGCGACGTCTCGACGCTACACCAATGGCAGGTTGAATCGTAGCAGGCGTCGCGGCAGAGCTGATTCGTCCGGATCTGGACCAGAGACGTGACATACGCTTGCCCGCAGTAACTGCAGGTTCAGGCGGTGAACGCCACGGGTCAGTTTTTCGGAGAAGCGGGGATGATCCATCTGCTTAGATACTCAATTTGGTCTGGCTGGGTAATCCCGGGTAATTTGAATGGTCATTGGAGTTAGTCATCGGCGCAGTACACGTTACTACTGATGACCAAGTACCAGATTACCCATTTGCCAAATTCAGCACGGTCCTCAATCCCGCAGCCATGCATCAACGCGCGCTTCACGGCCGTTCTCGTGCGATCTGAACCTTGTAGGCGTTGCCGCTCATCGGCTTCGCTTCGCTGACTCGCGGCCTCGCCGGCGGCGGCCGCCGTCTGCTCGTTGAGCGGCTTGCCGGCGAGCGCGGCTTCCGCCGCCGCGATCGCCACGGCGATCGGCGCCACCGCGCCGACACGACGCGCGCCGAGCGGATCGTGTTCGCCGTTCATCGTCAGCACCACCGTCGTGAACGCCAGCGGCCAGTCGTGCGACTGCTTGTAGCGGACCTCGTAGTGGCCGCTCTTCACGTTGCCCGGCGCCGGCAGCGATGACGTGCGTCAGCAGTCTCGTCCTCGGCCAGGACGTTCTCCTTGAGCACGTTCTGCAGCGTCGGCATCGTGAAGTAGTCGGCCGCCGGCGACCTCGCGCTCGCCGTTCGGGCCGACCACGCGGAACTTCGCGCCGTAGGCGACGAACGGCACCGCCAGACTCGACGGATGGACGATGTGGCTCGGGCCGTTCGTTGCCGAAGATCGCGTGGTACTGGTTCTCGCCGTTGACGGCGAAGCAGCGCGATGCCGCCCTTCTTGAAACAGACGAACTCTTCGTTGCGGTAATACCCAGCAGCGCGGACGCTGGTTGACGTTGCCGCCGACGGTCCCCTGATTGCGGATCTGCGGCGTGCCGATCTCGATCGCCGCGGCTCGCACCACGGCCGGATAACGGCTTCGTCGACCTGCGCGTGCTCGGCCAGATCGACGATCTTCATCGCCGCACCGATCTTGCAGGCCGCCGTCGGGCGTCGCGCGTCGACCGTGCGCGTCGAGCGCGCTCTTCGACGTTGACGACGCGATCGGGTGAGTCGATGTAGTCCTTCATCCGCGCCGAGCAGATCCTGACCGCCGGCCGATCGGCAGGCGCGATGCCGTCGACGCTTGTCAGCGCGGCGACCGCATCCTTTCGGAGGTCGGATTGACGTAAGCAAACGCCTTCAATGGTCCTCGTTGGCGCTCGCTAAGCTTTCGCTCCTGCTGGCGATCAGTTGATGCCCCAGCGCGCTCTTCTCATCGCCGCGAGAATGCGGTGCGGTGCAGCGGCAGGCTGCGAATCGTCGACGCCGGTGGCGTTGCGCACCGCGTTGGCGATCGCCGACGCGGTCGACACGCGTCGGCGGCTCGCCGATGCCGATCACGCCCGCGCTCCGGCATGTTGTTCAGCACGATGTCGATCTTCGGCATGTCGGACATGCCGGCCAGCAGGTAGCACTCCATGTTCGGGTTCACCATCTGGCCGGTGCACGCGATCGAGGATGCGATCCTCGAACAGCGCGAAGTTGATCGCCGCGATGACGCCGCCGTAGGCCTGGCTCTCGGCCGTCAGCTTGTCGACGATCAGGCCGCAGTCCTGGATCGCGAGGATGCGCGTGACCTTGACGATGCCGGTCTCGACGTCGACGGTGGCTTCGGCGAACTGCACGCCGCTCGTGCCGGACCCGACGAAGCCGTCTTCCCACTGGCCGTCGACCGAAATCGGCTCGGTGCCGATCAGCTTGCACGCGTCCTTCCACGACAAGCCCTTCGCACGACGTTGCCCTTGACGTGAATGCGTCCGCCCTCGGCGACCAGGTTCTCCGGCGTCGATGCCGAGCGTCGGCGCGACCTTCGCGAACAGCGCGTCGAGCGCCTTGCACCGACGTCGACGCGAATCGCCGGCGTCGACCGACGCGGCCGTCGTGCTGCCGCCGGATCCGCCGCTGAACGGGTAGCGTCGAGTCGCCGATCTCCGGCTTCATCGCGCTGACCGGCAGGCCAAGCGTTTCGGCCGCCACGATCGCGACGATCGTCCGCGTGCCGGTGCCGATGTCCTGCGTGCCGCACTTCACGACGACGCTGCCGTCCGACATGATGTCGACGTGCGCCTGCGATCCGCGGCCCGCGCCGCCCCAGCGGTGCGCTGACACGCCCATGCCGGTCTTGATCGGACCCGGCGTCGGATCGCCGGTCGGCATGACGCTTGTCCCAGCCGAACGCCTTCGCGCCGCGCGCGAAGTACTCGGCCCACATCGCGTTGGGCGCGTCGCCGGCGGCAGGTTCTTCACGCGGAACGCGACCGGATCCATCTTCACGCGATCGGCGAGCTCGTCCATCAGGATTTCGGTCAGGAAGCAGCCCTGCGGATGTCCGGGCGCGCGCATCGCGCGCTGCTGGCCGGCGTTGATGTAGACGTCGGTGTGCGACGCGCTTGCGATTCGGGAAAGTTGTAGATGTATGGCAGCGGGAAGCCGCGCCCGCGCCCGCGCCGCCGGTGCCCCAGCTCTGCGCGTCGAACGCGGTCAGCATGCCGTCGGCGGTGACGCCGGCGCGGATGTGCGCGGTCGCCGACGGCCGGTTGCCGGTGTCGAGATGCTCTTCCTTGCGATCGAGCATCAGCTTCACCGGCGACCTTCGCCATCTTCGCCAGCTTCGGCGCAGATGATGCCCTGCGCGTCAGGCGCGAACTTGCTGCCGAAGCCGCCGCCCATGTACTGCGTGATGGTGCGGACGTTGGCCTGCGGGATGCTCGAGCCCCTGCGCGAACCCCTGCGCGCTCTGGATGCACGCCCTGCGTCGAGACCCACGCGGTCAGCTTGTCGCCGTCCCACTCGCACACGCGTGCCGTGCGTCTCGAGGCACACGTGGCTGATCACGTGCGTCGAATAGCGTCGCCTCGACGACGTGCGCGGCTTGCTGAAGCCGGCGTCGAGATCGCCCGGTCTCTTCGGCGTGCCGCGCGCGCGTGTTGCCGTCCGGGAAACACCGCCGGCGCGTCTGCGCGCCATCGCCTGCTCGACGTTGGCGAGATGCGGCAGCGCCTCGTACCGCACGCGGACGAGCCGCGCCGCGTCGCGCGCGCGCTCTTCGGTGTCGGCGGCGACGGCCGCGACCGGATCGCCCTGATACATCACCTGCGCGCCCGGCTTCGCGTACGGCGAGCACCGCCTTCGACGCCGGGCGCCTTCTCGCGCCGCGGACGAGATCGATCGACGACGACCCGCGCGTGCGGGATGCGGCGAGCGGACGATCTTGCCGTAGATCATGCCCGGGCGATTGATGTCGTAGGTGTAGCGCGCGCGGCCGGTGACCTTGTCGGGGCCGTCGAGCCGCTTTGACCGACGTGCCGAGCAGCGCCGGCTTCTCGGCGGCCAGGCGTACGTGGCTCAGCCACGCACCCACCCCCTTGGCTTTCACATGCGGCTTCCATGATCCGCACGAACGTGCCGCAGCGGCAGATGTTGCCGTCGAGGCCCTTGCTGCATCTGTTCGGGCGTCGCGTTGGGATATTTCTCGAGCAGCGCGACGGTCGCGACGACGAAGCCCGGCGTGCAGAAGCCGCACATCAGGCCGTCGGTGTCGCAGAACGCCTGCTGCACCGGATGCAGCGTGCCGTTGCCGGCCGCGAGGCCGTCCACGGTGCGGATCTGCTTGCCCTGCGACTTCGATGGCGAGCGTCGAGCACGAATAGACCGTGCGGCCGTCGACGATCATCGTGCAGGCGCCGCAGGTGCCGCGATCGCAGACGCGCTTGTTGCCGGTCAGGTCGGCGCGATTGCGGAGCGCGTCGAGCAGCGTCACCCGCGGCTCGATCGTCGAAGGTCCAGGCGCTTGCCGTTGACCATCAGCGTCACCGGCACTCGTCGACGCCGACGGCACGCGCGGGCCGGTCTGCGCCTCGACGTCCGGTGCGCGCCGTCGTCACGGCAGTCGCCAGACTGGTCACGCCGGCGCTTTTCAAGAAATCTCTGCGGCTGACTAGTCATGGCGTGAGATAATACGCCGGGTGGGGGAATCCTTGTTTAGGGCTCGCCAGGCGCTTGGGGATTAGGGCTTAGCGTGAGGGCTGAAGGCTCAGGCCCCGGGTCGGGGCCGGAGGGACTTATGCAACATCGACGCGACTTCCTGCGACAGATCGTTCCGGCCGGTGCAGTGGGCTGGTGGCGTTCAACAGCGACTGGCTCGACCGTCGTGATGGCCGCGACGGCGGCGGTGGCCGATCGGTCGCCGGCCGACATTGCTGCCGACGAGAGACTACTGGCGTGAAATTCAGCAGTCCTTCACGCTGGACCGCACCATCATCAACCTCGAACAACGGCTACACCTGTCCGAGTCCGCGCGTCGTCCACGAGGCGCTGAAGCGCTACCTCGACATCGTCGAACCAGGCGCCGATCTACTACATGTGGAACACTGCTCGAGCCCAACGTCGAGCAGGTGCGGCGCAAGCTCGCGGTCGAAGCCGGCTGCGATCCGGAAGAGCTGGCGATCACGCGCAACGCGAGCGAGGCGCTGCAGATCGTGCAGCTCGGCATCGACCTGCAAGCCGGGCGACGAGGTCGTCACCACCAACCAGGATTACGGGCGGATGCTCGACACGTGGGATCAGCGCGTGCGCCGCGACAAGATCAAGGTCACGAAGATCTCGTTCCCGGTGCCGACGACCAACCTCGGCCGACCTGACCGCGCGCATCAGCGCGCGATCACGCCACGCACGAAGGTCATCCACATCTGCCACATCACGAACCTGACCGGGCCAGCTCTTTCCCGGTCCGCGACATCGCGCGCGATGGCGCGCGCGCGCGGCATCCAGACGATCGTCGACGGCGCGCACGCCTTCGCGCACTTCCCGTTCAAGCGCTCGCGATCTCGAGTGCGACTACTACGGCACGCTCGCTGCACAAGTGGCTGCTGGCGCCGGTCGGCACCGGCTTCTCTACGTGCGGCGCGAGAACATCGCGAAGGTCTGGCCGCTGACGCCGGCCGCGGCGAGCCAAGATCGAGCAACATCCGCGAAGTTCGAGGAGATCGGGCACGCATCCGGCGGCGAACCACAACGCGATCGCCGAAGCGCTGCGCGTTCCACCAGGCGATCGGCGTCGAGCGCAAGGCCGGCGCGGCTGCGCTACCTGAACGATCGCTGGGCGACGCAGCGTCGAGAAGCTGCCCGCGCGTGAAGATCCTGCACCGAGCCGCCTGCCGAATCAGGCCTGGGGTCTCGCCAACATCAGCCTCGCAGGGCGTCGACGTCGCAGAAGGCCTACGACTGCCTGTGGGCCACGTTGCCGATCATCACCGCGTCAGATCAGGCACGCGGAATACTCAGGGCCTGCGCATCACCGAACATCTACACCACGCTCCACGAAGTCGACACGTTCAGGGACGCGATCGAGGAAGATGCTGAAGAACGGAGCGGGAACGGCGCTGTGAACCACTGGCGAAATTCGTGAGATTCGGAATTCAGACCTCGAGAATTTCATTTTCTGGTGCACGATCCGATAGGAGACTGATTTCCTCGTGGCCGTCCGGCCCGGCGGCCGGACGCCTCGGGACCACCATCAGGTCCGGACGCTTCGCCAACTCCAACCTGCAGCCCGTGAAGCGCACCGAACAGTCGCTCGCCATGCACGAACGGGCACAGCTACCGGGCAGCCGCGCGCCGCATGATCGCGCTGAAGGACGCCTGGTCCGGAAAGGCGTGTCATCGCGCTGAGGACCCGAGATACGACGGCGGGAAGAAACCGCTGCAGCCAGGTTGATCAGATGCTGCCAGTGGAACGTCGAGCAATACATGTAGGTCGGATCGTCGTGACCACGCGGGCTGGCGGGAACTCGAGGCACCGCCGCCGTCGGGCCGTCGCCGCGATCCTTCTCATCATGTCCGCGTAGCTCTCGGGCGCCTCCGATCGGTATCCGCCTGAGGTCGAGCGGCTTCGAGGCGCATGCCAGGAGGATGTGAGCGCGGAGAGCGCCACGAACGCCCACCTCCGGCCGCCGGCGAGTCGCGCCGCGCCATATCCGACCAGGACCGCCAGCGAAAACCCCGTGATGATGCCCATGCGCGCCGGAATCCGCAGGCCCCGGAGCGGCACCGCGTAGTCGCAGAGGCAACCGGTATGTGAGGCCGTTGAAGCCCAGCGACCCGGGTCGAACGCGAGAGAAGTCCGGAGCGCGTAGGCTCAGCGCCCGGATTATCTGCGCACCACCAGCAAGCGGCCGGAATCGGCCGGGGGATCCGAGGCGTCGCGGTCTGCGATTGACGGCGCGGCCATGTGCGCACGCGCCAAGCGCAAGGGTCACGGAACCTGAGAAAGAGTCGCCGTTCGCCGTCAGCGGAACGCCGCAGCACGTGTCCGTAGAGCAGGCTGACTTCGGGAGGGCCAAAATAGTTTCGCGCGGCATCGCGCTGCCGTTGGCGACCTCCGCCGCCGTCCGCTCGCCGACCACCTGTCTGCGCCGAGGCGAGTAGACGATGCCCACGGGCGCCACGGCGACGATCGCGAGCCGCGGCCGCGGCCAGAAACGCCGACAGCCGCTGCTTCGACGAGGCCCCGATCGGCCAGCAGCAGCGCCCCGCGCACGCACATGGCGTAGGGCATCAGAAACAGCCCGTAATACATGCACGGCAGGACCTGGCCCGGCGGCGAGCGCCCCGAACACACGGCGCCGTCGCGCAGGCGGTTCGTCCGCAGCAGCCGGTTGGGATGCCCAGAAAATGAACGGCAGGCATTGCGTCTGCAGCAGGCACGTGGGAAGTGATCGATGCGACGAGGAAGCGAACGCGAACACGATCCCGGCAACCACGCCAGCGCCGCCGCTGCCGGTCATGGCTCGCCGCACCAGCACCGCCACGCCAGCGCCCGGAGACGATGAAGCGGACCGAAACACCACGTTGTAGACGAACAAGCGCGCCGGCACCCGGCCAGCGCAGCCGGCGCCACCGCGACTGCCGGAACCATCGTTCCCCCGAGAACGCCAGCGCCCGCCGCCCGGATAGAACGCGTTGGCGTCGAAGATGTGAGCGGGAGCGATTGGCAGCTGATGCGCCACCCACACCAGCGCCCATGCGTTCAGCAGCGGGTCCCCATCGTCGTGCACGGTGTCGCTGAGGTGAAGCGCCTGCGGATAGGTCATCGGCACGGCCAGCACCGCGTAAGTCCGAGCGTTACGAGGGTATCGAAGCGTGCTTCACGGGTTCTCGCTTGCCGCTTCGAACGCACTTCTGATCGCCGGACCCGGTCCGGGCGAAACGCTCGAAGCCGACGACCGGAACGTAAAAACGCGTCCTGCTGGTCGAAGATCGCCTTTCGCGGGGCTGGCGGCGCCGAGGCCGTTCGACATCGATCCGCATCAGCGGCTGGCAGTGGCCGGTAGTCGTCGCGGCGAGATCCCGCAGGTCGATCGCTGTAGGCGGTCAAGGGCGATGTCTGGACGATGACGAGCTGAGGCAGCCGATCGGGCGGCGGCACCGGATAGATCCCCCGGGCACCAGCGGCACCTGGCCCGCACCTCGATCCGTTCTGGAACACCGACGCACCGCGGTGGATGGTAGCGCGCCTTCAGCCCAGCGCCGCCGCCACGGCACGGCCGTCAGGCTGGGACAGCAGCCGATCGAGGGCGATCCGATCGACTCGCGCTGTCGAAACTCTACGGCCATCGCCATCGCCGCCGGCGGGACGGAAGCGAGCGGCCGGAACGGCGGCGCGTAAGTGGCCAGTGGCCGCACGGCGCGATCGATGGCAAACCCCGCGAGGAGGACCGCGAACGGAACCACCGGCGTCATGTGCCGCATGAAAACCGTCCGTCCCGAGCCCATGCCGACGCACATGCACGGGAAACGCCGGCACCGGGAACGCCATCCGGCGTCGCCAGCGGCTCAGCCGGCCAACGCAGTCCGGACCAGAGAGATCACGAGCAGCGGAAGTCCGGGCCGTAGCGAAGAGAGAAGGTGAGGTGCTGCACCCGCCCGAAACCTTCGTCGGGTCCGTGACCACCGGCGAGATGCGACTGGAGGCCGAGCACGTCCGCGACGAACTTCTGCCGCGCGATCAGCGCGCACGGCGTCCCGGTCAGAAATCCGGCGACAAATCCGGCGACGATACTGATTCACGCGCAGAGCCAGCGGCTGCCAGCCCCGCTGCCAGACCGCGATCGCGAGGCGGCACGACGATGAAGTGCGGCGCGCATCAGCCTGGTCGACGTCGCCAGTCCACAGGCCACTGCCGCGATCGCCACGCGCCACCAGCGCGCCTGGCCCAGCCGGCATCGAAATGGTCGCGAAGAATGCGAGCGGCACCATGAACGTCATCGGCACATCCGTGACGCCGAAGTGCTGAAGTCGCGAGCGTGCAGGAACGCGATGGCTGGAATCCGGCCGGCGAAGGCCGGCGCGGGACGAAAGAGGCGCCGGCCGGCCAGAAACATCAAGGGAATCGACAACGTGCCCAGCGCCGCCGCACGATCGGCTGATCGGCCGCGGCAGCACGTCGTCGAGAGACCGCCTCGTCCACCAGGCCAGAGGCGTTCGACGAGCGCCACGGCGCACACGACCAGCGCGTCGGGCGGTCGAAGAACTTGGGGAGTTTGGGCGATCAGCGCACGATGCGCGAGGCGATCGTTGTTGATCTGCCCTCTGCCATCGGTCGCCGCCATCGTCTCCGGCAGGCCGAAACGCGAGCCCCCAGTAGCGGCGAAGGCCGGCGCCGGCGGCGAAAGTCAGGACGACTGAGACGGCGAGACCGGATACGCCATGCGGCCGGACGCGGCCATTACGTCGGCCGGGCCGTCGCGTCCAGAATTTCGACGAGTTCGGTCCGGCGCCGCAATCTCGTTGCCAGGGCCGGAGTGGATAATGGCGCGCCGTTCCTGCAGCGTCGGCACGCGCCAGTCCTCGTCCTCGAGGCGGACGCGGCCGTCGCGGCTCGACCTCACGACCGTACGTGGCGTCCATCGGCTCAACGTGCAGCTCATCGCCTGCCCGCTCGGATGCCTGCGGCACGCCGGGGCCTTCAGCGAGTGTTCGACGCCGAAGACGATCGTCGCGCTGTTCGCGTCTCCGTGAGCGCCGCCGTGCAGAGTGTCCACGCTGATCCCCGCCGCGCTGAACAGCCGGCAGCGTCGGCGCCAGCGAACCGGGCGCATTGGGATCGCTCGCTCATCGTCGACGTCGTCGTTCGCTGACCTGGTGGTGATGCTCGCGGAGCACGGCGGCGCCGTGCACGTGGTTGTCCACGACCAGCCGCAGTTGACCGCCTGCGCGTCGAGCGCCATCGCTGACGACGTTGACGCGCTCGCTGGACAGCAGCTGGCACACGCCTGCCGAGGCGCCGGGGCTGTTGGGCAGACGGAGAGGTTGAGCCTCGTTGCGAATCGACATGCGCGCAGAGACTTCGCAAGGTCGAGCGTGGGCTCAGAGAGCCGCTACGGAGAGTCAGAACGAGCAAGAGCGCGAAGGCCTGTAGCCGCGCATGGCTAAACAGCAGCGCCCGGAGCACGCGTTCGCTGCCGGCTACAGACGTGGTCTGACCGAGCACGCGACCTGATGACGACGCGGCGGTTCTGGGCGCGGCCGCCCTTCGTCTTGTTCGGCGCGACCGGCTTCGTCTTCGCCGTAGCTGATGACGTTCATCTTGTGCAGCGGAATCTGGTGCTGCTCGTAGAGGTAGCGCTCGACGGCTTCGCGCGCGCTCGAGGCCGATCTTCTCGTTGATCGACCTTGTCGCCGACGTTGTCCGTGTGTGCCTTCGATCTCGATGAAGACGTTCTTCGGGTCCTGCTTCAGCTGCGCGACCATCTCGTCGATCTTCGGCCTTCGCTTCGTCCGGCAGCTCCGTCTTGCCGAACTTGAAGTTGCCCTGATCCTCGCTCAGCACGACTTCGTACACCAGGCGGCGGTTGGCCTTGTCGATACGTGTCGAACTTGCGCCGGCTGTTGGCTTCCGTGCGCCGTCGGCGGCGTTACGCGTTCTTCGCGCCGGCCGGCGGCGCCGTTGGCCTGCTGGGCCGACTGCGCGCAGCTGCGCCTTCTGGTCGACCTCGGTGATCCGGCCTTCGTTCTTGCGCGTGCGCTCCTGGGTTTCCTCGAGCGAACGGCCGAGCGAGTCGACCTTGTCGTTGACTTCGCCGACGCTCGTGCGCACGAACTTCTTCGGTGGCGCACGCGGTCGTACCACCGACGGCAAGAACCGCGACGGGAACAGCCATGAACAATTTCCGCAACATGATCGATCCTCCTACAACGATTCGGGCGAGATTGCCCCGCGATGTACCCACTTCGTGCTCCGAACGGTCAGGTCCTTGTTGCTGCGCGCGCACGACGAGCGGGTGCCAGCCCGGATTGCCGCTCGATTCGAACGCGATGAGATACTGATGCCGCAGCTCGTCGACGATCTGCCGCGCTGCGGCGCTGCGCTGCGGCCGGCGTGCTGGCCACGAACGCGTGCCCGCCAGTCCAGGTCGCCCAGCGTCGGCCAGCGGGCGCGGCCAGACTGCGCCACTCGGATTGGTCGCCATCTCGGACGATGGGGTTGTCGATCGACGCCACGATCGCCGAAGACGTACACCGGCACGTCGATTTCGCTCGCGATGCGCGGACACTTGGCGAGGCGTCAACCGGCTGGCCGTGTCGTTGCCGTCCGTGCAGCACGATCACCGCACGGCGCCGGCCTTCGCGGCGACTCGACGCGCTCGGCCGTTTCGGCGATTGCATCGTGCAGCGACGTGGCGCCGAACGGCGTCACCCGCGACATCGCTTCAGGCAGCAGCCTTCGATACCGCTCGGTAAACGGCGTCGACTTCTTCCAGCCGCGTGTCGAAGCGTATAGACGGCCGGCCTCGTCGCTGCGGCATCGAGCCAGCTGAGGACGTGCTTTGCCGCCTCTCGCGCCATCGCGAGCTGGCCTTCCATGCTGCCGCTGACGTCGAACAGCAGCGCCACGCTCACGCCCGACATATCCCGGCGGAACTCCGTGATCGGGCGGCTCTTGCCGCTGTCGAGCACCTCGAAATCGCGCACGGTCAGGTCCTGCACGAAGCGCCCCTTGTGGTCCCGGACGACAGCCGTAACCCGCACGAGATCGACACTGGACCTGAAGGTCGCCACGGGAGGCTGCTGGGGCTCTTGGAGCCCCAACCCCGATAACGCCGACGACCAGTGTGGCGGCCAGACCGCCAAGTATTCGTGCGCCATGCTTCATCCGTCCAGGAATCTCAATCGCTTTGCCAATCTGGTAAGTTCAACACTGAAGCCTCTTTAGCAGTTTTGTCATTAGGAGAGACGACGCAAAGACGAGGCTGAATGGCGTAGAAATTACTCGACGTGTCGAGCCACCGCCGCTCAGGACCGAGTAGAAATTACATCCTCCGGGAGGGAGTAGAATTCGGGCCGTGGACCACGGCAAGAACCCACGCGCCCCGCTGACCGCCGACCGGGTGCACCGTGTTTACCTACGCCATAAGAAGTATCGTCGCCGAGGCCCAAAAGGTTGAGGCAACCGGTAAACGAGTGCGGGCATTATGAACATCGGGGACCCGGTGGCCTTCGGTTTCCGGACCCCGCCGCACCTGTCTCGCGGCTGTCGAACGGGCGATGCACGACGGCCACAATACAGTATGGTCCGTCGGCGGGCATCCCGGCGGCGCGCGAGGCTGTCGCTGCCGAGCTAATGCGCGCAACGGCTTCCCGGTCACCGCGGATCGCGTCTTCATCACGGCCGGCACGTCGGAGGGCATCGAGCTTGACGCTCGCGGCGTCAATCAACGCGGGCGACGAAGTGCTCGTGCCGATGCCGACCTACCCGCTCTACACCGCGGTGCTCGGCAAAGCTCGACGCCAAAGCGAAATTACTACCGCCTCGACCCGTCCCGCGGCTGGATGCCGGACCTCGCTCATCTCGAGAGCCTCGTCACGACAGGGGACGAAGCGCCCTCGTGATCATCGATCCGAACAACCCGACCGGCGCCGTCTACCCGCGCGACGTGCGCCGCGCGCTGCTCGACTTCGCCGATCGTCACGGTCTTCTCGATTCTCGCAGACGAGGTCTACGGCGATCTCGGATCGACGGCCCGGTCGAACCGCTCGGCAGTCTCGATCCGGACGCAGCGATCATCTCCTACTCCAGTCTGTCGAAGGCGTACTCGCGCCCGGCTGGCGTACCGGTTGGATGGCAATCGGCCGTTCCCCGCGCCTCAACGACATCGTCGGCGCGGTGAGGAAGCTGGCGGACGGCCGGCTGTGCAGCACGGTCCCGATGGAGCACGCGGTGGTCGCGGCGCTCGAAGGCGACAAGTCGCATCAGGTGGAGTTCCGTCGTGCGCTGAAGGCCCGGGCCGACCTGACGATCTCGCGCGGCTCTGCGCCATGCCCGGGGTCAACTGCGCGTCGCGCCGACGGCAGCGTGTTTACGCCATGCCGCAGGTGCGCCTTGCCCAAAGGCAAGACCGACGAGGATTTCGTGAAGGCGATGCTGCACGAAACCGGCGTGCTGAGCGTCTACGGATCCGGCTTCGGCCTTCCCGCCGAGGAGGGATTCCTCCCGAATCGTGTTCCTGGCGCCGCTCGACGAGCTCAGCGAAATCTACGATTTGATGGCCGCCTTCACGGCAGACTTCTTGCGAGTGTAGCAACCGACGCATTTGCGTCCGTCTCGCGCCAGGCCCGCGCCAGCCAGCGGAGGGACGCCGTTGACCGCCTTCGCCAATCCGCAATCCGCAATCCCCAATCCCCAATGTTGAGCGACCGCGTCTACACCTGACGGATGCTGCAGACCGTCTTCGCGGTCGCCGGCCGTCGTGGTCTCTGCTGATCACGCTATGGATGGCGCGCGAGGCGCTGCTGCTCGTCTACATCAGCGCGCTGATCGCGATGGGTTTCGCGCCGCTCGTCAAGCTGGTCGAGCGCGCGCGTCGGCGCAAGCGCCGCCGTCTGCCGCACGGGTTCGCGATCCTCGATCGTCCACCTCGCGATCATCGCGGTCTTCGTGATCGTGGCCCTGGTGGTGATCCCGCCGCTCGTGGCCCAGGCCAACGCGCTCTGGGCCCGGCTCCCCGAAGAATTCGAACGGGCGCAGGCCCTGCTGATTCGCTACCGGCTGCTGCGCCGGCGGGTGACCCTCGCCGAGGCCGTCCAGAACGCGCCCAACGGCTCCGGCGCCGCCGTCGGCACCGTCATCGGCGCGGTGACCAGCTTCGCCGGCGGGCTCTTCGGGGTCGTGACGGTGCTGATCCTCAGCTTCTATCTCCTGGTCGAGGCCCGCCCGTTGTTCGAGTAACTTCATCCGGTTCGTGCCGCCGCAGCGGCAGAGTGAAGTCAGCGCCGCCGCGCGGGATGCGGTGGACAAGGTCAGCGCCTGGCTGCGCGCGCAGGTGACGCTGGCGGGCGTGATGGGGACGTTCGCGGCCGTCGGCCTCGGACTCCTCGGCGTGCCGTAAGTTCTACGTCGTGGCGCTGGTGGCCGCGATCGGCGAAACCATCCCCATCATCGGGCCGATCATCGGCGGCGTGACGGCGGTCGCGATTGCGCTGACGGTGTCACCGAAGCTAGCCATCATCGTCGGCGTGTATTTCCTCGTCCTGCACCAGCTCGAGGCCAACATCCTCGTGCCGAAAATCATGGAGCGCCGCGTCGGCGTCCAGCCCCGTTGCGGTGATGGTCGCGCTGCTGCTGGGCGGCGCGGTGTGGGGCGTCATCGGCGCGATCCTCGCGATCCCGACCGCGGCGATCGCGTCGGTGATCATCGAGGACCTGGCATACCGCGGACGGAACCACGAGCCAGCGAGCAAATGACGCTCGGCTGAAGCCTTCGCGCTCCCACCCGACTTACTCGACCCATCCGACCCATCCGACCCACTTCGACCCACCAGACCCACTTCGGCCTGACCGGGCTCAGACCCGCCGGCTCACTATAATTGCCTGGCGACGTGACATCGAGTCGGCGGATCGAAAACCGCCGCGGCCGCCGCCCTGTTCGGGTCCTGTTGACGCTGGTCTTCACGTGGCCGGTCGCTGCCGGCATCCACCGCAACTTCATCCCCAGCGACTTCGGCGATCCGCTGCTCAATGCGTGGATCCTCGCGTGGGACGCGACGCATTTCGGCCGCGGGTGGTGGGAGGCGAACATCTTTCACCCGTGAACCGCTCGCGCTCGGTCTACTGGAGCATCTTGCGGCACAGGCAGCCGTCTCGATCGCCCCGCTCTACTGGAGGTCACCGACAATCCGATTCTCTGTTACAACCTCGTCTTCCTCGCGTCGTTCGCGCTGTCGGCCTCGGTGTGTTCTGCTCGCGCGAGAATTCGGCGCCGTCGGCCCGCTGGCCGCCGCCGTCGCAGCGGCAGCGTACGTTCGCGCCGCGATCGGATCGCGTCGCTTCCTCACTGCATCCAGGGTGCTCTCGTCGGCCTGATGCCGTTCGTGCTGCTCGAGCTGGCGCTATTTCGTCACCGGACGAAAACGCGATCTGGCGTTTGCGGCGCTCGCATGGGTTCTCCAGAACCTGGTCGTGCGGCTACTATTTGCTGTCTTTTTGCGCCGGTCGTCGCGGATTCACCTCGTCTGGGAAATCACCACGCGCGGCTTGTGGTCGAATCGGCGCACCATCAGTGGTGCGTCGCCGTCGGCGCGGCGGTCGGCGCGGCGACCTTTGCCGTTTCTTTGCCCTACCTGAGTCTCCGGCAGCTCGGATTTCTGCCGGCGATCGCTCGGCGAAACCCGCAAGTATCCCGCCGACGTCTACGCTTACCTGACGATTGATCCCAACCTTCGGCTGTGGGATCGGCATGCGTGCCTGGCCGAAGGCCGAAGGCGCGTGTTTCCGGGCGCTGTCGTCGCCATTTGCGTTCGTTGGTGCCACATCGGCGTGGCGCCGCATGCTCCGGCCGGCGAGCCGACGATCGCCTCGCGCCTGCTGACAATCACGGCCCTTCTGGTCACCGCATCGACGGTCGGCCTGCTGGGCCGGTTGGTCCCTCCGCCTGCCCTCGTCAGGATCACGAGTCTGTCGCGCTATGCCGCCGTCGCCGGCGCCGCCGGCGTGCTGATCTTCACGCTGTCGTCACGCGCGCGCGTCGGCCTGCTCGCCTGGTCGCGATCGCCGGCGGCGGTGTTCTCGCTGCTCACCCTGTTCGCCGTCATCATGTCTTTCGACCGCAAGTTCGTGCCATGGATCGCGTCGTGCTCGAAGAGAACCTGCTACGCGCTTTTCTATGCCTCACGTTCCCGGCTACGACGGCCTTCGTGTGCCCGCACGCTCGGCATGATCGTGATGCTGGGTCTCGCTCTCCCCGCGTCGCTCGGACTGCAGCGGTTCTCCAACCGTCGGCCGTCGCTCTCCCGTCACGCCCGGCTCTCCCGGTCGTTACAGGCCGAGTGCAACCTCGAGCGCTCATCGCCCTGAATCATTCGCCGCGCCCATTCCCGTGGATGGCAACGCCAGTCGGCACTGAGGCCGGGCCTGCGCAGCCCCGCTCCCGCTGCACTCGAACCGCCGCCCAGGTACGGCTTGTCGCCACGTTGCCAGCCGGCAGCGTGATCGTCGAACTGCCGCTCGGCGAACCGGCATTCGACGTTCGCTACATGTATTACTCGACCCGCCATTGGCGTCGTCTCGTGAATGGCTACTGGGTGGGATGCCGGCCGGCATTGAACAGCTCGACGTGGCGATGCAGGATCTCTTCACCCGGCCCGAGCGTGCGTGACGCTGCTCGCCGACCACCGACCGGCTACGCCGTCGTCCACGACATCGTGCATTACGCATCCGACCTGGGCGGCAGAGTGCGACGAGTGGCTGACCGCAAACGGGGCGAAACCGAGGATTGCGTCGTTCCACACCGATCACGTCTCTCCGTCTTTCAGAGTGAAACACGGCCGTGATCCGGCACTCGGCGTCTGACGTGCATATACTGGGCATCCGACCACGAAAAGAGAACGAATCCCAAGCCCGAATCACGAACCACGACGATGCGCCACGATCCTGTCCTTCCTGGCCGCCGACCCGACTCTGAAGCAGCAGGCCTGTATCGCCACCAGGATTCTCGAAGGCGAGCAGATAGCCCAAGACGAGCTTCGACCACCGGCAGTGGTCGTCAACCTGTCGTCGAACAACTACCTCGGCCTGACGACGCACCCGCGGCTGCGGGAAGCGGCGCTCGAGGCGACGCGAGACGCTGGGGGTAGGGTCGGGGTCGGTCCGACCATCGCCGGCACCATGGACATCCACATGGAGCTCGAACGCCGCCTGGCGGCGTTCAAGCAGCACCGAGGCGGTCGTCGTCTTCCAGAGCGGCTTCGCCGCGAACGCCGGCACCGTCGCCGCCGATCCTGATCCAAAGATGACGTCGTCGATCTCCGACGAACTGAACCACGCCAGCATCATCGACGGCTGCCGTCTGAGCCGGGCCACCATCAAGGTGTTCCCGCACAAGGACGTCGATGCGCGCGCGGGCCGTGCTGCAGCGGTCTGCCCGCCGGTCCAGCGCAAGCTGCTCATCACCGACGGCGTGTTCAGCATGGACGGCGACCTCGGCGCCGTCTGCCGGCCTCTGCGCGGCCGCCGAGGAGTTCGGCTGCCATCATGATGGTCGACGACGCCCACGCGAGCGGCGTGTTCGGGCAGAACGGGCGCGGCACGATCGATCACTTCGAGCATGCACGGCCGCGTCGACATCCAGGTCGGCACGCTGTCGAAGGCGGTCGGCGCCCTCGGCGGCTACGTGGCCGGCAGCACAGCGCTGATCGAGTTCCTGCACCATCGCGCCCGGCCGTTCCTGTTCTCGACGTCGCATCCGCCGGCGGTCGCCGCCGCGTGCCTCGCGGCGATCGACGTCCTCGAGCAGGAACCGCAGATCATCGAGCGGCTGTGGGACAACACCCGGTTCTTCAAGGCGGGCCTGAACGCGCTCGGCTTCAATACCGGCCTCAGCGAGAGCCCGATCACGCCGGTCATCGTCGGCGACGGAGCGCTGGCGATGAAGCTGTCGGATCACCTGTTCGAAGCGGGCGTGTTCGCGCAGGGCATCGCGCTTTCCGACGGTCGCGCGCGACAAGGCCCGCGTCCGCACCATCGTCACCGCTACCCACACGCGCGACGAGCTGCAGTTCGCCCTCGACGTGTTTGCCAGAGTCGGGCGCGAACTGGGAATCATCCGGCCGGTGACCAGACGCCGGCGCCTCCAGGATCTGGTCGATACCTACACGCGGGACCTGACCGCCGACGACTTCCAGCGCCTGTTCACCCGCGACGCCCGCGACGCCTACCAGCTTCTTCACGCGCGGCGCCGGCGACCGATTCGCTGCAGCACCTGCCCTGGCACCAGCGGCTACGCTGGCGCAGGCGCGGATGCTCTTCATGGCGTTCACCATGAAGCTCTCGCCGGCGCGGCGCATGCTGTACGCCATCTCGCTGGTGCTGGCGCTGATTGGCCTGATCAACCTGTTCCGCGGCATCGGCATCATCCGTTTCGCCACGCTGCCCTTCGGCGTCGACATGGGCGTGCCCGGTCCGCTGTTCCGTCAGGGCATGTACATCGCTGTTCTTCGCGTTCCTGTTGATGAACCTGCTGGTGCTGCTGGAAGTGGCCGACCGTCTGTCGCTCAAGAACGACCTCGAGATCGCGCGCGCAGATTCAGCAGGCGATGCTGCCGCCCGGGCTGTTCACCGCTCCCGGTGTCGAGACCGTCGGCCTGACGCCGCCCAGCCAACACCGTCGGCGGCGACTTCTACGACATCCTGCCGATGCGCGATGGTCGGGTCGTGATCGCGCTCGGAGACGTCGCCGGAAAGGGCAGTCCGGCCGCGCTCCTGATGGCGCTGCTGCTCGCGATGCTGCGCACGCTGGTCGACGAAGAACTGGAACCGGCGCCGCTGGTGACGCGGCTCAACGTCCAGGTCAGCCGCCACGCGCCGAGCACGCGATTCATCACGCTGTTCTATGCCGTCTACGAGCCGGACACCGGCGAGTTCACTTACGTCAACGCCGGACATATCCCGCCGCTGGTGCTGCGCGCCGACAACCGCTGCGACCGCCTCAGCGATCGGCGGCATCGCGCTCGGCATGTTCGAGCAGTCGTCGCCAGCACCGCTGGACCGTCACCATCGAGCCTGACGACCTCGTCGCAATCTACAGCGACGGCATCACGGAGGCCGAGAATCCCGGGGGCGTCCCTTCGACGAGGCGCGGTCTCGAAGCGGCGTTGCGCGCCAATCGTCAACATCACATCCAAACGGTTGGTTCCGGCCGTCGTCCGCGCCGTGGAAACTCTACACCGGCGACACGGAAATTCGTCGACGACCTTACGCTCCTGCTGCTGCGACGGACCGTTGCTGTTACCCCGCAGACACCCGTCGGTGTGCTAAAATAAAGGTCTCGGCACAATATCTGTGGGGATGCGGACAACCCATCTCATGTCGGCGGCCATCTTCTGTCTCGCGCTCGCGACTGAGCGGGTGGCTCGACCGTCGTCAGCGCGCGGGGCCGGACGGCATCGCGATCCTGCTGCGCAGGCTCGAACCGATCGTTCAGTCGGCCGACGCCGGCCTACGCCGCCCTGCTGACGACGACCGCGGATCGAACGCGCGCCGCCGACTTCACGGCGCTCGAGTTCGTCACGCGAGCGACCGCACGGTCATCCAGGAACGCGATCGCGAACCGCTTCGCGGTGCGCTGCCCGGCGACGGCTTTCGCATCATCGTCGACGTGTTCACCGAGTACGCCAGACCGGAGCCGCGTCGGCACCTGGCGCCTCGATCTCAAGCGCGTCGGCGAAGCGGGCGAGGACCGCGAATGGGCGATCGCCGACGAAGGAACGCCTGTCCTCGCTCGAGAATCTCTTCCGGCTGTCGCTCAACCCGAACAAGCAGTTCGCCACGCGCGATCTGAAGATTGCCGTCGAAGATCTGGACTCTGACGCTGACCGAAGGATCCTTCGTCGTCGCCGAAGTGGACCTCGGCGCGTCACCGGGCTGGTCTTCACCGGCAGCGGCACGGTCAGGTTTCACCCGGATCCGGACACCGAACGAGGTCAGGTCAGGATCTTCTGCGGCAGCGACGTCCTCGAGACGAGCTTCGACTCGCTGTTGCGTCCGCCTGAACCCGGGCGACTACGAAGGCGCTGGTCAGCTCCGGCGAGCCTCCAGTCGCGGCCGGTCGATCCGCGCGGAGTTCAAACACGCGCAGGACTTGTTCCGGGAGGAATCGGCCAAATCGTTCGTCGTCGATCTCGGCGATCTCAGCCGCGAGCGCACTGGATCGCTCCTGCCCGGCGCCTCCGATTTCTGCCGCCGAGATGCACACCCGCCGCTTCGACACGCTGACCTACGCGCGGTCCGGCACCGAGGCGGAGGACATCACGGTCTTCGATCGAAAGAAGCACCGCAACATCTCCGTCTACCCGTCCAAGAGCGAAGCTGGCGTCGCACGGCAGCTTCCTACAACGAAGACGACCTGGTCGACTACGACATCCTCGACTGCGACATCGACGTGTCGTCCACGCCGGACCGGCAGTTCATCGAGGGCCGCGCGCGGCTGTCTCATCAAGGTTCGCTCGTGCGCGCTCCAACACCATCACGCTGAAGCTCGCCGAGCCGCTCGCCGTCCAGTCCATCATCAGCAGCGAGCTGGGGCGGCTGTTCGCGGTGCGGATCAAAGAACCAGAACACGCTCATCGTCAACCTTCCGGTGGCGCTGTGACGAAGGATTCGACGCTGACGCTGACGGTGACCTACGCCGGCCGTCTCGAGTCGCAGAGCGCCGATCGCGAGGCCGTGGCGCTGGACGAGCCAGGGGCAGCGTCCGTCGCCAGGGCAGGAAGATTTTCCGCTGATGACGCCGGAGCCCAGCTTTCTGTACAGCAGCCGCAGCCTGTGGTATCCGCAGGGCGTGGTCAGCCGATTACGCGACCGCGCGCATTCGACTGTCCGTGCCGGGCAACTCGGGGCCGTCGCCAGCGGTCAGCTGGAGCCGGGCTATCCCGTCATGGTGGCCGCGAAAGAGGGACGGACGCGGCACAACCGCGCAAGCTCTACGCGTTCGTCGCGTCGCAGCCGCTCCGGTATCTTGCGTTCGTCGTCAGCCGTTTCACCTGGCCGAAACCGCGACCCCGGGCTTCCCGAAGTCCCGGAGCGGATGACCGAAGCGAGTGCCGCTCCAGGGCATCTCCTATCGAAGCTTGAGCCTCTCGATCGAAGCCAACCCGCGGCAGGTGCGCGCGCGGACGCGATCTCGCCGAGCGAGTCGCCGACATCGCCACCTTCTATCAGTCGCTGATCGGCGACATCCCGTATTCGAGCTTCACCGTCGCGCGCTGGTCGAAGCGGATCTGCCCGGCGGACACAGTCCGGCCTACTTCGCCGTCCTCAACCAGCCGATGCCGACGATCACAGCTGGCGTGGCGCAACGATCCGGCGGCGTTCCCGGACTTTCCCGAGTTCTTCATCGCCCACGAGCTGGCGCATCAATGGTGGGGCCAGGCGGTCGGCTGGCGGAATTACCACGAGCAGTGGATCAGCGAAGGGTTCGCGCAGTAATCTCACCGCTCTTTGCGCCCAGCACGCGCGCGGCGAGCGATGCATTCAGCGAACGTCATGCGCCAGTCGCGCACGCTGGGGGATCGAGCAGTCGGACCAGGGGCCGGTCTATCTGGGTTACCGGCTCGGTCACATCCGCGACGAGAGCCGCATGTTTCGCGCGCTCGTCTACAACAAGAGCGCCGCGGTCCGCTGCCACATGCTCCGCGGGCTGGTCGGCGACGAGGCGTTTTTTGCCGGCATCCGGCGTTTCTACCGGACCACCGCTTCGCAGAAGGCCGGCACCGAGGACTTTCGGGCCGCGATGGAAGCGGACCAGCGGCATGCAGCTCGAACGCTTCTTCGAGCGCTGGATTTACGGCTCGTCGCTGCCGCGCCTGAAGTTCGGCTACACACCTCGACGGCGACGGATGCGGTCCTCCACGTCGAGCAGACCGGTGAAGAGATCTTCGACTTCCCTCGTGGTATCGCTCCAGGTATTCCGACCGCAAGGCCGTGGACGTCACCATCCAGGTGACCGACCGCAGCGTCGAGAAGCGCGCATTCCCGCTCGCCGGCACCTTCGGGGCGTCGAACTCCAACAAGGATGCCGGCACGCTGGCGGAGATCTCGAAAAAGTTCAGGTATTCTTAGGGTTTATGGACACCGTCACGCTGACGATCGACGGCCGGCAGGTCACCGTCGAGAAGGGAAGACCGTCCTTGCAGGCCGCCATCGAGAGCGGCATTTCCGTCCCCTACTACTGCTATCACCCCGGCATCGGCATCGACGGCTCGTGCCGCGTCTGCATCGTCAAGATCGAGAAGATGCCGAAGCTGCAGACGTCCTGCTCGACGACGTGCACGGACGGCATGGTGGTCGAGCACGCGCGACGCAGGAAGTGATCGACGCGCGCGCCGGCGTGTTCGAGTTCCTGCTGGTCAATCACCCGCTCGACTGCCCGGTCTGCGACAAGGGCGGCGAGTGCCCGCTGCAGGATTTCTCCTACTACGTTCGGTCCCGACTCAGAGCCGGATGGAATTCCCGCGCCGCGAGTTCGACGGCGACGGCGTCAAGGCCGACGTCGATTTCGGCCCGACGCTGATGTTGAACCGCAACCGCTGCATCCTGTGCACGCGCTGCGTCCGCTTCATGCGCGACGTCGACGGCGACGCGCAGATCAACATCATCGATCGCGGCTACGGCAGCGAGATCGCGACGTTCCAGGAAGAAGGCGTGCACTCGCTGATCTCGGGCAACCTGATGGACGTCTGCCCGGTCGGCGCCATCACCACGCGCGACTACCGCTTCAAGTCGCGGCCGTGGGACAACCCGCACGCCGCCGACACCATCTGCACGCAGTGCTCGAAGGGCTGCAACATCACGCGCGTGGATCAAGGCCAAGCCGGAGTGGGCGAAGGGATCGCGGCTCATCCGGTTCACGCCGCGGTTCAATCCGGACGTCAACGGCTACTGGATGTGCGACATCGGGCGGTTCGAGTACCACTGGATCGAGGGCGAGGATCGTCTTCGCAAGCCGCTCGCTCGCGCCAGCCGGCTCCGGAGCGTCCCCGCATCAGACGGGCGCGCGGCTTTAGCCGAGCGTGGAGACCTCGCCCGTCACCTGGCACGACGCCCTGGCCAAGGTCGCGGAAGCCCTGGCGCCGCGGCCGCGCCAACATCGACGGCGTCCGATTTCTCATCTCCGCGCACGCCTCGCACGAAGAGCTGTTCCTCTTCCGCCGCCTCAACGAGGAACTGATCGGCGAGCCGGTCCGGGCCGTCACCGCGGCGTGGACAGTGCGCGAGAAGCATCAGCCCGCGGACACGAAGCTTCGCGGTCCCGGCGGTGGACGCGCCGAACGTGAACGGCGTGCGTATCTTCGCCCGCGGCGGGCGACGTCGGAGCGCCGGTCGGCGAACCCGACACCGCGGCGCTCCGCGGCAGGCGCGTCGTGGCCGGCCAGGTCTCGGCGCTGGTGGTGTTCGAGCCCGGGACCCGAGGGTTCGCTCGGCGACGTCGATCGTGGATCGTCGAAGCGAGGCAGCGCGGCACGCTGCCCCTGCTCGTCGTCCAGGGCGTGCTCTTGACCGACCTGGCCAGAGCGGCGGATTTCGTGCTGCCCGGCGCATCGGCACGTCGAGAAGGAAGCGTCCTATACCAACGGACAAGGTCGCCTGCAGGGCACCTCGCGCGCCATCGTGCCGCCTGGCGAGGCGATGGAGGACTGGCAGGTGTTGACCGCTGTTGCCGCCGCGCTTGGCGTGAACATCGCTTACGCGTCGGCGGCAGCCAGTGCGCGCGACATCGCGGCGCAGTTCGCCGGCGTCCACGCTCTCGACGGAATCGCGACCCTGCCCTTTGCCAAGCCGGTACCGGCGCAGCACTGGCTCCAGGCGTCCAATCCGTCGGAACGCTGGAAGTGGGACTTCATGTATCAGGATCTGCCTCCGGTCAAAGGGGGAGTCCGACCGCTGGCGCTGCCGCTGCCGCCCGGGGCGATCGCTCTCAAGCAGAGTTTAGGCGATCGCGTGCGCAACGGCACCATTGCAAGCGCTAATTCCAACCTGCGCCTTCAGGATCGCGGTCGTCGCGGCATGCGTCTGCTTCGGGGCTCACTGACGCGCAAATCAAGCGTCCACGAGCCGAGGTCAGGCCCCTAGCAGAGGCCCGCTCGACCGGCGCGTCCTCGGTCCGCGTCGGCTTGAAAGTCTCCGTACCCGAAGGGCTGCACACGCAGTCGAACAAGCCGCGCGATCCGAATCTGATCCCCACCGAACTGACCGTCGATGCTCCGCCAGGCGTGACCGTCGAGGAGATCGTCTGGCCGCCGGCCACCGATCTCAAGCAGCTCGGTCAGGATCAGCCGCTGGCCGTCTTCGAGCGCGAGTTCCTCGTCGGTGTCCGCCTTCAGCTGTCGTCGGTGCCGGCAGGCGACGTGAAAGTGCCGGGCAGCTTGCGTACCAGGCGTGCGACGCGAATCTTTGCTACGCACCCGCCACGGCGACCGTCGAGTGGACGATCGCTCCACCGCCCGCCGGTGCCGCCGGGGTGAAGACGGGAGGACGCCAAGCCGCCTCGGATTCGATCACGTTTGGCACCGGTCAAAGCCGGGCGGGTCGGGGGTCGGGTGGGTCCACTGGGTCCAGTGGGTCGGGTGGGTCGGTGGGCAAGAGCAGGCATCTCGAAGCTCGATGGCTTCACGGTTCAGGCCACGACTGGCGGTATATCAGGGCACGGCCGACTTCCTGACATTCATTCGCAACGCTGAAAACGGCGTCAAGGAACGCGGGATGTTCGAAGGGCCGCGGACCGCTCGCGATCCTGCTGCTCGTCCTCATCGGCGGCCTGGCCGCTGAACCTGACGCCCTGCGTGCTGCCGATGATTCCGATCAACCTGGCGATCATCGGCGCCGGGCGCCCAGGCGCAGTCGCCGCGGGCGCGGATTCCTGCTCGGCACCGCGTACGGCGCCGCGATGGCGCGTCGTCTACGGCGTCCTCGGCCTCGTCGTCATCCTCACGGCGGGCACGTTCGGCACGATCAACGCCGTCGCCGTGGTTCAACCTCGGCGATCGCCGTGCTGTTCGTCGTCGCTCGGCGCTGGCGATGTTCGACGTCCTGCTCGATCGACTTCTCGAGCTTCTCGGCCAACTTCGACGGCGCCGGCAGCCGCGGCAGCGTCGCGCTCGCGTTCAGCATGGGCGCGGTGGCGGCGCTGCTCGCCGGCGCCTGCGTCGCGCCGGTCGTGATTCAGGTCGTGCTCTTCTCGAGCGACCTCTACGCCGAGGGCACGCTGATCGCGCTCGGCGCTCCCGTTCTTCCTCGGCGTCGGCATGGCGATTCCGTGGCCGATCGCCGGCGCCGGCCTGGCGGCGCTGCCGAAGCCGGGCGCGTGGATGGTGCGCGTGAAGCAGGCGTTCGGCGTCGTTCATCCTCGCCACTGCCGCCTACTACGGCTACGAGGCGCATTCGATCTTCGCGAATCGCTGGGTGGATCCCGGCGCCGTCGCTTCGAGCGTCGAAGAACAGGTCAAGGCCGGATGGCACGCGTCGCTCGCCGAAGGTCTCGACGACCGCGCCGCGCGAAAGAAGCCGGTGCTCATCGACATGTGGGCCACCTGGTGCAAGAACTGTCTGACGATGGACAAGACGACGCTGGCGTCGAGCGACGTGCAGCCGGCGCTGAGCGGCTACGTCAAGATCAAGTATCAGGCAGAGGATCCGGACGCGCAGCCGGCGCGCGGCTGTCATGCAGCGTTTCGACGCCAGTCGGTCTCCCCGCCTACGTCATTCTCCGACCGAAATCGTAGACAGAAGGAGGCGAGGCCTGAGCCGAGCGGAACGAGCTCGAAGGCTTCAGCGAAGCCGGGGAGGAACATCATTCCGGCGGGCCCACCATATATCCAGGGCGCGTCTTCACCTCGCCCTGACACGAACCCCCACCTTCAGTGCGTGCCACCCCTGGCGGTTGACGCCGGTCGGATAGAACGTCACCAGGCACTGCGTGCGCATCTCGTCGATGGCCGTCGTGAACAGACCGTGAAGATCACGGGATGACGTCGCGTTCCATTGCCGGCCGCCGGTCACGTCGGCGAGGACGCCGAGAAACGACCGCGCCTGTGAACGGAGGTTGAGCGCCTGACCGGAGTTCGACGGCGTGCACGACCACGCCCATTCGCCGCGCGGCGGGGAGAATCTCGCTCGGGCCGAGAAAGCTGGCGTTGTCAACGCCGTCAGTGAACACCAGCACCATCGTTCGCGAGTCGTCGTCCGGGCTTCAGCTGCAGGGCGGCCCAGACGGCATCGCGAATCGCCGTCGGTCCTTCGCCGCTGAGGCTGCCGAGGGCGGCGGCGATGGCCGAACGATCGCGCGTCAGCGGCACGCGGACCTGGACCGCGCTCGAGAACGTCACCAGTGCCGCGCCGTCATCGGGTCGGAGCGAGTTGTTCAGCTGCCGGCTGGCTTCCACGCAGGCTGGCCAGCTTGTCGCCGAGACACGCTGCCGCTGACGTCGAGCGCCATGATGACGTTGACGGGAAGATCCTCGCCCTCGAACAGGCCGTCGATCGTCTGCCTGACGTCGCTGTCGTCCACGGTGAAGTCCGCCTTGGTGAGGCCACTGGACCGGCTGGCTGCCGCGCACCACGGACACGTCCAGCTTGACGAGATCGACGCCGGCCTTGAATGTCGTTTGTGGGTTCGCTGAAGCGATGGTCATCGCGCCCGGCAGTACCAAGGGCCGCCAGCACGAACGTTGCCGCCGGCTTCGTCACTCGGCCACCTTTGCTCGAAGCCAGACGAGGTTGTCGTCGTCGAGCCCGCCATTCTGATAGGCCCACCACGGATCTGCCCTCGAGCGGTGCCGATTGCCAGGCCGAAAAAGCGCTCGAACAGCGCGTGCGCCGCTTCGTCGTGGTCCGGTCATGCGCTCGACGAACGCCAGCGCGATGTAGGGCGTCTGGCACATCGGAGCGATTTCGAGCGCGGCCTGAAATGCCTGGCGAGCAAGGGGGTAATCCCGCTGGTACGACGAAAGCGCCCTGAGGAACAGCTGCGCCAGATAGGTGACGCGCGGATCTCCGGAAGTCGCGGCTGCCGCCTCGAGCGCCTCACGGGCGGGTTCGACGCGGTTCATCAGCGCCAGTGTCCTGCTCTGAGTCGCAGCCGCGCGCCTCAGCCAGCGACGGATCCTCGTCGAGCGCCGCTCGATAGTCGTTTATGGCGCCCAGCAGATCCTGGCCGCGCCTGAGATGGTTTCATCGCTGAGATGATCGATCGGTCGTGCAGATCCGCGTACAGCAGATGGGCGCGCAGCTCGTAGACCACACCGGCCAGCATCCGGAGCCGCGCGCTCTTCTTGAACGCGCCCAGTCCGCGAGCGACGATCTGGTTGGCGTTTTCGGGGTCCGTGGACGCGAGGAACACGGAGGCGGCGAGCTGAGCATGCCAGCGCTCGCGAAACGCGTCAAGTCTCGTGTGCCAGCTCGCGATTCAGCGGCCGGAAGCACTAGCCGCTCGCTGTCGATGGCTTCGACCGCGAGGCGCATATGCAAGGTCACGTCGGACCTGCTCACGACTCGTCCCCGGAATGACCATTTCCGTGTGAAGCATCGCCGCCGCTCCGATGATTCGCCAGTCGTCGTCGTCGACAACGAGCGAGTGAGCGGCGCGCCTCATCGACTCCGGTGAGCGATTCGCCAGGAGCTCAGCGGCGAGTTGAATGTCGCCGTTGCGATATACGCCGCCACGGCGGTGCGGTAGTCAGCGGACGAGATGGCCGTTTGGGCGTTCGCCGAGCCGGCGAGTCCGGCCAGTCCGGCCATGATGAGCAAACTGAGGTGAACGCTGCCCACTGGGACCGACATTCTAGAGGAATGTCGCCTCGACGCCATCGGAGGCATCGTCGTAGCCGGTCCCCGCACGTTCTTGACGCGCTTTGACGGACGACGCCACGCGATGGACTGATTCGGAGGTCCGACCAGGTGGCGCGTCGTGCTGCCGTGTTATGTTACGGGCCCGATGACCGAAGGTCTCCGGCTCGACCTTCAGCGTGCAATCCAGGGCGAGGTCCGGATTCGATTCTGTATCCCGCGCGCTCTACTCCACCGACGCCAGCGTCTATCAGATCAGTCCCGTCGGCGTCGTCGTTCCGCGTTCCCGCCGAGGATCTGATTCGCACGGTCGAAATCGCCGGCCGGCACGGCGTGCTCGATCACCGTGCGCGGCGGCGGCACGTCGCAGGCCGGCCAGGCGATCGGCGCCGGCCTCGTGGTCGACACCTCCAAGCTACTTCAACCGCATTCTCGACGTGAACGTCGCCGAGCGCTGGGCGCGTCGTCGAACCGGGCGTGGTCCTCGACGAGCTCGAACGCGCAGCTGCGGCCGCACGGGCTGCGCTTCGCGCCCGACATCTCGACGGCGAGCCGCGCCACCATCGGCGGCATGATCGCGAACAACTCGTGCGGCGCGTCGATCGGTGCTCTACGGCAAGACGATCGACCACGTCCTCGAGCTGGACGTCGTGCTGAGCGACGCCACGTCCGCCCATCTCGACGCGCGATCGGCGCCGGAGCTCGACGCGCGCCTGCGCCGGCAGCGGCCTCGAAGCCGCCTGCTATCGGATCGTGCGGGAACTCGGGCGCACCTGTCGCGACGAGATCGTCAGGCGGCTATCCGAAAGTGATGCGGCGCGTCGGCGGATACAACCTCGACGAGTTCGACGGATCCGTCGAAGCCGTTCAACCTCGCGCAAGATCATCGTCGGCTCAGAGGGCACGCTCGCGCCTCGTCACCGCGGCAAAGCTCAGCCTCGGTTCCGCTGCCGCGGGCCAAGGCGGTCCTGGCGATCGAGTTCGACGATCTGCTCGACGCTCTGGACGCCACACCGCACGATCCTGCGACATCGGCCGTCGGCCGTCGAGGTAATGGACCGGTTCATCCTCGATCACGCGCGCGCGAGAGCCCGGCGCTGGACGCGATGCGCCGAGAGCATCCTCGCAGGGCGACGCCGGCGCGCTGCTGTGCGTGGAGCTCTACGGCGACCGCGCCGAGGATCTGACTGCCGCGGCTGGAGGCGATCGAGCGGGATCTGGCAACGGCTCGGCCTGCCGCTGCCGTTGGCGCCGCGCCGAGTCACGCCGGCGGATCAGGCGCGGATCTGGAGTCTTCGCGAGGCCGCGCTTGGCCTGTCGATGGCGATGAAAGGCGACGCCAAGTCGCTGTCGTTCGTCGAGGACACCGCCGTCGCGCCCGAGAAGCTGCGCGACTACATCGAGCGCTTCCTCGCGCATCGTCGCAGCGCCACGGCACGACGCCGGCATCTACGCGCACGCGTCGGTCGGCTGCCTGCACGTGCGGCCCGGTCGTCAACCTGAAGACCGACGACGGGCGTCCGGCGGTTCGAGGCGATCGCCAACGACATCGCCGACCTCGTGCTCGAGTTCGGCGGCGCGCTGTCGGGCGAGCACGGCGACGGCCTGGTGCGCGGGCCCGTTCATGGAGAAGATGTTCGGCCCGGTGCTCTACGAGGCGTTCCGCACGATCAAGCGGACGCTTCGATCCCGATGGCCTCTTCAATCCCGGCAAGATCGTCGACGCGCCGCCGCTGACCGCGAACCTGCGCTACGGCGCCGGCTACCGCGACGCCGCAACCCGCCGACGTTCTTCGACTACGCCGAGCACGGCGGCTTGGCGCGCGCCGTCGAGATGTGCAGCGGGCTCGGCGTCTGCCGCAAGACGCTCGAGGGCACGATGTGCCCGTCGTACATGGCGACGCGCGAGGAAGCAGCACTCGACGCGCGGCCGCGCCAACGTCCTGCGCCTGGCGATGGCCGGACGCCTGCGGCGAGGCCGGCCTCGGCGATCGAGGGCGTGCTACGACGTCCTCGATCTCTGTCTCGAGTGCCGCGCGTGCAAGGCGGAATGCCCGGTCGGCGTCGACGTCGCGCGATTCAAGAGCGAGTTCCTCGCCGACTACTGGCAGCGGCACGGCACGCCGCTGAAGGCGCGTGCGATCGGAAACATCCATTCGCTGTCGAAATGGGGCAGCCGCCTGGCCCCGTTGTCCAACGTGCGGTGGCACCGAAGCGGGCCCGCTCGATGGCTGGGCGAGCGGCTCTTCTCGGTCGATCGGCGGCGGCGGCTGCCGGCCTGAATCGGGACACGTTCAGAAGTCGGTTCGCGCGGGAATCCGGCCGGCGGCTGCCGGAACGCGACGTCGCTTCGACACGCGAAAGCCCGGCGCAGCGAACGCGGGGCCGGCGCGCTGGGCGCGACGCTGTTCTGCGACACGTTCACCAACTTCAACCATCCTGAGATCGGCGTCGACGTCGTCGTCCACGTGATGCGGCGCATCGGGGTCGTGCCGCAGCTGGCGGACCACGTCATGCTGCGGCCGGCGCCGCTCATTTCTCAAGGATTGCTGCGCGAAGCGCGAGCCTGGCGGCGGCAAACGTCGAGGTGTGTCGACGCGAGCGGCCGCCGGCCAGCCGATGTCTTTCTCGAACCGAGCTGCCTCTCGGCGGTCCGCGAGGACGCGACGGCACCTGCTGCGGGGTGACGCGCAAAAGCGCGCGCGTCGTCGCCGACGCTTGCGTCCTGCTTCGAGGGGACTCTCCGTCGAGCGCGCCTGTCAGCAGCGGCCGACGGCGCTGGACTTGCGACCCGGGGCCGTCGCCGCGTCCTGCTGCACGGCCATTGCCATCAGAAAGCCATGGGTCTGCTCTCGCCGACGCGACTGCTCCTGTCGCGCATTCCCGGCTGCGCGGTCGTCGATCTCTCGACGCCGGCTGCTGCGGCATGGCCGGATCGTTCGGCTACGCGACTGGAGCACTACGACGGTATCGCGCGCGGATCGGCGAGCGGCAGGCTCCTGCCGGCCGCGCGCGCGTTGGCGGACGGACGAACGTCCTCGTCGCTCCCGGAATCCTCATGCCGGCAGCAGGTCGAGCACTTTGCCGGCGTCGCGGCAGTCCACCCCGCGACATTGCTCCGGTCTCTCCTCGGCGCCGGCGCGGACACACCTTGAGATAGGCTATACCCCGCCTCTCGATGAAAACTCCGACGCGCCACGACCATCGTGCTGGGCCTGCTCTGCCTGATGTACCTGATCACGTATGTCGACCGAGTCAATATCGCGACTGCGGCTGCGGACATCCGGAAGCGAGCTGCATCTCTCGAACACGCAACTCGGGTTCGTCTTGCCTCCGCGTTCGCATATCCCGTACTCGTCTTCCAGGTCTTCGGCGGCTGGGTCGGCGATCGCTTCGGTCCGCGGCTGGACGCTCTTCGCCTGCGGCCTGGTCTGGGCCGCGGCGACCATCCTCACCGGGCTCGCCGGCGAGCTCTGACCGTGCTCTTTCTCGTCCGCGTGCTGCTGTGGCGTCGGTGAAGGCGCGACGTTCCCGGTCGCGACGCGCGCGATGCAGAGCTGGACGTCGCCCGGACGACGCGGGTTCGCGCAGGGGATCACCCACGCGTTCGCCACGCTTCGGCAACGCGGTCACGCCGCCGCTCGTCGCCTGCGCTGATCGCCGTGCGTCGACCTGGCGCGGCTGCTTTCGTGGCCCTCGGCTGCTGCAGCCTGATCTGGGTCGTCGTCGTGGTCCTGGTATTTCCGCGACAGCCCGGCCGAGCATCCGGGCATCACGCCCGGCGGAGCTCGACGCAGCTGCCGAACCGCGGCGTCCGGCCGACGGCCGCGCGACCGGACGATTCCGTGGCGCGACTGACTCGCGCGCATGCTGCCGGTGACGATCGTCTACTTCTGCTACGGCTGGACGCTGTGGCTGTATCTCAACTGGCTGCCGTTGTTCTTCCTCAACGAGTACAACGCTGGACATCATGAAGCTCGGCGTTCTACGCCTCGGCGGTCTTCCTGGCCGGCGTGGGCGGCGACTACTTCGGCGGGATGGTCAGCGATCGAATCCTGCGAGCGCACCGGCGACCTTCGCAAGGCGCGCCGCAACGTCGTCATGGTCGGCTTTCTCGGTGCGTTCGTGTGCCTGCTGCCGATGTTCCTGACGCACGATCTGACGCTGATCATCGCTGGCGCTTGGCGCGCGCGTTCTTCTTCGCCGGAGATGGTCATCGGGCCGATGTGGGCGATCCCGATGGACATCGCGCCGAAGTATTCGGGCACGGCGAGCGGGCTGATGAACACCGGATCGGCGGCTGGCCGCGATCCTGTCGCCGCAGGCGTTCCGGCTACATCGTCGGACGTGACCGGCAACTGGCACCTGCCGTTCGCCGGCTCGCTGGCGCTGCTGCTCACCGGCGCGCTCCTGGCGCTGACGATGAGGCCGGAGCGGCAATTCGTCGGCTGAAGGCGGGTCCGGACCGGCAGTCGCTCAGGCGGCCGGTCACCGGCCGCGCCAGACAGGCTTGCGTTTCTCCAGAAACGCCGCCACGCCTTCGTGGAAATCGTCGCTCGTATAGCACAGCTCGATCAGTCCTGATCGGCGCCCGCGGCGAGCCGGCGCTGAGCCGCGATGCGCCGCAGCATCTCCTTGGTCGCACGGATGGTCAGCGGCGCATGCCGCCGGCAATCTCGTGCGCCAGCTCGCGGACGACGGCGGCGATATCTGACGCGGCGACGACCTGGTTGACCAGCCCCATTGCGTGCGCGTCGGCCGCACCCAGCATGTCGGCCGGTGAAGAAGAAGCTCCTTGACGAGCCGCCGGGCCGAGCAGATCGACCAGCCGGCTGCAGGTCGCGCCTGACGAGCAGTTGCCCAGCGTCCGCGCGATCGGCACGCCAAATGTCGAGGATGGCGTGGCAATCGCGCAGGTCGCAGCCAGATCGCAATCGCGCAGCCGCCGCCGGCGGCGACACCCTTCTACCTGGGCGATCGCCGGCTTGGTCAGCCGCTCGAGACGATCGAGTGCGGCGTCGAGACGCTTTTCATACGACAGCCCGTCGCCTGGCGTCGTGAAAGCTCTCGAAACTGCGAGGATGTCGGTTCCAGCGACGAACGCGCCGCCGCCTGCGCCTCGCAACACCAGCACACGGACGGCCGCGTCGCCGTCCACGCGATCGCACGCGTGGACGAGGGCCTCGTACATGTCCCAGGTCATGGCGTTGCGCGCCTCGGGCCGGTTAAACGTTAGAATCGCGAGCGGACCGTCAACTTCAGACGCTGTCGTCATAGCTGCCATTGAATCAGATGCCGGGTTGTCTGTCAGGTCTTCGGGTCCTGGATCTCACTCAGGTCATGGCCGGGCCGTTCAGCGCCATGCTGCTCGCGGATCTCGGCGCCGATGTCGTCAAGGTCGAGCCGCCCGGCGGCGATTCGACCCGCCAGATGCCCGGCGCCGTGGGGCACGACAGCCCTGCGTTCAACGCCGTCAACCGCGGCAAGCGCAGCGTCGTCGTCAACCTCAAGACGCAGGAGGGTCGCGGCATCGTCTCGCGGCTGGCGCTCGCGAGTGACATCCTAATCGAGAACTACAGGCCCGGCGTCATGGAGTCGTTCGGTTTCGGTTACGACGAGCTCGCCGGCAGGAATCCTCGACTGATTTACGCGTCCGTTTCCGGCCACGGCCAGACCGGACCGTCGCGTTCGAAGGGCGGATTCGATCTCATCGCGCAGGGCGTCTCGGGAATCATGTCGGTGACCGGCGATCCCGACGGCCCTCCCGTCAAAGCGGGCGTGCCGCTGACCGACCTTGGCGCCGGTCTCTTCGCGGTCGTCGGGATCCTCGCAGCGCTCCAGGGGCGGCATCGGACCGGCCTCGGCCAGCGCATCGATACGTCGCTCGTCGATTCGGGAGTCGCGCTCTCGGTGTGGGAGGCGACCGAATACTTCTCGGATCCGGCGTCCCGTCGCTCTGGGATCCGCGCATCGGATGAACGCGCCCTACCAGGCGATTCAATGCTCGGACGGATTCATCACGCTGGGCGGAGCGAACGAGCGCATCTTTCGCAAGATCTGCGACGTCCTCGGTCACCCGGCGTGGGCCTCTGATGCGCGGTTCGCCGACAACGCCAGCCGTGTGCGGCATCGCGACGAGCTGGCGCGATTGATCGAAGCGGTCACGGCCCATCAGCCGCGCGCGCACTGGCTGGCGCTGTTCGACGCCAACGAGATCCCGTGCGGGCCAATCAACGACTACGCCCAGGTCTTTGCGGACGCGCAGATCCGCGCGCGCGAGATGGTCGTGGAGGTCGAGCATCCGACGCTCCGGACGGATTCGATCGCTGGGTTCGCCGATCAAAATGAGCGCGAGCGCCGCCCGACGTCGGCGGCGCGCGCCTGCTCGGCGCGCATACGGACGATGTTCTTGGCGAGCTTGGAATCAGTCGCGCGGAAATCTCTGGGCTCAGGGCGGCCGGCGCGATCGGAGTGAATCTGCGAAGCGCGAAGGCTTAGCCGAGCGCGCCGGACGAAGCGGCTCGGAGCGCGAAGGGTTCAAGCCGCGCGTTGTCGGCGACCGCCGGAACGCGAAGGTTCAACCGGGCGATGTCCGCCGTGCGCCGCGGAGCGTCAGCTTCAGCCGGCCGATGTCCGCCGAGCGATGTCGGGCAACGGGAACGCGCCGCGGGCTCGCTCGAATGCGTGCGCCAGACGCAGCCGTTCCAGTCATCTCCCCGGCGGCCGACGATCTGCAATCCCACCGGTAGCCCGTCGTCAGTCAGCCCCGCCGGAACCGACACGGCCGGATGCCCGATAACGGAGATGTAGTAGCAGGACTTCATCAATCGATATACGACGTCATCGGAACGCCGGCCACTTCACTTGACGAACGGCTGCTTCACGTCAAAAGGCGGGACCTGCGTGGTTGGCAGGACGAAGTAACGCGTGCTCGATCATGAAGTCACCAACCGAACGACGAAGTGTGTCGCGCGTCCGCTCGGCCGCCGCAATTTCGTTCGCAGTCAAACGCTCGCCACGATCGATTTCCTCGAGGATGGTGTCGCTTTACCTGGGAACGATGGCGACGGACCCAGTCACCGTGCTTGTTGATGAACGCTTGAGCCCGCAGCGTTTTGAACGCCTCGTCGGCGCCGTCGAAGCCAGGTGCCGCATTGTCGACCACGCAGCCGAGCGATTCGAAGACGCGGCGCTGCGAGTCGACGACGGCGAGGACGCGCGGGTCGAACGGCAAGCCGCCGAAGCCCATCGACCAGGCGATGCGGCAGCCACGGAAATCGCGGTCCAGCATCGGCGTCGGCATCCCGCGATCGCGGATAGCAGGAGGGCCACGTCGGCCGCGTTGCGCGCGAGCGGGCCGTCAGGCTCAGCAGTTCCCAGGCCGCTGGCGGTCCCTTTGCCGCTCTGGTCATCCGTCACCGTTGCAGAAACTGGCGGTGCCTGGCACCGTCGTTGTCCCGTCGGTGCCAGGCACCAGGCTGGGTTCCGCGGACGGGCGGAGGCCGACGACGCCGCAGAATGCCGCGGGATTGCGAAGCGACCCGCCCATGTCGCTGCCATCGGCGATCGGCAGCATGCGCACAGGCCAGCGCCACCGCGGCGCCGCCGCTGCTGCCACCGCACGTCTTCGTCAAATCGTGCGGATTGAGCGTCGCGCCGAACACTGGATTGAACGTCTGCGATCCGCGCCAAGCTCCGGCGTAGTGGTCGTTGCCGATCGTGATCGCTCCCGCGCTCTTCAATCGCGCCACCCAGCGGCGAATCGATCGCCGGCATGATCGCGAAATACCGGTGACCCGAAGGTCGTCCGGATGCCGGCGGTTGACTGGAGATCTTTGTGAGCGATCGGAAGGCCGTGCAACACGCCGACGGGCTCGCCACGCGCGAAGCCGTTCGTCGGCCAGCCGCGCCTCCTCCATCGCCTGATCGGCAACCAGCGTCACGATGGCGTTGACCTGTGGGTTGATGGCGTCGATGCGTTGCAGGAACGCGGCGACCACGTCCCGCGCCGAGCCGTCGCTCGCGCAGCTGGCGAGCGAGCTCAGTGGCGGACAGCTGCCAGATACTCAAGTGCTGCCGTGACGCCGCCGGACTTGAACGGGACGCCGGCGGCTACGCGAGGCTCCATCTCGACGCCGCCCAGTGTGCCAGCGAGCATGAGGTCGTTGAAGTCGCCGAGATGACCGATGCGGAATACTTTCCCTTCAACTGCCCGAGCCCGGTTCCGAGTGACATGTCGAACCGATCGAGGATGACCTGCCGAAGGCGATCGGCGTCGGACGCGCCCGGCGCGAGCACCGCCGTCAGCGTCGCGCTGTCTGCCGCCGGATTGACGGCCAGAATCTCGAGACCCCACGCCCTGACCGCACGACGAGTCGCCTCCGCATGCCGCTGATGCCGGTCGAAGACCTGCGGCAGGCCTTCGTCGCAAAGCATTCGCGTCGCTTCCCGGAGCCTGTAGATCAGATTCGTCGCGGTGTGTGCGGGAAAACCTGCGGCGTTGTCCGAGATCATCGGCGTCCAATCCCAGTCACGCGCGGCAGACGCGCGGTCTTCGACGCCGCAAGCGCGCCTTGGAGCTGACCGCGTTGAACCCGAGCCCGGGCGGCAGCATCAGCCCTTTCTGCGAGCAGCTGACGGTGACGTCGACCTGCCACGCGTCGTGGCGATAGTCGATCGATCCCAGCGACGAAATGGTGTCCACGAGCAGCAGCGCCGGATGCGACGCGGCATCGATGCGTCGGACAGAATCTGTTCGACGTTCGAGGTCACGCCGGTCGACGTCTCGTTGTGCACCACGGCAACCGCCTTGATGCGCCGTTCTCGATCACCGACGAGCCTGTTCCCGACGAGCTCGGGATCCACGCCACGCCGCCAGTCGCCCGGCACGAAATCCACAATCAGCCCCAGACGTTCCGCCATCTGCTTCCACAGCGTCGCGAAGTGACCGGTCTCGAACATCAGGACCGTATCGCCAGGCGAGCGCGTGTTGACGAGCGCGGCTTCCCAGGCGCCGGTGCCGGATGACGGGTAAATGACCACCGATTCAGTCGTCTGAAACACGTTCTTGAGCGATTCGAGCGTTTCACGCACGAGCCGTGCGAACGCAGGCCCGCGATGATCGATCGTTGGCTGCGCGATGGCGCGCAGCACGCGATCGGGCACGTTGGTCGGTCCAGGAATCTGCAGGAAGTGTCGGCCCGGCATCGAGTCTCCGCCGCTAGAGTGTAGTATTTCTCACAGCATGAAGATCTTGGTCGGCCGCTCGCGTGTCGCGACCAGGCTCGGGATCGTCGCCGCCAGTCAGCCTCTCGCGGCGCAGGCCGGCGCCCAGATTCTCGAGCGCGGCGGCCACGCGGTCGATGCCGCCATCGCCGCCAACGCCGTCATGGGCGTCGTCGAGCCCGAGATGAACGGCATCGGCGGCGACCTCTTCGTCATCGTCTCCGGAACCGGGCGGCGCGCTGCACGGGCTGAACAGCAGCGGCTGGGCGCCGTCGGAGTTGACGCCCTCGGTCCTCGAGTCGATGGGCTTCGCGGAAATGCCTGCTGACGGCATTCATTCCGTGACGGTGCCTGGCACGGTCGCCGGCTGGGCGACGCTTCATTCGCGTTTCGGCCGCCTGCCGCTGGCGGATGTGATCGAGCCGGCCATTTTCTACGCCGAGCGGGGGTTTCCCGTTTCCGACATCATCGCCCAACGCTGGGCGACGTACCGCCAAGCTCGAGGCCGATCGGAACGCCGCAAAAACCTATCTGCCGGACGGCGCGCACCACGCGCCGGCGAACTCTTCAGGAATCGGGATCTGGCCGACGCGCTTCGCGCCGATTGCCAGCCACGGCCGTTCGGGCTTCTACGAGGGCGCCACCGCGGACGGCGATTCTGGCCGCAAGCCGCGAGCGGGGCGGACGACTCACCGCGGCCGACCTGCGTGAGTGTACGAGCCGGAGTGGGTGGATCCGATCTCGACGACCTACCGCGGGTGGAGCGTGCACGAACTGCCGCCGAACACGCAGGGATCGCCGCCCTGATGATGCTCGACGTCATGGAGCAGTTTCCCATCCGCGAGTGCGGGTTTCACAGCGCCAGGTCCCTGCACGTCATGATCGAGGCGAAGAAGCTCGCCTACGCAGACATGCTGCGGCACGTCGGCGATCCGCGCTTCGGCGAGCTGCCGGTCAGCGCGATGCTGGACAAGTCGTGCGCGAAAGCGCGGGCCAAGCTCATCGTTCGCGCCGACGCCGCCGCAACTCATGTCGAGCCGTCGGTCTTCGACGGCGTCACCGACCGATCCGGCGGCGATACCATCTACCTGTCCGCCATCGATCGCGACGGCAACATCGTCTCGCTGATTCAGAGCATCTATCGCGGTTTCGGCAGCGGAATCGTTCCACCGGGCACCGGGTTTGCGCTGCACAATCGCGGCGTGCTCTTCTCGCTCGACGAGTCGCATCCCAACGCGCTGGCCCCACGCAAGCGCCCGCTGCACACGCTCATCCCGGCGTTCATGCAGCCGCGACGATATCGAATCGGATTCGGGATCATGGGTGGATGGAACCAGGCACAGGCGCACGCGCAGTTCGTCTCGCAACATCGTCGATCTACGACCTGGACATCCAGGAGGCGCTGGAGGCCGGGCGATTTACGAAAGCAACCTTCGACGGACCGGACGTGGCGATTGAAGCGCGCGTCCCTGAATCAACTCGACGGGAGCTGACTGCGCTGGGTCATGACGTGCTGGTCGTCCCCGAACGGACGAGTACGTTCGGGTCACGGGCAGGCCGTGATGAGCGATGGAGCGGGCGTTCACTTCGGGGCGTCGGAACCACGGCATGACGGCGCGGCCATCCCCGAGGGCGCTCCACTTCGCTTCAAATGAACAGCGTCCCGGCGTAGTTACTGCAAAAACCGCAGCGGTGCCTGGCACCGGACGCGGATGTCGTGCCACGTTGACCATTTTGTGCGATGGCGTCAGGTCGATCCGCGTCCTCAGATCTATTTCGCCGGTGCCGGCACAGGCATGGTCACCCTCCTGGTCGCTGACGCCATCTTCAGGCCAGAGATGACGGCCGTCGGCCAGCAGCGCAAGACTGCGCTCCCAACAAAGCACGCCGTCCATGTGCCGAAGCGCTCGAAGAGCACGGCGGCGGCCGCCGCCGATGATCGAGGCGACGCCTTTGGCCGACGCATGACGCCGTAGTTCGAAGTCGCGTGCCGCCCGTCCGTAGTAGTCGCCGACGACCGACGGAAACAGCGAAAACGTCTCGCCCCAGGTGAAGAAGGTCAGCACCAGCGTCACGGTGAAGAGCGTGCCGCGACAGACGGCCGAGCGTCAGCACGAGCACCAGACAAAGCGCCTGCAGCACGAAAGCCGATGCCCATCGCGAGTCTCACGGCCCGGTCCGATCGGACACCCAGCCCCAGAAGATGCGGCTGCCGCCATTCGCCAGCGCGTTCAGCGACGTCGCCGCCGCAAGGGCCGTGGCACGGGAATCCCCACGATGCCGTCGCGATCGATCCGGCGTTCGGCCGTCACCAACAGGCCGCCGGTGGCCATCATCACGAACGATGGCGTAGAGCGCGACGAACTGTGGCGTGCGCAGCATCTCGAGCAGTCGTGAACTGATGCTGGCCGAGCGCCGCTGAGCCGCCTGCGACGTCTTTGCCGCAGCTGCGGCTGCCGTGCAGGATGCCGGAGGAACTGCGCGACGATGAGGATCACGACGGCTTGAAACACGCCGCGTGTAGATGAACGGCCGTCTGATAGCCGCGCGTCTTGATGATCGACGCGATGAACGGGATGAAACAGCGCGGTGCCTGCCGCCGAAATCCGGCCGCGATCAGGCCGGCCGGCGAGTCCGCGCTGCGCGTCGTGAACCACTTCAGCGCCGAGCCGATGCAGCCGCCGTAAATCAGCGCCGCGCCGATGTCCGGCGATCACATACAGCGTGTAGAGCATCGGGAGCGACGTCGACGCAACGCCGAGACCCGGTCCAGCCGATCCCGCACAGGACTCCCGCGACTCGTCGTGAAGACGCGCGGACCCAGTCTGATCGATCAGGAATCCTTGCGCCGGCTGCACCACGTCTGGAACAGGATGAAGCAGCGTGAAGGCCCACTGGATGTCGGACAGCTTCCAGCCGGTCGCCGTCCGCATCGGCTCCGACGAACAGCGTCCACGAATACTGGAGGTTGGCGATCATGATCATCGCGATGAGCGACGCCACGAGCTGAAACCAGCGACTATTGATCTTCAACGCGCTTCCTCCCTCACGTCGTGTCGTCGCGTTCGGCTGAAGCTTTCGCGCTCCCCGAGGTCCCCGCTTACTTGTGCTGCCGTTTGTCGTCGAGCAGCTTCGCCTGAACCTGCACCGTCCGCGTCGTCAGCACGGGCGAGCCGAGCTGGTCGCCAAGCTCGACGTCTCCGGATCTCGAGCGTCCCGCCGGTGAGCCCGCTGACCGGGTTAAACGCGACGTTCCCGAGCAGCTTGGCCCACACTTCGCGGCAAAAACTGCGTTTATTGGACACCGGAATCCGGCCGCGAATCAACGGCTCGGCGGTGGCGCGCAGCCGCTCGGATTCGCTGCCGTCCGGCTCGCCAGAGCTGATCTTGTTGCCTTCTGTATGGCAGATGACCCCTGGCTCGAACGATGTCGGTGGCGAATGGGCCAGCGACCCAACCCCGCGGCCTGGCTCGAAACACGACGCGATAACCCCACCAGGGTCGACTCGTTCGAGCCGGAGGCTTTCTGGCCGCCCGCGCCCTGATGGCAATACGTAAAATCGAACGCTGGCTAC
>ERZ1370068.7871-contig-6763_pt1 | contig 51420 bp, 92 predicted proteins | sample MGYA00561227_ERZ1370068 | MGnify/ENA primary metagenome ERZ1370068 (study PRJEB38410, sample SAMEA6850437) | metagenome | study: Metagenomic assessment of the ecological functions of the soil: analysis of the soil microbiota associated with the... | reverse complement strand
ATGTGCGCCCAGACTGAACACGTATTGCTAGCATCAAGGGATTGCACGGAGACTCGCCGCCCGCCAGCACCTTTGCCAGTCACCACCCGAGACCAGGCCGCGAGCGCGCATCATCACCCGGCCTCGGTAGATGATCCACGCCGCCGCTTCCATGAGGGCAAGAGTTGCACGAGACAGGGTTGTGCGCTCGATGCTCGCTGAGTTTGTCAGCCAATTCGCCGATCGTGAGTGGGCCGGCGAGGCATCAAAGCATCGCAAGATGTTAAGTAAATTGAGTTATCCGTATCCCATGGGGCCGAAGATGCCGGTCGAACGCACGGGTGATTTGCGTGCACGCCCGCCCGCGAAGGCCCAGCGCAGGCAACCTGGGCACTCCGAAAGATCGATGGCCATTTCTACGCACTCTGCGAGTAAACACATCACCGAAATATACGTGGCATACAACCATACTGTTGTCAAGCCAGCCGGGGATCGCTGCTCATCCACACGCATGTCGCCAGAGGAGCCGGACCTTCGCCGCCCGTGGTGATCTTTGCCCGGTCCCCGCTGAACTTTCTTACAACGCGAAACGCGTCAAAGTTGCTCGTTGTAGGTGCGGCTATAGTCTCTGCGCGTACTGGGCTTTACCTGAAATCAGCCCGTTTTCCGCCGTGCACCGGCTAATCCCTTTGGGAGTGTTCGGAGTGGTGATGAATGTTTTTAGCGGAATGCGAGCGCATCAACGAAAATCGCCTACGAGAGCCAGTCGCGCCAAGCAGGAGAGCGACTTCAAGCGCTTCATCGCGGAGCTGCGGATCGCATGCGATTCATGCCACGGGGGTCTATCTCAAGACCGATCCGTAGGCGTTCGGCCTGACGGCACATGTTTCAACGCTTCCTGGATCATAAGATTCCTAGCTGAATTCCGACGACAAGACTGCTCGCATCGCCTGACTGACCGTCGCTACCTTTCCCATCGCGAACCGGCGTGGCTGCACGTGCGGCACGCGCGGCGAAGGTACTGGCGACGCGACGCGGCGAGTTGGCGTCCGTGTTATCGGCGGCGGTCGCCGAGGACGATGCCTCGGAGCAAAGGCGACAGGCGTCGGTCGAAGATGAGACTTGACGAACTGGGCTGGAAGGAAGCTGGCCGCAATATCGATGGTTCACTGGTCTTGGGCCTTGAACTGGAGCGGTGGCCGGCCCCGAATGGTTGCGCGGCGAAAAGCAGCGTGACGAAAAGCCCCGGCTTGGCGCCTGCCCGGGGCGCTCGTCTGGGTTCGATCGTCGCTCTGACAGCCAGCGCGATAGATCCAGGTGAACACGGAGTAATCGATGTGGACCGTTCGGAACCACGTAACCATAGCGCAGGTTCGACGGCTCGGGGCCCGCCTTTTCGTACTCCGGTTCTCATGGCGGCGAAGCGGTCGCGGCTCAGTTCGAGCATCGCACGCTTCGGCTCGACGCTCGTAGAGCTTGGCGTTGTTTCCACCAAAGATCGCGGTCTTGACCGCACCGTCACTGCGGGACCGAGCGGCGCGAAACCGTGGCTTCTTCTGCATCGCCTCTGGGATCTCAAGACGGCGTGAGACCCTCGATCTCGCCATTGCGGCGCACGCCGGTCCACAAGCGCATCCGTGCCCCAGCATACGTGATCGGCGCCGAGGCCTTTGATGAGCGTGCCCATCAGCGCCGCGCACACGTTCGGCTCAGCGACATCAGCGTGGTCGCGAACAGCTGACCGACATCGCCACTGAGACATTGCTGACCCGTGCTGCGCGGGATGTCGGCTGGGTCGCTGGTCCAGGAGATGCAGCCCGGTGCGCTCGAGACTCGGCCGAGCGCCTGCTTCGGATCGCCGCCGACGTGGCGGTAGGCCGAGTGGTAGATGACGAAGTTGAGCTGCGGCCAATCGCTTAGCCGCTGCCTGGCCCGACGTCAGCTACATCAGCAGAAACCGCGCAGATGCGGGAACTGCTTCTCGATCCCCGGCGCGAACAATCGCTTTGTGGACGCAGACGTTCTTGATGCCCGCCGCCACCATCTTCTCCCGGCCAGCCCTTGCTAGGCCACTTTCTCGTCGTCCATGCGCCACGGGTAGCGGCTGATGTCCTTATGGGTATTGTCCCCGATCGTGTAGCCCTTGCAGGACTCCGGCTTGAGCGCGAGGCCGGCGTCAGGCTTGTCTAGCCAGCCGGCTGCCCCGGCGTGAAAGATCATGTGACAGAACACTGCGTCGAGAGCCGGCCTCGTCGTTGAATTTCTTACGCGCCTCCGCCATCTGCTCGTTGGTCAGGAACCAATCCTGCTCGATGTCGGAGGCGCCGACGCAGATCAGCGGAAATCTTGGTGTCGCTGTCGAGGAACATCTCCTTCTTGTAATTATTGAACTTGGGATCCTCGATGGTCTGCTTCTGCGTTCTCGCCAGTTGCTTGTTCCACCCGGCCTTGCCAACCGCGTTGCGCATATTCGACGAAGGTCATGATGCGCGTGTCGTCGCGCAGGAAGTGGGTGTGCATGTCCATGATGAACTGGTCCTTGAGCGCGTTGGCGCGCTCCTGGGCCATAGCAGGGAGTGGCGGCTTCCGCCTTGCTCACCTCGAAGCAGGTGGCCCGTAGACTTCGTTCATCGCCACGAACGATGCAGCCATACCGGCCGCAGTCTGGAAAAAACCGGCGACGGTCAGGCCCAGCTTGCAACCGAAGTCGATCCGCCATGCAAGCAACCGAGCTTCGACCTCGCGCTGGCGCTCGTTTTGCGGATCAGGATAAAACTCGTCACTGGAGACGATCTGGGTCGAGGTGGGGTGTCGATGGTGCACCAATTCCGACGTGGCATCAGCCCAGCAAGTTCTTCCTCTGTGAGTTGACTGCTCATGGATATGTATCCCTCCCTGGTCTCCTAACAGCCCTCCGACCGGATGCCGGATGGGTGGAGGCTGGGGGAAGGTGAAGCCTGGCATGGGGTCCAGAGTCGCCCGCATGACAAGTCGCTCCTTCGTCTTTCAGCCCGCCCACGGATGTGGAGCCACTAGGAGACGGCCTCCAGCCCTTCGACGGGCTGGTCTCAGAGACCTTGCCAACGCGTGCCGGGCTGGTAGATCGATTAATGGTCTGGCCTCAGCCTTCTGAGGAGGCGAAATGAGTCCAGTTCTCCGCCTGAAGTCGATTAGAAGTTGCTCCTGGGCGAAGGCTGCGCGACTGGACTCGATTGATCAATCCCGGTTGCGCCGTGATTTGCTCTGCTCAAAGCAGCAGCGAGTGTCTCGAAGAGGAACACATCGACCGGAGCCTGATGGCCGTCGGCGCCTCCGAAAAGCTCTCAATGGAGCTGCAGAGCCGCCGAGGATGCGGATCAAGCCGGCTGGAAGCCGAAATCGAACGTCTTGCAGGAGCCGCGCTGCGCGGGCCGGGCCGTGGCTGGAGGTGATCAAAAAGAAATTGAAGACAAGCTGATCACCGCGCTCCGATTTGGAAGCAGAACCGAGCCCGAGCTGCCGGTGTTGCATTGGCCTGCACTCTGGCTGCGATCGCCCGGGCCACACCATTGAGGTCCACGCCTTCCTCACGCCAGCGACGCGCCTCGATTCAGAACAATTCAGGCCTGCGCCCTGGGACCTGCCTCCGAGGTCGGTGGTAGGCTTGAAGATGCGGCGGATCGACTGGGGGAGGACTTCCCCATGTCCGGCATGCGACGGCGCGAATTCGTCATCTTGCTTGGCGGCAGCGCGGCGGCGGCTTGGCCGCTGGCGGCACACGCGCAGCAGAGCAATCGCTTGCGGGTGGTCGGCGTGCTGCTGGCCATGGCGCCGGACGATCCGGAAGCGCAACTGCGCGTCAAAGCGTTTGAGGCCGGGCTGCGGGAGTTGGGCTGGACGGAGGGCGCAACCTTCGCCTGGAGTACCGCTGGGCGGCCGGCGACGCCGCCCTCCTGCGCAAGCAGGCAACCGAGTTGGTCGGCCTCGCGCCGGATTTGATCCTCGCCACCAGCACGCCAGTGCTGGCGGCTTTGCGGCAGGAGAACCCCCTGCCGATCGTGTTCGTGCAGGTGACCGATCCGATCGGGGCGGCTTCGTGCCGAACCTGGCCCGCCCTGGCGGCTCTCTCACCGGGTTCACTAGTTTCGAGTTCACCATCGGCAGCAAGTGGCTGGAGGCGCTCAAACATGTCGCGCCGGCGGTCACGCGTGTGGCGCTCATCTTCAACCCGGACACGGCTCCGTTCGCCCAGCATGTTCTGGCAACCGGTCGAGGACGCGGCTCCGTCCTTTGACGTCGAGCCGATGCAAGCGCCCGTTCGCGACGTCGGCGAGATCGAGCGCACCATCGCGGCCTTCGCGCGCCATGCGAATGGCGGCCTGATGGTCCTGCCGGACGTGAGCACCACCAACCATCGCGACCTGATCATCGCGCTTGCGGCGCGGCATCGACTGCCCGCCGTCTACCCCTATCGGTACTTCGCCACGAGCGGCGGCCTGATGTCCTATGGTAGCGATCTGGCCGATGTCTACCGGCGCGCGGCCTCCTATGTCGACCGCATTCTCAAGGGCGCCAAGCCGGGCGATCTGCCGGTGCAGGCGCCTGACCAAGTTCGAGTTGGTCATCAACCTCAAGACCGCCAAGGCGCTCGGCCTCGACCGTGCCGCCATCGCTGCTCGGCCGCGCCGACGAGGTGATCGAATGAAGCGGCGCCAGTTCATCACGCTGCTTGGCGGCGCGGCGGCCGCGTGGCCGCGCGGCGCGCCGCAGCAGCCAGCAAGCGACGGGATCACTGTTCGCCGAAAATCACGAGCACTTTTTCAACAGTATCGACCCATCTGAGACATTGGCGGCTTCAGATTTCTGCATTCCAAACCGACCGTTGCCGTCCGTCTCGCAGGTCACAAAATTCTGTTTTGGTGGCCCGAGTTGAAGTCCAAAGTACACGCCTGATCGCTTCCCTCATCGCCGACTGGACCGCCAGATCGAAAAGATGATCCAGAGGCTGTTCACGAAAGCGACCAGGTAACCAACCAACCCGCAATAGGTGAGCAATGAAACGCCGAACAGACGCGGCCCTTCCGCAATCGTCATCACTATGGAAGAGCCGACCACAAGTGAAGCCGTCATGATCCCGATGGTTGCCCGATCCATTGCGCTGTGCAGGCGATCGCCGAAGCGGTCGAGCCGCTTGAGGTCGAGATCGACCCTCATGCGGCCGTGCCGGGCGTCTTTGACCAACCGCGCGAGATCGCGCGGCATCGAGGTGACGAGGCCGAACAAGTCGCTGAGCGTCTGCTGGGCGCGCCGCGCTGTCTCCACCGGCTGATAGCGCTCTGACATGGCGCGGTCGATGAACGGCTTGACGCGCTCGATCAGTCGGAACTCCGGGTCGTACTGGTGCCCGAGCCCCTCGAGGGTGATGAGCGCCTTGAACAGGAGCGTGAGATCGCTCGGCAGCACGATGGAGTGCTCGCGCAGGATCGCCGATACTCGGTGGAGGAGCACCCCGATTTTCAGATCCTTCAGCTGCATGTCGGCATAGTCGAACGCAAATTCGCCAAGATCGGCGGCGAGCCGAGCCTCGTCCACAAATTCATCGCCGCGCCAGTCGAGCAGCACCTCCAGCATCGCCTCCTCGTCATGGCCCGCGAGTCCCGCCAGCAGATCGATGATCTGTCTGCGCCGCGCCGGCGATAGCCGACCCACCATGCCGAAATCGATCAGCGCGATGCGGTTGTCGGGCAGATACATGACGTTGCCCGGATGCGGATCGGCATGGAAAACGCCGTCCACGAGGATCATCTTGAGCACGGCATCGACACCGCGCGCCGCGAGCACCTTCGGTCGAGGCCCGCAGTGTCGATGGCTGCCAGGTCGTTGCCGCGAATGCCTTCGATGTGCTCCTGCACAATCATCGTGCTGCTCGTCCACTCCCAGTAGACGCGTGGCACTAGGATATCGAGATCGTCGGCAAAGTTACGCGCGAAGCGTTCCGTGTTGCGCGCTTCAACTGCGAGATCAAGCTCGCGCTCGAGCGAGCCGCGCAGTTGGCCGACGACCTGGACTGGCTGGTAGCGACGGACTTCGGGCATCTCACGCTCGATCAGATGCGCAAGGCGATCGAGGAGTCTGAGATCAGCGTCGATCTTTGCCTCGATCCCGGGACGCCGAATCTTCAGGACCACTGGCGTGCCGCTGGCGAGTTTGGCCCGGTGTATCTGCGCAATGGAGGCGGCAGCGTAGGGTTCGCGCTCAACATGGGCAAACACTTCGAACGGAGAGCGGCCAAGCGCTTGTTCAATCTGCGGCAGGAGATCATCGAACGGAACCGGCGCCACGTCGCTGTGCAGCCGGGCCAGTTCAGTCGTCCATGCCGGCGGCAGCAGATCCTCTCTTGTCGAGAGCATTTGGCCAAGCTTCACGAAGGTCGGTCCGAGCTGCTCGAATGCGAGCCTCGCGCGCTGCTGCACTTCAAGATGCGCGATTTCGGTGGCTTCCCCCAGTGCAATACATGTCCTGCGTGCTCGAGCAGCGTAGCGATGCCAGCGCGACGCACGAGGTCTCCGAGCCCATGCCGCACGAAGACCATGCTGATCTCACGCAGGCGCGGCAGCTCACGGGCCGTGCTGAGCAACCCGGAGACCATTGGTTGCTATTTGCCCTCCTTCGCCTCGGTATGGGCGCGCAGTGCATCCGCGATGCCGGCCAATACGCCACTGGCAAGCATTGCCATACGGGCGCTTGCGCCGCGCACCGTCGCCAGCCCCGAACCGGCGTCCATGCTGCGGGCAAACTCCCCCATCATGCTTGCCACACGAACGCTCGCCTCCACGCCGAGGTTTTGGGCGTGAGCCGCAATTTCCGTCATTTCCCGGCGAAGATTGGCACTCATCGCCTCAGCAAGTCGATTCGAGACAGCCACATAGTCTTCTTCCAGCTTCCGCAGGCTGACCAGTGCCTCCTTGAGATCGTTATCGGTGAAGTCCTGCCCCGGGACGCAAGCTGCTGGAGGGCGCCATGCGTTGCGCTGGCGGATTTCACGAGCGCATCGTCAAGCTGCCTCACTGCTTCGGCGAAGAATTCTCGGGCCTTCGCACCGCTCACCGCGGTACTGCCGGGCGTCCGACCAAGGACGGCGCTGGCAACCTCTCTGACGGCCTCGGGATCGACCCGGCCCTGCTGCAGAACCTGGCTCGTCAGCTCTTTGACGCGTTCTCGGATCGGCTGGTCTTCGACCGCGGCAGGCGCGGCGTCTGTTGCCGATGTGGTCGGCTCCGGCATGTCATGCTCCTTGGCTGCTGCTGGTCATAGCGTAGCGGATTTTGCGCAAGGCCGACAGGAGGACGGCTCGCGCTCTTTCTGGCTTATGGCTGCGGCTTGTACTCAAGTCGCGCAGCATACAGTCGCCTGCTGTAGAAGTGCCCACTCGCACTCCCGGTCCCTGGCCTCGCTCATCGCGTCTGTCCTGGACACCCGGGTGACTTGGGCGCTCCGAGGGTCGGCACCGCGGCCGTGGCACAGAGACAGTGCGGCAGTGCCCAATACGGCGTAAAGGCTTTGTTTTTTGACGTGTTCGGGACACTGGTTGACTGGCGAACGGGTATTGCGCGGGAAGCTGAGGCGCATCTTAAGCCACGTGGCTATGCGCTGGACTGGCTCGCGTTTGCGGAAAGTGTCAAACTTGACCGGTGTTTGACAATTTGGGTGCAAGAAGTGCCGATTCCACGGGGCTTTTTTCGATGCCAATAACTCGCGCCGCTATTCGATCACCTCGTCGACAACGGCATTAGCAATAAAATGGGCACATTCTTTGAGCCACGACCTACGGTTTCGGCGAGACGCGAGTCGCTACGCTGGCCTTACTCACTTTTACTGCGCTTTCGGGATGGCGTTCCTGCGGCGTTGATACCACCAAGTTTTCGGCCCACGCCGTCACCTTCCGAAGTTCGCCAACAGTCTTTGCAGACACTCCGATGTCTGGAGCCACCTCGACCACAACTCCAATTTCGGGCGAGGCGGCAGAACTGGTCAACAAGCAAGAGACGCTGAATTGGCGGGCATTCTGTAGGCGGGCACAACCGACGCCATCGCAAGCAATGGCCAGCAAAGGGCGGCAAACAGGAAGCAGAATATTGCAATGCACAACGGCGGGCTGCGGTTTAGATGAGCCCCATTTACGGCGGATTTTTTCGAGATGCGAGTGGTTCCGGGGACGATTAGGCAAGGATGTGCCCCTGGGTCGGGCAGTCCAGCGGTCCGGTGTCATTGTAGCCATCCCAATCTTGTCTGGGCTGCACCAGTACTACGTCCGGATATGATTTTTCGTAAAGGACAAGCGTCGGCGGGATTGCTTCATGCTCCCGCTGCTTCTAAGGCCAAGTGAGCGACATCAGCGGCTAAACAGAGACCGCTTGAACGCTAATGGCTGTGAGTCGAGGGCGGCAGACGCCGCCCTCGACTGAAGCTCAGGTCAGGAAACTATCTGCCGACGCTCGCGCTGTCGTAAGTGACTCGATAGACCGCGCCATTGAAATCATCCGAGATCAGCAGCGAGCCGTCCTTGAGGACCAGCACGTCAGCCGGGCGTCCGAGATAATTGTTATTCTCGATGAAGCCGGTGATGAACGGATCGACCGATTTCACCGTGCCGTTTTCGTTGAGTGACACTACGGCGATGTCGCCGCCGAACTTCTTAGATCGATTCCAGGAGCCGTGGCGCGCGACGAAGATGGCGTTGCGGTATTCCGACGGGAACATGTTGCCGGTGTAGAATCGCATGCCGAGCGGGGCTGAATGCGGTCCCAGCAGCGTGACCGGCTCGGTGAATTCGTCGCACGCGCGTCCCCACCCGAATTCCTGGTCCGGAATGTTGCCCTGGTGACAATACGGAAATCCGAAATTGTCCTTACCCGGTTGGGTGAGCCGATTGAGCTTGTCCTCAGGTATTTCCTCCGAGAGCCAATCGCGGCTGTTTTCGGTGAAGTAGAGCTGCCCTAGGACCGGGTGCCAGTCCATGCCGACGACTTGCCGGATCCCTCGCGCCACGACTTCGGGCCGCTGCCGTCGAGATTGATGCGACGGAGCTGGGCGTGCGCGGCCGACGGCATGCAGATGTTGCAGGGTGCGCCGACATTGAAATAGAGCTTGTTGTCGGGGCCGAGGGCGAGGAACTTCCAGCCGTGCGCCTCGTCCTTGGGCAGATCGTCGTAGATAACGACCGGCTTCGGCGGATTATCGAGGTTGTCCTCGATCTTCTCGACCTTCGAGATCTTTGAGAGCTCGGCGATGTAGAGCGTACCGTTGTCGAAGGCGAGGCCGTTCGGCCGGTAGAGCCCGCGTAGAGCGTCTTGACCTCGCGCCTGCTGGGTTGGTCATTGATAGCGTAGACCTTGTCCAAGATGCGGCTGCTCACGAACACGGTGCCCTTGTCGCCTTGCCGCAATGAACGCGCATTCGCGAGACCGCTGGCATAGACTTCGATCTTGAAGCCCTTGGGCGCTTTCAACTTCGCGATCGGTAATTGGTCGGCTGCCGTCGGCAGTGGCGGCGACGCAATCGGCGCGAGCTTGGCCTCGATTGCCGCCTCAGGGCGGCCCTGCGCCCATGGCGGAGGAGCCTCCGATGCAGCAGGTGTCTGCTGGGCGGCTGCCGGCCATACTGCGACAGCAACGCGTTCCGATGGTTCCAGCGAGCAGCAGATAACGTCGACTTGCAGAGCATATGATCATGACGATCCTCCATTTCGGAGCCGTTTCCTCGCCGACGTTCGCGCCGGCGCGTAATCCCGAAAGTCGAACCACGACGAGCTGGGCGTGCGTTACCTGTTAGTGTCCAACTTTTGCCCCTCGAGCGCAATTGCATCATGCGAGCCAGCTTTGAGAGTGTGTGCCGGCGCAAGGAGAACCCATTGTGGGGCGCTCCGCGGATCCACGGCGAACTGCTGAAGCTCGGATTCGAGGTCGCGGAGTCAACAGTTTCGAAGTACATGATCAGGCGCCGCGGACCGCCATCGCAGAGCTGGCGGACATTTCTGGCAACCATGCGGACGCCATTGCGGCGATCGATCTGTGCGTGGTTCCAACCCTGACCTTCGAGCGGCTGTCCTCGATGTCGGAGAAATTCATCTCTACCCAACCGGTGGCGTTGCTAAGTGCGCCACAAGTCCCGGAATGTGCGCAGGAACTCGTATGAGCTAAAGGACAGAAACGCGAGATATATTAATTTCTTAGTTCGTGGCGGAGGGAGAGGAACCGGGATCCAACATTCTCCAGGTAGCCGAGCAAAGCTCGGCGAATGGTCGCGAAACAAGCGCATGCACAATTCCCTTAGGACCGCGAGAGGTAACGCGCCAGCTCCCGCTCGAATTCGGGGAAGTAGCTTGAGATCACCTTCACGTCGAACTGTCCGAGAATCGATTCCTTCGGCTCGCGGTCGAGCAAGAAGCGGAAGGCCGCCTCGAGACAGCGTTCCAGCATATGCATGCCGGCTGTCAGCCGCTCCCACATCTGCCGCGACATCGTCACGTGGTGACGGGTCTCACCCCTTCCTTCACTGATGACCACCTGATATCTGCCGGGCCGCGCGCAAATTTCGCCAGGCGCCAACGAGATGGAGCCCAGCCAGATTACTATCGAGAAGAGGACTTATCGGGAGTCATGGCAGCCCCCTACGAATTGCAACGACGACGGCGGCGATGAACACGAGGATAGGAGCGACGAAAACGACGGCCAGTGCGTGCCACACTTCGGCCCACAAGAACATTCCGACTAGAGCGATGACCGTTCCCGCGACGACGCCAGCGAGATTGACCTCTGGGCGGCCCGTTCGTGAAGCTCGCCACCGACCGGTTGCCGGGTCGAACACCGGTTTAAGCGGTGGTGGCCTTGGCGGCTCCTCGCCGCCGAAGAGCGCGGCCGGAAACTGTGCGGCATAGTGCCGGCGCCGGCTTTTGGGCGGATGTGGGTGTTCGTGGTGGGCGTTCGGGTCCGGCTTCACGACTTTGCGATACAAGTGCCAAGTCGAATGACCGAGCACCGGCACCACCACGGCGAGGCCGAGGAAGAACGGCAAGGAGCCGATCACCAGCAGCCCGGCGACGATCAATCCCCAAACCGCCATGGGCAAGGGATTCGCGGCAACGGCTCGCACTGAAGTGAGTACCGCTTCAACGGCGCCGACATCGCGGTCGAGCAGCAGCGGAAATGAAACCACGCTCAAGATCAAGACCGCGAGCGCGAACAGGAAGCCGATGCCGTTGCCGACGACGATGAGCATCCAGCCGGCGGGTGTAGTGAAGACTTGGCGAACGAAATTCGGAATCGAGGCCGCCGGCTCGTAGCCGATGGTTTCAATATAGATAGCCTCTGCAACGGCAAGCCAGAACATGAAGATCGCCAGCAGCAGAAAACCGAGCGCCGCAATTGCGTCGCGCGATGGCGAGTGCAGCACGTCGAAGGCGTCTTCCCATGAAATGTCGAGACCTTGCTCACGCTGCCGGCTCAGTTCGTAGAGGCCGATGGCCGCGAAGGGGCCGATCAGCGCGAAGCCGGCCGCAAGGGGAAACAGCAGGGACAAGACGTCATATCCGAAGCTCACTCGCGCCAGAATCAGACCGACGATCGGATAGATCAGGCAGAGAAACACCACGTGGGTGGGCATGGCCGAGAAATCGGACATTCCGCGTGCCAGCGCGTCCTTGAGATCCATCACGCCGATGGTGCGGATCACCGGCGGACCGGGGGTCGACTCTGCCCCCATGAGAGCATGGACATACATCACGTTGGTGCCTCCCGGGAAAGAGGAGGATCGCGATGCGGCGTTATGGATCACGCCGTGCTCACGCCGTGCCGCGACCCGAGCCCATATTAGCGCAGGAAGTACAATGGGATCAAGAAATGTTCTGGACCACCACCCAGAAATACACGCCCATCCCGGCAGCAATGTAATGGCTTAGCAGTACGACGTAGCGCCGAAAAGCTGCTTGCAATTTTAACCTCTGACCCCGTTCCAACGCCAAGATGAGAGTTCTGTTTTGGCATTTCACCGCACGCGCTTCGAGCACAAATAGGACCCCAATCATCACTGGGGGCCATATACGTTGGAAGCTTTTCGCGGCGAAAATCATTGCGGGGCTGCACACACGGTCCGTGGGTCCAATGTTGTAGGGCCCCTAAAGGTGGGCAATGCCGTAGAAGATGAGTCCAGCCAAGATGATGAGGAACAGAACCGCAGCAGTGAGCGGTCCCCAATCATCTTTGGGGCGCCATGGGTCGGGCCACCGGCTGTAGTGGCCGCTAGAAGAGCGACCCCGGTCTTCAAAGCGTGGGTCTGTCATAGTCGTACCGCGTTCACTTCACCGAGGAATTGCCGGGAGCTCTTTGGTGAGCGTCGGGAAGAATTCCATGACGTCGAAGAACGGCCCCTGCTGCTCGACCACCGGATAAATCGTGATGTCCTGGAGTGTGATTGCTGTCGTCACCGGGACGCTTTCCTCATCCTAATCAAGATACAGCGAAATGTTAGTGATGTAACGGGCCCGCGCATAGCCCGCGCCGCGTGACCGCCGGGATCGCCCTTTCCTGTCCGGCTCCGTCATTTCCCAAGACGTTTCGATCAATGAAACTGAGCGCGCAGGTGCTCAACTAGAGTCCGACGTTTCGGATCAGAGGAGCAGATTCCCACATTCCAAGAATAAACAAGAGGAAAGACATGATTGAAGCAACGGGTGTAGCAACTCTACTAGGTCACCCCTCCTCCTTCACCGTAGTAATGTCGGGTGAAATGATAAAAAATTACGGCCGCGCCGCTAAACAGCACTCCAATCCCGAACCAGCCGATTGAACCAACAAATGCTTGGTGAACGTGGGGAGATTTACCTGACAGCACATCTGAAGAGGCAAGCAACGCAACCAACGCAACGGCGTTTAGCGCCGCCGACAGATACATAGCCCCGATTCGCCCGAAGACGGCCGTGTGCGGCATTTGCCTCACCCCCGTAATGGTCTAGCAGCGGCGCCCTGTAGCGGAGAATTCGGGAGCCACAATCGCCTTGTGAACGCTTGGCATGCTATTCCCGATGATCACCTAGCTGTACTGATTGTGTATTTTCGCATACGGACTGGGTGCCGTCGCGAATTGTATTGGAAATGGTGTGTCGCGATCTCCGGCATTTCGAGGTTAGCGAGTCAGGCGGCGAGGTCAATCGGTTGATCGACGGGTTTTGTGGCGAGGGTCTGCCAACCACCAACCTTGCGAATATTGATCTGACCGGACACGAGCAGCGCCCAGAACAACATCGCCGCCGTATCGGCCGATGGCAGCACGGTCTGCGTCTTGATCCGCCGCTTGATGTGACAGCGCCGACGCGCTCAATCGCCCGATAGAACGGGTCATCTTTGTTGAGCGAGCGATGAATTCGTGACTCATAATAGGCGGCATACTTGCCCAGGATCCGACGCAGGTGCGCCTCCCCGAACACGATCATGTGGTTGAGACATTCCCGTCGGATCGTGCCGATCAGTTTCTCCGCGTACGCATTCTGCCAAGGCGAGCCCGGGGCAATGGGCTTTGTCGCGGATGCCAATGGCTCATAATCGGCGCGTGACCGCAGAACTGGCGATGCAAGTCGTGAAGAACATCCGTCGCGCGACGCGGAGAACGAAGATACAAAACTTTATTTATTTTGTGGCCTTGGTCACTGCGAGGACTAGTCCTACATGCCGTACGTAGTTTGAATGATGAACATTAAGCGGACCGCCGAGGATGCCGCAGCCGACGCCCGGCGCTCGACAGGTGATGCTCGGCGAACTGATCGACCTCGTCTCCGGTGTCGCCATGGGCGAGCAAGGCGACAAGGCGAAGGACATCCTTGGCCGCGTTTACGAATATTTCCTTTTACATTATGTGCGAATGGAACGGTTGAGTAATGAGACTCTACCTGTTCAGGCAATGGCGCTACTTCATCCGAAAAAGGTGCCCCTGTGTCTTACCGGTACAGTTTCGAAGATCTGCTGGCGCTTTTGCACGGGCACGCTCCGGCGAAGGTTGACGCGGTCGCACTCCATCGTCGGCGCGTTGAGCATGGCCATCTGTCAGTAGGGACTCAAAATCCACTGTCTGGGCGACGGGAGTCAGTTCTCGACTCTGGTGGAAGGTCTTGGAGGAGCGCAAAAATTCTCGATGTCAACTACTACAAACACTCTCACGCCTCGCTGTGCCTTGTGCTGCCCCCGGTGGGCAGTGCTCGTTCGGCGATACTCCTTCTTGAGTGTATCGAGCACTTTATTGGATCTGCGCTTTTCAGTAACCCGGAAATCCAGATCCAGGTATGCTCTCCAGGGAGACTTGGCGCTCGTCGTTCGGCATTGTTGGCGATAGGGTTCTACTTGGGGTCGGACACGCTACGGCGCTACACTCTGGGAGACCTCGCGACATCCTTTGCGGAACACCAACACTACCCGCGCGGGAGACGTTTGGTGCTCTACGATGCAGAGGGGACTTCGACCGAAATTTTGATTGGTGGAAGGAATCTGGCAAGCATCGTCTTGTGGAGCCCCAACTGCCATTCGAAAACGGCCGCAGCGATCTGCTCACGGGCAGCGGCAGCAGGTTGGACATCCAGAACATCAACTTGCTTGCGACCCTTCTCGTCCATGCTCAGTACCAGGGTTACTGGAATCAGCTCGGCATGCAGTTCCAGGAGGAGATGGAAGCATTGCTAGAGCGGCATGTACTCAACGGTCTCGTCGATGCTCCGTGGGTCCGGACGGATGATCCAGAGAGCGACGACGACGACGGGTTCTTTGCCGCTCTCCAAGAGCTTGTTGCGTACGCTTTTGAAGAGAGTGTCCGTATCAAGAAGAAAGGTCGCCTCTTTCCTGGCTGGCACGAGATACCAGCCAGGTCATCTCGCGGAATTCTGCAGGAAGTGCAGTCTTTGCTTCAGAAGTACCGCAGTGAGTTAGTCAGGCAATCCCGCCTGCTCGATCAAGGAGGTCGCGCGTGATTCGTGCTCATCAACCCGGCTCGGAGCCCATCGATATTCCGGAGACGATTCCCAATCCGGTTGTGGTACCCAAGCCAACACCTATTCCGACAGAACCCGCTCCCAAGGAGCCAGTTCGGATCCCGGAGAAGGTTCCCAAGAGCGGCGTCTCAACGGCAGACAGTTGTACGTCTGGCGTGCCGTGGACAGCGAAGGCAAGGTCCTGGACATCCTCGTTCAACCATGGCGAGACCGCAAGGCGGCGCTCAAGCTGATGCGAAAACTCCTGAAGAAGCAGGGCGTCACTCCAGTCACCATCGTGACCGACAAGCTCGGATCCTACAGCTCTGCGCTGCGCGAACTTGGTGTTGCGCGGCGGCACGATACAGGTCGCTGGAAGAATAACCGGGCACTTGGCCGGCAGGTGGCCGTGATCGTCGGGAACACTCCTTCGGCGCTCGCGGCAAAGCCGCAACCACGACGGTTCCTATAGTCTTCGGGACCGGGAGCGATCCAGTCAGGGACGGCCTCGTCGCGGAGCCTCAACCGGCCGGGCGGCAACGTTACGGGCGTTGTCTTTAATCTCCGTCCGGATATGATTTTCGGAAGGGACACGAGACGGTCAAGGCGATCTATCCCGTTGCCCTGACACTGCCCACGGAGGGCGGCGGACGCTGCGCCCGTCTCGCAGATCTATGATTGGACGATCACCATTCTCGTAAGCCAGAGATGGGGTGGTGAACTATCGGCGCGATGGGCAAGCTTGCGGGCCAGAAGGACGCGAAAATTCTCCAGCGGCACCAAAGCCGGCGATCTGCCAATCGAGGATGCGCCCGACTACGCGATCGTGTTCAACCTTCCACACACATTCGGTGGCGCTGTTCGCGTGTACGACAATTTTGTTTGCATTCCATAAGACGCTTCGGACCACCACCGGCAATGGCCGCCAATGTAACCAGCGTCTTTGGGAGATTGGTGATATCGTGGACGTGCTTGAGGCTTGGGAGGCCAATAATGCCAAGAAAATTGTGTCCTAGATGCCACGGCCAAAGAACGACCTCATGTCTTGAATGTCATGGCACTGGCAAAAGCCGTCGTAAACATTCCAACAGGTAACTGTGAAGAATGCGGAGGAACTGGCCGGCGCCTCTGCGATGTTTTGTGGTGGTGCGGGCGAAGTCGAACTTTAGCCGCCACATTCAAAATAGCCCACTACCGAATATCGCCCCGAACACAAACTGGACTCTGCCTTCGATCTCGGCGCCGATATTTTTCCCGGGCGTCCATGCTGAGTCCCCTCCCAAGCGCTGACCGAATGGTTCCGGTGCTATTTGATATTTGGGAAATGAGGTCCCGAGGGGCCCCTGAATGGTCGTCCTCTCCCTGAGCCCAGATCGGCATTGGTAGAACGCCTATGTGGAGCGTGCCTGCACAAGGTGGCTGTATGGGCCGAGGCTCTGGACAATCCTTGTTTAGCGCCTTCCCACAGGTGGGTGGTCTGCTTCGCTACGACGTCGCGCAGCGTGAGCCATTGCGGGTGACCGAACCTGCACACCTGTTTCGGCGTGGCGGGTCGTTGCGGTTTACAATTGCGTCGCTCGAATCACTGGCACCCACAATCCATGCATGCTGCCCAACTCACAGCTCTTCAACTGATGAAATATCATCAATATCATCAGTCGTGATCTTCACCTGCCAACCGATTCTGAGACCAAACGGATTTTTGAGCAACGACAGCTGAATGCTCATTTCTTCTTGCCGTCCGGTCCGAACTGCTCGAGGAAGCTCCACAAATCTTCCGCCTCCTTCTCGTCCTTAATCCCCGGAAACACCATTTTGGTGCCCGGATCTTCGCCTTGGGATCTTTGATGTATTCCTTGAAGGTCGCTTCGTTCCAGACGATCCCGGAATTTTTGTTCGCATCCGAGTAATTGTAGCCTGCCACCGAGCCTGACGTGCGTCCTTTCAGGCCGTTTTGGATTGGGCCGATCGAGTTTTTGGCAGTTTCGCCTATGGTATGGCACGGAATACATTTCTTGAACGCTTTTTCTCCCGCGGCGATATCTCCAGCAACGGCCGCTCTCCGCCGAGGACGCGAGCGCGACAATCGCAATCGAAACCCTCTTCATCATTCTGCGTGATCCTTATTCTGCTTGACCCGTTCTCTTAGCTTTGACTCTGACACTCTCTCGAAAATTAATAAGACTGAGCCGAGCGCCTTGTGCGGGCGTGGACCATGCGTCTCGAAGTGCCGCGAGCCGACACCGCCGAAGCGTGACGTGAAGGGGCCGCGAACCATATTGCTGGTGGCGGCAAGCTCAAACAACTTTAACAGCTTTCAGCGACGAAATATACGATTTCCGGCGAATTTCATAGCCGATCGGGGCGGCGGAGGCCCGATCCAGCCCCCGCCGCTTTCGGCTCATGCACGACGGCGGCGTGTCGAAAAGCGTCCCGATATTGTGAAGACAATCCCCGGCCGCCGCGCTACACTCCGCTCAGCAGGTCGCGGCTCCCGCGTGATCAGCGCCGGCAGTGGAAACATTGCGTCACCTCGAGCCTCGCGACCGTTCGAAGAACGGCCGAGGAAGGCTTGCCATTCTAAATCTCCATGTGCTCACCGGTGCGGGCGAGAGCCCGACTTATCCAATCATCCGCAAGATCGGGTTTGCGGATCTGAAGGACGCGGCCGCGAAAGGCATCGACGACTTCTGGGTGATGCCGACCCACGCCATTTTCCTCGCCATCATCTATCCCCTCGTCGGCCTGGTTGTGGCCTGCATGATATTGCGCTACGACGTGATGCCGCTCCTCTTCCCGCTCGTGGCGGGCTTCGCGCTGATCGGCCCCTTCGCGGCCATCGGCCTCTACGAACTGAGCCGGCAGCGCGAAAAGGTGTCGATGTGTGGGAGCACGCCTTCCGAGGGCTGCGAAGCCGTTCCCTCGTCGGCATCGCCGCTCTCGGAATGGTCTTGATGATCGTGTTCCTGATCTGGCTCACCACCGCACAGTGGCTCTACCAGTCGCTGTTCGGCTATGGGTCGCCGGAATCGATCGGGCAGTTCCTCAGCGACATCTTAACCACCTCCGAAGGCTGGATCCTCATCATCGCCGGAAACGGCATCGGCTTTCTGTTCGCTGTCTTGGTGCTGACGATCAGCGTCGTTTCCTTCCCGCTGCTGCTGGATCGGGATGTCGGCGCGATGGTCGCAATGCACACGTCGATTAGAGCGGTTCTTCGCAATCCGCTGATGATGGCGGCCTGGGGGCTCTTCGTCGCCGTCACCCTGGTGATCGGCTCGTTGCCGCTCTTCTTTGGGCTCGCGGTGGTGTTGCCTGTGCTCGCCCATTCGACTTGGCATCTCTACCGCAAGGTCGTGGAACCGGAACCGCAAGGTCGTGGAACCGGAACCGCAAGGTCGTGGAACCGGACCTGAGCCCCGACAGGACCGCCAGCCCGACCGAAAGGACGGCGCTATGCCGCAGATTTCCCAGCCGTTCTCTTTCCACGAGGATGGGCCATAGAAAGCGTAATCTGGGTCGACTTGCGGCGTCGGTCAGAAACCCGGCGGCAGAGTTGCATCGACACCGACGCTGGATTTATTATTAGCCTGATCTTCTGAGGCCGCGATCGCCTTTGTGTTCGGCGTGACCGCGCGCGCTAATCCTTTGCCGACTCGCCCGGTTTGGACGTTCTGGCCTGGTCCTGAGCTGAACAAAGCTCATCGACGAGCTTTTGGCCGCTCGCGAGGCGCCCCCAATAAAGTTCACGGTCTCGCCGACTCCAGAGGTCGCCCCGTCACCACTAGGGCCTGTTTTCAGCTGAGCAGGATAAGGGCGGAAGCAAGTTGAACGCCAGCGAGGAAGTTTCTGGCGAGCTTTTGATTCCAAAGTTGCGCGGTGCGCCGCCCTTGGATTCGAAAATTTCGACAGGCCGCCACGCTGGATTCGAAAATTGCGCGCGCCCACAGACTCATTCAGGTGCAATTGCCCTTGGCAATTCCCCAACTGAAAACAGGCCCTAGTCTAGGGCCCCGCCCCAAAAATATGATCCGAGTGAAAAGCGTGTAGTTCGATCCGAACACCATGATGCCCACAAACACTAACACCAACACTGGCGGTACCAGAATGGCATACATCAGGGCCAGCCGCTCCCAGGCCATATGCATAAAGACCGCGACAATCAAGCCTGCCTTCAAAATCATAAACAGGAGGATGAGAGACCATCTGAGGTATCCATGGAGACCGAAGTAGTCGACGAGATAAGAGCAAGTGCTGAGGACAAACAGCCATCCCCAGACCACGAGATAAAGCTTAATCGGGTGTTGTTGCCCTTCGACGTGTGCGACTGCTGCCTGTGCCATGGTCACCTCACCAAAGATAGAAAAGGGCAAAGATGAACACCCACACCAGATCGACGAAGTGCCAGTACAGACCCATGATTTCGACGATCTCGTAGTGCCCCTTCCGGCTGGTGAAAAAGCCTCGCGCTTCGCGGTCGAAGTCTCCACGCAACACTTTTCGCGAAATGATGATCAGGAAGATCACTCCGATCGTCACATGGGTGCCGTGGAAGCCCGTGATCATGAAAAAGCTGGAGCCAAACTGGTCCGCGCCCCACGGGTTGCCCCAAGGCCGCACCCCTTCCATGATCAGCTTGGTCCACTCGAAACCCTGCATTCCGACGAATGTGGCGCCAAATGCCGCGGTCACCAGCATCAACGCCGCGCTTTTGACGCGATCGTGGCGGTAGCCGCAATTGACGGCCATCGCCATCGTTCCGCTGCTGCTGATCAAGATGAAGGTCATGATGGCGATCAGGATGAGGGGATGCTCGTACCGCCGATCGTCAAAGCGAAGACTTCACTGGGGTTGGGCCAAGGTACGGTCGTCGACATCCGCACCGTCATGTAGGACAGCAGAAAACAGCTGAAGATGAAGGTGTCGCTCAGGAGGAAGATCCACATCATGGCCTTGCCCCAGGAGACATTCTTGAACGCTCGCTGGTCCGAGGACCAGTCGGCGGCGATGCCTTGCCAGCCTGAAGGCCGCGTGGGGGCTGCACCCGTATTTGCCAGCGCTGCGTCTGCCATTTTCTCTTAGCCCTCCTCAGGTCAGCAACTGGCGACAGATGTCGGCGAAGTCGCCCACCCACGGCGTCAGGAGAGTGAACAAGACGAGCCAGAGGGCGAGTAGAAAATGCCAGTAGACGGCGCACAGCTGCACGCTCAAGCGCACCTGGTTCACCTCAAAGCCTCGCCACACCTTGTCGGCCGTCAGGGCCAAGGCCACCAGGCCGCCCAACAAGTGCAGTCCGTGCACGCCGGTCAACAGATAAAAGAAGGCGTTGGCTGGGTTGGCCGCCAAGTAGTAGCCTGCGGCGTTCAGCTGTTGCCACGCAAAGAGCTGCCCGACCAGGAATGTCAAGGCGAAGAGGCCTCCTGCAATCAGGCCGTATCCGACGTCTTCCATCCGTCCCCTGCGTGCCGCAACCTGTGCGTATTGCAGCGCGACACTGCTCAAGATCAGCACACCCGTGTTGAACCACAGCAGGTTCGGCGCGGGCATTTGCGCCCAGTCCGCCACCTGCATTCGCATGAAATAGGCGCTGATGAAGAGCGCAAACAACGAGCTGACGACCGCGAGAAACACACCCAATCCGATCGTCGCGGCAGGCAAGGACGATGCGCCCGTGCCCGGGAAGTCGTCGATCGCGCCGACTTCCAGCCAGGGCTTGGCCGTCAACCTTTGCTGCGATAGCCACCATGCGACGATGGCGCCGATCGGAGCCAGGACGAATAGTATCGTGATGCTCACGGCGCGTTTTCCTAAGCGGCGCGTGCGACCGCCGGCTGGTTTTGCGGCACGAAATCCTCCTTGGCGCCTGGCACGCTGTAATCGTAAGCCCAGCGATAGACCACTGGTAACTCCTTGCCCCAGTTGCCATGCCCCGGCGGGGTTTCGGGTGTTTGCCACTCCAGCGTGGTGGCCCTCCAGGGATTGCTGCCGGCCGGCTTGCCCTTGAACAGGCTCCAGATCATGTTGAACAGGAACACCATCTGGGCGAAGCCCACGATCAATGCCGCCATGGTGATGAAGATATTCAGCGTCGTGGCCGATTGCGGAACGAAAGCCATATCGCCCATCTCGAAATACCGGCGCGGCACACCCAGCAGGCCTATATAGTGCATGGGGAAGTAAATCGCATAGGCCCCGAGGAAGGTGACCCAGAAGTGAAACTTGCCGAGCATCTCGTTCAGCATTCGCCCGGTGACCTTCGGGTACCAGTGGTAGATCGCACCGAAAATCACGAAAATGGGCGCCATGCCCATCACCATGTGAAAGTGGGCGACAACAAACATGGTGTCGGACAGCGGAATATCCACGACTGGGTTGCCGAGGAACAGCCCTGTCAGTCCCCCGTTCACAAACGTGACGATGAAGGAGAGGGCGAACAGCATCGGGACCGTGAGGTGAATGTCGCCGCGCCACAAAGTGAGCACCCAGTTGTAGACCTTGATGGCCGTTGGGATGGCGATGATGAGCGTGGTGGCGGCGAAGAAGAACCCGAAATACGGGTTCATGCCGCTCACATACATGTGGTGCGCCCATACGACGAAGCTGAGGGCACCGATGACGACGATCGCCCACACCATCATGCGATAGCCGAAGATGTTTTTCTCGCATGGGTGCTGATCAGGTCGGAGACAATGCCGAAGGCCGGCAAGGCGACGATGTAGACCTCGGGATGGCCGAAGAACCAGAACAGGTGCTGAAACAATAGCGGACTGCCGCCGCGGTATTTCAGGTGTTCTCCCATCTCGACAACGGCCGGCATGAAAAAGCTGGTCCCCAGGATCCTGTCGAACAGCATCATCACGCAGCCGACGAACAAGGCGGGGAAGGCCAGCAACGCGAGGACGGTGGCCGTCAAAATCCCCCATACCGTCAGGGGCATGCGCATCAGCGTCATCCCCGCGTGCGCGCCTGCAACACCGTCACCACATAGTTCAATCCGCCCATGGTGAAGCCGATGATGAACAGGATCAGGGAGACGAGCATCAGAATGATGCCCCAGTCCCGCCCCGGAGTGCCGGAGAGGATGGCTTGGGGCGGGTACAAGGTCCAGCCGGAGCCCGTGGGACCTCCCGGCATGAAGAAGCTCGCCACCAGGACCAGCACCGCGAGCAGATAGACCCAGTAGCTCACCATGTTCACGTAGGGAAAACCATGTCCCGGGCGCCCACCATCAGCGGGATCAGGTAGTTCCCGAAGCCCCCAGGAACAGCGCGGTGAGCAGATAGATCACCATGATCATGCCGTGCACGGTGATGAATTGCAGGTAGTCTCCGGGGCCGATGGCGGAGAAGGTGCTCGGGAAGGCCAATTGCAGCCGTATCAGCCACGACAACACCAGAGCCACCAATCCAATCGAGAGCGCAGTGATCGAATACTGGATGGCGATGACTTTGGCGTCCTGGCAAAAGACGTATTTCGTCACCCAGCTCTTCGGATGATAGAGTTCTACGTCTTTCACTTCGGCGGGTTGGATGGTTCCGGCTGCGCCAATCGTGGTATCGACCATTGGAATGCCCTCGCTCTTTCCGATGAGGCACGACGACCTTGAGTCTCATCGTGCAGATCGTCTCTTCTCCCCATGCCGCCCCGTGGCTCAAAGCCAGGTCTACTGCGTTTCCTTCGCTTGTCTGGTGCGAGCCGACAATTGTGCGAACGTCTTCTGCTTTCGTAGCCACGCCTGATATTCGCTCTGCTCCTCGACGACGACCTTGGCACGCATGTTATAGTGGGCAGCACCGCATAGCTCAGTGCAGAGCATCTCGAAGGTCCCGGTTCTGGTGGGGGTGAACCAGACGTAGGTGACCATGCCTGGCACCAGATCCATCTTGGCCCGGAACTCCGGCACATAGAAGCTGTGCAAGACGTCGATCGAGCGCTGCAAAAGCTTGACCGGCTTGTCGAGCGGCAGGTGCAAGTCGTCGGCTTCGATCACGACATCGTCGTGCGCGTCGGGATCGTTTGGATTCAAGCCCAAAGGGTTGTCGGAACTGACGTACTGGATATCGGACGTGCCGAGCCGGCCATCTTTCCCCGGAAGGCGGAAGCCCCACTGCCACTGCCGGCCGATGACCTCGACCTCGGACGCCCCTTGCGGGACCGTGATAAATTGGGTCCATACGAACAAACCGGGAGCCAACAGGGCCCCGACGCCCACCGCGGTCACTATGGTGAGCCACCACTCAAGCTTTTTGTTCTCCGGATCGTACACCGCCCGTCTTCCCGGCTGGTGACGGAAGCGGAATACGCAATAGGCCATGAACAAGATGATGGCGGTGAAAACGACCCCGGTTATCCAGAATGTGAGATTGATCGTGTCGTCGATGTAACCCCAGTTTGAGGCAATCGGCGTCCACCACCACGGGCTCAGAATGTGAAACAATACCGAGCCCAGCGCGACTAAAACCAATATGATCGCTGTAGGCATCCCTTTGCCTCCTCAAGACCACGCGATTCTTCTACTACCTCCTTGGGTTCTAGACAACTCATGAGGAAGAGGAATACGCACGCTTTTGATGCTGTGGATGGCTCCTCCCACCGACACCGCGAGCGCCTTCTCGCCGTGCCATCCGGCTTGATCGAGCAGCACGATGGCGTGGGTGTTCTGCGCGAGGTGCGCGGCGAAGCGATCGATGAATACATCCATGGTGTTGGCATTGACCTCGGGGAGGACGAGCGCGACGAAGCGCTTGTCGGCGAGGCCCGGCGCACGCTCGCCCTCAGAAGTTGCGTTTGCACCGGTCGTGATCCAGGCGGCCGCAAGCAGAATGAGAAGGGCTTTCATAACCTTACGCAAGCCCGACGAGAGCATTAAGCACGACTCCAACGATCAGGAGCCCAAGCTGCATGAACGAGGCAAAGAAATTGTCCATCGCCGTGTGCTTCGACGGTGCGATATAAAGCAGCCAACTTTTCCAGAGAAAGTATGCACCGCCTACGCCTGCGCCGAGCCCATAGAGGAGGCCTTGGCCGTACCAGAGAGGCACGAGCGAAATCGCAAACCAACGCGGCCGCATGCAGAAGAATTGCCCAGGTCCATACCCGCTGCGATGCGGTGACCGGCAACATCGGCACCCCCGCCCTGGCATAGTCGTCGCCTTTGGCAGCGGCGAGACTCCAGAAATGCGGCGGCGTCCAGAGGAACAGGACAAGCGCAAGTAAGACGGGAACGACTTGCGGCGTCGGATCAACCGCCGCCGCCCCCGCGAGCACGGCGAAGCTTCCGGCCAAGCCCCCGATCACGATGTTCCAGGCACTTTGGCGCTTGAGCCACACCGTGTAGACGACGCCATAGGTGAAGGACCCGAGAAAAACGAGGAGCGATGCCACAAGCCCATTCGCTGCCGCCGCCAACGCGAGCGAGGCGACGAGCAAGGCAAGGAACGAGATTGGCCACCACAGGCTTGGCTGAAACGCGCCGCTGGCGAACGGGCGGGACCGGGTTCGCCGCATCTCCCGGTCAAGGTCGCGCTCGTAGTAGTGGTTGAACGCACCCGCAGCGCCTGATGCTCCAAGCACCGCAAGTGCCAAGGCCGAGGCTTGCGCGACCGAGATGGCAGGGCCTTTAGCCGCCGCCATCCCGGCCAGCGCGCTCGCCGCAATCGCAACGCCGATCCTGAGCTTCAGGAGCGAGCAGGTCATGCGAATTGCGGCGAGCATGGATGTCTTCCGTTGTCAGCCGGACGGATGCTCAGCGGAACAGCCAGAGTTTGCTGCCGCGCGCCGTAGGCTCGGACATAACGGACGCGACTTGCCTTAGCGCGTCTTGACCAGTCGCTTCACGCCAACGTGGGATATCTAAATCCCCGATGCGGCACAAGGGTTTCTTGCGCCCTAACTATTCTGACCCCGACCTAGGGCGGTTTTCGATTGAGCGGAATCGGCAAGGGATCCCGCTGCGCAAAATTTGTGATTCCTGGGGTCTCGGTTTGATTCGGACCGAGGGGATGCCGTATTCGAACGACCTGCGCTTGCGGGTTCTGGCGGCGGTGGATGGTGGCGTGCCGGTGCGGCAGGTTGCCGCGCTGTTGCGGGTCAGCGTTTCGTACATCTACATGGCTCTCAATTTGCTGTTCGGGCTCGGCTCGATCAGCATGGCTGGGGTCGAGCAGGCCATTGCATGGCAGGCGCATATCGGCGGGTTCCTTGCGGTCTCCTGGCATTCGCCGCATTCGATCCCATTCCGATCTCGACGGGCGGCGGCCCGAATGAAGGCATGGACGCGCCGCCCCCAGCGATCAATCTTGATACGATCGCCGGCTGCGCTCTGCTCGCAATGCCACGGCGCTCAAGGCGCCGCTCCGCGTGCGCTGCGAATGCGGTGCTCGTGGTGATACCTGCGCGTGGCGGCCATCATCTTGTGCAGACTGCGTAAACTTGTCTGTTTCGTTTCATGCTGCGGTGCGCTCAGAGGCGCGCAATGCCGCAGGGCGACTCAGAGTTGCGGCAACCGCATTCCGACCAATAGCTGTTTGTGCTATGTAAATGCCGTGCCCAGTCGCCGTGATGCCGAATGAGGCGTTGGCCAAGCGCTCGCGCGTTCGCCGCGTGCTCAAAGGGAGGAACTTCGGCACCAAATAGCTGATTATTGAAACGACCGGTGGTGCGCTAGGTCGACACGAACGCCGGTCGAGGGAGGCGACCCATGACCGTCAAGACCATTCTGTCCGCCAAGGGCGGCGATGTCATTTCAATCGAGCCCACGGCTACTCTCGAAACCGCGGTTAGAACGCTTGCCAAGCATAGAATTGGCGCACTTCTCGTGCTCGGTCCGGATCGTCGGGTGATCGGAATTCTATCCGAACGCGACATTGTGCGGGTGCTTGGCGAACAGGGCGCCGACGTGCTCGCGCAACCGCTTGCTCAGGTGATGACGCGCAATGTCGTCATATGCGGCCAGACGGAGACTGTCGGCACGATCATGGAGCGGATGACGACGGGCAAGTTCCGCCACGTTCCGGTCGTCGAGCAGGATCAGGTGGTCGGCATCATCTCGATCGGCGACGTCGTCAAGCACCGCCTGCACGAAATGGAGCAAGAGTCCGCGGCATTGCGCGACTATATCCAAACAGCGTGAAAGATGATCGGGCCGGTCCCGCGCGTCACCGTGCCTGCATTGAGCAGGTCCGAGCGCATGTCTCCGAGCGTCGCGCCTGTGCGGCGCTCGGGCAGCATCGCTCGACGCAACGCAAGGTCCCGCGCGGCCGTGACGACGAGCAGCGTCTCACAGCGACGGCATGGTCGCTGTCCGGCGCCCTAACGGGGGCCGGTCCATGGTGGGAGGGGTCACGCAACCCGACCCCGCAGCTTTGCATCATATGCAGCGTCGGTCCGCACATAGACGAGATCGAGTTGCACGCGCTGGATTTGCTTACTCTGACCTGATTATCCTTTCGGCAGATAAGGAATTGTTCCCGCCAGATCGGTGTCGTCGATCAGCTGGAAACGGCTATCGCTGCCGCCCTGACGGGCTGCGGCGTAAGGAGCGTATTCCGGATCGGTGACAAAGGCCTCGGCTGCTTCCGCCGATGGAAACTGCAGAAGTGCAATAAGGGTGGTATCCAGAGGCTTCCCCTCCAGCGTCTTCACGTTCCCGCTGCGTGACAGGTACTTGCCGCCGTGTTTGTGCACAATGTCGTGCACCGAAGCCGCGTATGCAGGCACCCATCCATCGTCAGTCACCTTGACGTCTGCGATCAAGTAAGCCGTCATTGTCTTCATCTCCTTTAGTCGGCCGAGCTTTCCGAGATGACTCTAAGCTACTCAGAGCTGTCGTGCTGGACAGCGTCGGCTTTGATGGCCTGCAATGCCTTCTCGATCTTCTCGATTTGCGTGGTCCAATTGCTCATTTCTTAGATTTCATCAGTTGAACGACACGCCATCGTGCCGAGTCCCCCATTTGCAACGAATTTCTGTTCAGTACCCCCGGTAGGGTTTGCAGAGGCCGTCTTGCACTGTCCAGCCGTTTTGGCAGCCGTTAAAGGTCTTGTACCCCCCGGGCCGATAGTATCCGCGGTCACCTCGGTCCCTGCGATCTCCGTACCGTTCTCCTCGGAACCGTTCTCTGTCCCTATAACGGGGGCCATCGTCGTAGTCGCGATAGCGGGGTCCAGGGTTGTTACCAAAATCCAAATAGATCCCCTGTGCAGCAGCTGAACCTTCCAAGCTGATGATGGCTCCAGCGATGAGTGCGAGCAACGTGATCTTTTTCATGAGCCCTCTTCACGATGATGAACATTTGCGACCGTCACATGCGCTCTCAGACCGGTCTAGGGAACGGATTCTGCCGCCGTCGCAGGCACCAAGAGAAAAGGAGCCCCGGTCGTTGGCAGGGACGATCGGGGCCTTGACACTTTGGGATGTCACACCGGACGGGGTCCGGCGCGCTGACATGTAAAGGATACTGGCATTCCGCTCGTAGATATCCAGAACGCCATGGAGCAGCTAAAAAACGCCTTTTCCGCTTGGCTTACCGCGAAGGCATGACCGCCCGCGACGAAGGTAACCACAAGGGCCCAGTCAGTTTACTTCTGCTTTCGTGATCGGTCGGACCACGCTGAGGTTCGGAACGGCATCCGGGAGCAGGAAAGGCCGTTTCACGAGCGAACGATAGACCTGAATGTAATCCTTCGCCATGCGACTGGCGGAGAAGCGTTGCTCGAACCGCCGGCGCACGGCGCGGCGGTCGAGTGAAAGGACCTGGGGAAGCTGTCTTATCGCCTCTTCCTCCGTGTCGACGATCTGCCCGGTCACCCCGTTATCGACGATCTCCGGCACCGAGCCGCATCGAAAGGCCAGCACCGGGGTGCCGCAAGCCATGGCCTCGATCATCACGATGCCGAACGGCTCCGGCCAGTCGACCGGAAACAAGAGCGCACGGCGCCTCACTGAGAAACTTCGGCTTTGGCTGCGCTCGTTGATCTCGCCGATGAATTCGACACCTGGGTCGCTGCAACATCGGCTCGATCTTGGTCGCGGAAATAGGCTTCGTCGGCGCGTGTCGACCTTGGCGGCAATCTTCAGAGGAATGCCGAGCGTCTGGGCGATCCGGATGGCGCGGTCAGGCCGCTTTTCCGGCGAGATGCGCCCGAGGAAGGCAACATAGCCGCCGCGCGGATCGTAAATTGGGCCGTGTACAGATCGGGAGGAATTCCGTGGTGTACGGTTGCCGACGAAGTTGGCTTTCGGCGATCGGCTCGCCGCTGGTGCGTCGGAGATCGAGACCAGCGGCATCTCGCGAAAGCCAAGATAGAGCGGCTTGAGGTCCGGGAGGTCTTGCCGGCCGTGCAGCGTCGTCACCGTCCGATCGGCCATCCGACTTGAAACAGCGGGAAATGAAACTGGTCGATATGGAAATGCAGAATGTCAAATTCTTCCGCGAGCGTCGCGTACCCTGTCGAGCATCAGCATGTAATAGGGGATCGGGATCGCGGACATTGGCGTCGAGGCGCAATCGCCGTGGGACGCGCAGCCCACGAGCTGCGCAGCTGGTGATGGAGTCTCGCGCTGGCGAACAAGCGTCACCTCGTGACCCAGTCGGACCAGCTCTTCCGTCAGGTAGGAAACGATTCGTTCGGTTCCGCCATAGAGCCGCGGCGGCACGCTCTCCATCAGCGGCGCGACTCTGTCCAATTTTCATATTCACAGGTCTCGCAATTCAACACACCCTCGGTGTGCGCTGCAACGTAGGCCCGGAGGCGCAGCAGAGTCTGTATAAAATTGCTCACTCGGCCGCGCGGGCCTACGCGTGAAGGAAACCCTCACGAAAGTTCTCGCTAATGGCGCGATCGTTCCCATATCTTTTGTCATCAGCATTAGATGCAAACCAGGACGCTGGAAGGCCGGAGACCAATTCAGGTCCCGCCTGCCCCCAGAAAGGACGCGTCAAATGTTCACCGCGGAGCAATACCGAGTAAAAGCAGCCGAATTCAACGCATTGCTCGCCAATACGCCACGTTCGCCCAACGAAACGAGTGAATTTCGAAATCTAGCGCAGACCTACACGACGCTGGCCGAAAACGAGGATTGGATTGCGGTTCATCTCGATAGGACAGTTCAACGCAGAAAGCATGGCAACGAGGGCGCCGCGCTCGCTGAGGTCGAAGAGCAAATCTTGAGGTGCCTGGGCACTGCCGTGATCCTGCGTTGGAATACGGTTCCCACTCAAGCTCCAGAAGGAGCTCTTCGACTGCGCCAGTTCGATCGGTAATTTGCAGTCGCCTACCTCTTTTAGCGAAGGGGCTGCTGGCCGGCTTGCCCTGGTCTTGCGCCGTCTTGTAGGCCGACACATTGGCCTTAGACTGGCTCTTGTCCGCTTTCGGTTTCTTATTTTCCTTATTGCCTTTTGAGCCTTCGACATCGGCGATCCTCCCAATTGAAAGCCCGAACGCATTGCGTTGGTGTCTCGATTGTTTTTAGGCTGCGCCTTTACCGAGACAGAGTCGAGCGAAATGGCGGACACGAACTGTTCTCACACGAGCGTCCTTAAGCGAGCCGGAAGCAAAAGTCGAATATCAAACTGCGCGCCACGGTGATGGTCCATATTATTGGACGAAATGAAAGTCTGTTGGCGGCAACTGTGGGCTGGCCGAGCAGTGACCCCCTTGCGCCAGGTCTGCAGTTCGGCCTTGTGCCGTGCGACGTTGCGGGTGTCACTAGCGATTTATTCCCGATCTGCCATTGTAGCTTCGGGTCCGACGCGCCACGTAAGTGAAGCAGGCATGCCTGTGGACTTGCGATGTAAGCTGCCAAAAACGGCGACGAACCGAGCACCCAATGCACACGTATCGGTTTGGAAGAAAACTCAAGCTTCCCGCGACAATCGCCATCAAACATCAAATCAGCAAATCAGCAAATCAGCAAATTGATGTTTGAAGATTCGGTCAAGAAGGCAGCGGCAGGAGCAAGAGCTGAAGCAATTCACGGACAACTGTCCGAAAAGCCACGACCGCTCGTGCAGCCGAGATGAGGTCAACCAATGACGCAAGACGCCGACGTACAGGGATTGCAGAGTAAAGCAGAGTCACGTCTCGCATCTCTGAAAAACGAAAAGTTAGTAACGCGAATTGCTGTTGTGTCGACTTTGCTCGGACCGGGCAAGATAACCAAACGGCTTATGATCGGCATGTCGGTCGAGACGCACAAAACGTCTCCGGACTTCGATCACGAAAAGTGTAGCCAGGCAAAGAGTAGGATCATGCGGGCGTTGGATGATATTGATTGTGACGTGTTTATCGAAATGGATCGCTAACGATAGAGATGATCATTCCCAACCGACTTGCGCAAAAGAGAATACATCGCGGTTGTCGAACCGGTGCGTCTTATGACAGTGATTACAGGACACTATCGTCTCGCCCGCGTGTGAATATCTCTGCTTCCCGCCACTCGTATCAGGCGAGATCGCGATCCGTCGCCTAGTCTCACGGCACATGACCCCGAAATAGAAATGGCCAGAGATCGTTTTCGAAGTTGCTGCACATATGCGATGTCAGCCATGGTGCGCTCCTTTGGAACGCCATCTGGTATCTGAGTCTCGTGATGGCGGATCGAATTCTGGTCATTCGAAGCCGTCGGCTTCGAAACGCCGGCAACAGGTGAAAGCCTCTTCAATCTTCAAAGAGCGTCACTGCACTGGCGCAGCCGGGCATGCACTACGTTTTGTCCGCAGCCGGGAAAGCGCCCCGGATGGCGGGGCGCTCCCAATTTCAAGGCCAAAGCCTCAGGCGGCGACCTTGGTCGGCTCCAGGTTCAGGACTCTGGCGGAGCTCGCGATCGGGATCGTCCGGGGCTTCATGGCCTCCGGGAGCTCGCGCACGAGGTCGACGTGCAGGAGCCCGTTCGCCAAGCTCGCGCCCTTGACCACGACATGGTCGGCGAGTTGGAAACTACGCTCGAAGGTGCGCTCGGCGATGCCCTTGTAGAGTACCTCGCCGCTCGGCTCTTCGTCATCGGTCTGCTTCTCGCCGCGGATCGTCAGCGTGTTTTCCTTCGCTTCGATCGACAAGATCGGCATCGGTGAAGCCGGCGACTGCGACCGAGATGCGAAAGGCGTTCTCGCCGTTCCGCTCGATATTGTAGGGGGATAGCCTGGAACCGGGCCTTCCGTGCCGCCAAGCTGGTCGAGCATGGAGAACATCCGGTCGAAGCCGACGGTTGAACGGTAAAGGGAGCAAAATCGAAGGTACGCATAGCATGACCTCGCTGGTTTGAGCGACATGCGAACGGTCCGCCCTCAGGGCCGAACCTTCCGTATCACGCAGCCTCATGGCCTGCGCGCTTCGTATTTAAGATCGCTTCCAAGTCTTCGCAATGGACCAAACAGAATATTTCCGAATTCACGGTGTTTCCACATCACAACACGGGGCAGAAATATTGAATTATCGTGCGAGAAATAGCGGTTCAACTTTCTGGTCTTGGAAACTCCGATTTCTTTTTGCCTTATTTACTCTAAAAGTACTTTCCTGATGATCGGGGCACGGGTTGCGCGACACAGCGGGGTTGTGCGTTGGGATCGAGCATCATTGTTCAGGCAAAGAGCTCGGTCAGTCCCCATATGCGGAATGATGCAGGGAATGGAAACGCGCTTGCTCACGTTAGTCCAGTTACGCACCAACGCTGCAGACTGCATTCGATTGGCGGAGGCCGCCCGCACGTCGGCACACAAGTCCATTTTCATCGAAATGGCCGAAAGATGGCTTACGCTCGCCGAGCATGCCGAGGAGACGCAAGTAGATAGATACTTGTGAAGGTCGCCTCAATCGGCGGCCTCTTTTGCATTGGCAACGCACATCGCCCGAGGCTTCAGCGTCGATCGATAATGCGTGATGGCAACTTCGGTGAGTGCAAGTACAAAGGAAAAGCCGCCCTCGCGGTTGAACTGGAAGCATCCGTGGCTGCAACCGCTGTATGGCGCTCGACCGCACCCAGCCCGGCCTGCCGATGAAGAAAGGCCGAGCCGGCACGATGACCCACGACTACAAGCGCCATGGCACAACGACGCTGTTCGCTGCTCTCGATGTCCTCGAAGGCAAGGTCATTGGCCGATGTATGCAGCGCCATCGTCATCAGGAGTTCATCCGCTTCCTGAACGCCATTGAGGCGCAGGTGCCGGCCAAAAAATCGTGCACGTGATCCTCGACAACTACGAGAGACCCGTTGAAAGAAAACGCGGGAGCAGGCGGAAGCTATTCGCCGCGCCCGCAAGCTCGCGCGCAAGAAAATGCAGCGCGAGGGCCTGCTGCCGATGAGGCCTCGGGTGGTCTCAGGAGCCCTCGGAAGAGGCGGCCCCGCGCGTGGCCTCCGCCACTGATCGAGGCAAGCGGAATTCCAGGTCGCTCGGCAAGGACGGCCCGAAGCGCCGCCAATTGAGCACTCCGATGCGGTTCTCGCCACTCCCATCCTCTGTGGGCTACACCAACGCTAACGCGCGGATATAGTTTTCGGGAGGGACAGAGGTCGAATACGCACCATGGAGGTTTCGCTTAAAGGAGAGGTAGGCGTGTTTGTCGGTCTCGTGGTCGGCCTCGTCGATTACGGGGGTGATCATCTCGGTCGTCGAGCGCAAGTTGAGGGAGCTGGACAGGTCGCAGAACCAGGAGGAGCGCGGGACGTTCGAGCGCGTGGCCAAACCGGTCACGCCGGAGAGAAGTGAGGCCATGAGGCTCGATCAGGCGGCCCGGTCGGTGTTTCTGAAAGAGTTCGTGTCGGCATTCGTGCTGGCGATGCGCTACTTCTTCAAGCCGAAGGCGACGCTGAACTATCCGTTCGAGAAGGGGCCGATCTCGCCCCGCTTTCGCGGCGAGCTTGCGCTGCGGCGCTATCCGAACGGGGAGGAGCGCTGCATCGCCTGCAAGCTGTGCGAGGCGATCTGCCCGGCCCAGGCCATCACCATCGAGGCGGGGCCGCGGCGCAACGACGGCACGCGGCGGACCACCCGCTATCGACATCGACATGGTGAAATGCATCTACTGCGGCCTCTGCCAGGAGGCCTGCCCGGTCGACGCCATCGTCCTGGGACCGAACTTCGAGTTCGCGACCGAGACACGCGAGGAGCTCTACTACGACAAGGAACGCCTGCTCGCGAACGGCGACCGTTGGGAGCGGGAGATCGCGAAGAACATCTCGCTCGACGCGCCCTACCGGTGACTCTCTTGAAGCCTCTCCCGTTGGGAAGAGGTCGGCGAGGCATTGTCAGGTTGGCCAGGTAAAGGCCATTTCGCGGGTTGAGGAGCTAAACCGCCAAGTCATTGAAATTGCAGGTGGCGGGTCATGAACGACCGCTGTGACGGAACATAAGGTCACGATTGCCAACCACCCGGTCACAATCAATCTGTAGATGTGAGCTGTTTTGCTCAGACTCCGGACGGACGAAGGCGTAAGCGAAACGATAATCGATACGCGATCGCAACGCGTTCGGTTTTCAATTCAACGTTGCTGAAGCCGGAACCCGTCCGGGTGTCCGAGGCCTCGCTCCGAAACATGTCGGGCGAAAGGAAATATCATGCAAGTACCTGCAATGCTGGAAGGAGAATCGCTGAAGCGTCTGCTGCAAGGCGCAGCCGTTGGCGCCGTCGCAACGATCTTTGTTGGCTTTTACTGGGGTGGCTGGTCGCTCGGCAGCACCGCTGATAAGACGGCAAAAGAGCGGTCAGAGCTCGCGGTCATGGCGGCGCTGGCTCCCGTGTGCGCAGACAAATTCCGCGCACAGGCGGACGCCGAGGCGAAGCAAGTCGCGCTTTCGAAGGTCGACTCGTGGAAGCGTCGGGACGAAATCCCCAAGGAGTTCGTGACCCTCCCGGGTGAATCGTACCCGAATTCCGCCCTTGCGGACGCGTGTTACACGCTGTTGCTTGCACCGAAGTCAGCCGCGCTCAAATAAGATAACCGCCACAGAGCGGAAATTCTTGCATCGTTCTTCCGGTCATCTTCAGCGAGCGGATCAGTGCAGCGTTGCGAACAGAGTCGTCCGGATTATTCGAGATGTGGCCCTATTTCCAAGTTTTAGTCCCTTTATGCGCCGTCGGGTTAGCCGGCGCGGTCTGTATTGGCGTCGTGTCATTCATCTTAGGACACTCAAAATTTCAGGCATAAGCTCATGGTGTTCATGGCAAACAAATCGACTCCAGACTATTTGTTCGAAATGGCGAACCAGTGTTTTCGGCGCGCTCGGACCGGTTCGAACGCGCGAGTCGAACTTGAAGCCCTGGGCAATGAGTTCATGGTCGAGGCAATTGACCTCGATATAAAACTTCAGAACCTTGCCAAAGGCAATTACACCGCCTCTTCCCCGCACGGGGGTAACGACTATGGACAAGCTGCGTTTTGACCGCACCGACTATTCAGTTGTTGTGAAGAACAGGGCACCGCCTCCGGGCTCCTGGAAGTGGGAGATTTATCGTGCCGGGAGATCAAGCCCAATAAAGCAATCATCAGTATATTTTCACACCATGGTGACAGCCAATCGGGCAGGAAAAGAAGCGCTCAAGCAGCTATTGGACAAGCTCCCTGTAAGCCAAGCAGACTGAGCGGTCTATCGCCCAGGAACGTCCGCGTTGAGTCCGCCTCAATTCACCTCAATGAGCCGACATTAGTCGGTGCGACCGGCAGGTCGACCGTTCCGGGCGCGCGTAGCACCTCTGGATCCTGCCCCGCTCGGCTGCAAAGCCATGGCGGGGCTTCGGCAGTGGCGGCCTCCATAGCCAAAATGGATGGCACTCGGTAAAGTAAATCGCAAGGAACTCACGCCAATTGCCGATGTTCTGGACCGATGCAATACGATCTCGTAGTCAAACGGACTTTGCGGGAGGCTCAGGGCATCCTGTGGGCAAATTTGCCCCCAGCGAGCAACCTTCCCGATGCTCAAGCAGTCAAATCTCTCCGGGCCCTCATACGCACGCCACAAGGCCAACAGGTGCTGGAGCGGGGCAACGACACCGCTCTTTGCTTCAGTGCTCCGCGCTGTAAATCGCATCCTATCCGACAAAGATCAGCCGGATCGCGTGACAATCAGTCGGCTATGGGAAGTTCTGGACGAACCTGAGCTTAATCGCGCCCTGGGTATTAGACAGAACTCCCGCATGATCCTCGGGCGGAAAAAACCGCCCGCTTGATGACCTCGCGCGCCGCACTCAGGCTTTAGCTGCGAGTGGCCTGGTTTGATGATTTCCGTCAAGGCGACGGCGCTCTTTAAGCGCGACCTTAAAAACTTGGGATGATCGCTCATGGACCAGAAAACGTTTTCTATTGTGGCTGGGGTAATCTTCGCCGCGGTGGCGCTGTTCCACCTGGTGCGGATTTATACATCCCATACATGAGGTTGCTGCTCTCCGGCGGGAAGGCGACCCTTTCCGCTGGTGATTCCTCAAGCTGAAGGAAGGAGAGCAGCGATGAGAATGTTTGCAGGACTGGACGTTGGTTTCAAGCGGACGGCGGTGTGTGTGGTGGACGAGGCCGGCAGGATCGTGTGGCGCGGGGTGGTGGATACGCATCCCGAGGCATTGTCTAGAGCCTTGCAGCGCTGGGGCGGGAAGCTTGCGAAGGTCGCCCTGGAAAGCGGATCAATGACCCCTTGGCTTGCGCGTGAGCTTGCCAAAGCGGGGTTTCCCGTAGTGTGCATGGACGCGCGCGCGGCGGCGGATGCGGTCAAGAGCCGGCGGGTGAAATCAGACAAGGCGGATGCCTATGCGCTGGCAGAGATGCTGCGGACTGGGTGGTACGGCGCGGTGTATGTGAAGTCGGAAGACAGTCATCGGCTGAAGGCCATGCTGGGGCGCGCGATCAGTTGGTGCGAGCCAAACGTGCGCTCGGCAATCAGGTGCGCGGACTACTGCGGCCGTTTGGCATTCGACTGCCGTCGCGGCAGGGGACCAAGAAGTTCGCCGAGGCGGCGCATCAGGCGGTGTGGCGCGATAACATGTGCTCCACGCGAGCGTGACGGCGCTGCTAGAGGCGTTGGCGGCAATCGAAGGCCAGATTGCGCGGCTCGACGAGCAGCTCAAGGAGCTGGCGCGGCGCTCGCCGGTGTGCTGGCGTCGCTACAATGCGGGCGCCTTCAAGGATTTGGCGGAAGCGGGTCTGGAGACAGAGCCAGCTTAGAAGCTCTGCGACCACAATAATCCCAGCCCGCTGCAAATCGGAGTTTTGCCAAATGACGTTCGAGGAGGCTCTAGCGCAGACCATGAGCATCGTTGGGCTCCTTGATGTCGGCGGCTGCCGCATCCTTGACGCCGACGGCTTCCAGGCCTTGCTTGGTAATGCGCAGCGCCAGCGGCCCATTGTCATCATCGCGCCGCGCGGATCAGCTTGTCCACGGCCTTGCGTGCTGCTCCGCCTTTGAGGTTCGCCGGCAGCTCCACACCGCGATCGTCGCGTTGTGAGGCTGTGGACAGGATGATGAGTTGCGTATCGGTGAGTTTTGGCATCGGAATCTCCATTCGGCTGGCGCGGCGTCGCTCGCCGCCACCACCGCTCCGTTCGCAGCCGAATGCCAGTCCTTTCTGGATAATGTTGCTGCTGGTTTCGGGCAGACTGGATACTGGATAATGGGATGATCCGCGTTTGGCAGCCCAATACGGGAGTGGAGTAGCTTAGATGCCGCCCACCGATTCAACCCCCAGCGTGACTGCGGATCAGCTTACTCGGGCTTTAGGCGAGGCTGTTATTCGGATATGGAGCAATTTGCCTCAAGATGTGCAACTTCATCTATTTCAGGAGGTGGTGACGTCTCACGGTGAATCCATAAGAGCGCAGCTTGCGGTCTTCCTGCATGACAAGCATCCGCGCACTTCGGACCCATTAGGCAACCCTCGCGAAATGATGGAGCCGGACAGCCTTGGGGTTAGCGCGATTGCCCGCCGCGTGAGTCTCGCGATATGCAATGCGCGCAGAGCCGGGCCAGTGTTGTCACTGGTGAGCCCCCGCTGAGTGGTCCAGGTGGAATGTTAGTTTAAGGTTGGCCGTTGCGCCAGCGTGGCCGGCGGAGCTGGTCGGCGTAGCGCAGCCGGCCACGCGGCGAATGCAGGCACAAACACCTCTGGTGCTGGTGGCTGGTATCCGATTGAGGCGTGGGCGACCGTATGAGTGGCGTCGCCAGCTCTCGATGACGATCTGGGCCTCGCGCAGAGTGTAGAAGATCTCGCCGTTGAGCAGCTCATCGCGAAGGCGGGCATTGAAGCTCTCGATGTAGCCGTTCTCCCACGGGCTGCCCGGCTCGATGTAAGCGGTCTTGGCACCGACAGCTGCGATCCATTCCTGCACGGCCTTGGCGACGAACTCAGGTCCGTTGTCGGACCGGATGTGAGCCAGGAACGCCGCGCAGGATGAAGAGGTCGGACAGAACGTCGATCACATCGATCGCCTTGAGCTTGCGGGCGACACGGATCGCCAAGCATTCATGGGTGAACTCGTCGAGCAACGTTGAGCATCCGATACTTGCGTCCGTCGTGGGTGCGGTCTTCGACAAAGTCGTAGGACCAGACATGATTGCGTCGTCCGTGAAGAACTCGGTTTTAGGTCGATTTGAGCTAGGCGGCTAAGCCGAGCGCAATCAGGATAGTGAGCAACAAAAACCTCAACCACGCGAGTAGGCGGCGAACAATGCTCGTGTAGCCCATGGCGAGGATGGCCGCGAGGTTACGCTTTCCGAGCGCGTTGCATTGCTCGCGAAAAGACTCTTCCGACGCCATGCCCTCGCGTTTCGTCAAAAATCATAGTATGCTTATCGTCAAGCAGGCCAACCTGACATGACGATAATTAAGTACGGTAGTGACGAAGAAGACATAGTTCGGCGACTTCTTACTGCGCTCGTCAGTCAATGGGATGAATTACCTCCGGTCGTTCAGGACTTGCTTTGCGAAAAGCATGTCTTGGATTTAAGCCGGCATCTGCCACGACTTCGCTTCGAGAGCAGATCAAAGTTTTCATCCAAAAGCACGGCGCCGCTACCGGGAAGAATGCGTAATGCTCCGAGCTCCCAAAGGTGAGCGCCGCCCCGCCGACGTGATCGGCAACGCCGCGATCCCATCCGCGTGTTTGCGAAGGAAGGTCTTCCAAGTCTGAAACGGCCGACCTCGCCTCGGCACCATGTATTTCAAGACCGTCGACTGGGCAACATCGATGCCGAGCTTCAGCAGCTCACCATGGATCCGGTGGGCGCACGCCAACGGGAACCGTCCGGATAAGGTCGCGCACCTATTTATTCAATTTGTGGTCGGCCACCGAGACGACGGGATTTCCATCGCCAGAATGCGGCGAAGCCCATGCGCGCGATCACTGACCGCCTGATGGTCAGGGCCCGATAGCTACGGAGCACGCTTGAGGAGGATCATGCAAACGCCCGTTGAGATCGATTTCCAGGGCATGAGCGGAACACCGGAGGTCCACGCTTCGATTGAGAAGCACGTGGCCGAGCTGGAGCAGCGGTATGGCCGGGTGACAGCTTGCCGGGTCGTGCTGAAAGGGCCGGGCGGCCATCATCGGACCGGCGGTCTCTATGAAGTCAATATTCGTTTGGCCCTCCCGAACGGTCGCGAAGTCAATGTCGGGCGAACCGCGCAGGCGGACGAGCGCCAGGCCGGTCTGTCATTTGCCATCAATGATGCCTTCAAGCATGTGCGACGCCGGCTGCAGGATCATGTTCGCCGCCTGCAGGGACAGGTGAAGCAGCACGAAAGTCAACCAATGGGGACCGTGAAGAGCCTCGATGCTTCCGGCGAGTTCGGATTCCTGGAGGCCGCCGATGGTCACGAAGTCTATTTTCATCGGAACAGCGTGCTCGACGGCGCATACAACCGTCTGGCGGTGGGTACGCACGTCGCGTTCGCCGAGGAGATGGGCGAGAAAGGACCGCAGGCAAGCACAGTGAAGCTGCTCGGGAAGCACAGGCTACGAGTATGAGCCATTCCGCTGCGCCGCCCGAGACTTCTTAAGCCGCGGGCACATGCTTGCCGACGTCTCGGCGATCATCGGCTCGCTCGACATCGTGTTCGGAGAGATCGATCGCTGACGGCTGGCCCGCTGTTGCCTCGATAAGGTTGGGAGCCAAGCACATGACCGAGAGTCTCGCCGAGAAAACATGCACGCCGTGTCGCGGCGGTGTTCCGCCGCTTCCGCGCGATGAGGCCCTGCGCTTCCAGGCGCAGGCTCCTGATTGGGAGCTGCGCGATGATGCCCGCCGCATCGAGCGCACATTTCGATTCCGCAATTTCCGGGAAGCGCTTGCCTTCGTGCAGCAAGTCGGCGAGCTTGCCGAGAGCGAAGGCCATCACCCCGATATCAGTTTCGGCTGGGGTCACGCGACCGTTTCTCTAAGCACCAAGAAGATCAAGGGATTGCACGAGAATGATTTCATCATGGCGAGCAAGATCGACCGCATGATCGATCGGCCGGTTCAGACTCCAACCGGAACTCCGCCGTGACCTTGCGCGATGCTGATGGCTTTGTTGCGATCGGCGGCGTTTCGACCTTTCCATCGTTTTCGCGATGAGTATCCACGTCGTAACCGTTTTCGGCGGAACCGGCTTTCTCGGCCGCCGCGTCGTTCGACATCTCCGCAAGCACGAGTTTTCCGTTCGGATCGCCTCACGGCATCCGGACCGCAGTCGCAAACTCTTCGGTTCCGATGATCCGTGTCTTCAATCGGTCGAGGTCGACACTCGAGACGAGCGGATGGTTGCCGATGTGCTGGCCGGCGCCTACGCGGCGGTCAATGCGGTGAGCCTTTACGTCGAACGCGGACAAGAGACTTTTCATTCCGTACATGTCGAGGCAGCGGAGCGGGTGGCGGTTCAGGCGCACCGGGTCGGAGTCGAACGGCTCGCCCACGTCTCGGGACTCGGGGCAGATGCCGCCTCGCCATCCCTCTATATCCGCAAGCGCGGCGAAGGCGAGCTGGCGGTGAAGGCCGCATTCACCGACGCAATCCTCATCCGTCCGGCGGTGATGTTCGGACCGGACGACGCGTTTCTTACGACCATGCTCGCGCTTCTGCGCCGGCTGCCGATCTATCCAATGTTCGGCCACGGCCGCACCAGATTGCAGCCGGCCTATGTGGAAGACGTGGCGGAGGCGATCGCACGGGCCCTGCAGCGGACGCAAACGCATGCCATCACGTTCGAGTGCGGCGGCCCTCGTGTCTACTCGTATGAGGAATTGCTCCGCGCCCTTGCACGCGAAGCCGACCTCAAGCGCATCTTGATTCCACTCCCGTTCGCCGCTTGGCGGGCACTGGCATGGACTGCAGAACTGCTCCCGAATCCGCCCGTCACCCGCAATCAAGTGGAGCTGATGCAGGTCGATAACGTGTGTTCGCCGGGGTGCCCGGATTTGCAGAACTTGGAATTTCGCCGCACTCGGTGGAGAATATGCTCGAGCAGACGTTGCGGAGTCGCTAGGGCGGCCTGCCGGACGGAAGCGCGGCTCGCGCGAGCTGGAAACAACAGCAGCTGCGGCTTGATCCGACAATGCTCGTCTAACCCCCGCCCTTTGGGATCGAATCGGAACAATCCTCGCACCGTACCCCAGAAGAGTGCAACAACTACTTCAGACACGCCGGGTATGGATCAAACTAATGGGAATCCGCTCTAGTTTTCTCAGGCGGATGAGATTTAAAGAAGGCACAAGAGGTCATAAAAGACGCGGCCCTGCCCCGCCTCATCAATTATCGAGGAAGCTTCTGAGAATCCTTGATCGGCTCGGGTGCTTCAGCTTCCTCAGCGCCTTGGCCTCGATCTGGCGGATGCGCTCGCGCGTCAACGAGAATTGCTGGCCGACCTCTTCCAGCGTGTGGTCGGTGTTCATGCCGATGCCGAAGCGCATGCGCAGCACGCGCTCCTCGCGCGGCGTCAGTGACGCGAGCACGCGGGTGGTGGTCTCGCGCAGGTTCGACTGGATGGCGGCGTCGATCGGCAGGATCGCGTTCTTGTCCTCGATGAAATCGCCGAGGTGGCTGAATCCTCCTCGTCGCCGATCGGGGTCTCCAGCGACAGCGGCTCCTTGGCGATCTTGAGCACCTTGCGCACCTTCTCGAGCGGCATGCCGAGCTTCTCGGCCAGCTCCTCGGGCGTGGGCTCGCGGCCGATCTCGTTGAGCATCTGCCGGCGACGTGCGCACGATCTTGTTGATGCGTCTCGATCATGTGCACGGGGATGCGGATGGTGCGCGCCTGGTCGGCGATCGAGCGGCGTGATCGCCTGCCGGATCCACCAGGTGGCATAGGTCGAGAACTTGTAGCCGCGGCGGTACTCGAACTTGTCGACCGCCTTCATCAGGCCGATATTGCCTTCCTGGATCAGGTCGAGGAACTGCAGGCCGCGGTTGGTGTATTTCTTGGCGATCGAGATGACGAGGCGCAGGTTCGCCTCCACCATCTCCTTCTTGGCCTGGCGCGCCTCGCGCTCGCCCTTCTGCACCATGTGCACGATCTTGCGGAACTCGCCGATCTCGAGCCCGGTCTCGCCGGCGAGCACCTGGATCTCGTGGCGGTGCTGCTTTGACCTTGTCCTTGTCCTGGGCGACGAGGCTCTTCCAGCCCTTGGCGGAGAGCTTCGACACCCGGTTGAGCCAGCGCGGATCGAGCTCGGAGCCCTGGTAGTTGCTTGCAGAAAATCCTCGCGCGCGACGCCGTGGCTCTCGGCGAGCCGCATCAGGCGGCCCTCGTAGCCGACGAGGCGCTTGTTGATGTCGTAGAGCTGCTCGACCAGCGCATCGATGCGCGCCTGATTGAGCCGCGAGCGACTTCACCTCGGCTGATGATGTCGTCCTTGAGCTTCTTGTAGCGGCGCTCCTGCGCGGGCGAGAGCGAGATCGTTGCGCAGCTTGTTCTGGATGTCCTGGTCCTGCAGGCGGCGCAGCCGCTTGTAGGCATCGGCGATGTTGTCGAAGGTCTCGACCACCTTGGGCTTGAGCTCGGCCTCGATGGCGGCGAGCGAGAGCGAGTTCTCCATGTCGTCGTCGTCGAAATCGCCTTCGCCGGGCGGCGTCTCGCCGCCCTCGGCCTTCCTCGCCGTTGCGTCACGCTCGGGCGCCGGCCTTGAACGGGGTCGCGGCTGGCAGGCGCCGCCGGCGGCGCCGGCGTCTGCGCCAGCACCGGCGCACCGGGGACCAGCGCGCACCGGGCACCGGCGCGATCGGCTGGCCGTCGGGGCCGATCACCGGCGCCGGCATGGCCTTGGCGTCGGGACCGGCATAGGTCGCTTCGAGGTCGATGATGTCGCGCAGGAACACCTTTCCCTCGTTGAGCTCGTCGCGCCAGATGATGATGGCCTGGAAGGTGAGCGGGCTCTCGCACAGGCCGGCGATCATCGCCTCGCGGCCGGCCTCGATGCGCTTGGCGATGGCGATCTCGCCCTCGCGCGACAGCAGCTCCACCGAGCCCATTTCGCGCAGATACATGCGCACGGGATCGTCGGTGCGCTCGGTCGGCTCCTTGGCCTCGGACTTGGCCGGGACCTTCTGCTGGACCTCGACCAGCTCGCCGCCCTCGCTCTCCGGCCTCCTCGTCAGGCCTCCTCGCGCTGCCGTCCTCGTCCGCGGTCGCCTCCTCGGTCTCGACCACGTTGACCCCATCTCGCTGAACATGGCGACGTCCTCGATCTGCTCGGAATTGACCTCCTCCGAGGGCAAGACCGAGTTGATCTGGTCATGGGTGACGTAGCCGCGCTTCTTGGCGGAGCGGATGAGCTTCTTGACGGCCGCGTCCGACAGGTCGAGCGGCGGGCTGTCGGGAGGGGTCTCGGGACCCTCCTTCTTCGGCACCTCTTCCTTCTGCGGCGTCGCATTGGTCTTGCTTGCCATGAGTCTCTCCACAGCCGGCGCTGAGCCCGCGCCGGTTTTCTTTCGTTCCCACGAGCGCTCGATAGTGAGCAGCCCGATTAGTTGACGAGCGAATCGCGCTTTTGCCCCTCCGCTGCGTTCACAGGGCGCGGAGAAAGCCGGCAACTGCAGCACGGTCGCGTGCTGGCCTTCGCACAGCCGGGTGAGCAGCACGGTCTCCCCGTCGGGGAACTCCAGCGCATCGTGATGCACGCTCGGCTTGCCTATGTTGATCTGCCGGAACCGAGCCACCTTCTCCGCGAGCTTCCTGTCTCGGGAAAGATCTCAAGAGTGCGCTCGTACTGACTTCCTTCTCAAACGCGACCTCCGTGCCGGGAAGAAGGCACACAGCCACGTTCGGCTCTCCGATTGCAGCGAATCCTCGCGTGATGGAGTTGTTGAACTTCGTCGTTACCAGCTCGTCTCCGACCTTCGCGGCTCGGGATGCGACGAGGTCCAGACTGTAGTCACACATTGAAGGCACTCCTTTCGCCCGACATGCGTCGGAGCGGGGGCAAGGGACGCTCGAAGGGGTCCCGGTCAATAAGTTGGATGGAATGCCGAACGCTTTGGGGTGGCGTCTCGGTCGCTCTAACTCTGCGACTTTACCCAGAGAGAGTCGAGACAAAAAGAGGCAATGGGGCTCAAGGCATGGTTGGGGCCATCTGCAAAACTTGCGGGAAAGAAATGAAGGCATGGGGTGGCCATAGAATATTTTCGTTCGGGCATCCCAGCAGGAACCTTCTGCTTAGAAACGTCAAAGGTTTGAGAACAGGACTGCCTCTTTTTCAGTTCAGGCTTGCTGAGTTACCGACGTTCCAACACGTCATTGCCGAATACGATTTTGACAAGATAGGGCGCGTTGTCCGTTAGCGACATGTGCGCACATGCCCGACTGACGAGGACTGAATCGTCTCGTTCGCTCCGCTCAGAAGCAAAACGAGCGTTCGCGGCGTGGAGATCGGCCGAGGGCTACGCGGCGCCTTTGTGATGATTCGCCGGGGCTCAGTGAAGCCGGCTATGTCCAAGGCCAGAACGCAAAAATCGAGGCGATGGCGGACGATTCGTCTTGCCAAAAAAAATGCGGTGAGCCCCTTGCCCATATCTGAGAAATGAACCCGACGTCTTCTCGGCAAACGCGCGGAGCGTAATCTATCCGTGCTATGCTCGTGAACGAGGGGGCAATTCCAGCTGAGGAGCAACCTCATGTTACTCATCATTTGGTACATGGGTCTATTGGCAGCGGGCGACGTATTGGCTTACTTCGCTGGGCTACGTGGTCGAGCGTCAATGGCGCTCGTGCCGAGCATGATCGTTTTTCTTGCTATCTATTTTGTTACGCTCTGGGTGGCGTGGGTCATTGCTGTCTGGTTGACCGAACCAAAAAGGCTGCAGCTTAGTCCGCCATTGGCGATAGCGAGACCGGAGGAGAAAGAAGGCTTCTCGATGCCGGCGCTCATGTCTCACATGGAGGACAAAGATGAAGCTTTTTGCTCTCGCAGGTTTGGTCGCAGGTTCAGTCGTGGGAGCGGTTTCTTCTGGCTCAGCTCTGACGGTTGAGTGGCGAGACGCGGACGGCGTTCCATGTGATGTCGTGTGTGGCGCTTCCTATTTATGCTGTTTCGAGCGGGAGGTCCGTTCACCCCGATGCACGCTTGCACGGCCGAACCTTTTACGTCTGTAGGGCCAACGCAGGGAGCAGGGTCTTAGGCCCGGGTATAATTTGCGCCCGAACTGGGCCGCTGCCTGCTGGGTCGGCCATGATGGCAAAGAGAAATGGTATTCAGATTTCGCTTGTCTTTGCGCCTATTAGAGTAGGCGCTCCTGACCACCCGTCAGTGCAGCCGGGCATCCCGCGCTGCGGAAAGCTGGCGCGGGTTACGCTTCACCGAATTCGAACTGCGTCGGCTCGACGCCGGCGAAAAAGACCTGGACGCCGAATGCGAGACCTCTATTACCCGACCAGACAGGCCATCCCAGCCTCGATTTTCCAGCAAATTCGCGCCTTGACCTTACCGACTCTCGGGGTGTCGCGTTGTTGCACGTTGTTGCAGGGTGCAACAGGTGCAACACGTGAGATCAGCGACCTGGCGATCCACCTGGGTGGTGGCACAACCGCTGCATTGGCTTTGTGTTCATAACGGCCGCCGGTACTGGCCGGAACCGGCCACTCGCAAATCCAAATCCGGCCATTTAAAGAAAACCCCGCCGAAGCGGGGCTGAAGGTTTCCAACAGTGTCCAGCCCAAATCCCCCATGAGGGGGGATGGGACACCGAACCCTACTCGTCTTCAAATTCAATGAAAAGTCTGGGGTGCTGTCTAGTCCACACTCGCAACCCGCAGCGCCAAGGTGCCAACCGTCTCTCGGTTGACGCCAGTGATGCGCGCGGTGGCGCGGGATGCCCGTGCCCTCGGTGAGGGCGGCGATGATCTCAAATTGCTTAACTTCATCCGCATTTTGCCCGGAAGGACCTGCCGAACGCCCAACTGGGCGCCTTTCTTAGGGGACAACTCTGCCGCTGTGCGGCGTGCTTCCTCGTAAGTCGTATACGCGCCGTGCCAAGTTCCTCTAAACGGCCCGGGCTGATCGCGCCTTTGCGAACGCTGCAGTTGCTACGGTGAATACACGCCCGTTTGAAGAGCTTGTCCTGGAAAACCCAGTAATCCGGCATCCCCTTCAACTCCACAAAAAGGAAAAACCCCGCCGTGGTAGAGCGGGGTTTTGGCTCGGCAATGTCGGGGCTGGGGGCAGCTGGGTCACGCCAGAGCTCGCTTGGCGCCCGCTAGACCGGTTAGTAACTGAAGCGCTTTTGAGGAACGCGGCTTCGCCTTCGGCGTTAATCCACTAATAGGGAGCAACGACCATGCCAAACGAAGACACCGCCACGCCGGAGACAAAACTCACTGCGATGTGCGAGCGGACCATCCAACAACTCGACGAGCTGAGCGAGAAGCTAGACGCTTATTGCCGTGAGCTTGAGAGTCGCGCGGAGACCCCGGCCGAGACCCCGGTGGAGATGTAACGCGCACCACCTGGTGCGGTCGGAGCCGAAAACCCCGCGACGGGAGCGCGTGGTTTTTGTCTGGATTTACTCAGGTCTTGGGTTGCGACCATGGTCACTCCGGCAGAATGTAGAGAGCGTGCTGCCGAATGCCGGCAGATGGCCGAGCGCGAGCAGGACTTCCGACGGCAAAACATTCTACTCGACATCGGGCGAACTTGGACAAGGCTGGCGCTTGAGGCGGAGCAGTGGACCCAAACAAATCGCCCGCCATTGCGACTGAAGAAGGCTCCTTCCAAAGATCGCCTGACGGTCATTTCCTCAATTCCTTCTCCGCCTCTTGTGGCAGGCTGAGTGTGCGGCAGACCAACTCATCGAGCGGGGTAGCCCGGGGCATTAAGAGGGACTATTTTAACCTTCAGGTTGCGGTTATGACTCTGAAGGGTATCAATAACAGAGAGCTGTCGTAGCGCATGGATCTTTCACGCGAGCTATCACCCGATAGATGTCCGGGGCAAATCAGCTGGCATTACGACCGAGCTGAAATCATCGCCGATGGCGTCGTGCACGCGATTGGGGTCTGTCTGGGCCTGCTCGGCGCCGTCACGATCGTCGTAATTTCAATCAACACGGAACGGGTCGATGTCGCGCCGATCTTAGTTTACGTCATCGGCCTCGTCACAATGCTCGCTTTCTCGGCTGCGTACAATATGTGGCCGGTGTCGCCCGCCAAGTGGGTTCTGCGTCGCTTCGACCATTCCGCGATCTATTTACTGATCGCTGGGACCTACACACCCTTCTTGATGCAGATGAAGAACGTTCTGGCTTCGGCAAGTCTTGGCATCGGGGTCTGGTCGAGCGCTGTCATCGGCATGGCTCTGAAGCTCGCACTTCCGGGGCGGTTCGATCGCCTTGCCGTCATTCTTTGCCTGCTGCTTGGTTGGAGCGGCATCATTGCTTACGACTCGCTCGCCACGCTCCCAAGCTCAAGCCTATGGCTTCTCGCGATCGAGGGCATCCTCTATACGCTTGGCACGCTCTTTCATGTTTTGCGGCGCTTGCGCTTTCACAACGCGATTTGGCACGGTTTTGTGCTGGTCGCGGCAAGTTGCCATTATTCGGCGGTCCTCGCCTGTTTGCCGTTGGCTTAATATTGGTAATGCCCGCTGCGCTCAGATCCAGCTCGAGAGCAATTAAGCGTCAGAGCCATCGCGCAACGGTGGCAATTTCTCTTCTGGAACAGCCATTCCTGTTTTGGATCGAGGACCCTTAGTGGCGGCGGCGCAGCGCGCGTCCATTTTCCATTCCCAGGCCGTGGCATGGACCGGAGTGCTGTTCTGCGGGGTGGCTTCTTTGACCCCGGAAATGGAAAAGGCCGGCAATGACGACGAGCGGAAAGGCCACGCGGCTGAATTAACGAATTGTTAACCATAGCTTTGCAACACTGCCGCATCTTCAGAACTGCTCATTTCAGCCATCATCCGCGGAGCAAGGCGATCAACATGTCCGCGAACTGTGCGACCTGGACTTCGGAGCGCATCGAACTGCTGAAGCGTTGCCTCTATGCCGGCCTTTCATGCGGCCAAACCGCCCGCGAGATCGGGTCACTCGCAACGCCGTCATCGGCAAGATGAACCGCCTGGGCCTATCACGGCCCAAGGATGTGATCGGCAGGCAGCTGGAGCAAAGGCGTGCCGCAAGGCTGGCGCGCCCCAAGACCCAAGGACTTGGCGCTCAAAGAGTCCGCGCCTGAACATCTTCGCCCAGCATGAGATGCTGATGGTGACGTTGCGGAGGCCGCAACCGCCTGCTGAAGACATCCCTATCTACAACGGACGCGGATGCACGCTGCTCGAGCTCAGCCAGGGGAAATGCCGCTGGCCGATCAGCAACCCGGGCGCCGAGGACTTCTGCTTCTGCGGGAACGAACCAGTCAAAGGATTGCCCTATTGCCCGGGGCACGCGCGCATTGCATATCGGTCGGTCGGTCGGCAGCGCAGCAGCGCGGGTGCGTGAGCATACCACCGCAGCCGCGCCGCCGAGAGCGCGATGTTCGCGAGGCTTCATTCGATCACCTCGTCGGCGCGGGCGAGCAGCGTCGGCGGCACGTCGAGGCCGAGCGCCTTGGCGGTCTTGAGGTTGATCACCAGCTCGTACTTGGTCGGCGCCTGCACCGGCAGGTCGGCCGGCTTCTCGCCCTTGAGGATGCGGTCGACGTAGCCGGCCGCGCGCCGGTACTGGTCGACGAGATCAGGCCCGTAGGAGATCAGGCCGCCGGCGGTGACGAAGTAGCGGCAGGCGTAGACCGCAGGCATGCTGGTGCCGCGCCGCAAGCGCGATGATCAGATCGCGATGAATCATCGTGAACGAGGACCACTGTCACGATCAGGCCGCCATTCGGCCGCGCGCACGAAAGCCGCGACGGCGCGCTCGATCTCGCCGCGCATCGCGCACGTCGACTGGCGCATCACTTCCACCCCGAACGACGGCGCCAACGCGCCTGGATGGCCGCGAACTGGCCGATGCCGGCGGGAATAGCGGATCGCGAAGCACCGCCGCCCGCGTCACGCCGGGCGCGATCTCTTGAGCAGCTCCAGCCATTTGCTCGCTGAAGCCGTATTCGAGCTAGCGAACCCGGTGACGTTGCCGCCGGGCCGTGCCAGGCTCGCGACGAAGCCGGCGCCGACCGGGTCGATGACATTAGCAAACACGATCGGGAGCGTGCTCGTCACGATCGAGCAGCGGCCGGATGGTCGAGAATCCGGCGGTGAAGATCACGTCGGGAGCAAGCCTGACTCATCTCTGCAGCAAGGCTGCGAATGCGGCCGGTATCGAAGGCGCGCCCAGCGGGTATCGACTCGCAGGTTACGGCCGATGGTCCAGCCGAGCTCCTGCAGTCCTTGCATGAACGCGCCGTGGCGCACCGATGCCTCCGGGTCATCGGCGGCGAGAGTCGTCGGAGCAGCCCTGATGCGCCGCATCCGACTGCGGCTGCTGCGCGCGGCCGCAACCGGCCACTCCAGCCGCCGCGCCGCCGAGCAGCGCGACGGTATCTCCAGCGCCGCTTCCCATCTAATCACCCTCGTCGGCGGTCGTGCGAGCAGCGACGGCACCGGGACGTCGAGGCCAGAGCATCCTGGCGGTCTGGGCGTTGATGACCAGCTCGAACTTGCTCGACTGCACGACCGGCAGGTCCGCCGGCTTGGCGCCCTTGAGGATGCGGCCGGCATAGACGCCGACCTGACGACACGCATCCGTCAACGTTGGCTCCGTAGCTCATCAGCCCGCCGACTTCGGCAATATTCACGCGTCGACATATGTCGCGGGAATCGCGTGGCGCGCCGCCAGGTTGGCCAATTGCACACGCCGGCTGGTGAAGAAGGGGTCGGCGCCGACGAAGAGGGCGTCGGGCCGCTCGCGCACAAACGTTGCGAAGGCCGCATTGATCTCGCGGCTGGTGCTGGCGTTGAGGACCTGGATTTGCAGCCCCATGGCGCGGGCAGCCGCTTCCACGTCTCTCAACGTGGTCTCGGTAGTCGTGGCATTGGCCGGATTGACGAGCACGGCAACACGAGTGGCCGCGGGCACCAGCTCGCGCAGGAGTTCCAGCCGCTTTGCCACCAACTCAGCCACTGAAAAATTGATACCCGTCAGGTTGCCGCCCGGCCGGGCGAGGCTGGCGACAAGACCAAGCCTGACCGGGTCTTCGGCGACGATGAAGACGATGGGGATCGTCGTGGTTGCCGCCTTGGCCGCCAACGCCGGAAGCGTACTCCGGTCGCGGCGATCACGGCGACCTGTCGGCGAACCAGATCGGCCGCCAGCGCCGGCAGCCGATCGATTTGACTCTCGGCCCAGCGGTATATCGATCGTCACGTTCTCGCCCTCGACATAGCCGGTGTCCTTCAGGCCCCGGCGAAATCCGCGCAGACGGTCCGCCATCGCGTCAGGCGATGTGGGGTGGAGGAACCCGATCACCGGCATCGCCGGCTGCCGCGCCGCGCGCCGCGAGCGCGGCCACGCCGCCGCCGCGCCTGCCGAGCAGCGCGATGAGCCCGCGCCGTCTTAGCTCGGATCGGCATCCGCATGTCTGATCGCCCGCCAGCGGCAGTGGCAGCGGATTGCACGACCTTCAAGCCAGGGCTTGCCGCGCGCGGTAATTCAGCCCGACGAATGACCGCTCGGGGCCAAGACCGATAATGCTCAGAACAAGCAAATGTTGTCCGCTTTGCCCCCATTAGCGACCGGAGAGCGGACATTCCGGATCGGCAGCTTCGTGCCAGGAGGAGACATCGCCACCGCGCTCCTCCCACTCTTTCTGACGGCTGGCGTAAGTTCGCCCACGCGCGCCCACGCTGTGAAACATCCCCGCGCCTTCCCCGATCCTCTCCGCTTGCTACCATCTGTGGCGCTCATGGCATTCAAGCCGAGGATGCGAGAGCTGCGACTATCGAAATGAAAGAAACGTGGACGCTCGGCAGCTACGCCATCGGATACAGGGAGGACAACATCATGATACGCGCGGTTACGACTACCGTTGCGCTGCTCGCTGCCGGCTTCGCCGCCATTCAGCTTGCGCCGCAGGCCGTCGGCCAGACCGGCCCGGGCTGGGTCACGCTGACCGACGGCAAGACCATGGGCGACTGGAACAGCACAGGAGAGGCTAATTGGCGCATCGAGGACGGCGCACTCGTCGCCGACAAGGGCAAGGGCGGCCACCTCGTCACCAAGAACTCGTACAAGAACTTCCAGATCAACGCCGAGTTCTGGGCGGACGAGGAAGCCAACAGCGGCATCTTCATCCGATGCAAAGATCCCACTGCCATCGGCGCTAGGACCTGCTACGAGGTCAACATCTTCGACAAGCGTCCTGACCCGAGCTACGGCACCGGCTCGATCGTCTATTTCGCCGAGGTGAACCCGATGCCCAAGGCGGCCGGCAAGTGGAACACTTTCGAGATCACCGCCGATGGGCGGCATCTCGTCGTGGTGCTCAACGGGCAGAAAACCGTCGACATCCGGAACGGCATGTTCGAGGAGGGGCACTTCACGCTGCAATACGGCGCGGGCGTAATCAAATTCCGCAAGGTTGCGGTCAAGCCACTCTAGGACAGGGCCGGGTTCGGTGATGTCGCCGAAGAGATGAGGGAGGAAATGATGCAAACACGTCTTGGGATCAGCGGCGTCGTGCTCGTGTTTACGGACACCCAGCAGGAGGCAGAAGTACTTAAGTTTCGGCGGAAATGAAGACCCGCCCAGCATTTGTTCCATGGCAGATTAGGTTACCGCGGCAGATGAACCTCAAGCTCGCCAAGGCGCTCAGCCTTACTGTGTCTCGGATCGAGCAGGAGTGCCGGCATCATGACACCCGAGCAGGTTGATCTCATAAGACACTCCTCGACGCGATATGGTCCCCACCGCGTTCAGAGCATCACAAGACCGGATTGAGTCGCCTTCGCCACCGCCTCGGTCCGGCTGTCTGCGTCAAGTTTGGCGAGTATCGCGGCGACGTGAAATTTGGCCGTGTGGAATGAAATACCTAGCTGACGGGCGATCGCTTTTGAAGCAATACGTAACTGAACGAAGTATAC